>ENA-UOWO01007009-UOWO01007009.1-activated-sludge-metagenome-genome-assembly--contig:-NODE-7009-length-11331-cov-7.785562_pt1 | contig 11331 bp, 5 predicted proteins | sample MGYA00238148_ERZ761564 | MGnify/ENA primary metagenome ERZ761564 (study PRJEB28885, sample SAMN05720194) | activated sludge metagenome | isolation source: Anaerobic digester | place: USA...
AAGCGCAAGAGTTGATCTTGCCGATATTAACGAGCGGGCTCTCGCATTGTGCGAGGAGAACGCACAACTACTTGGATTAAGCCAAAGAATCACTTGCCTTCAGAGTGATATCTACACAAATGTTGAAGGACCATATGATTCAATTGTTGTGAATCCGCCCATACGCGCTGGCAAGCGCGTTACATACAAAATGTATGAAGGTGCTTTGCAACGCTTAATTGATGGCGGTTCACTATACGTGGTAATCCGTAAAGACCAAGGCGCTCCGACAGCAAGCCAATTTATCGAAGGTTTGTTTGGAAATATCTCACTGTTAAGTAGAGATAAAGGTTATTACATTTACCAAGCTAAAAAAGTGAACAAATAAATATTTAGATTTAAGGAGCCATTAGAATGTCAATTAGAAACATTGCTAAATTAAACAAGTTAAACAATGATCGTTATGATTATTCCCGATTCTCCGGCAAATTGCCTTTACCTAACCTCGTTGAAATTCAAACGAAATCCTATGAGGAATTCAAGGAAAAAGGCCTAGATGAAGTTTTTAAAGAGAGCTTCCCCATTAACAACTATGCGGACACTCTTTCTATTGACTATGTCTCCGTTCGCTTAGGCGAACCCAAACATCCTCTCCATGAATGCAAAGCTCAAGATTTGACCTATTGCGTTCCCATTTATGTCACATTGAGACTCAATCATAAAGCCACCGGCGAAATTCAAGAAGCCGAAGTCTATATGAGCGATTTTCCATTGATGACTAAGAGTGGAACATTCATTGTCAATGGAGCGGAAAGAGTTATCGTTAGTCAACTAGTTCGTTCACCTGGTGCATATCTCTCAAAAGAAATGAAAGCCGGTAAGGGACTATATGAAGCCGATCTCATTCCGGGAAGAGGAACATGGTTGCAATTCGAAAGCGACAATAAGGACATTTTATCTGTCCGTATTGATCGTCAAAGAAAAATGCACGCCACAATTTTATTAAGAGCGTTAGGAATCGAATCCGATGACGACATCATCGACTTATTCGGTCACAACGAAGCTCTTGAATTAACGATCAGTAAAGATGATGATTTGAAAGTCAAGACTGCCAAGACGGCTCTCGTTGAAATCTTTAGAAAAATGAAACCTGGTGAACCGATTACCGAAGAAGGTACGGTTAATTTCCTCGTTCAAAAATTCTTTGATCCAAAGAGATACGATTTAGGCCGTGCCGGACGTTACAAATATATTAAAAAACTCGGTGTATATAACCGTTTAGCTAATCGAACCCTCGCAGAGAATCTCATTTCAAGCGAAGGTGAAATTCGCTTTAAGAAAGGCTACACTCTTACTCCAGAAGATGTTGAAGCCTTAAGAAATGAAGACTTCTTTGAAAAAGGCGCTCACTTGCACGTATTGAAAGTCAACGAACGCCTCGATGATCACGGAAACATCAACATCGTTAAAGTCTACAAGAGTGAAAAAGAGAAGAAAATCTGCCCCATCATTGGAACTGATTTAAATTCTACTGCTTCACATGTCACAACAAGTGACATCGTTGCAGTTTTCTCCTATTTCCTCAATGTTATGGATGGTTTTGGAAGTACGGATGATATCGATCATCTTGGTAACCGTCGCATTCGTTGTGTCGGTGAATTAATTCAAAACCAATTCCGCATTGGTCTTGGTAAGATGGTTAAAACCGTCCAACAAAAGATGTCAATTAGTGACCTCGGAAATGTTAAACCAAAGGCTTTGATTAATCCACGTCCTTTGACTGCTTCAATTCGTGAGTTTTTTGCGAGTAGCCAACTCTCACAATTTATGGATCAAACCAATCCCCTCGCTGAATTGACCAACAAACGCCGCCTCTCCGCCTTAGGCCCTGGCGGATTAACTCGTGATCGCGCTTCAACCGAAGTTCGTGACGTTCACGTTTCTCATTATGGACGTATTTGTCCAATTGAAACTCCTGAAGGCCAGAACATCGGCTTGATTAATAACTTAGCTAGCTATGCTAAAATCAACAAATTTGGTTTTATTGAGACTCCTTATCGCAAGGTTGATAAAGCCAATCATATCGTCTTAAATGATGCAAAAGACTCCATCTACATGAGCGCAGATGAAGAATGGAACTATGTCATTGCTGAAGCAAATATCAATCTTGGCCCTAAGGGAGAAATTCTTGACGATGAAGTTGTCGCCCGTTTCAAGGGTGAAAACGTCATGGCTAAAAAAGAAGAAGTCGACTTTGTTGACGTCTCTCCAAAACAGATTGTTTCGATTGCTGCTGGATGTATTCCTTTCTTGGAAAATGATGACACCATGCGCGCACTCATGGGCGCTAACATGCAACGTCAGGCACTTCCTCTTTTAAGGCCACACGCGCCCATCGTGGGCACGGGACTCGAACATCAAATTGCCCGTGACTCAGGCTTAGCGGTTGTCGCTGCTGAAGAAGGTGTTGTCACCTATTCGGATAGTCGCAATATTGAAATATTAGAAAAGGGTCAATCTCTCCCTCGCACTTATTATCTCCAAAAATTTGAACGCAGTAACCAAGGCACTTGCGTCAATCAACATTCCCTCGTGAAGGTTGGTGATCGCGTTGCCAAAGGTCAAATCATCGCTGATGGTCCTGCTATGGAAAATGGTGACTTAGCCCTCGGACAAAACGTTACCATCGCTTTCATGACATGGAATGGTTACAACTATGAAGACGCTGTCATCATGAGCGAAAGATTAGTTAAAGATGATACTTATACTTCTGTCCATATTGAAAAATATGAATTAGAATGCCGTTCGATTCCCAAACTCGGCGATGAAGAAATCACCGCTGATATTCCTAACGTCTCTACCGAAGCAAAAGCTCACCTCGATGAAAGAGGTATCGTTGTCATTGGTACTGAAGTTAAAGAAGGAGATATTCTTGTTGGTAAGGTTACTCCTCGTGGACAAACCGAAGCCACTCCAGAAGAAAAATTATTAATGGCCATCTTTGCGGAAAAGACAAACGAAGGCAAAGATGCTTCACTCCGCGTTCCTCACGGAGGAGCCGGTATCGTTTTGGATGTCAAAATCTTTAAACGCGAAGGCAAGAGCAAAGATGTTGAACTTCCTCCAGGAGTCAACGAAGTTGTTCGTGTCTATATCGTTCAAAAGAGAAAGATTTCTGAAGGTGATAAGATGTCTGGACGCCATGGTAACAAAGGCGTTATTTCCAGAATTTTACCTGAATGCGATATGCCGTTCTTACCTGATGGAACACCAGTTGATATCATGCTCAACCCCTTGGGCGTTCCTAGCCGTATGAACATCGGACAGATTCTTGAAGTTCACCTTGGATTCGCTCTTAGAAAACTCGGCTATCGAATAGCCACCCCAGTTTTCGATGGCATCACTAATGACGAAATATTCGCCATGATGGAAGCCGCCAAAATGGATAAAGATGGTAAAACCATCCTATTCGATGGAACGACTGGCGAAAGATTCGATGAAAGAATTACTGTCGGATGCATGTACATGATTAAATTGGTGCACATGGTCGACGATAAATTACATGCTCGTAGCACAGGTCCATACTCACTTGTCACTCAACAACCTTTGGGCGGTAAAGCTCAAAATGGTGGTCAGAGATTTGGTGAAATGGAAGTCTGGGCTCTTGAAGCCTATGGGGCCGCCCATGTCCTACAAGAAATTATTACTATTAAATCTGATGACCGCGTCGGAAGAAGAAAAACTTACGAAGCCATCATCAAAGGACAAGAACTACCAAAACCTGGTATTCCTGAAGCCTTCAAAGTGTTGGTCAAGGAATTACAAGCCCTGTCGATGAATGTCGAATTGTTAGATCAAGACGGCCAAACCATCGATATGGATGCTCTCGCTAAAGAGTCGGAGAAAGAAGAACGTCGTATCAATTCTAATATCCGTAACTTAATCGGCGAAGGAGCCACGGAAAGTGTTGTCGATGTCGAAGCAATTGGTCTCACCACTCATACTGGTGATGAAAAATTTGATGACTAAGGAGGAAAAAGAAAATGTTTGATGTTAAAAAACTAACCGCTATTAAAGTCGGTCTTGCCTCCCCAGAACAAATCCGTAGTTGGTCACGTGGCGAGGTCTTAAAACCAGAAACCATCAACTACCGTAGTCAAAAGCCAGAAATGGACGGTTTGTACTGCGAAAAAATCTTCGGTCCTAGCAAAGACTATGAATGTCACTGTGGACGCTATAAGAAGATTCGTTTTGCTGGTGTCATCTGTGAAAAGTGTGGCGTTGAAGTCACTTCCAGAGAAGTCAGACGAGAGAGAATGGGACATATCGAATTAGCTAGTCCTTGCACTCACATTTGGTATCTCAAAGGTATTCCAAGCCGCATCGGTTTACTTCTCGATGTCTCTCCAAAACACCTCGAAGAAGTAGTCTATTATGCCGCTCATATTTGTTTAAACCCTGGAACAAGCAAAGTTCTCTCCTATCGTGAGTTCATCAATGAACGCAATGGTCGTGAAGTGTTTATCCCAGCTTTAAAAGATATCTTAGATCGTGCGATGGAATATGGCATTATCGAAGGCGATGATATGTACAATCGCGCTTTAGAATTAATCGCTCGCTTAGAGAACTATTCTGAAGTTTTTGATTTCCAATCCAACGCTCGCTTTATTAGCAAATTCACCAAAGCCGAATTCGGTGAAGGGGCCGCTGCCATCAAGAGACTTCTTAACGAAGTTGATCTCAATAAAGAAGCTGATGATATCAACAGCAAAATGAAAGAGACCAGCGCATTATCTCGTCAAAAATTGACCAAGAGACTCGAAGTTATTGAAGCCTTTAGAAATTCTGCTAATAAACCTGATTGGATGATTCTCGATGTCATCCCTGTTATTCCACCAGATTTACGCCCGATGCTTCAACTCGATGGTGGTCGTTTTGCCACTAGTGACTTGAACGATTTATATCGCCGTGTTATCTCGAGAAATAACCGTTTAAAGAAATTGATCGATATGAATTCTCCTGATGTCATCTTGATGAACGAAAAACGTATGCTTCAAGAAGCTGTTGACGCGCTCATTGATAACGGCAGAAGGAATAAACCAGTTCAAGGACCTGGCGGACGTGCCTTAAAATCACTCAGCTCCGCTTTAAAAGGAAAACAAGGCCGTTTCAGACAAAACCTCCTCGGCAAACGTGTTGACTATTCAGGTCGTTCCGTTATTGCTGTTGGACCAAGTTTAAAGATGTATCAATGTGGTCTTCCACGCGAAATGGCCATCCAATTGCTCCGTCCTTACATTGCCTGTGAACTATTAAAACGCGGCATCGCTAATGCTCATAAGCAAGCTGATAAAATCATCGATCGATACGAAGATGTTGTCTTTGATATTGTCGAAGAAATCATCAGCAAACACCCAGTGTTATTGAACCGTGCTCCAACCCTTCATAGACTTGGTATTCAGGCTTTCCAACCAATCTTAGTTGATGGAAGAGCCATTCGTTTACACCCACTCGTTTGTACTGGCTTCAACGCTGACTTCGATGGTGACCAGATGGCTGTTCACCTTCCACTTAGTCGCGCGGCTCAAGAGGAAGCTCTCCACTTGATGCTTGCCAGCAACAACATCCTTGGACCTAAAGATGGTAAGCCTATCGTCACCGGCTCACAGGACATGGTGCTTGGAAACTACTATCTCACCTTAGAAGCCACGAAAGAAGACTTCTTAAAGCGTGCTGAAAATGCTCGCCAAAGAGGTGATGAGGATGATGCTGAAAGATTTGAATTATTCGCCGCTAGTGAAGGAAAAGTCTTCAAAAACGTCGATGATTTATTACTTGCCTATCAAACGAAACAAATTCACCTCCATAACCGCATCGCTATCCTCGGAAGTGCAATGATGAAAAAAGATTTCACCGAAGAAGAGAATAAGAGCTACTTAATCACTTCGGTCGGTAAAGTTATCTTCAATCTTATCTTCCCCGCTGATTTCCCCTATTTAAATGCGGTTAACAGCAAGAATTTAAATAACGATCCAGCAACGATTGCTTCCTACTTTGTCCCTCGTGGTACAAATGTTCGCGAATATATCGCTTCTCGCCAACTCATGAAGCCTTTCAAGAAGAAAGACTTGGGTAGCATTGTTAACGATATCTTCCAACGTTACGATCGTCGTGCTGGTGAAATTGATAAATGGGGCGATGTTATTCAACCTAAGACCAGCGCTGTTCTCGACAAAATCAAGGATCAAGGCTTCCATTATGCTACTATCGCTGGATTCTCCATCTCTCTTGACGATATCCATATCGTTCAAGGTAAGGAAGAAATTCTCAAGGGTGGTGACGAAAAAGTTAATAAACTATCTGACATGTTCAAGATGGGCTTACTGACCGATAAGGAAAGACACGATCAAGTCGTCAAAGTTTGGGATGATGTTAAAGAAGAAGTTCAAAAGAAATTGGTTGAACAATTTCAAATCGATACTCGTAACTCAATCTACATGATGTCCGACTCAGGCGCTCGTGGAAATATCTCAAATATTCTCCAGCTTGCTGGTATGCGTGGTTTGATGGGTTCTACCTCTGGTGAAGCGGTCGAATTGCCAGTCAAATCCTGCTTCCGCGAAGGTATGAACGTCTCCGAATTCTTTATCGCGACTCACGGTGCCCGTAAGGGTGGTGCTGATACCGCTTTAAAGACTGCCGACTCCGGTTACTTGACCCGTCGTCTTGTCGATGTTTCCCAAGATGTTATCGTTCGCGAAGAAGATTGTGGTACTGACCATGGTTTCGAAGTTCGCGAAATTCGCGATACTTCCCGCAATGCTATTATCGCTTCCTTACAAGATCGTTTAATTGGTCGTTATGCCTTAAATGATGTCACTGATCCTAAAACTGGCGAAGTGATTGTTAAAGGCAACACGATGATCAACGAAGAACAAGCTAAAGAAATCGTTGATGCTGGCATTCAATCAGTTGTTATTCGTTCATTATTTGGATGCGAGACCAAAGATGGTGTCTGTGTCCACTGCTATGGACGTAACTTAGCGACTGGTCGCAAAGTGGAAGTTGGCGAAGCAGTTGGTATTATGGCCGCTCAATCAATCGGCGAACCTGGTACCCAATTAACGATGAGAACCTTCCACACTGGTGGTGTTGCTGGTAGCGACATTACTCAAGGTTTGCCTCGTGTTCAAGAATTGTTTGAAGCTCGCACGCCTAAAGGCGAAGCCCTCATTTCCGAAATTCGCGGTGTTGTTACCCGTATCGAAGAAAAGAATGGCTGCTATGATGTGACCATCAAGAACGATTTAGAAGAAAAAGTCTATACTACTCCTTTCGGTGCTCGTTTAAGAGTTAAGAAAGGTGATACTGTCAAAAATGGCGGAAAGATTACTGAAGGAGCTATTTCTCCAAAGAAACTCCTTGAAGTTAGTGATGAAACCGCTGTGGAAAACTACATCCTCAAAGAGGTTCGCAAAGTTTATTCCACTCAAGACATCGCCATCTCGGATAAGCATATCGAAGTCATCGTTCGACAGATGCTCCGCAAAGTATTCGTTATTGATGCTGGTGATACCGACATGCTTGCTGGTACACGCGCTAATATCAATACCTTCACGGAAAAGAACAGCACTGCTCTTCTCGGTGGAAAACACCCAGCGGTGTTCTCTCCTTTAATTCTCGGAATTACCAAAGCCGCTCTCGAGACTGATAGTTTCCTCTCCGCCGCTTCCTTCCAAGAGACCACACGTGTCTTGACCGATGCTGCTATTAAGGGTAAAACTGACTATCTCCACGGTTTGAAAGAGAATGTCATTACTGGTCGATTGATTCCTGCAGGACGTGGCTTGATCGATGAGAATTCTGAAGAAGCGATGATTGAAAATTTCGATGTTGAAGATACAATGAAAGTGGTCTCTGATCGCTATGTTGAAGAACACGATAAAGCTGTCAACGCTATTCACGAAAAGATTCGCCGAGCTGTCGAAGATAGCAAAAAGTAATAGTAAATAACTTTTCTAAGCCCCAACTCAAAATTGGGGCTTTTTTCATAAATATTGGCTTTTTGCATTGTTTTTGACAATTTTCATATAATTTAGATGCGCTTAATAAAAGACATTAAAAAGTCTTTTCTTTGACATTACTACACTAAAAACTTACATTATTTAATATATGAAAAAAATTCATCTCACTGTGATTAGTTTTAGCGTTATTTTAACTTCGTGCTTTGGGACGACTTCTTTGGAATATGTTCCCTATGAGGAAAATATTGAAGAGATGAATACATATCATAGTGTAGTCAGCCCTGTTTCCCTACCTAAGGAAACCAATTTTTATGATCAAAGTGTAAAATTAAGTGAAATAAATAGCCTCGCTCAACTCCAGAGTTCAAAAGATGATGGCCTTTGTTTTGAAGAAGGAGAAGATCCATATCTATTAGTGGTGCCACTTGCTTTCTCAGATAGTGACCCCAGCACATTTGAAGAGAAGACTATCCTTTTAAAAAATGCCTTTTTTGGTAGTCCCGCGAAAAATGTCTACGAATCAGTTGCCTCCTATTATCACCGCTCCTCATATGGTCACATCCAAATTAAGGGAGAAGTGACCGATTGGTTCACCAGTTCGTTAAGCGCTGAAGAAACACTTTCTTTTTCTCGAACTAGTAGCACTACGTTAAAAGTCAGTTCTGATTTAGCAAATGATATTGTCACTTGGCTCGATGAATCAGGTTTTGATTTAACTAATTATCTCACTGAAGATGGAAAGTATATTCGTGGTTTATATGTCGTTTACGATTATCCTCCCAACTATCAGGATACTTCTTCATTGTTTTGGGCTTATGTCGATCGAGCGGATTCAAGCGTTAAGACACCAGCTGCTTCAACCTATGCTTGGTCATCAATTGATTTTATTGGCAAAAACGCCTATAAAAGCCATTATGTCGAAGCCAATACCTTCATCCATGAAGTTGGTCATCTTTTTGGGCTTCAAGACTATTACAACACTGATTCAAACTCGATCTATCAGCCAACGGGTTTCTTCGACATGATGGATTATAATTTAGGTGATCATTCTTCCTTCAGCAAATATTTATTGAATTGGGCTACGCCTTATATCGTTGATGAACCGCAAGAAATTACCATCCGTTCTTTTACTGAAACTGGCGATTTTATCTTAATGCCAAGCTCATCATTTAATGGTTCACCTTATGATGAATATATTCTTATAGAATATTTTACTCCAAACGGCCTTAACGATTCTTCTTCATTTTCGTCCTATATTTACAAGGATGGGGATGGTAAAAGCCGCATCTTTTATTATCCCAATTACCACGGGCTTCGCATCTATCACATCGATGCTCGATTAGTGTATTATTCCTCACAAAGTTCACGCATTCCACTTGGCTTTGTCGAAAATTTAACTGCGGAAAATCTCGCAAGTTATTCCAACTTATTTGTCGGATTCGCTTATGACAACTCCCCTAATTCATCTTCTAAAAATATGCTTTGTCATCTGCTTTCCGCTCAGGGAGAAAGCGACTTCCAAAACGGTATCGCTTCTAGCAATTACACTCTTTTTTCTTCAGGGGATACTTTCGGTACAATAGAAGATGAGTATTACGATTTTACATTTAATAAAAATGGTGAGCATCTGCCATTCTCCATTTCTATTGATAAAATGGGTATAAAAAATATCACTTTAAGCTTTGAACAAAGAGGCTAAATACAAGAATAATTATTTTCTTCTTGCGTGTTTTTTCTTACTTATATATTATATATGAGCGTGTGCTAATCCTGAGCACGTGGACCGAGAGGTCGTTTTTTAAGAAAAACATATGACACACTCGGTACTGTGGATGGAAAGCCACTCACAAGAAGGAAATTAATAAAGGAGCAATTGTATGCCAACAATTAACCAATTAGTTCGTCAAGGTCGTCATGACAAGACAACCAAGTCAAAAACTCCAGCTCTTGGTGCTAGATTCAACTCACTGAAGAAGAAAGCCACTGAGCAAGCTTCATCACAGAAGCGTGGTGTCTGCACTCGTGTCGGAACAATGACCCCCAAAAAACCTAACTCTGCCTTACGTAAATACTGCCGTGTTAGATTGTCGAACGGCTATGAAGTCACTGCTTATATCGGTGGTGAAGGTCATAACTTACAAGAGCACTCAACCGTAATTATTCGCGGTGGACGTGTCAAAGATTTACCTGGTGTTCGTTACCACGTCGTCCGTGGAACACTTGACTGTGCCGGTATTGAAGCTAGACGTCAGGGACGCAGCCTCTACGGTACAAAGAAACCGAAAAAATCGGACGAATAGTTGAAGGAGGAGTTTCATTATGCGTAAAAATAGTGCTACAAAGCGCGACGTGTTACCCGATCCAGTTTATAGTAGTAAGCTCATCACACGTCTTATCAACAAGATTATGCTTGATGGTAAAAAGGGAACCGCTCAAACGATTCTCTATACAGCCTTCAAAAAGATTGAAGCAAAAACCAGCAAACCTGCCATGGATGTCTTCGCAACAGCGATTAACAACATCATGCCAGAAGTCGAATTAAAAATGAGACGTGTTGGTGGAAGTAACTTCCAAGTCCCAACCGAAGTGACCAAAGAAAGAAAAGTTACTCTCGGATTAAGATGGTTAGTTACCTATTCCCGTTTGAGAAATGAAAAAACCATGGAAGATCGTCTCGCTAACGAGATCATCGATGCCGCGAACGGCACTGGTGCTTCTGTGAAAAAGAGAGAAGATACACACAAGATGGCCGAAGCCAACAAAGCTTACGCTCATTATCGTTGGTAATCGAGGAAGGAAATTATTATGGCAAATCGTGAATTTGATTTAGCCCATACTCGAAATATCGGTATTATGGCCCACATCGACGCGGGCAAGACTACCACAACAGAACGTATTCTCTACTTCACCGGAAAGATTCATAAGATTGGTGAAACCCATGAGGGTTCAGCCACTATGGACTGGATGGAACAAGAACAAGAGAGAGGCATTACTATTACTTCTGCGGCAACTACCGCCACTTGGAAAGGTAATCGCATTAACGTCATCGACACTCCTGGGCACGTCGACTTCACTGTTGAAGTTGAGCGTTCACTACGTGTTCTTGATGGTGCAGTTACTGTTCTAGATGGAAAAAATGGTGTGGAGCCTCAGACTGAGACAGTGTGGAGACAAGGCAGCAAATATGGTGTTCCAAGAATTGTCTTTGTGAACAAACTAGATGCTATTGGTGCGAACTTCGAAATGTGTGTTCGCTCACTCCATGAACGCTTAGGTGCAAATGCTGCTGCGGTGCAATTCCCTATTGGCATTGAGTCATCCTTAGCCG
>ENA-UOWO01007010-UOWO01007010.1-activated-sludge-metagenome-genome-assembly--contig:-NODE-7010-length-11329-cov-4.417509_pt1 | contig 11329 bp, 9 predicted proteins | sample MGYA00238148_ERZ761564 | MGnify/ENA primary metagenome ERZ761564 (study PRJEB28885, sample SAMN05720194) | activated sludge metagenome | isolation source: Anaerobic digester | place: USA...
TGCAGGAATTGCGCGAGATCGCGGGCAACCTGTCGCAGAGGGTGCGCGTGGTGGACCAGGCAGGTCGGGCGCACCTTCTGGACTACATGATGATCGAGACGCCCGAGGGCTGGCAGATCAACGCGGTGCAACTGCTGCCCGCGCCGGATATCGGGGTCTGACTGTTGCGCGCGCGGGCGGTCCTGCGCGCGGCGGTCTGAGAGCCGGTTAAGCCTTCCTTGCTACCCCAATGGGCCATGGCGACGTGGTCCCGGGGCTGGTGCCCTGTCCGCTTCGCCCTGGCATTGGCGCGAAGCGAGGCGAGGGAAATACGCATGAACAAGGCAATCACCGACGAGCTGGTCCTGATGCCGCCGCCGTTCTCGGCCGGCTTGAACCTGTGGTCGCGCGAGGATGGGACGGTCGGGTCCGCGTCCTATCTGGGGCAGCCGAACGTGGCGCTGGTGACCAATGACCAGGATTTCGCGGGCTGTCTGGAACTGCAGAAGACGGAAGCGACGCAGAAGCTGCGCAGCTTTGCCTTCACCCCGATCCAGCCGGGGCTGTATCTGCGCGTCACCGCGCGGGTGAAGGCCGTGTCGGGCAACCTGCCGTCAGTCCGGATCGCGGCCTGGGCGGGCGATGCGGCGGATGCGAACGTGGTGGGCCTGACGCAGGTCGGCCCGACGGTTGCGCTGACGAGCTATGGCGAAGTGGTGACGGTGCAGGCCATCATCTCGCCTGCCAGCCGGACGGGTGTGGACATGGCCTGGACCACGCAGGTGATCAGCGCGCATGTCGGGCTGGACCTGACCGGGGCAACCGGCGGGGTGGTGCGGATCGACGACATCGTGGTCGAGGACGTGACCAACATCTTCATCCGCAAGCTGATGGACTGGGTCGATGTGCGCGACTATGGCGCGCTGGGCAACGGATCGACGAACGACACGGCGGCGTTCCTGGCGGCGGATGCCGGGGCCAACGGGCGCGAGATCCTGGTGCCGTCGGGGGTGTTCCGGCTGACCAGCGACATCACGATCAATAGCCGCATCCGGTTTGAGGGCACGCTGTCGATGCCCGCGAACCGCCGTCTGATCCTGACGCGGAATTTCGATCTGGACACCTACGGCCAGGCCTTCGGCACCGAGATCGAGGGCTTCAAGCGCGCGTTGCAGGCGCTGTTCTACTTTACCGACCATGTGACGCTGGACCTGTCGGGGCGGCGCATCGACATTTCCGAACCCATCGACGTGGCAGCGCTGGGCGAGTTGTCGTCGTTCACCAGTCGCCGCGTGGTGCGCAACGGGTCGCTGAACGCGGTTGCAAGCCCGGCCTGGACGACGACGGACGTCACCTCGGTCGCGACCTATTCGACGGCGAACAACGTGCAGCTGACCGGGGTTGTCAACGTGGCGAACATTCCCGTGGGGGCGCTGGTCATCGGGACGGGCGTGGGGCGCGAGGTCTATGTCAAGGCCAGGAACATCGCGGCGGGCACGGTCGAGCTGAGCCAGCCGCTGTATGCCGCGGCGGGGACGCGGCCCTATACGTTCCGGCGGTTCAAATACATGCTGGACTTCAGCGGATTTGACCTTTTGTCGCGGTTCGAGCTGGAGGACATCGAGTTCAACTGCCTGGGCGAATGTTCGGCGGTGATGCTGCCGATCACCGGGATCACCGCGCGGTTCCTGTCCTGCACGTTCAACCGGCCGAAGGACCGGGGGATATCCTCGGCCGGGACCGGCTGTCAGGGCATGTTCGTCGACATGTGCCAGTTCCTGTCGAACGAACAGGGGCTGCCCGCGCAGGACCGCACCACGATTGCGCTGAATGTGCAGGCCAACGACGTCAAGCTGCGCAACAACCGGATCGTTCGGTTCGCGCATTTTGCGATCCTGAACGGCACCGGACACCTGATCCACGCCAACCACTTCTTCCAGGGTGACGACGAACCGGCGGGCATCCGGCGGGCGGGGCTGGTGTTCACGCAGACCAACGTCTCGACCGTGGTGACGGGGAACTATGTCGACAACTGCTTTATCGAATGGGGCAACGAGCATGACTCGGCCCCCGAGGAGAGCGGCGAGTTCTCGTTCGGCGGGCTGAACATCGTCGGCAACGTGTTCATCGCGTCCAGCACCAGTTCGGCCTTCCGCTGGGTGGTGGTCAAGCCCTATGGGCCGGGGCACTACCTGAACGGGTTCTCGCTGGTGTCGAACAGTTTCCGGGTGTTCTCGGCGACCATCGACCGGGTGGAAATGCTGGATTCAAGCTTTGCCACGCTGGATTTCACCAAGTCGCGCAATGTGCGGGTCGAGGGCAACAGCTTTTCCAACGTGTCGCAGGGCATCATGAACCCGGTCATCGTGGCACATACGCAAGGCACGGCGTCGGACACCTGGAACGTGGGCGCGGGAGGGTTCATCCCGTTCGGCGGGCGGATCCGGATGGTGGAATCGGTGCAGCCCGAAGGCACGATCACCAACGGGTCGAACGCGGCGCGCTATGTGTTCCCGAATGCCACCCCCGGCACGGGCGGGCAGGGCAACGAGACCCAGTTGCGCTGGGGCGAGGCGGTGAGGGGCAAGGCCATCGTGACGATGCGGATGGACCTGCCGGCGTAAGGGGCGGGCCGGAATTTTTGAAAATTCCGGTCCGATTTCTTTGAAGAAATCGGTTGCGGGCGGTCCTTCGGGGCCGCCCTTCCGCTTTACAGATCGGCGGGGGCAAGGTGAAAGGCGCGGGCGAATCCGCCGTTCAAGAGCGCCGACACCGGCTGCAGGCGGACGAAGGCGAAGTCGGGCAGGTCGATGTAGATCGTCGCCTTGGAGTTGCGCTGCAGCCAGCGCGCGCGGATCGCGGGGCGGTCGGGGTCGTCGGCGGCGACAAAGCTGGCGCGGGCGCGGATCATCAGGCGGGGATGGGTCAGGGGATCGCCCTTCGCGCCGACCTCGCCCAGCATCAGCGCGCAGTCGGGCCGGTCGCGCAGCGCGCGGAAATGCGGGGCAAGGCCGGAGACCAGGGTCAGAAGCCCCACCTGCGGGTCGCGGGCAAAGGCGATGCGGCTGATGCCGGGGGTGCCGGTGTCGGTGTCCTCCCACGCAAGGGCGGCATGGCCCAGCGACAGAAGCTGCCGGGCAAGGCTGCGGGCGTCCTCATCGGCGGGCTGGACGGGGTCGTTCGGTGTGGGCGGCATCGCGGTCCCTTAAGCGGTTGACAGGGGGCTGGCGCGGGAGTCATCTGGCGGCATTCCCGCCGCTTGCCAGCGATTACTGGCGTCTTCCCTGGCTTGGAAGCGATCATGACCGACACCGCGCGGGGCCACAATGGCCCGTCCGACTATCTGCCAAAGCTTCTGACCGTCTGGCGCGAGGGCTATGGGCTGGCCGACCTGCGCGCCGATGCGCTGGCCGGGCTGACCGTGGCGATTGTCGCGCTGCCGCTGTCGATGGCAATAGCGATTGCAAGCGGGGTTGGCCCTGAGCGCGGGCTGTACACGGCGATTGTCGGCGGGTTTCTGGTCAGCGCCCTGGGCGGGTCGCGCTATCAGGTCGGCGGGCCTGCGGGGGCGTTCATCGTGCTGGTGTCGGCCTGCATGATGGCGATCGGGTTGCCGGGGCTGATCCTGGCGACGTTCCTGTCGGGGTTCATCCTGATCGGCGCGGGCGCGCTGCGGTTCGGGACCTATATCCGCTATATCCCCTATCCGGTGACGGTGGGCTTCACCGCGGGGATCGCGGTGATCATCTTTGCCAGCCAGCTGCGCGAGATGTTCGGGCTGACGCTGCCCGGGGCAGAGCCGGGCGAGATCGTGGAAAAGGTGCGGGCGCTGTGGGACGCACGAGGCTCGGTCACTTGGGCTGCGCTGGCGGTGGCGGGGCTGACGGCGACGGTGATCCTGGGCTTGCGCCGGGTGCGGCCGCACTGGCCGGGGATGCTGATTGCGGTGGTCCTGGCGTCGGCCGTGGTGGCGGGGCTTGGGTTGCCGGTCGCGACCATCGGCAGCCGGTTCGGCGCGCTGCCGCATCTTTTGCCCGCGCCTGCGCTGCCGGACGTGGCGCTGTGGCAGGCGGCGCTGCCCTGGGCGGCCAGTTTCGCGCTGCTGGGGGCGATTGAATCGCTGCTGTCGGCGGTGGTTGCCGACGGGATGAGCGGCGCGCGGCACCGGTCGAACGCCGAACTGGTGGCGCAGGGGGTGGCCAACATCGGGTCCGCCGTCTTTGGCGGGTTCTGCGTGACCGGCACCATCGCGCGCACGGCGACGAACGTGCGGGCGGGCAGTCGCGGGCCGGTGTCGGGGATGCTGCACGCGCTGTTCCTGCTGGCGTTCCTGATGGTCGCGGCCCCGCTGGCGGCCTATATCCCGCTGGCGGCGTTGGCCGGGGTTCTGGCGGTGGTCGCCTGGGGCATGGCGGAGCGGCACGAGTTTGCCGGGCTTTTGCGGGCGTCCCGGGGCGATGCGCTGGTGGTCAGCGTGACGTTCCTGCTGGTCACCTTCCGCGACCTGACCGAAGGGATCGTGGTCGGTTTCGCGCTGGCCGGGCTGGTCTTCATCAAGCGGATGTCCGAAACCTCGACCCTGGCGCCCGGGGCAGAGCATGAGATCCCGCAGCGGCCCGACCGGGTGGTCTGCCATCTGGAGGGGCCGTATTTCTTTGGCGCGGCGGCGCAGATGGGCGGCGTGCTGGAGCGGATCGCCGAAGCGCCGCGCGCGCTGGTGCTGGACATGGGCGGGGTGCCCCTGATCGACAGCTCGGGCGCGCGGGGGGTTCTGCAACTGGCCGCGCGGGCCGGGCGGCGGGGCGGGCAACTGTACATCGTCGGGTTGAAGGACCGCCTGCGCCGCCAGCTGGAGGCGCAAGGGCTGCGCGCGCCGCTGGTCTGCTATCTGCCCGACGTGGCTGCGGTCGATGCAGTCCTGGACCGCCCGCCCGAATCGGCCTGACACGCCGGTTTCCCGCCGATCCGCCTGCCTTGCTACCTCTTCACGCCCGCGTGAGGCGAAGCGGTTGATTTTGCGGATCATTCCGGCGGGCGATTTTCAGAACTTTTCATACTTCACTAGGCGGGCGTCAAGTAATTTACAGAATTTAGTATATAAATTATGGGGTTACGTTTTTATTTACGAAGTGGTAAAGTGACCGCGGGAGAGAGCGTTCCGCCGCGCGGGACGACAGGCACCGAGGGGGTCTTTGGCCGGGCCCCACCGGAAGGAGGACCGCGATGACCGACCAACCTGCACTGAAATCCGTCTACCCGGCATCTGCCGATTTCGTGGCGAAGGCGCATGTGGATGCCGCCGGGTATGAGGCGCGCTATGCGGCCTCGGTCGCCGACCCCGAGGCGTTCTGGGGTCAGGAAGGCCTGCGCCTGGACTGGATCAAGCCCTACACGCGCGTCAAGAACACCTCGTTCGCGCCGGGCAACATCAGTATCAAGTGGTTCGAGGACGGGCATCTGAACGTCTCCGCCAACTGCATCGACCGGCACATGCTGACGCGCGCCAACCAGACCGCGATCATCTGGGAACCCGATGATCCGAAGGAACCGGCGCAGCACATCACCTATGCGCAGCTTCTGGAGCAGACCTGCCGCCTGGCCAACGTGCTGAAGGCGCATGGCGTGACCAAGGGCGACCGGGTCGTGCTGTACATGCCGATGATCCCGGAAGCGGCCTATGCGATGCTGGCCTGCACCCGGATCGGCGCGATCCATTCCATCGTCTTTGGCGGCTTTTCCCCGGACGCGCTGGCGAACCGGATCAATGATTCCGAAGCGAAGATCGTCATCACCGCCGACTGGGCGCCGCGCGGGGGCAAGAAGACCGGCCTGAAGGACAACACCGACAAGGCGATGCTGCATGTCAGCGACCGGGTGAAGGTGCTGGTCGCAAAGCGGACCGGGGACCAGACCTCGTGGGTCGAAGGGCGCGACTTTGACCTGACCGCCGAGATGGCGGCGGCGCGGCCCTATTGCCCCTATGTCGAGGTTGGTGCCGAAGACCCGATGTTCATCCTGTACACCTCGGGGTCCACGGGCAAGCCGAAGGGCGTGGTGCGTACCACCGGCGGCTATCTGGTCTATGCGGCGATGACGCATCAGATCACCTTCGACTACCACGACGGCGACGTGTTCTGGTGCACGGCGGACGTGGGTTGGGTGACCGGGCACAGTTATATCGTCTATGGCCCCCTGGCCAATGGCGCGACGACCGTGATGTTCGAGGGCGTGCCGACCTACCCGGATGCAGGCCGGTTCTGGGAAGTGATCGCCAAGCACAAGGTCAGCCAGTTCTACACCGCGCCGACCGCGATCCGCAGCCTGATGGGCCTGGGGCCGGAGTGGGTGGAAAAGCACGACCTGTCCAGCCTGAAGCTGCTGGGATCGGTCGGCGAGCCGATCAACCCCGAGGCCTGGTCCTGGTACAACACCCATGTCGGCAAAGGCAAATGCCCGATCGTCGACACGTTCTGGCAGACCGAAACCGGCGGCCACATCATCACTCCGCTGCCCGGGGCGATCCCGCAAAAGCCGGGGTCGGCGACGCGGCCTTTCTTCGGCGTCAAGCCCGAGGTGCTGGACCCGGCAACCGCCAAGGTCCTGACCGAAACCGCGACCGAAGGGGTGCTGTGCATCACCGACAGCTGGCCGGGGCAGATGCGGACGCTGTGGGGCGACCACCAGCGGTTCGAAGAGGCGTATTTCAGCCAGTACAAGGGGTACTACTTCACCGGCGACGGCTGCCGCCGCGATGCGGATGGCTATTACTGGATCACGGGCCGCGTGGATGACGTGATCAACGTCAGCGGTCACCGGATGGGCACGGCGGAAGTCGAATCCGCGCTTGTCGCGCATGAGGCGGTGGCCGAGGCGGCTGTCGTCGGCTACCCGCACGACATCAAGGGGCAGGGCATCTACGCCTATGTCACGCTGATGCGGGGTGTGGAGCCGACCGACGAGCTGCGCAAGAAGCTGGAGGCCTGGGTCCGCACGGAAATCGGCCCGATCGCCAAGCCGGACCTGATCCAGTGGGCCCCCGGCCTGCCGAAGACCCGGTCCGGCAAGATCATGCGCCGCATCCTGCGCAAGATCGCCGAGAACGACTTTGGCGCCTTGGGCGACACCTCGACGCTGGCCGATCCGGCGGTGGTCGATGACCTGATCGCCAACCGGATGAACAAGGCCTGATGGTGGCCCCGGTCATCATCCTGCTGGGGCCACCCGGCGCGGGCAAGGGCACGCAGGCCCGGATGCTGGAAGAGGACTTTGGTCTGGTCCAGCTTTCGACTGGCGACCTTTTGCGCGCGGCGGTGGCGGCGGGCACCGAGGCGGGCCGCAAGGCCAAGGCGGTGATGGAGGCGGGCCAGCTGGTCAGCGACGACATCGTGCTGGCGATCCTGAAGGACCGGATGGCCGCGCCGGATGTGTCCAAGGGCGTGATCCTGGACGGCTTTCCCCGCACGGGCGCGCAGGCGGCGGCGCTGGACAAGCTACTGGCGGACTCGGGGCAGCGCGTGACCGCCGCGATCAGCCTGGAGGTGGACGACGAGGCGATGATCGCCCGCGTCTCGGGCCGCTATACCTGCGGCGGCTGCGGCGAAGGCTATCACGACCAGTTCAAGCAGCCCGCCACGGCGGGGACCTGCGACAAGTGTGGCGGCACGGGCTTCAAGCGCCGGGCCGACGACAACGCCGAAACGGTGCGCGAACGGCTGACCGCCTATCACGCCCAGACGGCCCCGCTGATCGCGCATTACGAGTGGCAGTCAGTGCTGGAACGGGTGCCGGCGATGGGGTCCATCGCCGGTATCCGCGCCATGCTGGCCGACATCGTCGGGCGCGTCGCGGCATGACATTCGGCCCCGCCCCCGGACGAGGAGACCGGCGGCGGGACTGAAAGGGAAGGGACGGCACCGCAACTGCGGCCCGGCTCTTCGGGACAGGCCCGATCCCGCAAGGGAAAGGGCCCAAGGCCCGGCCCGTCTGACGGGCGGGCAAGAGGCCTTAGACTAGGGAACGCCCCGGCGGCAGCGGGGGCCACATGGAGGTTACACATGACGACGGCAACAACCAACGTGCGCGACCGGTCGCGCCCCATGACGGGGGAGGAGAAGAAAGTCATTCTCGCCTCTTCCGCGGGGACGATCTTCGAGTGGTATGACTTCTATCTTTACGGCTCGCTGGCCGCGATCATCGGGGCGCAGTTCTTCACGCCCTTCCCGGAAGCGACGCGGAACGTCTTCGCGCTCTTGGCTTTCGCCGCGGGCTTCATCGTGCGCCCGTTCGGCGCGCTGGTGTTCGGGATGCTGGGCGACCTGATCGGCCGCAAGTACACCTTCCTGATGACCATCCTGATCATGGGCCTGTCGACCTTCCTGGTCGGCCTTCTGCCCAACTACTTTGCCTGGGGCATTGCGGCGCCGATCATCCTGATCGCGCTGCGCATGTTGCAGGGCCTGGCGCTTGGCGGCGAATACGGTGGTGCGGCGGTCTATGTGGCCGAACACGCCCCGGCCAACCAGCGCGGCTACTTCACCGCATTCATCCAGACCACGGCGACGCTGGGCCTTCTGCTGTCGCTGATCGTCATCCTGTCGGTGCAGGGCTATGTCAACGGCAACTATCCCGACCAGCCGGTGCTTGATGCCGCCGGTGCAGCGGTGATGGCGGCTGACGGCACGCCGTCGATGATGAAGGCGTTCAACGCCTGGGGCTGGCGGATTCCGTTCCTGGGGTCGATCTTCCTGCTGGGCATCTCGCTGTACATCCGCCTGCAGATGAACGAATCCCCCGCCTTCAAGAAGATGAAGGAAGAGGGTTCGGCCTCGAAAGCGCCGCTGCGCGAAGCTTTCGGCCAGTGGAAGAACGCCAAGATCGCCCTCATCGCGCTTCTGGGCCTCACCGCCGGTCAGGCGGTGGTGTGGTACTCGGGCCAATTCTATGCCCTTTTCTTCATGCAGAACGTGATCAAGGTGGACAGTTTCAGCGCCAACGTCTTCGTGGCCTGGTCGCTGATCCTGGGCACCGGCGGGTTCCTGGTGTTCGGCGCGCTGTCTGACCGCATCGGCCGCAAGCCGATCATCCTGGCCGGCTGCCTGATCGCTGCCGTCACCTACTTCCCGGTGTTCAAGTTCCTGACCCAGACCGCCAACCCGATGCTGGCGGCTGCCCAGGAAACCCCGATCACCGTGACCGCCGACCCGGCCGACTGCTCGTTCCAGTTCAACCCGGTCGGCACGGCAAAGTTCAACAACTCGTGCGACATCGCCAAATCGAAGCTCTACTCCTTCTCGGTCAACTCCGAGACGGTGGACGGCCCGGCTGGCGAGCCTGCGATCATCAAGATCGGTGACACGGCGATCCCATCCTACAACGTCGCCGCCAACACCGCCCAGATCGCTGAACTGACGGCGGCGCTGGAAACCGCGAATGCGGGCACCGACCAGGCTGCGAAGGACGCGGCACAGGCGGCGCTGGATGCGGCCAAGGGCGTGAAGCCGACCTTCGACAAGGCGGTTTCCGATGCTCTGACCGCGGCCGGCTATCCGGTTGTGGCTGCGGACAACACCACCGTCGCCAAGGCCGAAAACTTCATCGACATCTTCACCGGCCAGAAGCTGACGATCATCGCGATCCTCACCTACCTGATCATCCTGGTGACGATGGTCTACGGCCCGATCGCCGCGATGCTGGTCGAACTGTTCCCGACCCGGATTCGCTACTCGGGTCTGTCCTTGCCCTACCACATCGGCAACGGCTGGTTCGGGGGCCTTCTGCCCGCGACCGCCTTCGCGATCTCGGCCCAGTCCGGCAACATCTACGCCGGTCTGTGGTACGCGATCGTGGTTGCGCTGATGACCGTGGTGATCGGTGCGCTCTTCGTGCCGAACGGGACCCACAAGAAGGACATCTTCGCCGACGATTCGGCGCGCTGATGCATCGGTCCGGGCCGGGGGGCGACCCCTGGCCCGGACCCCACACGTGCCTTCCGGAAAGCTGTCAACCTGGCCTTCTGGCCGGACGGTTTTCCAGGACGCAAGCGGGGACGGAACGCCCCCGGATCAGCCGCGCAGCCGCCGGACCACCAGCGCAAGGGCCAGAACGATGCCAAGCAGGATCAGGTTCGACACCAGACCCGCCAGCACCGCGTCCATCAGCGGCGCCCCGCTGGGATTCATCGTGGACGGCAGGATCACCGCGACAAAGACCACCCCCGCCGCCAGCGGCAGAACGGTGCCGGTCGCGGCCCGGGTGCGGGCCATGGTGACGACCAGGGCGATGATCAGGCCGATGCGGAACGGGTCAAGAAGCTGGGTCTGGATAAGCTCGATCACGATGGGGTCTCCTCTGCCCGGAGCTTCCGCGATCCGCCGGATCGGCACAAGCCCCCACTCCCGTCCCCATCCTTGTGCTGCGCCCGTCGCCAGGGTCGCCGGATGACCGCCCCCCGCATCCTGCCCCGCATCCTGGTCGTCGAAGACGAGGACAACATCGCCACCGCGCTGGAGTTCCTGATCCTGCGCGAAGGCTATGACCACGACCGGGTGGCCTCGGGGGCCGAGGCCTTGCCGCGCATCCGCGACACCCGACCGAACCTCGTCCTTCTGGACGTGATGCTGCCCGAGATGTCGGGCTACGAGATCTGCGAAGGTATCCGCACCGATCCGGCACTTGCGGGCGTCAAGGTGCTGATGATGACCGCGCGCGGCTCGGCATCCGAGCGCAAGAAGGGGCTGGAACGCGGGGCGGACGGCTTCATCTCGAAACCGTTCGAGCTGCAGGACCTGCGCGCCGAGGTCCGTCGCCTGCTGGCCCCCTGACCCGCGCCGCGCATTTGCTCTTTTCCAAATACTCCCGCCGGAGGCTCCGCCGCCACCCAAGGCGCTGCCGCCGCCAGACTGCCCCCGGCAGCGCCGTCCCTCGGGGCTCGATGCCCCGAGGGACGGCACCGGTTTCAGGCAAAGGGATCCACCGGATAGCGCACGCCGACCAGGTACAGCCCCTGCGGCGGGGCGACCGGGCCGCAGGCGCTGCGGTCGCGGGCCACCAGTGCGGCGCGCACATCGGCGGGCGACCAGGCCCCCGCCCCGACACGTTCCAGCGTGCCGACGATGGACCGCACCTGGTTGTGCAGGAAGGACCGCGCTGCCAGGTCAAAGCGGTATTCCACCCCGCCCGGATAGGGGTGTTCGGAAATCTCGATCCGGTCCAGCGTCTTGACCGGGCTTTTCGACTGGCACAGCGTCGAGCGGAAGGTGGTGAAATCGTGATGCCCGACCAGTTCCGCCGCGGCCGCCCGCATCTCCGGCAGGTCCAGCCGGTTCAGCACCTGCCAGACCAACCCCCGGTC
>ENA-UOWO01007019-UOWO01007019.1-activated-sludge-metagenome-genome-assembly--contig:-NODE-7019-length-11317-cov-8.447967_pt1 | contig 11317 bp, 11 predicted proteins | sample MGYA00238148_ERZ761564 | MGnify/ENA primary metagenome ERZ761564 (study PRJEB28885, sample SAMN05720194) | activated sludge metagenome | isolation source: Anaerobic digester | place: USA...
CCGTGGTCGTCGAGGAGGGAGTGCAGGCAGTCTTCGGACAGGGGTGGCGGCGCGCTGTCGCGGCCGGGATCCACTTGAGCGGAGTGGCAGCGTCGCCAGGAGTCGTCGATCAGCCGACGCAGGGCATCCGAACGGCAGGGTTCTCCGCTCAGGTAATCCTCCCAGGCGGACATGATGTTGGTGTCGCTGTCCGGATTCGAAAAGATCTGCCGGACTTTCTCGATGGCCATGCTCAGCGTTCCTGCTCGTCGGCGAATCTGGGGTGGGCGAATTGCACGATGCCATCGCTACCGGAGGTGCAGAACCGCATTCCGGCTCTCCTGCCAAGACCGGAGGCGCCCGGTCGGCGCAAGGGCCGCGTTCGTGCCATGTCGGGTACTGAACCGGCCGTGACCGTCGGGCTGCGCAGGTGAGGCGATTCCGTGCCCGGCATGCAACTAGGGTGCCAAGTGAGGAAGCCTCGGCGGGCAGCAGTCAAGTCTTTGATTTGCTTGTGGATTCTCGACATCCGGCTGATTCTCGCTGCTCGCAGGGTGTCCGGAATATCGAACACCTGGCCATGCGGATCGCTGGACAACTGCGTTCGACGGGCGCGGCGCAGGTGCCGGAGTGCTTTGACCGACTGCAACTGCGGTCTCCCCCGAGCCGGAAGCGACCGCCGTGCATCAGTCCTGCATCGACAGCCACTGCACCTGTCCCTGTCCCGCGTCGTCGATCCGGTGCACGAACGGTGCGACTTGAGTCTCGGGCAGGCTGATCCAGAGCTCGACGCTGTCACCGTGCTTCACGTCGAGCAGCGTGTGGCCGGCTGAGTGAATCTCTCGCCGCAGCAGGCCCTCCAGCGCATAGGGCACGCTGCAGCGCAGGGTCTGCAAGCGCTGCAGCGGCACCTTGACTGCGCCGATCAGGGCCTGCGCGACGGCATCGGTGTAGGCGCGCAGCAGGCCGCCGGCGCCGAGCTTCACTCCGCCGAAGTAGCGCACCACCGTGGCCAGCACGCCATCGAGATCCTGGTGTCGCAGCACGTCCATCATTGGCCGACCCGCGGTGCCTCCGGGCTCACCGTCGTCGACGGCCGCCGACTGCCCGCCGGCGAGCAGCGCCCAGCACACATGCGCCGCACCAGGGTGTTGTGCGCGCAGGGCCGCCACGACGGCGAGCGCTTCGGTGCGGCCCGGGATCGGCTGCACGCACGCGATGAAACGGCTCTTGCGGATGAGCTGCTCGCTGTGCACGGGGGTTTGCAGGGTGTAGGGCATCGGTTGCAAGCCTACCCGGACTCGACGCCTCTTCGGCCTGCCAGACACGGGGGGCCGCGAAGCAACGACAATGCGGGCCGCGCCTCGCAGGCTGTCCCGCTGGGGGAAGGCCGTGCGGCAGGCGCGCAGTCAACGGGTTAGGAGATCCGACTTGAACCTGATGGTGCCGATCACGTTGTTCGACGAATTGTCCGAGTCGATCATCAAGTCGACCGGGACGCTCGATCTCGCCAGTGGCGAGATCCGCGCGATCCAGTACGAGGACCACGACCTCGACACGCAGGGCCTGCCCGCCGACGACGAGGACTACGAGTTCACCTCGGGCATGCTGTCGCACCGCGGAAAGGAGATCGAGTTCCGCGTCGATGTCGATGTGCTGACGGGCAAGTACTCGGTCACCCCCAGCGAACTGCTGGAACTGAAGGGCCGCGCCGCCAAGCTGTTCACTGCGCCGCCGGGCTGAGCGAGCCGTCTCGCCGGCGCCTCACCAGTCTTCCTTGACTGCCAGCGCCATGTCGCGGCCTGCGGCGTGGCGTGCTGCCAGGCCAGCAGTCAGCGTGCCCGCGGCGATCACGGCAGCGCAGAGTGCGGCCAGCCGCGCCCACGGCAGCATCAGGTCCATCGTCCAGTGGAAGCTCTGCGGGTTGACCACCTTCACCAGCACTACGCTGACTGCGAGGCCCAGCGCCAGGCCCAGCAGCGCTCCGGCGGCAGTCCAGACCGCGCCTTCGGCGGTCACCACCGTCAGTACCTGCCGCCGCGTCAGCCCGAGGTGGGCAAGCAAACCGAATTCCTTGCGGCGCGCCAGCACCTGTGCCGAGAAGCTGGCCGCGATGCCGAACAGCCCGATCGCGATGGCGACGCCCTGCAGCCAGTAGGTGACGGCAAAGCTTCGGTCGAAGATGCGCAGCGAGATCGCACGGATCTCGCCGGGCGACGCGAACTCGAGCAACTCGCCGTCCATGCCGTGCCGGCCTGCCATCGCGCGCAGCTTCTGTTGCACCGCACTCGGGTCGGTGCCCGGTCGCAGCCAAAGCGCGAGGTCGTTGATGCGCACGTCGCCGGTCAGCGTCTGCCAGTCGTCCGAAGCGATCGCGACCGCCCCGTGCTGCCGCGCATAGTCGCGCCACACGCCGCGCACGAACACGCGGGCTCGCTGCCCGGTCGGCAGTGGCAGCATCAGCCGCGTTCCTGGTGAGGCACCGTACAGCGCCACCATCGCTTCGCTGACGTAAGCGGCGGTTTCGCCCGCGGGCATGGCGACCAGATCGCCCACCAGCGGCAGCGAGCGCGCTGGATCGGCCAGCGGCCGCGCGATCAGCGCCACCGCCGGCTGGGCCGGATCGATCTGCACCGATGAGACCCGCAGCGTCTCGACGCGAATCACACCATCGACACGCGCCGCGTCGCGCACCCAGCCCGGTGCCAGCGTGATCACGTCGCTGCCGCCGGTCGAGGCACCGGCACGCGCATACAGGTCGGCGGGCAGCACGGTGTCGAGCCAGGCTGTGATCGAGTCGCGGAAGCTCGCGACCATCACCGTCAGCGCGACCGAGAGCGCGAGGCTCGCGACCACGCCGGCCACCGCGACGGTGGCAGTGCTGCGCAGGTGGCGCGCGCGCTCCACGGCCAGCAGCGCCAGCGCCTGCTTTGGCGGAGCAATCGCGCGCAGCAGCAACCCGACGCCGAGCGGCACGCAGACGATGCCGCCGAGCAGCAGCAGGGCCACCGACAGGTAGGCGGCGAGTGGCATGTCGAAGATCGGCGGCAACAGCAGCAGAGCCAGCGCCGCCGCGATCAACGCCGGGCCGAACCAGGCCACGGCTTCGAGATCACTGGCGTCCCCGAGCCCCTTCAGCGCCTGCGCCGGTGCCAGCCGCTGTGCTGCGCGCGCCGGCAGCCAGCCGCCAACGAGCGCAGCGACGACGCCGAGCCCGCCATACAGCAGCGCCGCAGTCACGCTGAAGTGCAGCGTCGGCGTGACGCCGGGAAAGTAGCCGCCGCCCAGGTCGCCCGCCAGCAGCTGCAGTGCCGCTGCGGCCAGCGCGGTGCCGAGCGCCAGCCCGAGCACGCTGCCGGCCACGCCGATCAGCGCCGACTCGGCCAGCACCAGCCGCAGCCGCTGGCTTGCAGAGAGCCCCAGCACGCCGAGCAGCGCGAACTGCGGCTGCCGCTGCGCGACCGACAGCGACAGGATCGAGAACACCAGGAACGCGCCGGTGAACAGGGCCACCAGGGCCAGCACCGTCAGGTTGACGCGGTAGGCGCGCGATACGTTCGAGATGCGCTGGGCCGCTTCATCGGGTGATGCCGCGCGCACGCCCTGCGCGGCAAAGTCCTGCAGCGCCAGGGCAGCCACGACTTTGCGGCGATCGGCGCCTGGCTTCAAGCGCACGTCGATCCGGCTCAATTTGCCCAGCATGCCGAACTGAACCTGCGCGCCAGCGATGTCCATCACCACGAGCGGCGGGCCGCCGGCCGCGACACTGCCGTGCACGCGCAGGGCAACGATGCCGTCCGGCGTCTGCAGGCGCAACGTGTCGATCCGGCCGAGCCGCTGCCGAGCGGTGGCGTTCAGGGCCACGGCGTCCGGGTCGAACAGGCCGAGGCGATCGGGCTCGCCTTCGCTTCCCCGGGGTGCTGACAAGTTCGGCAGCAGCGCTGGCGACAGCGGCGCCGCGACCAGCGCGTCGATGCCGAGCACGCGCAGCGGCACGCGTTTCGTCGCGCCCTGCGCATCGATCGTCAGCGCCTGCGTCTCGATCTCGACCACCGGGCTGGCGAGCGCGATGTCCGGGTGCCTCGCGACGCGCTCGTACAGTGTTTCGTCGAAGCCGCCGCGCTGGCCGCGCAGCTCGAAGTCGGGCTGGCCGTTGATCGATCGCACCGCTGCGCTGAACTCGCTGAGCGCCGACTGGTTGATCAGCTGCACCGAGAAGGCAAGCGCCACGCCCAGGGTCACCGCCAGCAGCGCCGCCGCCTGGCGCCACGGGTGGTGCCGCCACTCGGGCCAGGTCAGATGCTTCAGCAGCGCGAGCATGCGGTCAGCCTGAAGGCGCGCGTTCGGCTTCCACGATCCCCGCAGGGGTCAGCGTCAGCACCCGGTCTGCGCGCGCCGCTGCTGCGCGCGAATGCGTGACCAGCACGCACGCCGCGCCTTGTTGGCGCACCTGCGCCGACAGCAGGTCCATCACCTTGTCGGCAGTGGCCGGGTCGAGGTTGCCGGTCGGCTCGTCGGCCAGGATCAGCTGCGGTCGATGCACCAGCGCGCGTGCGATCGCGACGCGCTGAAGCTGCCCACCCGACAGCGTCTGCGGCAGGCGGTCGGCCAGCGCGTCGAGGCCGACCGCCTGCAGCACCTCGTGCACGCGCGCTGCATCGGGCTGGTGCTGCAGCAGCAAGGGCAGGCCGACGTTGTGTGCGACGCTCAGGTGCGGCAGCACGTGGAAGGCCTGGAACACGAAGCCCAGGTGCTCACGGCGAAACAGCGCCTGCGCCGGCTCGGACAGGGCGGTGATGTCGGTGCCTGCGATGTGCACCGAGCCTGCCTGCACCGTGTCCAGCCCGGCGATGCAGTTCAGCAGCGTCGATTTGCCGACCCCCGATTCGCCGAGGATGGCGATGAACTCGCCGCGCGCCACCTGCAGGTCGACGTTCGAGAACACCGGCTCGGTGCCGTAGCGCTTGGACAGGGAACGGACATCGAGCAGCGGCATGCGCGGGTGGAGCCTTGGCGAATCGGATGCCTGCGCAACGGGCCGGCGGCGCGATTGTCGGCGCTTGCATGGCGCCGGGTTCCTGCCTTGCGCAATGGCCCTGCGGTGACGCCTTGTAGCGATCTGGCGATCGATCCCGCGGCGCGCCGCGCTACAGTGATCTGCATGGTTCCCGAATCGTCTTTGCGGCGGGCTTTTCCGCTGATCTGTGCTGCCCTGTGGCTGGCCGGTTGCGGCACGGCACCCAGCCCGAGCGCGCCTTCGAAGGGAACGGTCGTACCCAGGCCGACGCTGGCCCAGGAACGCCAGCGCATCGGCGATCTGTTCCAGGGCACGCCGGTCACACTGGCGATGGACGGCGACAGCAGCCTGCGCGCCGAGGTGCCGCTGAAGTTCAGCTTCGACCCCGGCCGCGCCGTCGTCAAGCCGCCGTTGGCTGCGCTGCTCGACCGGCTGGCCGGCAGCCCGGCCACACGCGGAGGCAGCTGGGTGGTCGCCGCACCCGGAGATCCGAAGAACAAGGGCAACTCGCTGGCGCTGGAACGCGCCGCCAGCACGCGCGACTACCTGGTCGGTCGCGGCGCCGATCCGCTGCGGTTCTCGGTCTCGGCGCTCCCGGGAGTCGGCGAGGCCGCGCTGATCCGCATCGTCGTGAAGGCCCCGCCCTCGGCAAGCCGCTGACGCGGGACCCGAGTCGACACGTCGTCCGGATCAGCCCGCCGGCCGGGCTGGCAATGTGTCGGCCAGCCGCAGCGCCAGTGCCACGACCTGAGCCTGTGCGTCCGCTGCATCACACGGCACCACATGGCGCTGCGGCATGCTGCGCAACCAGGTCAGCTGGCGCTTGGCCAGCTGGCGCGTGGCGGCGATTCCGCGCTCGGGCAGGTCGCTCAGGTCGTCGGCCTGCAGCGCTTCCCAGGTCTGCCGGTAGCCGACGCAGCGCATCGATGGCAGGTCGGCATGCAGATCGCCTCGTTCCATCAGGGCCTGCACTTCGTCGACGAAGCCCGCCTCGAGCATCTGCCCGAAGCGGGCTTCGATGCGCTGGTGCAGCCACGCGCGATCGCCGGGCTCGAGGGAGATCAGTGGCGGCGTCTCGACCGGGGTCTTGTCCTGGTGGAACGACGACAGTGGCTGCCCGCTGACCCGGTGCACCTCGAGCGCCCGCTGGATGCGCTGCCGATCGCCCGGTGCCAGCCGCGCGGCGGTGACCGGGTCGACGCGCTGCAGCTCCCGGTACAGCGCATGCAGGCCCTGGCGTTCGCACTGTTCGTCGAGCGCCGCGCGCACCGCACGGTCGGCCGCCGGCATCGCGTCCAGCCCCTCGAACAGCGCCTTGAAGTACAGCATCGTTCCACCAACGAGCAGCGGCAGATGACCGCGCGCCCTGATCTCGCCGATCAGCCGCTGTGCATCGCCGACGAAGCGCGCGGCCGAGTAGGCTTCGGACGGATCGATCAGGTCGATCAGGTGATGCGGTACCGCAGCGAGCTCGGCCGCGCTCGGCTTCGCGGTGCCGATGTCCATGCCGCGGTAGACCAGCGCCGAATCGACGCTGATGATCTCGACCGGCAACGAAGGTTGCCGCTCGGCGAACGCGCGTGCGATCGCGAGCGCGGCAGCGGTCTTGCCGGAGGCGGTGGGACCCGCCAGGCACAGGATGCCGCGGTTGGCGACCGGCAACGAGCGGGCGGTGGTGGGTGCGTCAGGGGTCGAGGTCACGGGATCACTTCAGAAGGGAAGGGGGAGTGGCCGGGCCGTGGGCCGCGGTTCGGGCATCACGACGCGGCAGCACCCGGAATGCGCCATGACGCGACAGCGCGATGCTGGCGGCGGCTGTCGACCGTAGCGAACGAGCGTGCTCAGTTCCACCGCGGCTGGGTCACTGCGACGATGAGAACGAGCAGGCCCGCGAACAAGCCGGGCACGGCAACCAGCGCCAGCACGGCGATGGCCGCACCGGTCCTGCCGCTGCGGCGCAGCAAGTGACCGGTCCACAGCACCACTCCCAGACCACCGAGCAGCAACAGCCACAGGCCGAGGTTGAACGACGATACCGAGCCGTCGGCCATGCCGATCAGGAAGTACGTGACGGCGATGACGGTGCAAGCCAGCGCGCAGCAGAAGAACGTGCGGTAGGCGAGCGTGCCGCGCGTGGCGGCAGGGAGATCCGATGTCGTCATGGTGAGTGGTTGGCGCCAAACCGGGTTGCGGGACGATGGAGGCTACCTGCCTGCTGCCCGGGTTGCGACGAACGACCCGCACGGGATCGGCCCGCTCACCCGAACACCTCATCCGCACGCAGATACCGCCACTGCCCGACCGGCAGGTCGCCCAGCATCACGCGACCGATGCGCACCCGCTTGAGGCCGATGACCTTCAGGCCGACGGCTTCGCACATGCGCCGGATCTGGCGCTTCTTTCCCTCCTGAAGCACGAACCGCAGCTGGTCGTCGTTCAGCCATTCGACGATCGCCGGCTTCAGCGCCTCGCCGTCGAGTTCGAGGCCGTGCCGCAGCAGCTCCAGGTCGTCCGGTGACAGTTCACTCGATGCCGGCCCTTGACCGAGCGGCCCGGCCACGCGCACCAGGTATTCCTTCTCGATCTCGCTGTCCTCGCCGATCAACTGCTTGGCGATGCGGCCGTCCTGCGTCAGCACCAGCAGGCCGATCGAATCGATGTCGAGCCGGCCGGCAGGAACCAGGCTGCGCAGGTGCTCGCGCAGGAAGCGCGTGCCGGACTGGTCGTCGGTCCACTGGTTCTCGGGCTTCACCAGCACGACCGCCGGCTCGTAGCCGTCTTCCGCCTGACCACTGACGTAGCCGATCGGCTTGTTGACGATCACGGTGACCTTCTGCGCCTGCTGGAACTTGGCGCGTGCATCGACGGTGATGCGCTGCTCGGGCAGCACGCGCGAGCCCAGTTCCTTCACCACTTCTCCGTCGACGCGGACCCAGCCCTTCTCGATCCACTCGTCGGCCTCGCGGCGCGAGGACAGTCCGAGCTCGCTCATGCGCTTCGACAGACGCAGGCTGCCGGGTGCTGCTTCGGGCTGCTGGTGGAACGGGCCACGTTCTTCATCGTCCGGATGACGCTCGGCGCGTTCGGCCTGGCGCCATTTCGGCTCGGGCGGTCGCTGTGGCGGCCGCTCGAACGGGCGCTCCAGGGGTCGTGCCGAGGGGCGCTCTGGCGGCCGTTCCGGCGGGCTGACCGGGAAGCGCGGCTGCGCAATGATGGGCGGTCGATCCCGCTGCTGCGCTTCCTGCCCGCGCGCTGGCTCCGGGCGACGTTGAGCTCTCTCCTGAGGCGGGCGTCCAGCCTGCGAGCCGGCGAAGCGTTGTCGCTCTGCCGTGCCTTCGCGATCGCGGGTGCTCGGGCGGGGCGGCGGGCCGTCGCGTCGGTCCTGGCGGGGCTCACCACGCGGCTCGTTGCGCGGGTCCCTGCGAGGTTCAGCCGACCGTTCCGGCGGGCGAGAGGCGCGCGGCGGGCGCGGCGCATCCCGCGGATCGGCCGCCGGCCCCGAATGCGATTGAAACGGCTTGCGGGCCGGCGGCGCACGTTCGGGCCGATCGAACGGTGGTGCCGCGTCGCGTCGCGCGCGATCGGCCTGCGCTTCGGCCAGCGTCGGACGTCGGCGCACCCCCATGCCGCTTCCGCGCACCGGAGTTCGCTCGATGCGCGCCGCCGGGGCAGCGGGGTTCTTGGGCTTGATCTTCAGCGTGGCCATGCGGGTCCAGTCGGTGTGCGGGGTGTGCAGTGAAAAGCGGGGCGCCTCTCGGCGTTGATCGGGGCTTCAGCGGCCACGCCAGAACAGCGCGTCGAGTTCGCGCCGCGTGATCTGCCGCCACGTCGGGCGGCCGTGGTTGCACTGGTCGGCGCGCTCGGTGCGCTCCATGTCGCGCAGCAGCGCGTTCATCTCGTCCAGTGTCAGCTGGCGGTTGGCCCGCACGGCGCCGTGGCAGGCCATGGTCGACAGGATCTCGTGCTGCGCGCGCTGCACCACGCTGCTGGCATCGTGCTCGCCCAGTTCGGACAGCACGCTGCGCGCGAGTTCGACCACGTCGCCGCCAGCCAGTGCGGCCGGCTGCGATCGCACCGCGAGGACGGTGGGCGACAGCGGCGAGACGTCGAGGCCGAGGGAGCGCAGCGTGTCGCCGTGCGCTTCGGCGGCAGCGATCTCGGCGGTGGTCGCGGCGAAGGTGGCCGGGATCAGCAGCGGCTGAGCCTCGATGCGCGAAGCAGCCAGGCTTGCCTTCAAGCGTTCGTAGACCACGCGTTCGTGCGCCGCGTGCATGTCGACGATCACCAGTCCCTGCGCGTTCTCGGCCAGCACGTAGATGCCGGCGATCTGCGCGATGGCCTCACCGAGCGGTCGCGCGGATTCGTCGTGGGTGGCTGCTTTGGCCAAATGGACGAGCGACAAGCCTGCTCGGGTTCCATCGTGTCCGGGAGCGCCAGCACTGCCCCACGGCGCGGCGGGCTCGTTCCCGAACAGCACCGTGGCCTGATGCAGGCTCAACGCGACCTGCGCGCTGGTCGGTGTGCCGCCATAGCGGTCGTTGCGGGCGTCGCTACGTCCCCAGGCGACGGGGCCCGTCGGATCAGGGGCCGCAGCCAGCTGACCGAATGTGCCAGGCAGCATCTCGACCGCTTCGGTCCGCGTGGTGGCTTCTACACCGGCGATCGCCTCTGCCAGCGACGCCTCGACCGCCCGCCGAACCGCCTGGTGCACCTCGCGCGATTCGCGGAAGCGCACCTCGATCTTGGTCGGGTGCACGTTCACGTCGACGCGGTCCGGCGCGATGTCGATGAACAGCACATAGGCCGGCTGCCGACCGCCGTGCAGCACGTCTTCGTAGGCGCTGCGCACACCGTGCGCGATGAGCTTGTCGCGCACGAAGCGGCCGTTGACGTAGACGTATTGCTGGTCGGCGCGGCTGCGAGCCGATGCCGGCGTGCCGGCGCGTCCGGTGACACGCAGCACCCCGAGGTCGAGCGCCACGGCGCGGCTGTCGGCGATGAACTCGGTGCCCAGCACGTCGCGCAACCGGGCCTCGGCCTCGGCACGCCGCCATTGCTGCACCAGCCTGCCTTCGTGCCACACCGCGAACGAGACGTCGGGGCGGGTCAGCGCATGTCGCCTCACTGCCTCGACACAATGCGACAGCTCGGTCGATTCGGTTTTCAGGAACTTGCGGCGTGCCGGCGTGCTGAAGAACAGTTCACGCACCTCGACGCTGGTGCCGATCCCTCGCGCGGCCGGCGTGATCTCGCCGGAGCGCGCGTCGAGCCTTCTGGCCTTTGGATCGTCGGCGCATCGGCTGGCGATCGACACCTCGGCCACCGACGCGATCGCGGCCAGCGCCTCGCCCCGGAAGCCCATCGTCGACACGTTTTCCAGATCGCTCAGCGATTCGATCTTGCTGGTCGCGTGGCGGCGCAGGGCCAGAGGAAGCTCTGCCGCCGGCAGCCCCTGTCCGTCGTCCTCGACCAGCACAGAACGGATTCCACCACCTGTCAGCTTGACGGTGATCTCGCTCGCGCCGGCGTCGAGGGCGTTGTCCACCAGTTCGCGCACCACCGATGCCGGCCGTTCGACCACCTCGCCGGCAGCGATCTGGCTGATCAGTTCATCGGGCAGTTCCCGGATCGGGCGGCGCGGTGTGAGGGGCCCACGGGCATTCATCGACGCATTGTAGAAACCGCCTGCCGGCGCGGCGGGGTCTGCGGTCGGCAAGGCGAAAGGGGCGGTCACCGAGCCCCCTCCATAATTTGCCGCATGGAAATCGTCTCGGTGCTGATCGACTTCATCCTGCACGTCGACGTGCACCTCGCGAATTTCGTGCAGACCTACGGTGCCTGGGTCTACGCGCTGCTGTTCGCCATCATCTTCGTCGAGACAGGCGTCGTGGTGATGCCGTTCCTGCCGGGTGATTCGCTGTTGTTCGTCGTTGGCACGCTGTGCGGCGCGGGGCTGATGAGCCTGCCGCTTGCGATCGCGGTGCTGCTGGTCGCGGCCATCCTCGGCGACCAGACCAATTACAGCATCGGCCGCCACTTCGGGCCCAAGGTGTTCCAGTGGGAGCAATCGCGCTTCTTCAACAAGGCGGCGTTCGAGCAGGCGCATGCGTTCTACGAGAAATACGGCGGTATCACCGTCGTGCTGGCGCGGTTCATGCCGTTCGTGCGAACCTTCGCGCCGTTCGTGGCCGGAGTGGCCGCGATGTCGCGCACCACCTTCACGCTCTACAACGTGGTCGGCGCGCTGATCTGGGTGGTCGGCCTGACGGTGGCTGGTTAAGATCGGAAGAGCACACGTCTGAACTCCAGTCACGCTACGTT
>ENA-UOWO01007024-UOWO01007024.1-activated-sludge-metagenome-genome-assembly--contig:-NODE-7024-length-11310-cov-28.065571_pt1 | contig 11310 bp, 11 predicted proteins | sample MGYA00238148_ERZ761564 | MGnify/ENA primary metagenome ERZ761564 (study PRJEB28885, sample SAMN05720194) | activated sludge metagenome | isolation source: Anaerobic digester | place: USA...
ATCGATGAAATACCGTGATCTGCGCGACTTTGCTGCTCAACTGGAGCACATGGGGGAGTTGAAGCGTGTCACGCAGCCGGTGTCACCGCACCTGGAGATGACGGCCTTGGCCGACCAGGTGCTGCGCGCACGTGGGCCTGCCTTGTGGTTCACCCAGCCCACAGGCCATGGCACACCGGTGCTGGCCAACCTGTTCGGCACCCCGCGGCGTGTGGCCCTGGGCATGGGCGCGGCCGAGGTCGGCGAGCTGCGCGACATCGGCACCCTGCTGGCGCGCCTGAAGGAGCCCGAGCCGCCGCAGGGCCTGAAGGATGCCGGCCGCCTGGTGCAGATGATGAAGGCGGTGTGGAGCATGAAGCCGGTGCGCCGGCGTGACGGCCCGTGCCGCGAGGTGGAACTGCTGCACGACGACATCGACCTGGCGCGCTGGCCGATCCAGCACTGCTGGCCCGGTGACGTGGCGCCGCTGATCACCTGGGGCCTGGTGGTCACCCGGGGGCCGCAGTCGATCGCCCGGCCCAGGTTGCGCCAGAACATCGGCATCTACCGCCAGCAGGTGATCGGCCCGCGCGAGGTGATCATGCGCTGGCTGGCCCACCGCGGCGGTGCGCTGGATTTCCGGGATTTCGCGCGCGCCAACCCGGGCCGGCCGTTCCCGATGGCCGTGGCCCTGGGCGCCGACCCCGCCACCACGCTGGGCGCGGTGACGCCGGTGCCCGACAGCCTGGGCGAGTACCAGTTCGCGGGCCTGCTGCGTGGCAGTGCCACCGAGCTGGTGGATTGCGCGGTGGGCGAGGGCGATCGCCTGCTGCAGGTGCCCGCCACCGCCGAGATGGTGCTCGAAGGCCACATTCCGGTGGCCGCCCCCGGCTTCACCGGCCGCAGCGCGCATGGCGTGCCAGTCAAGGAAGTCAACGGCTACCTGCATGCCCTGGAAGGCCCCTATGGCGACCACACCGGCTACTACAACGAGCAGGACTGGTTCCCGGTGTTCCGCATCGACCGGCTGACCCACCGGCGCGACCCGGTGTACCACTCCACCTACACCGGCAAGCCGCCCGACGAGCCGGCGGTGCTGGGCGTGGCACTGAATGAAGTCTTCGTGCCGATCCTGCAGAAGCAGTTTCCGGAGATCGTCGACTTCTACCTGCCGCCCGAGGGCTGCAGCTACCGCATGGCGATCATCTCGATCAAGAAGGCCTACCCCGGCCATGCCAAGCGGCTGATGTTCGGGCTGTGGAGCTTTCTGCGGCAGTTCATGTACACCAAGTTCATCGTCGTCACCGACGACGACGTCGACATCCGCAGCTGGCAGGACGTGGTCTGGGCCATCACCACCCGCATGGACCCGGTGCGCGACACCACCCTGGTCGACCAGACGCCGATCGACTACCTCGACTTCGCGTCGCCCGTCAGCGGCCTGGGCGGCAAGATGGGCCTGGACGCCACCAACAAGTGGCCCGGCGAGACCAGCCGGGAATGGGGCCGTGCCATCAGCATGCCAGCCGAGGTGACCCAGCGGGTACAGGGCCTGTTCGATGTGCTGATGGCGCGCTGACCGGGCGCGCGTGAGCCCGGCGGGTCAACTTTCGCTTGCAGTCGGCAGCGGGCGGGAGTAAGGTCAAGGCGCCTTCACTGAAGGCAACTCACCTCATGCAGTCTCTGCATGAAACGGGGCCCCGGACGCACACTCTCCGGATCTCCACATGGTGGCCATCGGCCACCCGCCCCCTCGCCCCGCAAGGTGCGAGGGGGTTCGTGTTTTTGGGGTCGGTGGTGTCCGGTCAGGCGCCAGCGGCCAGCCCGATCCACTCACGCAGCGCCTGGCGCACCCGCCGGTGGCCGTCGGTGCTGGGCACCCAGCGCTGCAGCACCGACAGATGCCGGTCTGCCACCAGCCCCATCGGCGCTGGCACCACGCGCAGGGCCATGCCCATGCGCTGGGCCTCCTCGTCGAAGGCCCGCAGGGCGCGCCGCATGTGCCAGCCATGGGTGACCAGCACCACCTGGGTGATGCCGTCCTTCTGCAACAAAGGCAGGCTGAGCCGCGCGTTGCCGCGGGTGTCCTGCGAATCGGCCTCCACCCAGCGCAGGTTGCGGCCGTAGTCCCGGCTGGCGATGCGCGCGGCAATGCTGGCTTCGGCCGGCGTGTCCTGCTGCGCCCAACCCGTGCCGCCGGAGAACAACGCAGGCACGGCCAACTGGCGGGACAGCCACAGGCCATAGTGCAGGCGTTCCATTGCGTTGTTGTCCAGGTGCGACTCGCCATACTCTGACGCCAGTGGGCGGGCTCCGCCACCCAGCACCACCACCGCAGTGCGCCCGTCGGCACCGGTGCGCCGCAACTCGGCGATGCGCTGCATGGAAAGAGATGGCGTGGACGTCAAGGGGCCTTCGAGCAGTGCACCCGTCACCTGGCACTGGCTGAACCACAGCGCCAGCACCGATCCCAACAGCAGCAATGTGGCCAGTGCGGGCCGCCGGCGCTGCCACCACCAGGCCAGCAACAGCAACCCCAGCAAGGGAACCGGCGGCAGCAGCAGGGCCGCCACCCACGGCTTCCACTCCAGCACGCCCAGCGTGGCAAACAGGTCGTTCAAGGGTGTGCCGTTGCGAACTGCATGGCCGGATTCTGCATGCACCTGCTGCGATGACCCCGCGCGCAGCCTGCGGCACGGCAACCACCACAATATGTGCCACCAAGCACGGAGGACCCACATGCGCGAAGAGACCATCACCCTGGGCGGCGGCTGCTTCTGGTGCACCGAGGCGGTGTACGAGCAGGTGCAGGGCGTGCTGTCGGTGCAGTCGGGCTACAGCAATGGCCATGTCAGGCAGCCCACCTACGCCCAGGTCTGTGACGGCGACACCGGCCACAACGAGGTGGTGCGGGTGCGTTTCGACGCGGACCAGATCAGCCTGCGCGAGATCCTGGAGATCTTCTTCGTGGTGCACGACCCGACCACGCTGAACCGCCAGGGCAACGACGTGGGCACGCAGTACCGGTCGGGCATCTACTGGCACCACGCTGGGCAGGCCGACGTGGCCCGTGCGGTGATGGCCGAGGCTGACGCGCGCGTGGGCGGGCGGCTCGTCACTGAACTGGCGGCCGAAGATAACTACTGGCCCGCCGAGGACTACCACCAGCACTACTTCGCCAACCATCCGGGCCAGGGCTACTGCGCCTACGTGGTGGCGCCCAAGGTGGAGAAGTTCCGCAAGACCTTTGCCGAACGCGTGCGACGCGGCTGACGCGACACGCGGGCGCCCGCGTCAGGGCGCCAGCCGTTCGCGCACCCAGGTGCCGCCATCCAGCCGGTAGCGCAGGCGGTCGTGCAGGCGGCTCTTGCGGCCCTGCCAGAATTCCCAGCGGTCGGGCACCAGGCGGAAGCCACCCCAGTGCGGCGGCCGTGGCGGCGACAGTGCGAACTGCGCCGCGTAGCGCGCGGCCTGGGCCACCAGCACGCCCCGGCCGCCGATCACCTGGCTCTGGGGCGACGCCCAGGCGCCGATGCGTGAATCGAGCGGCCGCGACGCGTAGTACGCATCGGCCTCGGCGTCGCTGACCCGCTCCACCCGGCCCTCGATGCGCACCACCCGCTCCAGTTCCACCCAGTGGAACTGCAGCGCCGCCATCGGGTTGCCGGCCAGTTCCTGCCCCTTGCGGCTGTTGAAGTTGGTGTACCAGGCGATGCCGCGGGCATCCACGCCCTTGACCAGCACCACCCGGGTGGACGGCCGGCCGTCGGCGCCCACGGTGGCCAGGGTCATGGCGTTGGGTTCGGGCAGCTGGCCGTCGATGGCCTGTTGCAGCCAGGTCTCGAACTGCTGCAGCGGCTCGGCAGCGGCGGCATGCTCGTCCAGTTCGGCCTTCTCATAACTCTTGCGGAGGTCTGCGATGCGTGGGTCCATGTGCCGAGTATGCCGCTGTGTGCCAGCCTGTCGTCAGCGCTGGCTGGCATGGTGGTTGCACCCTAAGTGATTGGCCTTAGGTACACCTCCGACTGTCGATGACCGTGCAGGCCCCGCATGCTTGATGCCCAGAGGTGTCCGGGAGCGAGCAACAGGACCCCAGGCGTGCAACCATGAAACCCCAACCCGTCATCGTCGTCCTGGCCGCCGGCCGGGGCAGCCGCTTTTCCGGCCCCCAGCACAAGCTGGTGCAGGGGCTGGGCCCCACCAGTGTGCTGGGCCGGACGATCAGCCATGCCATCGAGAGCCGTCTGCCGGTGGTGGTGGTCACCACCGAGCCATTGGCCGCTGAAGCGGCCCGTTGGGTGGCCCGCCGCGACGTGGTGGTGCTGCCCGAGGTCGGCAGCCCAGGCAGTGGCCCGCTGGGCATGGGCTTTTCCATCGCAGCGGGCGTGGCCGCGCGGGCCAACGGCGGTGGCTGGCTGGTGCTGCCAGGCGACATGCCGCTGGTGCAGCCCTCCAGCATCCGGCAGGTGGCGCAGGCCCTGGCGCAACAGGCGGTGGTGTTTGCCCAGCACCGCGGGCGGCGCGGGCATCCGGTGGGCTTTGCGGCCGAGCTGTTCTCGGAACTGGTGCAACTCACCGGCGACGAAGGGGCACGCCGCCTGATGGCGCGCTACCCATCGCACGGGCTGGAACTGGACGACCCTGGCGTGCTGGTCGACGTGGACACGCAGGACGACCTGGCGGCCGTGCGGGCGCAGTGCAGCGCCGCCGATGCCACCGGCCTGGGGCAACCGGTGCCCTGAGGCTGCGCCGCCCCGGGGGCGTCAGGCCAATCCGGCCCGCCGGGCCAGCGCCAGCAGGCGTTCGCTCTCGCGGTCGCACATCCGGTGCAGGCGCAGGGCTTCGGCGGTTCGCACCAGGTAGTCGAGCGTGGTCCCGTAGCGGCCCTGTGCCTGCCGCAGGATGTGCAGCATCTGGTGGTCGTCGATGCGTCCGGTGTAATTGGGGCTGCGGCGGCTCAGCGTGAAGGCCAGCGCCAGCACGTCGCCTGTGGCGGTCTGGCAGCGCAGCCAGCGCGGGTCGTACACGCCGGTGGGCATCTCGCGGTGCCACAGGCGGTCCAGTTCCGCCGGGCCGCGCTCCTGCGGGATGCGGTAGACCATGCCGCGGCACATGCCACCGGACATCAGGGCGTAGACCAGGCCTGGTTGCTCGGGCGTGCCCCGGTTCACCCGTGAGCGCATGCGCAGCGCACGGTGCCAGCCGCGCACCAGGGCAGGGCGGTGCTCGGCGGCGTCGAACTCGGGCCGCCAGATCAGCGACGCGTAGCCGAACACCCACAGGTCGGACTGCCCACCCCATTGCTGGCGCACCTGTTGCAGGAGGGCGGTGGTGTCGCGCACGGCCAAGGCTTGCATGGTGCCCAGCATGCCAGAACCGCGGCCCGGTTGTTGCTGGGCCTGGGCGCGTGACCTGTCTTGACGATGTAACCAGGTTACTTCACAATCAAACCATCAGTTACCGCAGGTGCCCATGAAACCCCGCATTGCCGCCTTGACCGAGCGCATCCGTGCGCGCAGCGCCCCGCAACGCCAGGCCTACCTGGCGCGCCTGCAGCGGCTGGTGGGCCGGCCCCCGGGCGCCCAGCGCATGGGCTGCGCCAACGTGGCCCATGCCTTCGCGGCCATGCCGGTCGATCAGCGTCTGCGGGTGGTGGCCGAACGGGCGCCGCACCTGGCGGTGGTGACCGCCTACAACGACATGCTGTCGGCCCACCAGCCGTATGAAGGCTACCCGGCGCTGATCCGCGACGAGGCGCGCCGCCGTGGCGCCACGGTGCAGGTGGCTGGCGGCGTGCCGGCCATGTGCGACGGTGTCACCCAGGGCCTGCCGGGCATGGAACTGTCGCTGTTCTCGCGCGACACCATCGCCATGTCCACCGCCGTGGCGCTGACGCATGACGTGTTCGACGGCGCACTGTTGCTGGGCGTGTGCGACAAGATCGTGCCCGGGCTGCTGATCGGCGCGCTGCACTTCGGCCACCTGCCCTGCGTGTTCGTTCCGGCCGGGCCGATGGGCACCGGCTTGTCGAACGGCGACAAGTCCAAGGTGCGCGAGCAGTTTGCCCAGGGCCTGGTGGGGCGCGACAAGCTGCTGGAAGCCGAGCAGGCCGCCTACCACGGCGCCGGCACCTGCACCTTCTACGGCACCGCCAACAGCAACCAGATGCTGCTGGAGGCCATGGGCCTGCATGTGCCGGGCGCCGCCTTCGTGCATCCGCACGACGGCCTGCGCGAGGCGCTGACGCGTGAGGCCGTGGGCACGCTGCTGGGCATCCTGCGGCGGGCGCGCTACACGCCCATCGGCCAGCTGGTGGACGAGCGGGTGATCGTCAACGCCATGGCGGCGCTGCTGGCCACCGGCGGGTCGACCAACCACCTGATCCACTGGGTGGCGGTGGCCCGCGCGGCGGGCATCACCATCGACTGGTCCGACTTTGCCGACCTGTCGGCCGACGTGCCGCTGCTGGCCCGGGTGTACCCCAACGGCAGTGCCGACGTGAACCAGTTCCAGGCCGCCGGCGGCCCGGGCTGGGTGCTGCGCGAGCTGCTCGACGCCGGTTGTCTGCACGGTGACGTGGCCACGGTGGCGCCCGGCGGCATGGCGGCCTATGGCAGCGTGCCGCGCCTGGCCGATGGCGCTGCGCTGGCCTGGACGCCGGTGGTGGCACAGACACCGGACGACAGCATCGTTCGGCCGGCCGCGGCGCCGTTCTCGCCCAGCGGCGGTCTCAAGCTGCTGCAGGGCAATCTGGGCCGCGCGGTGATCAAGATCTCGGCAGTACCTGACGACCGCCACGTGGTGCAAGCCCCGGCCCGGGTGTTCCACAGCCAGGAAGCGCTGCACCAGGCCTTCCAGGCCGGCGAGCTCGACCGTGACGTGGTGGTGGTGGTGCGCTTCCAGGGCCCGCAGGCCAACGGCATGCCCGAGTTGCACAAGCTCACTCCGCCGCTGGCGGTGCTGCAAGGCAAGGGTTACCGCGTGGCGCTGGTGACCGACGGCCGCATGAGCGGCGCGTCGGGCAAGGTGCCGGCGGCCATCCATGCCAGCCCCGAGGCGCTGTCCGGCGGGCCGCTGGCCCGCCTGCGCGATGGCGACGTGATCCGGCTGGACGCCACGGCCGGCACGCTGGAGGCCCTGGTCGACCCGGCCGAATGGGCCGCGCGCACCCTGGCCACGCTGGACGCCGACCAGGCGGAGGACAACGCCCACGGCCTGGGCCGTGAGCTCTTCGGCGGCATGCGCCGCACCGTGCGCAGCGCCGAAGAAGGCGCCATCACCTGGCTGTGACGCTGGCGCTGTCATGTTGACGGCGCTGCCGCTGCCTGCCCTCCGCTTCAGGACCGATCCATGACCGACACACTCAGCCTGGCCAGCCACGGCCCCGTCATCCCCGTCATCGTGCTGCAGCGGGTGCAGGACGCCGTGCCCCTGGCCGAAGCCCTGCTGGCCGGCGGCGTGAAGGTGCTGGAAGTGACGATGCGCACGCCGGTGGCGCTGCAGTGCATCGAAGCCATTGCCAAGGCAGTGCCTGAGGCGGTGGTGGGCGCCGGCACCATCCGGTCGGCGGCCGATGCCCAGGCCGCGCTGGACGCTGGCAGCCGCTTTGCCGTCAGCCCGGGCTACACCGCCGAGGTGGGCGCCGCCTGCCGCCGCATCGGCCTGCCGCTGCTGCCCGGCGTGGCCACCGCCAGCGAGGTGATGGCCGCACAGGCCGACGGTTTGTCGTTCCTGAAGTTCTTCCCGGCGATGCAGGCCGGTGGCATCCCGATGCTGAAGGCCCTGGGCGGGCCGTTCCCCGACGTGGTGTTCTGCCCCACCGGCGGCATCAGCCTGGAAACGGCGCCACAGTTCCTGGCGCTGCCGAACGTGCGGGTCTGCGGCGGCTCGTGGTTGACCCCGGCTGACGCCGTGGCCGCGGGCGACTGGGCCCGCATCACCCGCCTGGCGCGCGAGGCGCAGGCGCTGCGCGCCTGACCTGCCGCGCCACCTTCACAGGTTGCGGCGTTCGATCAGCTCGATCTTGTAGCCGTCGGGGTCGGTGATGAAGGCGATCACCGTGGTGCCACCCTTCACCGGGCCGGGCTCACGGGTGATGGCGCCGCCCAGCGCTGCCGCCTTGTCGCGCAGCGTGGCGCAGGTGGCCGCCACATCGGGCACGCCGATGGCGATGTGCCCATAGGCCGTGCCCAGGTCGTAGCGGTCGACGCCGTAGTTGTAGGTCAGCTCGATCTCGGCCTGGTCCGGGTTGCCGCCGCCATAGCCGACAAAGGCCAGGTCGTACTGCTGCTCGGGCCGCTGCGTGGTGCGCAGCAGTTCCATGCCCAGCACCTGGGTGTAGAAGTCGATCGAGCGTTGCAGGTGGCCGACCCGCAGCATGGTGTGCAGCATGCGCATGGTGTGTCCTTGTGGTGGTGGAAGGGGGTGGGCTTCAGCGGGTGGCGCGGTCGAGCCACACGCCCAGGCCCTGGGCATTGAGCTCGATGTCCAGCGCCAGGCTGGCCACGGCGCTGTGAAGATCGGCGACGCCGTGCTGTTGCAGCCGCTCGCGCGCCTGGGCCTGCAGGCCGGCCTTCAGCGCGGCATGGCGTTGCGGTGCATCACGCAGGGCGGTGGCCAGCGCCACCATGGCATCCACCTGCGCCAGCAGCAGGTCGGCCAGGCGGGGCACGTCGCCCACGGCACCGAAGTGCGTCAGGTACATCTGCCGCGGCTGGGTGGCGAGCAGCCGCTGGATCGATTGCCGCAGCGGCGCGGGCTCGAACTGCACCGGGCTGGAGGTGGGCAGCACGAACGGCCCGGCCGCGCTGTCGGTGTCGCGGTAGCTCAGCCCGAAGGTGTCGCCGGTGAACCAGCCGGCGCTGCGCGCGTCCCAGATGCAGTGGTGGTGGCGGGCATGGCCCGGCGTGTCGATGAACAGCAGCGGGCGGCCGGCCAGGTGCACCGTCTCGCCGTCCTGCGGGCTGTGCACCCGGTCGGCCGGCACGGGCACCAGTTGGCCATATTCGCGGTCCATCGCCGCCTGGCCGTAGACCGCCAGCGCGCCGTCGTACAGCGCCTGCGGGTCGACCATGTGGCGCGCGCCGCGCGGGTGCACCAGCAGCCGGGCCTGGGGCAGCGTCTGCATCAGCAGGCCGGCGCCGCCGGCATGGTCCAGGTGCACATGGGTGGGCACCACCAGGTCCACCGCGTCAGGCGGCAGGCCCAGCGCATCCAGCGCCGCCAGCAGGCGGGGCACCGCGAAGTTGGTGCCGGTGTCGATGAAGGCGGCACGGCCGTTCTCGACGATCAGGTAGGCCGCATCGAACAAGGGCCGGTGGAAACCGGTGTCGATGACATGGATGCCGTGGGGCAGGGTCTGGACGAAGGGCAGGGACATGAGGGTGCGCAACCAGGCGCTGAGCGCGCCAGCAGAAATCAAACAGGGCAGGAAGACCTGCCCTGGGATTGTGGCCGAGGCGACCCTGCGCCCCGGCGTGTCTGGCGCCAATCAGCCCTGCGTGTTCGCGTACAGCGCCCACAGGCGGCCCAGATCGGCCGTGCCGTCGGTGCCCTTGACCGCGCGCAGCACCTGCACCGCCTTGGCCTTGTTCTTGGCGCCGCTCTGCAGCAGGGCCATGCCCAGTCGCAACTGCGCATCGTCGGGGCGCTTCAGGCTGCCCTTGGCGATGCCCTGCTCGATCAGCGGAATGCCCTTGTCGGCCTGCCCCATCGTGACGTAGGCATAGCCGATCTGCACCAGGTCGTTGCCGTCCTTGGCTGCCGCGGCGGCGGCCGCACGCTGGTCGATCGACGCCTTGCCTTCGGCCTCCTGCTTGTTGGCCAGATCGCGCAGGCGCTTGTGGCGCTCGGCCTCGGCGCCCGTGCCCAGCGCGCCGGATGCGAAGCCCTTGTCCACGATGGCCTTGCCTTCGGCTGGCAGCCCGGCCTGCAGCGCCAGCTGCGACATCTCCATGAAGTCTTCGGTCTTCTCCAGCGACCCTGTGGCGAGGCGCAGGCGCATCAGGTCCAGGTTCAGCCGGCTGGAGAAGCCCGCCTTGCGCGGCAGGCGGCCCAGGTAGATGGCCCAGTAATCCTTCTTGGGATAGTTGAACAGCAGCTTCTCGAGCGTGGCAGCCTGGCCCGCGGCATTGTTGGTGCGGGCTTGCGCATCGGCCAGGCGCAGCAGGTCGGCCTCTTCGGGGCGCTTGCCGGCTTGCTCAGCCGCGGCCACGGCTGCGGCGGCCTCCTTGGCGATGGCACCGTAGTCACCACTGCTGCCCTGCAGGTAGGCCTGCAACTGCTTCAGCGTGGCGCTGTTGTTGCCTGCGGCCTGGGCCTTCTGCACCCATTGCGCCGCTTTGGCGTTGTCGCGCGCCGACGCGTAGGTGCTGGCCAACTGCTCGGCGATCTGGCCCTGCTCGGCGCCCGAGGCCTTGCCGTACAGCGATTCCAACGCCTGGGCAGCGGTGCCCAGGTCGCCGGCGCGCTGGGCGGCGGCGACCTTCATGCGTTCGACCATCAGCGCCTCGGCGGCTGTCTTGCCGCCCACTGCTTCGGCTTCGCGCACCTTGGCCAGTGCTTCCTTGCCCTTGCCGGCCTTCAGCAGGTCGGAGGCGGCCTGCAGCGGCTTGCCCACTTCCGGACGCATGGCCTGCGCCTGCACGGTGCCAGCCGCCAGGCTGAGCACCAGCGCGGCAGCCAGGGTCGACAGCTTGTTCGTCATCGTCGCGCTCATTGCATGAACTGCTCGTTGCCCACGAGGCCGATCTTGGTGACGCCCAGGCGCTGAGCGCTGGCCATGACCATGGCGACGACCTTGTAGGAGACGAGCTTGTTGGGGCGCAGGTGCACCTCGGGCTGGTCGGGCAGGGCGGCGACCTGGCTGAGCCTGTTCTCCAGCGTGGCGCGGTCGGGGATGATCTCGCCGTTCCAGCCGATGGTGCCGTCGAAGTCGACGTCGATGCGCACGATCTCCGGCGGCTTGGGCGGCGCGCTGCTCGGGCCCACCGGCATGTTCATCTTCACCGCATGCGTCTGCAGCGGGATGGTGATGATCAGCATGATGATCAGCACCAGCATCACGTCGATCAGCGGCGTGGTGTTCATCTCCACCATCACCTCGTCTTCACCGCTGCTCGAACCTACGCTCATTCCCATCGGGATCTCCTGCTCGATCTGACTTGTGCCGGCCTGCGGCCAGCGAACGCCGCGGAACCGGCTTCGCCGGGCCGCTGGCGTTGCCCCCTTGAGGGGGCGGCCGAAGGCCGTAGGGGGTGGGTCATTGCTTCGGTGGCGCTTCGGTGATGAAGCCCACCTTGGCGATGCCCGCGCGCTGGCAGGCCACCACCA
>ENA-UOWO01007026-UOWO01007026.1-activated-sludge-metagenome-genome-assembly--contig:-NODE-7026-length-11308-cov-4.901626_pt1 | contig 11308 bp, 9 predicted proteins | sample MGYA00238148_ERZ761564 | MGnify/ENA primary metagenome ERZ761564 (study PRJEB28885, sample SAMN05720194) | activated sludge metagenome | isolation source: Anaerobic digester | place: USA...
AACAGGAGATAGCCTTGTGGCATGCATTGTGAACAGAAAGTACAAAGTTGTAAAGCTTAATTCGGCTTAGGAGACAAGAGCGATTCGATTATAGATTGTTTTTAAGGACTGATTTGTTGAATATAGGTGAGTAATAATAATACCTTAAATATATGGAAAACAATGTGATTATTATTAATGAAAATTGTCGGTTATGTAAATCATGTGTTGAGGTTTGTCCGAACCAGATTTTTGCCCTGAATGAAAATCATGTAGTTGTTAAACCGGAGCGTACTCATCTATGCTTTGCATGCGGACATTGTATGGCAGTTTGTGCTCACAATGCTGTTGTGGTAGAAGGTTTAAACTTGGAGCGCGATTTTTTTGATTTACCGAGTGCTACCAATAGTAGCGAAGCGTTTCGATGCTTACTGCAAACACGGAGGTCGGTACGGGTATTCAAGAATACCCCGGTTCCTGAAGAGATGTTGCAAATGATTGCAGAAGCAGTAAGCTTTTCGCCTCCCAGCTTCCCGCCGGTGAAGACAGAGCTGGTGATTATCAACGGCAGGGAAAAATTAGAGGCAGCGCTTCCGCAAATGGTTGCGATGTACGAAAAAATGGTGAAAGGGCTTTCCAACCCCATTGCGAAAACATTTATAAAAAAAAGTATGGGTCATGAGAAGTATAAGATAGTCAAAAATCACCTCCTCCCATTACTGAGTGTAAAACTACCCTATATGCTTGCCGGCACAGAAGATTCAATATTCAGGGGGGCTCCTGCTTGTATGCTTTTTCATGCTGACAGGGAGGCTGACAATGCAGTTCCCGATATTTACATAGCTGTTGGCTTTGCCATTCTTGCGGCACATTCTCTTGGGCTGGGAGCAACTGTAGTCGATTTGATAGCACCCGCAGTTGAACGCACCCCTGCACTGAGAGCATTGTTTTCGATACCCGAAGGCAACAAGGTTGTTGCAGCAGTTATTCTCGGGCACCCGAAATACCGCTTTAAAAAAGGTATAAAAAGACAACTGAAAAGCGTTGTTTACATGTAGAAAAAATATTAAAATTGCAACTCAAACCTTAATTGCCGGATGAAACAGATAATACGCCTTGCTTACTATAATAAGAGCGAATGGAATTATCTGCTCGATATTATCGACGACAGATGCAGTCTGCCGGAATCATGGGAAGCATGGTTTGAAAGTCATAAAAATATGAAGAGGGATATTGTTGCCGGGGGAAATAAGGTTAGGGAGATTAAAATTGTTGTAGATGAATTGATTGAATACTGCGAATTGCGGCAACTTAAAATCGATACCAAGGCAATCAATCAGTTTGTGAAAAACTATTAAGCTGTCCCGAAAATAGATCTTGAAAAAAAGAGGCTGATGCGTTTTCGCATCAGCCTCTTTAGTATTAAAAATAAAAATGTAAAACGCAGAAGTATAACCCTTAACTGACTTGCAAAGCAAGGTTAAGGAGCTATACTAAATTTTTCAGAAATCAGATTATTTCTTCAGCAGATCTCTGATTTCGGTAAGTAATTCTTGTTCTTTCGATGGAGCCGGTGGAGCAGCAGGAGCTTCTTCCTTTTTCTTCTTCATGCTGTTCATTCCTTTTATCATCAGGAAAATAACAAAAGCAATGATGATGAAGTCGATGACTACCTGAACAAAATTGCCGTAATTTAACGTAACCGCAGCTTTTTCGGCTGTTGCTTCGCTAATAGTAACCTTGAGGTCGGTGAAGTTGACGCCACCCAATAAATAACCAATGGGCGGCATAATTACGTCGTTAACCAGTGAGCTCACTATTTTACCAAATGCCCCACCGATGATGATACCGACAGCCATGTCGATAACATTGCCACGCATGGCAAAATCTTTGAATTCTTTTACGATTCCCATGATTAAGTTTTTAAGTTATTACTAGAACTTATACGTAAATCCAATACCCAGTATTTCCTTGAATTGCAGTCTCGGGCCCCCTGGACCATCAGTTGCATTAATTACTCCGTCGTCGTTACGGTCAACGGCAATGATAATATCGTCGTCGTACATGAGCTGGGTGGTAATTGTGGCCGAAATGAATTTGTTCACCTTGAATGAGAAAATGTTTTCCCAGTTTACATCAATATTCTGAGGATTGTGCAGATAGTTCGAGAATAAGTCGAGTTTCGATAATACGGTTACATTTTTTTCTTTGAAAAATGAATGGGTATAAACAACTCTGATATAGCCCCCGAATTCACTTCTCACTTTCTTACCAGGGGTAGTGAGCAAGCCATCTGTGTAAATAGCAGGTGTCACCCCAAAAGCTCCGGCATTGGCAAAGTCTTCGTCGAGAACAAAGGTTGTTTTCGATGTAAAAGGTGCAATAAAGGCAGTGAAGTCGGCGCATGGCTTAAAATCCATCCCGATGGCTCCAATCAGATAGGCAGGGGCCATTAGCTTCGAAATAGCAACAGAATCATTCGGGTAGTTGTAGCCATTTGTCATTTGGGTTTTAAAATTCAAAATAGCGGCATAATACCACGATTTCGATGCTTGTCTTCCGTATTTTGATGAAAAGTCAATTTTATCGTCGGTTTTTATAAAACTGCTGTTTTTGCCTTGTTTCAATATCCCATAGCCCACATCGAGCATATTGTCCCATGACGATTTGCCTTTGTGATAGGTGGCAAAAGCACTGAACAGTCCGTTGATGCCCAACGAATTCTGACCGCCGGCAGCCCAATTGACAAACGAAGCCTGAGCCAAGTTGATGCTTAGAACTCCTCCGGTTTTCCACCCATCATCAGTGGTAGTATTTGCATTGCGCAAGGTTTTTTCTCCATCGGTAACCTGAGCGATAACCAGATTAAAATTAAGCACAACCAACAAAATTAGTAGTAGTTTTCTTTTCATTTTTTTAAACTATTAAAGTTAACCAGTATACTTTTTATGTAATTTAAGATTACTATTACAAATATAAAAATGGTTTTTGTACTTACAAAATTATAAATTATAATTGTTTTGTCAGCGTTGTGCTTCAGCAGATAGTGTAGCCTATGATACCGATATGTTTTACATACTACTAATTTTTAGAAGGATAATTCTTATACCGGATTGCAATCAGTACGTTAAAACAATTCGGAAAAACCTATAACAATGAATGCCTGAGCCATAACATAAGTTATCATAAAGTATACTCCTGCAAAGCGTTTTGGCTTTCTGAAATTATGGAGGGCCAAAATAGAATCGGAAATAATAAAAAAGATGCTGCCGGTAAAAACAAAGCCGGTGGTATAACTACAATTGAAAATGAACAACAACATTGAAAGAAAAGACATTCCCAATAAGAAAGACATATAAACAATTACCGGTATTTTTAATTTTCCCAATCCCTTTTTAAGCAAATTGAAAATACAAATGCCTATTACAAAATAAATAATTACTGACGTAAATGCTATCGCAGGAATTTTGTGAAACACTATTAACCATTGTAAAATGCCATATATATAAAGCCCATGTGCTATTAAAAAAGCAATCAATCCGAAAAGGAAGCATTTGTTGTTTTTAGGCCATAGTAAAAAAATGTCTCCTCCAAAAGAAAACCCAAGCGCAGCAATGATTATAGGGCTGAAATTATGGGTAATAAAGGTATATAGTAAAGCCATCACTGGCATGATAAAGGGTTTGGTTACATATCGCAGCTTTTGCCAATCGGTTGCCTCTGCTGTAATTATGCCAATAAATGCAATTGCAAGCAGAATTATCAGAAAAACGATGTTCATATATTGCAATTTGAATACTCTAAGATAAATAAAATTTTGATAAAGAAACCCGATGAGCTGTAAGATTTGTTAAAATCATAAAAAAAGCAGCAATAACAAAGCCTTGCTGCTTTTAGGTCGGGGTGAGAAGACTCGAACTTCCGGCCTCTACGTCCCGAACGTAGCGCGCTACCAACTGCGCCACACCCCGAAATTCAAGCTGCAAAATTAGTATTTTTTCGATACAGATAATTATGCATGAAATAAAATTCATTGGTCAATTTTATTAATTAAAAACTAAGCCGAAAATCATTTCTTGAAAACATAATAAATTAGTAATTTTAAAACAGATTTTTACCCTCCAAAAATGCCCTTAATATGAGCAGATCAAATAAAAAAACTACCGGAAAGCAGCGCAGCAACGGAACATCTGCACAGGAAATCGGGTGGAGCCGTAAGATGGAATCGGTGTTGTTGGCGAATTCGGACCTTACTTTTGTTATTGATAAAAACGGGGTTTTTAAGGAGCTTCACTATTCCGATCCATCACTTCTTTATGTGCAGCCTGATAATATCATCGGGATGAAAGTTGACCAATTGTTGCCGGGAGATGTTGCTGAAATAACAATGCATAAGATAGGTCGTGTGATTGAAACTGATAAAAAGGAACAATATGTATATGCCCTGGGTGGGCATACTTTTCGATCCACAATTACCAAAATTGACGATGACACAGTAATTGCACTGATTAATAATATTGAGGAAGAGATTGGCCTTCGCGAGAACCTGAATTTAACCAAACAGAATTACCGAAAGCTGATTGAAAACATGCCGTTGGGAATTGTGATATGCAGAATGATATATGATGACAATAACAAATGCATCGATTTTAATGTTGTGTCGGTAAACAAGGAATTCATTATTATAACCAACGAAACCGATATAGTTGGTAAACAACTTAGCAATGTGTTTTCGGAGATTGAATCACAGTGGTTTGCGTTGTGCCTCAAAGCGGCAAATTCGGGCAAGGCTGTCAGTCACGAAAGCTATGACCCGTGGATGGATAAATGGATTTCAATGACAGGTTACCCAACCGGGCAGGAAGAGTTTGTGATGGTTATGACTGATTTGGGGAAATCGGTGGAACAGCGGTATCTGATACGAAAAAATGAGGAGCGATACAGTTTTGCATTAAAGAATTCCAAAGCTTTTGTGTGGGAATGGAACCGGCAAATGGAAATGAGCTATTTTTCGGAAAGCCTTTTTAGTATTTTGGGATATGTTAAAACCGACCTGCCACGTACCTTCAGATCGGTTCTTGATATGCTGCATCCTGATGATGTTGGTACCCTGAAGAACGTTTTTGCTGAACTTCATAATAGGGTAAATGATCAGTTCAGTGTGCAGCTGCGTTTCAGAAAGAAGAACGGAGAATATGTCTGGCTCGAAACTCAGGGTAAGGTTGCCGAGTTTGAAGCAAACGATCTGCCTTACCGGATAATTGGAAGTTGCCTTGACATTACCTCCATTAAAGCAAAAGAAATCAGGCTTCAGATTAGCGAAACTATTTTCAAAAGCATTTTCAATAATTCTCCGATTGGTATCGGATTGTTCGATCTGGCCGGAAACCTTATTCTTGCAAATGAAGCAGCTATTAAAATATTTAAAATAACCGAGAATCCGGAAGCTAAAAAACTAAATATTTTTACCGGTAATATCATTCCTGCTGAATACCTGAATCAGGTGAAAAATCTGAAACCAGTTGATTTTTCTGCTTGGTTTCGCACCGAAAAGTTGTTGTTGCAAGGTATTGAGATAACAGAGAAAAAACGGGTTTTCCTGCATTGCCGGTTTACGCCATACAACATTAATCTAGAATCGAATAATGTTGACAGATTACTGCTTCAGGTAACTGATAACACATATGAGAAACAACACGAACGGGAACTGCTGATATCTAAAAAATATCATGAAAATGCCATGGAGATTGCCCGGCTTGCTTTTTGGAGCTATTTCTTCGATGAAAAGAAACTAAATATTTCTTCGGAATTTATGCACATCTTCGAATTATCCAACAGCAATGATATTGAGAATATAGAGATTATGAAAAGAATAATCTCACCGGATGATTGGGAGTTTTTAGTTCAGTTTTATAATGATGTGGTTTCGCAAAGTATTGAAAAAGAAGCTGAATACGAATTCATTATTGTTACGCAGTCAGGAGAAAAACATGTTTTTTCGAAAGTCGCAGTTATTTACGAGAAGGGCAATAAACCCATTGGTATTTTCGGAGTACTACAAGATATCACGGAACGTAAAAAATATGAAATAGAGCTGAAGAAAGCCAAAGAAAGTGCTGAAGAAAGCGATCGCCTGAAAACCGCGTTTCTGGCAAATATGAGTCATGAAATCAGAACCCCCTTGAATTCGATTGTAGGGTTTTCGAGTTTGCTGGCAAACGATATGTTCGATAATGCTGAACGTACGGAGTTCGCAAAACGCATTGAATTTAACAGCAATCAGTTGCTGAAACTTATTTCAGATATTATTGATATCGCCAAGATAGAATCCGGTTCTCTCACAGTAATCTGGGAACCCGTTTTACTGCTGGAGTTACTGCAAAATGTTTATCATGCCAATAAAATTAACTGCCCAGAGAATGTTAGTTTTTTTGTCGACTTTAAGGGAATTGAACCTGATTTGCAGGTGCAGACCGATTTGGTGAAATTTACCCAGATAATTACAAACCTGCTGAGCAATGCTTTTAAATTTACAGAGAAAGGTAAAATTGAATTTAGTGCAACGATTTTAAATAATAATATCCGTATTAATATTTGCGATACAGGAATTGGAATCAGGCAGGAAGAGCTTGACATGATTTTCGACCGATTTTATCAGGCCAATCATTTTAAAACGGGAACCGGTCTGGGACTGTCGATATGCAAAACACTTACCGAAGCAATGGGTGGTACTATCGAAGTTACGTCAACCTTGCATGAAGGTAGTAGGTTTACGGTAAATCTGCCTCTTAAAATCTCATGATGAAAAAAACGATTTTTGCTGTAATTTTAAGTATTGTTATATTCTCGCAATATGTAGCAGCACAAGGCGCCTATAATGGCGTTGTGGTTGTCTGCGACATCGACGATACGTATAAAATAACAAATACGACATCGAAGTTTAGCTCGGTGATTAACGCCTTGTTTTCTTCCCGTACTTTCGGGGGTATGAATGAGCTACTTTTAGGAATGAATGCACGGGGTGCACAAATTTATTTTCTTTCCAACTCGCCTAAAGTTTTAAAACGAAGAATCATTAAGTTACTCAAGGAAAATCAGATTGAATTCGGTGGATTATTTTTGCGAAAAACGGGAGAAGATGGCATCAGTCATAAAATTACTGTACTCACATCAATGATTGATACATGTTCCCGACAAAGTTTTATCCTGATTGGGGATGACAGTGAGAATGACCCTTTAATTTACGATTCCATAAAGCACTTGTACCCCGAAAATATTGAGGCAATTTATATTCATCATATTAAAGGGAAAAATCTCCGGACTTTCTACCGCTTTTATTCTGCGGTCGATATTGCTTATTATGAATCAATCGTAGGCAGAATGAATGATGTTGGTACGGAAAAGATACTCGACGCCGTAATGGCATCTGAACTACACAGTGTTTTTCCCGATTATATTGTTTTCGACGAAAAGTTGATTCTCAGTGATGTTGCAGGCTGTTTCGATCGACACTGTCTGAGCAAAAACAAAACTATTGAGTGGTTAATAGATTGTTGGTATAAACAGTAGGTACGAGTTTTGTATTATGTTAATTTTTGTAATTTTGAACCGCAAAACAACGTATCATGAAAAAACTGTTAGTCGTTATTGTATGTGCAATTCTTTCTTTGCCGGTTTTTGCTCAGGAAGTTGATATATCCAGCGAAAAGGTACTTATTGATGGTAAAAAGTTTTACCTGCATACCGTTAAGCAGGGGCAGACATTATATGGAATAAGCAAAGCGTATAATGTATCGACAGATGATATCATTCGCATTAATCCTGAATCATCCAATGGTGTGAAAACCGGTCAGATACTCAAAGTGCCTTTTAATGAAGTAAGCAACAATGAACCTGTATCGGGAAACCCGGGGAAAGATAAAGAAACTCATCATGTAAGTAATCCGATTCCCGAAGGAGCAATAACGCATAAAGTTGAGAAGAAAGAAACCATTTACAGTATCTGTAAAAAATATAATTTATCGGTTGAGGCTTTGTATAAAGCCAACCCTTCAATACAGGAGAAAGGCTTGCGGGCTGGAGATGTGCTGGTTATTCCTGAATCGGATTTAATAACCGATGCAACCAAACCGGAACCGGAAGTACAGAAACCGGAACCGGAGAACCCTAAAGATGACAGCATTGGTTTTGTTAATCACATCATTGTAAAAGGAGAAACCTTATCGGCAATTTCGAAAAAATATGGTGTTACTATTGCTGAAATCCTAAAATATAACCCCGGTGTTTCTGCCGATAAAATTAAAGAGGGCGATAAATTGCAAATTCCGCGTAAACCAAACGAACAAGCAGCATTCCCTCCAGAGCAAAGGAATCATAATGGGCAGGGTGGCGACACCCTGAACGCCAAAGATTCGCGATCGATTGAGTATAAAATTAAGAACGAAATCAACATAATCATGATGCTCCCATTCGAAGTGTACGTAAACACAAAGAACTGGTACAATCAGGAACTGGGGAGTAAAGAATATACAGTGTTGCCGGTAACCGAAATGATGCTATCGTATTACGGAGGTTGTCTTATGGCTTTCGATAGTATTAAACAAACCGGACTTAAAGTGAATATGCATGTTTTTGATACCGGATCTGATACTTCATCGCTCGGAAGCCTGGTGAATAAAGATATTTTTGCAAATTCCGATCTTATTATCGGACCGGTGTATTCAAAACAGATAAATTATATTAAAGATTTTATACCCGAAACCGCTGTATTGCTTAGCCCTTTTTCCGATTACGAAAAAGTTGATATTGGCGATAAATCGGTGTTATGGGCAAACCCGGGAAAAATAGGGCGTTTTGAGGCTCTGGCTGCCTTTGCGGCAAAAAATGCTTCAAACAAGTACATTATCATCTACAATAACGATGGCAAATCGAAAGAAGATGCAGAGGAGCTGCAGAAAATGATGAATGAAAGCTTTGCTTTGGCAGGTAAAAAGGACAGCCTGAATGTTTCGGTGCTTTCATCATCCGAAGCAAATGGTGCAAGCTTAGGAAAATTGTTATCTCATTCAGGACTAAATGTTATTATTTGCGATGATAAGAGCGAAGCCCAGTTATCGAGCCTGATGGCACAGCTTGTACAAATTAAAGATGTGGATATACAATTGATTGGAGAAGAATCCTGGCTCAATTACCGTAGCATTGATGTAAATTACTTTCAGAAATTAAGATTCAGTTATACCACACCATATTATATTGATTACACCAACGATAAAACCCTGAGATTTATCATAGCTTACCGTCAGATTTTCCTGAGCGAACCTGATGAGTTTTCTTTTGCAGCATACGATCAGATGCTCATGTTTTCGTCATTATATATGAAACATGGCGGCAATCTTGCAGACGCATTTAATATGAAAGTGCCATATTGTGGGATGGTATCAAAAAACAACTTTGTAAATATTTCCGGGTCAAGACAATATGTGCAGAGTTTCTGTAACCTCCTGATGGTGGATGAAGACTTTCAGATAAAAAGAATACATCCCTAAAGCCTGTTTTGTTAATCGGTTTTTGTTATTTACCAAAATAATTTTTACTTTTAACCGGTAATTGATTTTTGAAGCATGTTATTCAGGCAACTAAATGTTATTTTGGTCGTCAATTAGTAACTTATAAGTAAATTATTTGATAACACAAATACACCTAAAATATGATGAGAAAAGCAGGTAGGTTAAGTGCCATCATGGTATTTGTCATGATTTTCTGTATTTTTTTAACACAACCACGTGTACAAGCATGTAATTACTCCTCTACTTTTGCAGGCACCACCATAACCCCAACTGCCACCTGGCAAACAGCAGGTTCGGTGCAGGCAGGGGCGCGATATCAGTTTACTGCGTCGCAATATATGGTATATGTATTTTCGTATTGCGATGGAGGGGGTTCCAATTCAGGCGATACCCAAATAGAAATATTTAGTGCTGCCGGCGTTTCGATGGCTGAAAACGATGACTTCTGCACGTTGGGTTCAAAGCTTACCTGGGTAGCTCCGGCAAGTGGAACCTATTATGTTGTAACTTTTAAATACAATTGCCTTGCAGACCATACGGTTATGGGGACAATGGCTTATAAAGTCATGACCCAGCCAAATAATCAGGATTGCTTGGGTGCAATACCACTCTGTTTCAATACCTATTCCACTACAATTTCATATAGCGGTGTTGGAAATTACACGGGCGAAATTCCGACAACCGGAGGGTGCCCCGGAAATTGTTTGTTAAGTGGTGAAAGAAACGATGTGTGGTACACTTTTACGGTGCAGTCAAGCGGTACGGTTAGTTTTTTAATAGACCCTGTTGACAACGACGATGATTACGACTGGGCAGTATATAACCTTACGAATAATGAGTGCGCTACTATTGCTTCGAATCCTTCATCGGTGCAGGTTAGTTGTAATTATACTGCCACAGCGGGGAATACAGGTCCCAATGGAGGAAGTACCAACACCTGTATTGGTGCCAGCGGTACTCCCTACAATGCTGCCTTGAATGTTACTGCCGGGCAAACCTATGTAGTGAATGTGAGCAATTTTTCATCTACCCAAAACGGATACTCTATTACTTTTGGGGGGAGTGCGCAGATACTCGATAACAGCGACCCGTTTCTTACAGGTATAGTGTATACCCCGGTTTGCGGACAGAATAATATTACCGTTCAGTTCTCCGAAAATGTAACCTGCCTGTCGATTTCCCCATCCTATTTCTTTGTTACCGGACCAGGGGGAACCTATACAATCAGCGATGTAGTTAGTTCAATTTGTGCTGCAAATGGCTCATATGATGATACCTATACTCTTATGTTGTCAGACCCTCTTTCCGATGGCGGAACCTATACCGTAGGATTAACAAGTACCAATGGTATTAATGATATATGTTATAATCAGGCCGTGAATAATGGTAATTTTACTTTTAGTTTTACAGGCCTTACCGCTTCTGGATCGGTTACCCATAATGTAACATGCTATGGAGGAACCGATGGTGCAGCAACTGTAACTTCTGTGAGCGGCGGAACACCTCCTTACGATTACACATGGTCGAATGGTGCAACAACACAATCTGTTGCCAATTTACCGGGTGGTGTAGCTTACGTTACGGTGAGCGATTTCTACGATTGCCAGGAAGTGCTCACTTTTAATATTACGCAACCTTCTCAGATTATTGTTGAAGCGGGTACAAGCCAGCCTGTTTGTCCGGGCAACGGTATTACTCTCGGGGGATCACCAACCATAACGAATGGGGTCCCACCACTTACGTATGGGTGGTCGCCCACAACC
>ENA-UOWO01007027-UOWO01007027.1-activated-sludge-metagenome-genome-assembly--contig:-NODE-7027-length-11306-cov-6.569905_pt1 | contig 11306 bp, 12 predicted proteins | sample MGYA00238148_ERZ761564 | MGnify/ENA primary metagenome ERZ761564 (study PRJEB28885, sample SAMN05720194) | activated sludge metagenome | isolation source: Anaerobic digester | place: USA...
GCCACCACGATCGCCACGATGATCAGCAACGAGCCGGCGATGCGTTCGGTCGAGATGTTCCGGAACGACCGGCGGATCAGCAGGATGGCGCGCAGCACCCGCAGCATGGGCACCAGCACCATCACCAGGTCGAGCGGATGGCTGCGGACGAAGTCCCACCGGTGCTCGGTCAGCACCAGGCGCACCACGTAGTCGATGACGAACGCCACCCAGACCAGCACCGAGATGACGGTCAGCGAGAGCTGCCACCACTGCGGGCCGCCGGGGATCAGCCGGCCGGCCAGGAAATCGATCAGGAACAGCAGCCCGAGGATGTCCAGCGGCCGCGTGGTGGCCGCCTCCCACTTCTCATATCTGGTCATCCCCTGGCCTCCCGGTCGCCGTACCGGGAACGATGATCTCCCACGGTCGGACCGGGCGTCGCCCCACCCGCCGGGGTGACCGGACGGGCACGGCGGCAATCGACCCGGTGATCGACCGGCGGTCGACTGACGGTCGACCCGGGATCAGCCGGTGATCTCGACCCCGTGCCGAAACACCCGATGGGTCAATGGCATTCCGACTCGGTAGGCCAGGTAGGCGTGACTGGGGGCGTCCAGCACGTGCAGGTCGGCCCACGCCCCCGGAGCGAGGTGGCCGACGTCGTCGCGGCGCAGCGCCGCGGCCCCGCCGGCCGTCGCCGCGTGCACCGCCTCGGCGGTGGACATCGCGCACTGCAGCACGGCCAGCGCGACGACCAGGTTCATCGACGAGGTGTAGGACGAGCCCGGATTGCAGTTGGACGCCAGCGCGACCCGAGCGCCGGCGTCGAGCAGGGCCCGGCCCGGGGCCGGCGGCTGCCGGGTGGACAGGTCGCAGGCCGGCAGCAGGGTGGCCACCGTCGAGGACGCGGCCAGGGCCTCGAGATCGGTCGGGGTCAGGTGGGTGCAGTGATCGACCGAGGCCGCGCCCAGGTCCACCGCGAGGCGCACGCCCGGTCCGGGCCCGAGCTGGTTGCCGTGCACCCGCAGCCCCAGCCCCTTGCGCTGACCGGCGGCCAGCACCCGGCGGCTCTGCGCCTCGTCGAACGCCCCGTCCTCGCAGAACACGTCGATCCAGCGCACCGCATCGGCCACGGCCTCCAGCATCGGCCCGCAGACCAGGTCGACGTACCCGTCGGGGTCCTTGGCGTACTCAACCGGTACGACATGCGCGCCCAGGAAGGTGATCTCGTCGAAGCCGGCGGCGGTCGCGGTGAGCGCGGCCCGGCGCTCGTCGGGCACCGTCAGCCCGTAACCGGTCTTGGTCTCGGCGCAGGTGGTGCCGCCGAGCAGCATCTCGGCCCGGTGCCGGCGGGCGGTGGCCAGCATGGTCCGGTCGTCCACGGCCCGGGTCGCCTCGACGGTCGCGCGCATGCCGCCCGCCCGGTAGGGCTCCCCGGCCATCCGCGCGGCGAACTCGGCCGACCGATCGCCGGCGTAGATCACGTGGCTGTGCGAATCCACCCAGCCGGGCAGAACGGCCCGGCCGCCCAGATCGACGGCCTGGTCCGCCGGCGGGGCCGTCCCGGCCGGCCCGACCCAGGCCACCCGGCCGTCCTGGATGATCAGCGCGGCGTCCTCGATCAGCCCCAGGGCGGTCGGACCCAGGGTCGGGTCGTTCGTCACCAGCTCCGACATGCCGCGCAGCAGAGTTGATGTCACGTGAGCAAGGTCTCCAGTACGGTTGCCAGCGCCTGTACGCCGACCGCGCAGTCGTCCGCGTCGGCGTGTTCGTCCGGAGCATGGGATACCCCGGCGGGATTGCGGACAAACACCATGGCGGTGGGCACGTGCGCGGCGAAGACGCCGGCGTCGTGCCCGGCCGCGGTCGGGATGACCGGGGCACCCAGCCGGCCGGAGATCTCCAGCCCCAGCCCGGGATCGAAGGCGACCTGGTCGGACATCGACTCGCGCTGCACCATCACGGTGCAGCCCTCGGCCGCCGCCTCGGCCCGGACCTCGGCCACGATCGCGTCCACGATCGCGGCGGTGACCAGGGCATCGGTATGCCGCACGTCCAGCCACAGGGCCACCGACGAGGCGATGACGTTGGTGCCGCCGGGTACCGGGGTGATCCGGCCGATGGTGGCGACCGCCCCCTCGAAGCCGCTGAGCACCCGGCGGGCGGCCAGCACCGCGGCCGCGGCCGGGATCATCGGGTCGTGCCGGTCGGCGACCGCGGTGGTGCCGGCGTGATTGCCCTGCCCGCTCACCGTGATCCGCCAGCGGCCGTGCGCGACGATCTCCGAGGCCACCCCGATCACGGCCAGCGGGTCCACCGAGCGCAGCAGCCGGCCCTGCTCGATGTGCAGTTCGACGAAGGTGCCGATGGAGGCCAGCCGGGCCGGATCGGGTCCCATCGTCGACGGGTCGAAGCCGACCCGGCGGGCCGCGTCGGCGACCGAGACCCCGTCGGCGTCGTGCAGGCGCCGCACGTGGTCGGGGTCGACCGCGCCGGTCAGCAGGCGGGAGCCCAGGCAGGGCAGGCCGAAGCGGCCGCCCTCCTCCTCCATGAAGCAGGCGATGGCCAGCGGCCGGTCGGGAGTGACGCCGCGCAGCCGGAGCTCGTCGACGGCCAGCAGGCCGGACACCACGCCGAGCGGCCCGTCGAAGGCGCCCCCGCCGGGGACCGAGTCCAGGTGTGATCCGGTCACCACCGCCCCCGGCGCCGGCGCGCCCCACCAGGCCCACACGTTGCCGTTGCGGTCGTTCTCGACCTCGAGCCCGCGCCGCTGGGCCTGCTCGACGAACCAAGCCCGCAACTGCATCTCGGCATCGTCGAACACGTGCCGGGAGAACCCGCCGCGCAGCTGATCGCGGCCGATCCCGGCCAGGTCGGACCAGGCACTGGCGAACCGGCTGCCGTCCCCCGGCGTCGAACCGAATCTCACGGCGTTCTCCCTGCTCATCGGACCGGGCCGGGCGCGGCCGGCGGCCCGGCGGCGAGGATGGCTCCCGACGCCAACAGTGCTACCACGGCCTCGATCTCCGGCGCCAGATGACGATCCGGCCCCGGGCCGGGCACCGCCGTCCGGATGACCTCGCGCACCGCGCCGGTCACCGGGCCTGCGGCCAGCGGCGCGCGCAGATCCAGAGCTCTTGCCGCGGCCAGCATCTCGATGGCGATGACCTGGCGCAGCCCGTCCACCGCGCGGCGCAGCTTGCGGGCCGCGTGCCAGCCCATCGACACGTGGTCCTCCTGCATGGCCGACGAGGGGATCGAGTCGACCGAGGCCGGGACGGCCAGCCGCTTGAGCTCGCTGACGATGCCGGCCTGGGTGTACTGGGCGATCATCAGCCCGGAGTCCACGCCGACCTCGTGGGCCAGGAACGGCGGCAGCCCGTGCGACCGGGTGCGGTCGAGCATCCGGTCGGTCCGCCGCTCGCAGATGCTGGCCACGTCGGCCACCGAGATGGCCAGGAAGTCCAGCACGGCCGCGATCGGGGCGCCGTGGAAGTTGCCGTTGGACTCGACCCGTCCGTCCGGCAGCACGACCGGGTTGTCGATCGAGGAGGCCAGCTCCCGATCGGCGACGGTGGCGGCGTAACCCGCCGTGTCCCGCGCGGTGCCGTGCACGGCCGGGGCGCAGCGCAGCGAGTAGGCGTCCTGCACCCGGGTGTCCTCGGGCCCGGCGTGCGAGGCGACGATCGGCGAGCCGGCCAGCGCGGCCGCGATCCGGGCCGCACTGACCGCCTGTCCGGCCTGCGGGCGCAACCGCTGCAGGTCCGCGGCGAACACCCGGTCGGTGCCCAGCAGGGCTTCCACCGACATCGCGGCGGCCAGGTCGGCCGCGTCCAGCAGACCGGCCAGGTCGTGCAGGGCCAGCACCAGCATGCCCAGCATGCCGTCGGTGCCGTTGATCAGGGCCAGGCCCTCCTTCTCGGCCAGCGTCACCGGGGTCAGGCCGGCCTCGGCCAGCGCATCGGCCGCCGGGCGGCGCCGACCCCGCGCGTCGTGCACCTCCCCTTCGCCGATCAGGGTCAGGGCGACGGCGGCCAGCGGGGCCAGGTCGCCCGAGCACCCCAGCGACCCGTATTCGGGGACGACCGGGGTGATCCCGGCGGACAGGGTGGCGGCCAGCAGGGCGGCAGTGGCCGGCCGGACACCGGTGCGACCGCGGGCCAGGGTGGCCAGCCGCAGCAGCATCAGGCCGCGGACCACCTCCCGCTCGACCGGCTCACCGCTGCCGGCGGCGTGCGACCGGATCAGCGACTGCTGCAGCGCCGTCCGCCGGGACGGCGGGATGGACGTCGTGGCCAGGGCACCGAACCCGGTGGAGATGCCGTAGTGCGGGTGCGCGTCGCCGGCCAGGGTGTCCACGACGGCCCGACTGGCGGCCATCGCGGCCAGCGCGTCGGGGCCGAGGACGACCGGGCGGCCGTGCCGCACGACCGCGACCACGTCGGCCTGGGTCAGGGGCTGGGTTCCGATCTGCAGGGGGCTCGTCACCGCTTCATTGGATGATGCGGACGCACCCCGCCGCGACCGGGCGCCGACCGATTGTGTCCGGTATACCGGACACATGAGTCGACCGGCGGCCCCCGCCCTGGGCAAGGGACTGGCCGTGCTGCACCTGCTCGCCTCGCGCGCGACCCCGGTGTCGGCCGCGGCCATCGCCCGGGACCTGGACCTGCCCCGCTCCACCACCTACGAGCTGCTTACCGAGCTGGCCGCGGCCGGCTTCGCCGTGCACCTGGCCGAGGACCGCCGATGGGGTCTGGGCCTGGCCGCGTTCGAGATCGGCAGCGCATACCTGCGCGGGCAGCCGTTGGAGCGGGTGGGCCGGCCGGTGCTGGCCCGGTTGGGTTCGGCCGCCGCCGGCACCGCCCATCTGGGCGTGCTGCACGGCGCGCAGACGCTCTACCTGGCCAAGGAAAAGGCCGGCCGTACCCCGACCCTGGTCACCGAGGTCGGCGTGCGGCTGCCGGCCGCGCTGACCGCCACCGGGCTGTCCATCCTGGCCCATCTGCCGGCCGGGCAGGTGCGGGCGCTCTTCCCCGACCGCGACAGCTTCGTGGACCGGACCGGGCGCGGGCCGCGCACGCTGCCCGACCTGCGCGCCGACCTGACCGTCACCCGGCGCCGTGGCTGGGCGATCGAGGACGGCCGGATCAGCGCCGGCGCGGCGTCGGTGGCCGCCGCGGTGTTCGACCACAACCGGGTGCCGATCGCCGCGGTCGGCATCACCATCGGGCATCGCTGCCCCGCGGTGCGGACCGACGGGACGCCCGCCGAGCGGGCCTGTGGCGCGGACTTCGCCGAGCTGGCCGCGCCGGTGCGAGCAGCGGCCCGGGAGATCACCACCGCGATCGGCGGCCGCGTCCCGGACTGAACCCCGACCCGAACCCACAACACCGACCTCAAACTTCCCGACGGCCCGGAACAAGCCCGCGGCCCCCGCCCCGATGGTGGGGGGCGAGGGCCGCGAGTGAACCGGAGCCGATGGTGGGGCTCCGGCGGTTCGGGTGGCGCGGACGGGCGCGGCCGGTCCGCAACGGTCGGCGGCTAGCCGGCGGTGACGTTCTCCGCGGCGGCCGCGGCCATGACGGCGTCGGCCACCATCCGGGCCAGGCCCGGGGTGAACGGGTCGGGCACGATCCGGCCGGCGTCCGCCCGGCCGGGCACGGCCGCGCAGATCGCGCCGGCCGCGGCCACCTTCATGCCTTCGGTGATCCGGGTGGCCCGCCCGTCCAGGGCGCCCAGGAAGATGCCCGGGAAGGCCAGCACGTTGTTGATCTGGTTCGGGAAGTCGCTGCGTCCGGTGGCCACCACCGCGGCGCCGTTGGCCAGCGCCTGCTCGGGGTGGATCTCCGGGTTCGGGTTGGCCAGCGCGAACACGATCGGCTGCGGACCCATGGTGCGGACCAGGGCCGGATCGACGGCCCCGCCGGACACCCCGATGAACACGTCGGCCCCGTCCATGGCCTGGGCCAGGTCGCCGGCGAGCCCGCGCGGGTTGGTCACCGCGGCCATCTGCTGCTTGACCGGGTGCAGCCCGTCCCGACCCACCGACAGGATGCCCTTGGAGTCGACCATGACCAGATCCCGCACGCCCGCCGCCAGCAGGATCTTGGCGCAGGCGATCCCGGCGGCACCGGCGCCGGCGATGACGACCTTCAGGTCGACCATCACCCGCTGGATGACCGAGGCGGCGTTCATCAACGCGGCCAGCACGACCACCGCGGTGCCGTGCTGGTCGTCGTGCATCACCGGGATGTCCAGCGCCTCGACCAGTCGCTCCTCGACCTCGAAGCAGCGGGGCGCGGAGATGTCCTCCAGGTTGATCGCGCCGAACGAGGGCGCGATCGCCTTCACCGCGGCCACGATCTCGTCCGGGTCGGTGGTGCTGAGCACGATCGGCACGGAGTCCAGCCCGGCGAACGAGCGCATGAGGGCGGACTTGCCCTCCATCACCGGCAGCGAGGCCTTCGGGCCGATGTCGCCCAGGCCGAGCACGGCGGTGCCGTCGGAGATGACGGCGACCAGGCGGGACGCCCAGGTGTACTCACGCGCCGCCGCCGGGTCGCGGGCGATCAGGCTGGACACGCCGGCCACCCCGGGGGTGTACATCATCGACAGGTCGCGCTTGTCGACCAGCGGCGAGCGCAATTCGATCGAGAGTTTGCCGCCGCGGTGCGCGTCCAGGACGTCGTCGGCGGTGAATCCGGCGGGTCGCGCCACGGGCGCGGGAGCAGGCTGAGCAGGCAGGGTCGTGTCCGGACAGTCGAGGGTGGTGAGCATGGAAGATCTCCGACGAGGTCGAGCAGGCGGCATCCGCCGAACGCGCGGATGAGGGTGATGAGCGGAGCCGGTCAGTCGAGCGCGCGGTGGGCGCTCCGGGCTGCCGGTCCGTATGGGCCTGGTCGGTCCATCGGAAAGGATGCTGGTGATACGGGCACTGCAAAGGGTGAACTCATGATGCACCACGAACGCCGGAAGTCATAACCCCGGCGTGTCCCCGGCGGCAGCGCTGATCAGGCTCGGTGAACAGGACCGGTGAACAGGCCCAGTGCTCAGGATGCGGTGATGCTCATCCCGCGGGCGATGCCGTCGATGCGCGCGGCCAGTTCGAGGTCCTTGCCGGTGACCCCGCCCTCGGAATGGGTGGACAGGACGAACAGCACCTCGCGCCAGCGGATGTCGATGTCCGGATGGTGGCCGGCCTCCTCGGCGACCACCGCCACCGCGTCCACCAGGGCGATGGCCGTCGGGAAGTCCGTGGCCCGGTACCGGCAGCGAATGTCGGCGGCGTCGCCGCCCCAGCCGGGCAGGGCGTCCAGGGCAGTGTCGATGTCCGCGGAGCTGAGCAGGCTCATGAAACCAAACTAACCCCGGCCGGGGTGCGATGACGGCCCGTCGACCGGGCCGACTCGTCCTGGTTGGCGGCGCGGCCGGCACGGCCAATAGGATCCGCAATCATGCAGGTCCGCGAGCTCCTGGTGCCCGGAGCATTTGAGTTCACCCCCGTCCAGCACGGCGACCCGCGAGGCGTCTTCCTGGAGTGGTTCAAGGTCGAGCGGCTGGAGGAGGCGGTCGGTCACCCGCTGACCCTGGCCCAGGCGAACCTGTCGGTGTCCCGGGCCGGGACCTTGCGCGGCGTGCACTTCTCCGACGTCCCACCCGGCCAGGCCAAGTACGTCACCTGCCCCCGCGGCGCGGTCCTGGACTACATGGTCGACCTGCGGGTGGGCTCGCCGACCTTCGGGGTCTGCGACGTGGTCCGGCTCGACGGCGAGCACCGCCGGGCGGTCTACATCAGCGAGGGCCTGGGCCACGCCTTCGTCGCCCTGGAGGACGACACCACGCTGACCTACCTGTGCTCGACCGGATACTCGCCCGGCCGCGAGCACGGGGTCAACCCGCTGGACCCGGCCCTGAACCTGCCGTTGCCCGAGGGGGTCGACTTCTTGCTCTCGGACAAGGACTCGGCCGCCCCGACCCTGGCCGAGGCGGCCGAGCAGGGACTGCTCCCGGACTGGCAGACCTGCCGGACCTACGTCGACAGCCTGAAAGGCGCCTGATGACCAACCGCATCGCCCTGATCCGGCACGGGCAGACCGAGTGGAGCCGCTCGGGCCAGCACACCTCGACGACCGACATCGACCTCACCGACGAGGGCGTGCACCAGGCCATGACGATCCCCAGCCTGCTCTGGGGCGTCGAGCTGTCCCCGGTGACGGTGTGGAGCAGCCCGCGCCTGCGGGCCCAGCGCACGGCGACGCTGGCCGGCCTGCACATCGACGAGGTGGTGCCGGACCTGGCCGAGTGGGCGTACGGGGACTACGAGGGCATCACCAGCAAGCAGATCCACCAGACCAACCCCGGGTGGTCGATCTTCAAGCACGGCGCCCCCGGCGGCGAGTCACCCGAGCAGGTGGCCGACCGGTGCGACCGGGTGCTGGCCCGGGCCAAGGACAAGCTGGTCGACGGCGACGTGGCCCTGTTCTGCCACGGCCACATCTCGCGGGTGCTGGCCATGCGCTGGCTGGGACTGCCGGTCCAGCACGGCGGGCTGATCCAGATGAACCCGGCGGCGGTGACCGTCCTGGGCACCTACCACGACGAGCCCTGCCTGGACCACGCCAACATCATCCCGTTCCGGCCGCCGCATGTCGGCTCCTGATCCGCGGATCCGGCCGATCGCGCCGGCCGACGTCCCCGCGGTCGTCGCCCTCGTGCACGACCTCGCCGCCTACGAGAAGGCGCCCGAGCAGTGCCACCTGACCGCGGCGCAGCTGCATTCCGCCCTGTTCGGGCCGAGCCCGGCCCTGTTCGGGCTCATCGCCTCCGAGCCGGACGAGCCGGTGGCCGGGTTCGCCCTGTACTTCCTGAACTTCTCCACCTGGGAGGGCGTGCACGGCATCTACCTGGAGGACCTGTTCGTCCGGCCGCAGCAGCGCGGCTCCGGTCTGGGCAAGGCGTTGCTGATCCGGTTGGCGCAGATCGCCGTCGATCGCGGCTACGCCCGCGTCGAGTGGTCGGTGCTGGACTGGAACACGCCCTCGATCGAGTTCTACCGGTCCCTGGACGCGGTGCCGATGAACGGCTGGACGACGTTCCGGCTCACCGGTCCGGCTCTGCGAACGGCAGCGGGAACCGGCTGATCCACGCGTTCGTCGGCTTGCTCAGCAGCAGCGCCGCGCCCGCTCCCCCGACCAGCACGAGCAGCGGCCCCCAGAGCAACTGCCCGCTCGGTGCGATCAGCCAGACCCCGATGGCGAACACCACGATCTGCGCCACCAGGCTCGGCGTGCGGGCCCAGCGGCGACCACGCAACAGACCGGTCGCGCACAGGACCAACGCCGCCGCGATCACCAGGTAGTACGCGACCTGGGCCAGGGTCCGGCCGACCGAAAGCGACTCGGACAGTCCGGAGACCAGATTGATCCCGGCCAACGCCAGCAGACCCAGGGCCTCGAGCAGCACCAGGCCGGCGGCGGCCCGGACCGGACCGGGTGGCGGGATGCTCAGCGGCGGCGGATCAGGCTCCACGCTCGCTCCCCACCTCACTGCCTCGTCGCTGCTGCCTCGTGACTGCTGCCTCGTGACTGCTGCCTCGTGGAGGCTGCATCGTCACGGCTGGATCAACCGCGCCAGCACCGGCTCACGATACCCACGTAGGCTGCCGGGCGATGCGCGCACTGCTGATCGTCAACCCCCACGCCACCTCCACCACGGAGCGCCGGCGCGACCTGTTGGCCCACGCCCTGGCCGGTGAGCTGTCCCTGAAGGTGGCCCGGACCGAGAGCCGCGGGCACGCCGCCCACCTGGCCGCCGCGGCGGCCGACAGCGGGGTGGACGTGGTGGTGGTGCACGGCGGCGACGGCACCGTCAACGAGGTCGCCAACGGCCTGATGTACCGCGGGGTGCGGCCGGACGTGCCGATGCTGGCGGTCGTCCCCGGCGGATCCACCAACGTCTTCGCCCGGGCGATGGGGGTCGATCCGGACCCGACCGTGGCCACCGAGCAGATCCTGGAGGCGTTGGCCGCGCAACGGGTGCGCACGGTCTCCCTCGGTCGGGCCGACGAGCGGTACTTCACCTTCAACGCCGGCCTCGGTCTGGACGCCGAGACGGTCCGCGCGGTGGAGAAACGGCGGGCCGCCGGCCGCACCATCACCAACGCGATGCATGTGCGGGACGCGATCCTGCAGTTCTTCCGGGCCCACCGGCGCACCCCGCGGATGAGCCTGGAGCTGCCCGGCCGGGACCGGATCGACGATGCCCATCTGGTGTTCGTCTCCAACGTCGACCCGTGGACCTACCTGGGCAACGTGCCGATCCGGACCAATCCCGGCACCTCCCCCACCACCGGGCTGGGCGTGTTCGCGCTGACCAGCATGTCCCTGCCGCACGGTCTGCAGGCCGCCACCGCGATCGTCAGCGGGCGCACCAGCGGGGGCAAACACGTCGTCCGCACCGACGACGTGCCCTGGGCCACGGTGCGCTGCCGGGAGCCGGTCGCCTTCCAGATGGACGGCGATTACCTGGGGGAACGGTCAGAAGTCAAATTCACCTCTGTTCCTCGGGCGCTGCGGTTAGTAGTGTGAGTCCGGCCCGCGGCCCGATGACGCGCCGAGTTCATGGTCACTAACCCTGGTCTGAATCGTGTCGACCAGGCATCATGGTTCTCAGGGCCACGACGTCACGCGATCTTGGAGTGACGTCCGTAACCCCGACGTGACAAAACCTTGACACGAACGTCCCATGTGAAAGCATTCACAAGCAGGTCGTGCGGGGGCGATGAAGCCGCCTGGCGACCTATTCGATACCGGTCGGATCCCACCGATCCGGCGCATGACCGAGGAGCACACCCATGGACTGGCGTCACCGCGCGATCTGCCGCGACGAAGACCCCGAGCTCTTTTTTCCCGTCGGCAACTCCGGCCCTGCACTGCTGCAGATCGCCGAGGCCAAGGCGGTGTGCCAACGGTGCCCGGTGACGAGCGAGTGCTTGGCCTGGGCCCTGGAGACCGGCCAGGACGCCGGTGTGTGGGGCGCCATGAGCGAGGACGAGCGTCGGTCGCTCAAGCGCCGCCGCGCCCGGGCCCGCGCCCGGAGCATGTAACCGCTCCCCTGGTTCGACCTGATCATTTGGTGCGGCCGCGCAGCGGCACCGACATGCGGACGAAAGTTCCCGGCTCCGGCGTGCGGTCACCCATTTCGATGGTGCCCAGCAGCTCGGCCTCGACCAGCGTGCGCACGATCTGCAGCCCCAACCCGGAGGCCTGCTCGACGGCGAAGCCGGCGGGCAGGCCCACCCCGTTGTCGCTGACCACGATGTC
>ENA-UOWO01007034-UOWO01007034.1-activated-sludge-metagenome-genome-assembly--contig:-NODE-7034-length-11296-cov-11.268392_pt1 | contig 11296 bp, 6 predicted proteins | sample MGYA00238148_ERZ761564 | MGnify/ENA primary metagenome ERZ761564 (study PRJEB28885, sample SAMN05720194) | activated sludge metagenome | isolation source: Anaerobic digester | place: USA...
CTCCCAGCTGTGTGCCGGCCACCATTTTTGAAACGGCCGGAGCCGCCCTGGATGCAGCGCAGGTAGAGGAACTGTTGAAAAGACCTGAGATCAGATACCTCAGCGAGATGATGAATTTTCCGGGTGTGCTTCACGGTGACCCTGAAGTAATAAAGAAAATCACCGCCGCCCTTCGGCTAGGCAAGCCCGTTGATGGTCATGCACCGGGGTTGAGAGGGGAAGTGGCGGGGAAGTATATAAGACCGGAGTGGCTGGCCCCCCAACCCCCCAAAGGGGGGCTTTCAGAGTCGTCAAAGTCTGAAAAAATTTTTCATGTTTCGGAGGACCAAAGCCCCCCTTCGGGGGGTTGGGGGGCCATCTCCACCGATCATGAGTGCTTCACCGCTGCCGAAGCCCTCGACAAACTCCGCTACGGCATGAAGATCATTATCCGGGAAGGATCGGCGGCGAAAAATTTTGATGCATTGATTGATTTACTACACGACTGGCCGGAACAGATGATGTTCTGCAGCGATGACAAACACCCGGATAGCCTGGTACTCGGACATATTAACCAGTTATGTGCCCGGGCTGTAGCACGTGGTGTGGATTTGTATAAAGTATTAAAGGCTGCTTGTGTGAATCCGGTGGAGCACTACAAGTTAGATGTGGGGTTATTGCGGCTAGGGGATTTTGCGGATTTTATCCTGGTAAAAGATCTGAAGGACTTCGAAGTACTGACTACTTATATTAATGGTGAAGTGGTAGCTGAAAATCAAAAGTCAAAAGTAAAAAGTAAAAAGGGGGGCGTACTGAACAGGTTCATTTGCAGTCCTAAGACCGAAGAAGAATTTAAAGTGAGCTATGTCGGGGGTAAAACTATTCCCGTTATTGAGGCCCTGGATGGACAACTGATCACCAACAGACTGGACCTCGTACCTAAACTGGCAAATGGAGAAATAATAAGTGATGCTGAAAATGATGTATTGAAGATCGTGGTGGTGAACCGGTACCAGGAAGCACCGGTGGCTAAAGCCTTTATCAAAGGATTCGGATTGAAACAGGGTGCCCTTGCCTCTTCCGTTGCACATGACAGTCATAATATCGTGGCCGTGGGAGTGGATGATGAAAGTCTTTGCCGGGCCGTGAACCTCGTGATTGCCGAACAGGGTGGTCTCAGTGCCGTAGGCCATGGCCAGGAACTGGTACTCGGTCTGCCCGTAGCCGGACTCATGAGCAATGGCGATGGTTACAAAATAGCTGATGCGTATACAAAGCTGGACCAATTCACCAAAAAAGAACTAGGATCTACCCTCGCCTCACCCTTTATGACCCTTTCCTTTATGGCTTTGCTCGTGATCCCGCATTTAAAGCTGAGTGATAAGGGGTTGTTTGACGGGGATGGGTTCAGGTTTGTGGAATAATTGATCGTCATTCGTTTAGTTGCATAAGAAAAAATCAATGAACAGACCAATTTTCATTTTATTGATACTCCTCTTAATCCTCAGACATGACAGCCTGGGAAACTACTTTACAATTACAACTGACAAGTCCTCCTACAAACATACAGACTCACTCAGATATTCGGTTTTCACACAGCTAACTGCCTGCCATTTTGCGGAGCCAACTGCTTATGTTTATATTCATACTGCAGATCAGACCATAGTCAGCAGGCAGATTTTACAACTTAACCAGGAACACACTTCTATAGTATTTCCTTTAACTGGCTTAGACAGCGGCCTTTATTTCATCAGTGTTTTTGGTTATGCACCTGGCAATAACTCCAAACTGAACGGGAATACGGTCTGTATAGCCGTTGACCTGCCCGATGCCATTTCGCAGCAACTTGCTGACCGGATTATCGAGATTATTCCGGAATGCGGCAAAGCTTTAATAAATTTTACTAACCGGATGATTGTTACGCTCAAATCATTGGGCGGGAATCCGGTCAGTGATAAAATCTCTTTTAGGAACCGGCATCAGCAATTAATTGCCGTTTGCCAGACAAATAGTTTTGGCTGGGGCTCGGTGGACCTTCCAATAGTATCAGATGACAGCATTTGGTTAACCGACACAAAAAAGAATCTTCTTTCCGTAATTCAGGTAAACAATAACCGGATATTCAGCAATAACGGTTTTTCACTTCACATACCAGAATACAGTGATACGATGATCATCCAGGTAAGAAAAGGGGATGCGGCTTCAGGGCATAGAGTCTACCTGGAAGTATATGACAAAGAACATGCCCTTGCAGAAAAGCCTGTCTTGTTCCTCAATGACACCTCAATTGTCAATATCCTTTTACCTCCGGTAAATTTTAGTAACAAATTGCTGAAAGTCCTGCTTAAAAACGAAAAGGCACAAATCATTGCTGAACGCTATGTATTCAGTAAAAACAAGGATCATCAAGAGGCAACCGGATTATTTTGTGAAGCCATAACTGCTTCAACTCCTTTCTACCTCGAAACCGAAAGTCCTGCTATAAATGACGGCTTGATCGCTTTTAAACCGGAATACCTGGATTCAATAATCAAACTGGCGGAAGAAGGATTCCGGCTTGCATTCAGCAATCCGGATCATGTAAGCACCAAAATTGACTACTATATATATAATAACCAGAACGAAATCATACAGGCCGGCAGTTCAATAGCCGACAGCTCCGGGCTCACTCAGATCAGTGGTTGCAATTTCGACGGCCCCGGGTACATTAAATTTTATATCAACAAAAATGAAGTCACCGGGTTTAAGGAAGTATTACAAGGACTAACCCCGGCAGAAATGGAAAAGTTATATGATCAATTCAGCCAGATCAACAAAACATACATACGGCCTACCATTATTCCTGCGGCCGTACAGCCAGCAGCTTCGCCTGATTTTAAAACGTTGGAAAATATTAACCTGAATGTAATTATCAAAGACCGATTTTTCGAATTGGAGAAAAAGTATATTAACAATGGCATATTCAGGGACCATAACTCAATCCAGGTCAATGTGGAAGACGACCGGCTTGCTTTAAACTACTCCCTCACTGATTACCTGGTAAGAAAAATACCCGGACTCTTTATCTATAAGGAGGAACTAAGATACCGGGGAGGTTATGTAGAAGTTTATATTGACGAAATGTTTATTCCCGACCCTTTGCTGAATAGTGTAATACAGATAAACGATATTGGCTATATCAAATTTTTCAGAAACCCGATCAGCAGTGGTCTGCAGTCAACGGGAACTGGAAGTGCCACAAATGGCAACAGTTATGCAGCCGGTATACAAGGCAGCCTGGCAATTTATACTAAGAAAAATAATGACAATGAAAACAAGCCATTGTTTAAAATAGGTGTTTTGGTGGAAGGATATGTAAAACAGTAAGTACCAATGATCATTATTTTTATCCAATACGGGCAATGCAATCGAGGTCTATTTCGATTCTAACACGGTCAGAAAAGAATATCGACCTATACATAATAGGTACAAGGTTTTAGACAAAGCGGCTGTTTACTATCGACTAACGACTATTGACTACTGTTATTACGTATTCGACAATAACACCGCATCCAGGTCTTCCCCAGGTTGTGCAATAATTTTCTGTTCGACCGCATCCCATTCAATTCTTCTTCCCAATTTATACGCCAGCCCTCCCATATGCGCCGAAATAGCTTCTTCAAACCCTTCTTTGATGGAACAACTGGGGGTGCCTCCATTCCGGATACAACTCAGCCATTCCCTTAAATGAAGAAAGGTGGAATCAACCCGTTTGCCATCCCGGTAGGTCCACAACAATCCTTTATTGGCAAAATATTTTGCCGTGGCTGAGGTAACCGCATCGGTTCCGTTTACTGCCGGGTCATACTGATAAATCGGAACGCCCGCTTCAATACGCTGCTCTTTAATCAATTCAGCATATTTTGTTGATCTTGGATCAGCATAGACGGTAATCCGGTTTCCCAGATCCATACTGCCATCGTGCCCCATCAGCACGGTACCCCTGTCAAACTGATTCCCTAAAGTGGCACTGTATACGAAGGTCATTCCTTTTTCTTTTCCGGCTACCTGGCTTCCGCCCGTACTGAAATCCGGGAACTCCATATTTACATGCATTACATCCGGTACGTTTCGCCCGTCGCGGTGAGTATAGATACCGCCTGAAGCAGTAACCGTTTTCGGAATTCCCATTTTCAGAATACAGTTAATCCGGTCATAATCGTGTGTCATTAAATCCCCTGACAATCCAGAACCATAAGCCCACCATTTACGCCAACGGAAAAAATGCTCGAGATTAAAAGGTTCACGGGGTGCATTCCCAAGGAACAAATCCCAGTCAATGGTTTTGGGACTGGCCGACTCAGCTATATCATATTGCCAGGCACCATTATCATCATTCCGGTTTGTATTAGTTTGAACCAGGGACACATGGCCGAGAATATTCTTGCTGATCACATCCTGGGCTGTCAGGAAACTCTGTGTTTGCCGGTGCTGGTGCCCTACGGCAAAAACGGTTTTGGGGTTTTTCAAAACCGTATCCCGTAAAAGGTAGGTCTCGGCGATATTATGGGTCATTGGCTTTTCAACATATACATGTATCCCCGCATTCAGCGCCTCGATTGAAATCGGCGCGTGCCAATGGTCCGGGGTGGCGATAATAACCGCATCCACTTCCCCGCTATTGATCAGTTCAGTATGCGTACGAAAGCGTTTGATCTTATTATCCCCGCTGTTAAATGATTTCAACGCGTTTTCGGCACGCTGGTCAAATACATCACAGATAGCAGCCAGTTTTACATTCAGGTTTTCCTGTGCTTTGAAATCGGTAAGCCTTGTATCTTTTGGATTTTTCGCGAGGTTGTCACTCATATCTTTCAGCCATCCTGTCGAAGCAAAACCTAATGCACGGCAAAGCTGTTCGCCCCGAATACCAAACCCTATGATGCCAATCCGGAGTGGCTTGCCACTCATAGGACCTGAAGCGGGGGGAGGCGATGCTTTTATATTCAACGTTTCCAGCAGAAACTGCTTTTCCCGTATTGCAGAACCAGCCAGGCTGGCCCCAGAATACCAAACAGCACCTACGAATGGAATGCCGCCAAGGGCTTTTAAAATATCCCTCCGGTTCCATCTTTTAAAATTATTAGTATCGTTTGCCATGTTGATTAGTTTATTGTGGTGTTTGCCTTTTTACGTGCAAATAAATTTTCGAGGCCAAAAATGGTAGTGAGGGGGAACAGGTAGATGACAAAAAGTGCTGCCATCTCAATCAGGTTTTTGTTCACTACCCAATAACTTCCTTCCGCAGGGCCTTGCGGCAATCCGGGAAAAGGAGGATGTGCCAGGTAATACATCAGTAACAACAACATTCCCGCAATACAACCCCAGCGCACTTTTATCCCTATGAGCAGGCTGATACCCACAGCTACCAGGCCGATAATATTCAGGTAGTCAATAGCCGAAATCATGGAATCACCGGCGAGCCAGGCAAAAAAGGGTTTTAAAATGGAGGCACTTAGTAAATAGCCCTTCGAAGTCCAGGATGGATTATAGGCCTTTATTATCCCTTCATACAGGAAATGCCAGCCAATTAAAATCCGGAGCAGTACCAGAGCGTAACCCTGTACAGCTGTTAATTTCGGTGTGTTCATACTGATTGAGTTTTATATTAATATTCCAACCTGATCGGATTGCCATTTTTCTCTTTTCCTTTAAATTCGCTGAACTGCTCAGCCTCCCCCTCATTATATGTTAATGCGATATGTCCACATTCGCTTCAAACTCCTTTGACATGTACGTTTTCGAAATGCCCTTTTCATCATAAATAAATAATACTTCGAGGCCCAGGTTTTTATTCTCGGCTAAAAACTGCCTGGCTTTATCCAAGCCCATCACCATAAAGGCCGTGGCATAAGCATCCGCGGTCATGCAGTCGCTGGCAATAACGGTTGCGCTGAGCAAATTATTCATGGCCGGGTATCCGGTAAACGGATTAATAATATGGGCATATTTCTTTCCGTTTTCGATATAAAATTTTTTATAGTTTCCGGAAGTGGCCAATGACTTATCTTTTATCCTGACCCGCAAATTATTTAATGATGCCCCGTCTGCATTGTTTTCTTCGGGCTGCTCTATTCCAACGATCCAGTCACTGTCGTCCCCCTTCTTCCCTTTAGCCCTTAATTCCCCTCCCACTTCCACCAGGTAGTGGCGTATTCCTTTACTTTCCAGAAAGGAAGACAATACATCCACCGTATATCCCTGGGCGATGGCATTAAAATCAAGCATGACCTGGGGCAGCTCTTTCACCAGTTTTCTATCGGCTAACCGTACCTTTTTATACCCGATATACCGGAGCAGGCTATCAATTAATGGTTGCGTTATTTTTTCTTTTTTGGTAAACCCGAAACCATAGGCATTAATAACAGGTGCCACAGTTACATCAAACAGGCCTTTTGTTTTTTCCGAAACCTCCATGGATTTAGCAAATACATCTGAAAAGTATTCATCCGCCAGAACAGCGGTATCATTTCTGTTCATCTTCGAAATAACCGAACCGGGTTGATAAGTGGAAAGAGACAAATCGATCTTTTTAAAAATAGAATCAATTGCTTCCCTGTAATTGGATTGCTGGCCCGCCAGGTAGGTTATATGATAAGTGGTCCCCTGGGCGGCTCCGGAAATCTGAATGGTATTCAACAGCTCGCTTTTGCAGCCTGCAAGGAGAAAAATGGCAACCGTTGAAAAGATTATACGTTTCATTATCGTCCACATTCGTTGTAGTATTTGCGGAAAAATGACCACTCTGATTCCAACAGGTATTCTGGAATTCAAACGACAGTAGAACTATCTTTAAAAGTAGAACTATCCTCAAAGAAATGGATAGGTAAGTTTTGAAATACCCTAACGTGATTGCCTAACCACTTCCGGTAAATTCCAGGATCCGGTGATACTAAAACCTGGCGGAACAAAAGTAGGGTGTGGATATGATACTGCAAAGGATTTCAGCCCGGGCGGGGAATGAGAATAGTATCCGGCAGTCAAACAGCACGCTTTTGGAGCCCGCAGGCAGGCCCCGGCGCCCCTGCCCGATATTGGTGCAGAACCCCCAAAAAACAGGTATTCCCGTGGAAACAACGTTTCTCAGTGAAAATATCTATTTTCAGCTACAGATAACTAAACCACGAAGGTCAATCTATTACGAATCCTCTTAGAAATTTTAACCCTTATTTCCATATGAATAGAAAATACATTTTCCTGGCATTCTCCGTGCTGTTCCTGTTTGCCTGCCGGTCAACTAATGAAGCCGGAAATTTAAATCAGCAGATGGACGAATATCTTAAAGGGCAGGCTGATTACTTCCGTTTTAATGGGAATGTACTGGTTGCTGAAAAAGGGAAGGTGATTTTCCAAAAATCGTACGGTTATGCTGATTTTGACAGCAAGCGATTGCTGAATGACTCCTCAGTATTTGAACTGGCTTCTATTAGTAAACAATTTACGGCGACAGCTATTTTATTACTGAAAGACAAGAATAAACTTAAACTAACGGATTCACTGAAGCAATACTTTCCGGAGCTCCCGTACAATGGCATTACATTATATCATATGCTGACACACACATCCGGGCTTCCGGATTACGAAGCGTCGATGAATAGTAAATGGGACAGGCGTAAAATTGCCTTTAATCCGGACATGATTGCTTTCCTGGCAAAGGAAAAACCACCGCTGGTGTTTGCGCCAGGCTCCCGTTGGGAATACAGCAATACTGCCTATGCACTGCTGGCTTCCATCGTTGAAAAAATTTCCGGCCAGTCATTTTCAACATACCTGGCAAAAAATATATTCCAGCCATTAGGTATGTCCCATTCCCGGATCTATAATACCCGGCGTTCCCTAAAAGATACAATTCCCAACTATGCTTACGGGTATTTGTATAATGACAGTTTAAATAAACATGAAATGCCGGATAGTATACCGGATTTAAAATTTGTCATTTACCTGGATGGCATTCAGGGAGATGGTGTTGTCAATTCCACTACAGCCGATTTATTCACCTGGGACAGGGCAATCAAAAATCATTCCCTCCTGCTTGAAGCAACGCAGAATGAAATGCTGAAAGAACAGGCATTGGCTGATACAGTAAATAAGGTCTACTACGGCTATGGTGTTTTTGTTGAAAAAACTGAGGCGGGAAAGATGATTTCACATTCCGGAGGATGGCCGGGTTATACCACCTTTCTTGCAAGAAATGTCGATAAAGACCAGACCTTTATCCTACTGTCCAACAATTCCTCTAATTCTCCGGCATTAACCAAGGCATTACAACAACTGGCAAATGGCCAATCGGTGTATATACCTTATAAACATACCGAAATAGTGTTGGACTCCACCCAACTACAAAAATTTACCGGTAAGTACAAAACAACAACCGAATTCAGAATTGAACGAACCGGGAACAAGATCTACCGTGTTTTCCCAAATGGTCAGAAAACAGAAATCAAACCGGAATCCCCCAACAAATTTTTTTATGCCGACGGAACCGACAGGCAGATTCAATTTGAAATGAATGAAAAACAACAGGTGGTAAAAGGCTGGCTGATTAGTTATGGGGTAAAAACTGAGTTACAAAAATTGCAATAGAATTTTAAGGCTAAAAAGAAAGCTGATTTTTCAGAACACATTCTTCTCAGGACATATAAGTCTTACAAAAAAGATTTCAATTTAATCGCGATGAAAATAATAACATGGAACTGTAACATGGCTTTTAGAAAAAAAGCTTTCCATGTATTAGAAATAAATCCGGACATACTAATTGTACCGGAATGCGAGAACCCGGGAAAACTGATATTCCCTAAGAACACAAAACAACCAAATTCTATATTCTGGGCCGGAACCAATCCGCATAAAGGAATTGGCATCTTTGCCTACAATAATTTTAGTTTGAAAGTTGATAAAAGCTATAAAGAAGACATAAAATATTTTATTCCATTGAAAGTAACAGCTCCTGGAATAGAATTTAATCTTCTGGCCATTTGGGCTAATAATCCAAAAGATCCTGATGGCCGTTATGTAGAACAGGTTTGGAAAGGGATACAACACTATAAGAAACTTATTAAGAGAAGCAATACCATTCTTGCAGGAGATTTTAACAGCAACAAAATATGGGATGCCGATCATCGAAAATGGAGTCATTCGTCTGTTGTTAACGAGCTGGGTAAATATGGAATTAGCAGCGCATACCATCATCATTTCAATGAATATCACGGTATGGAAAAAGGGAATACTTTATATATGTATCGCCATATTAATAAGCCTTACCACATTGACTACTGTTTTCTTTCGGAAGATTATATAAAAAAAATTAAATCAGTAGAAATCGGAGAGTTTGATAAATGGATAAAACACAGCGACCATTTGCCATTAATTGTGGATATTAACAACTAAATAATCGAATTCCAATAATTGAGGAAGAGCTATATAATGTGTATATGTTCCCAATCTCTGACAATCCGACTGCTTACTATTGACTATCGACCTGCCTTTGCCTGCTGGCTATTGATTTTCCTCTCTCACTCATCTTCCATCTCCAGTAATAAATTCACCACTCCTCCTTCGCTAAAAGCTTCGGAGGGCAAGCACTACTAAAATTAATCATCTTCTATTTCAAGCAATAGATTCACAACAAGGGCTGTCCATCCTGTCTGATGCGATGCCCCCAATCCCTTGCCATTATCACCATGGAAAAACTCGTAAAAGAGATGATGTTCCCGGAAATAATTTTCCGACCATTGTGTGTGTTGCTGATCATGGTACTGGAAGGCCCCATCTCTGTCCTTATTGCGTTCAAATAGTTTTAACAACCGCTTCGTAAGTTCATTGGCGATTTGTTTCAGGTTGAGTTTCTTTCCCGAACCGGCCGGAAATTCATGGGTATAGCTGTCGCCGTAGTAGTCGTAGTATTTGCGGAGTGAGTGAATGATCAGGTAATTCAGCGGCAGCCAGATTGGGCCACGCCAGTTGGAATTGCCGCCAAACATAGAACTGGAACTTTCACCGGGTTCGTACCGGATACTGTATTCATTGCCCTGGTAACTGAAGGTATACGGTGTTTCATGTATTTTAGATAAGGAACGGATACCATAATCGGATAAGAACTCCGCTTCATCGAGCAGCCGGTTGAGCAGGTGCTCCATCCGGTCGCCGATCATAATGGCAAACAGATAATTACCATCGGCATTCTTCTTATTGATATCGGAAATGATACGGGTGAGATCGGGCCGCGTGAGCCGGATCACTTCCAGCCGGGTATTGAATTGTTTGAGCTGTTCAAACAGCCCCCCGTGCATCACTTCCACCGCCAGCATGGGAATGATACCCACCAGCGAACGGATCCGCAGGCGTTCACTGCTGCCGTTCTCAAACTGGATGGCATCATAATAAAAAGCATCCTTATCATCCCAGAGTGAAATATCTTTCTTCCCGATATGGTGCATGGCCCAGCCGATATTCAGGAAGTGCCGGAAGAACTTGGCGGCGGATTCCTCGTAGGCCTTATTATGCTCTGCCAGTTCGAGCGACATCCGCAGCATATTGATCGAATACATGGCCATCCAGCTCGTGGCATCGGCCTGCTGCAGTTTCTTGATCCCCGGCGGCATATGGTTACGATCAAACACGCCAATATTATCCAGTCCCAGGAAACCTCCTTCGAAGATATCGGTGCCATTGGCATCCTTCTGGTTCACCCACCAGGTAAAATTCATCAGCAGTTTCTGAAAAGCACGTTCCAGGAAATCCCAGTCGGGTTTACCCGTTTTCTTTTTATCCGCTTCAAACACATACCATACGCCCCAGGCATGTACTGGCGGATTCACATCACTGAAATTCCACTCATAAGCAGGGATCTGTCCATTGGGATGCATGTAGTATTCACGCAGCACCACGAGTAACTGCTGCTTGGCAAAATCAGGATCCACATGCACAAACGTAGCCGCATGAAAGGCAAGGTCCCAGGCGGCAAACCAGGGATACTCCCATTTGTCCGGCATGGAAATAATATTCCGGCAGGTCAGGTGCTGCCAGTCTTTATTGCGTTTGAAGTTGCGGGCCGGTGGGGTTTCATCGGGCTCCCCATTGAGCCATTTATAAACATCGAGATAATAAAACTGTTTGGTCCAGAGCAAGCCGCCGGCCGCACTGCGGAGTAAAGCCTTGTGAGCCGGGGATAATTTTTTTGGTGTCAGTTTCTCGTAATAATGATCGGTCTCCGTCTGCCGTTCTTCAAAGATCAGGTCAAAATCCACCCAGGGATCTTCCAGTTGTTTTTTGCTCAGAC
>ENA-UOWO01007040-UOWO01007040.1-activated-sludge-metagenome-genome-assembly--contig:-NODE-7040-length-11290-cov-5.589319_pt1 | contig 11290 bp, 8 predicted proteins | sample MGYA00238148_ERZ761564 | MGnify/ENA primary metagenome ERZ761564 (study PRJEB28885, sample SAMN05720194) | activated sludge metagenome | isolation source: Anaerobic digester | place: USA...
GGGTAATATCGTTACCATTGTTGGTGCAGGTACCACAAGTATTACAGCTTCTCAAGCAGGGAATGCAGATTATCTTCCAGCAGTTGATGTATCTCAAAATCAAATTGTGAATGTTGCGGGTTTAATTTCTCAAACTATCACTTTCAATGCATTACCTAATGTAATTTACGGTAGTTCTCCAGTTACGCTTACAGCTACAGGAGGTGCTTCTGGAAATCCAATTACATACACAAGTTCAAATACAAATGTTGCAACCATAGCTGGAAATACAATGACTATTGTTGGTGCGGGTTCAACAGTTATTACTGCATCTCAAGCTGGGAATGCAAATTATGAGCCAGCACTTGATGTAATGCAAACACAAGTTGTTGATGTAAAAGAATTAACCGTTCCAAGTGCAAGTGCCGATAATAAAGTATATGATGGTAATAATATCGCAACAATATCTAACCTTTCACTTACTGGTGTAGTTGGTTCAGATAATGTTGTCGTAACTGGTGGTGGAACGTTTGCTTCTACCAATGTAGGCACAGCAATAGCTGTTTCAACTAATTTAGTTCTCTCTGGTACACATGCTTCAAATTATTCAATAACACAACCTTCAGGATTGACTGCAGATATTACTACTGCAGCTCAGGTAATTGATTTTCCAGCTATTCCAGTAAAAACATTTACATCAGCTCCATTTGCCTTGACTGCAACAGGTGGTACTTCAGGAAATCCAATTACTTATATAAGTGATAATCCGCTTGTAGCGACTATATCAGGCAATACGGTAACTATTACGGGTGTTGGAACTGCAAATATTACAGCCTCTCAAGCTGGAGATGCAAATCATTCAGCAGCAGTTGATGTCGTTCAAATCTTAACAGTAACTCAAGCAACTCAATTCATCACATTTGCCGCTTTACCAAATAAAGTAATTGGTGATCCTTCATTTACATTAACTGGAACAGCAAGTTCAACTTTGGCTGTCACATATACTAGTTCAAATCCATTGGTTGCAACCATTTCAGGTAATACAGTAACTCTTGTAGGCGCTGGAACAACTTCAATAACAGCTTCTCAAGCAGGAGATTTAAATTATTTACCTGCGACAGACGTTATTCGAACTTTAACTGTAACCTATCCATTAATTGCTGCATGGGATTTTTTCGGTCAGAATACAATAGCAACATTTGCAGCAACTACATTTAATTCTAATTTAGTTTCAGCTTCGAATGCGAACAATATTACACGTGGCTCAGCAGCAGCAGCAAGTGCGGGTGGTAATTCATTTAGAACAGTTGGTTTTAAAAATAATGGTATCAATGTTGATAGTAACGATTATTTTCAAACCACTTTAACTGCAACATCTGGTCATTCATTGTCTCTATCTTCTATCAATGCAAATTTTGCAGGAACAGCTAGTTTTGCAGCTACACCTGGAGTTACATCACAATTTGCTTATAGTTTAGATGGAACAAATTTCACTTTAATTGGTTCGCCATTTGTTACAATAGGAACACCAGCAAGTTCACCATTAATTGATCTAACTTCAATTCCAGCATTACAAAATGTTCATGCATCAAAAACTGTAACGATTCGTTACTTTGCGAGTGGACAAACTGCCACAGGTGGATGGGGCTTTATTTCAGCAGCAACAGGTACAAATGGTTTAGCATTTGGAGGTAGCTTAAATGTTTGTGTGCCTACAACTAATACTACCAATTTAACAATTTGCTCAAGCGCTTTACCATACACATGGAATTCACAAATTATTACAACGGCTGGTACCTATACAAATACAGGTATCAACGTACAAGGTTGCGACTCGAACGAGGTTTTAGTTTTAACTGTAAATTCATGTTCTTCTACAACTTTAAATTTGAATTGTTTTATTGAAGGCTATTGGGATGGCACAAGTGCAATGCTTCCTGTATTAATGAATCAAGGTCAGCCAAATACCGCAACCGAATGTGATAGCATTACTGTTGAATTATATAATCCAGCCACCTTGCCTGCTGCACCTCCATATACACCTGATTATTCAACCGTTGCTATGTTAAATACAAATGGTACAGCAACAGCAAACTTTACTAGTTCAATTACTGGTAATTATTATATTGTTATAAAACACAGAAGTGCATTACAAACATGGTCGGCTTCTCCAGTCGCAATGAGTAGTTCAGTAAATTATAATTTTACAACTTCCGCTTCTCAAGCTTATGGTAGTAACCAAGTAGAAATAGCGCCAGGTGTCTTTGCTTTATATAGTGGTGATATTGTTGTTGACGAAAATATGGATCTTTTAGATTTAGGTCTTGTTGAATCCGATATTAGTTCATTTATTTTCGGATATGCATCCACTGATTTAAATGGAGATGGGAATGTAGATTTATTGGATAGTCCTATCTTAGAGACTAATATTAGTTTATTTATTTTCTCTGCACATCCTTAATTAGAATCAATTATTTTAAATCAAAAGCGTCTCAATAAAATGAGGCGCTTTTTTTTAACCCAATTAAAACGGTTACAAATTATTATTCAAATAGTTTCAAAATTCTTCAGTCTTCTAAAAAGTATTTATCTTTCAACAATCACTGAGATCATTCTGTCAACATTTATGAATTAGGTTGCAGTATATCTAGAAATGTTAATGTTTATCCTTAAGGATACACCAATATAAGATTTAAGAATCAGAAATGTCTTAGCCAGATCTACTGCTAAAAATAATTCTCACAGATGAATCAGATAACACAGATAAATGCAAAAAATATAGCGTTTATGTTATCTATTGGATTCAACTTTCGGTGTTTCAATTTTGATCTTTTCAAATTATTTAGGCATAAACCATTCTAAAATTTACTCGTGGCTTGCTGAAAGATCTTGACTCATTACGGAAGAATTAAAATTGGTGCACAATAACGGATTATCATAGAAATGTTTGATACTATTTTACTGATGTACTAGACTCAAGTAAAGGTGGTGTTGGTTAACTGAAATCAAATTTTTTTAAAAGCCTTCTCATAATGCGCAAGAGATTTGTTAATATTATTGATAATTGATATTCATAATAATCTAAGAATTGAATAATTTTCTCTCTATTCTTCTGTCTCTAATTCGTCGCCACTAAACATTGACCCCATCACAATATTATAAATTTGTTGTGGTTGGCGGTAGATATTTCTATTAAATCGATTACCTAAAACAATGATTGTAAAATTATCTTGTATGAAGCGGTAAAAACAAGTATTATTTCCATGCCACCATCCGTTATGATAAATAATATTTACACCATCTGGGTAATTGAGTGTTCGCCATCCGAGACCATAATTTTTTATACCTGGTTTTTCAAAACTATAGGGCGAGTAGGCTTCTTTGAGTGTTGATGGTTTAATGAACTTACCCGAATAAAGGGCCTGGTCCCATTTGTATAAATCTTTTACTGTACTATAAACGCCTTTATCTCCAACCACACCATCATAATGCATATCGGGTTCAATTTGCCATTTATAATTATAACAAAATGTGGCAGTACAAATTCTTTCTTCCGATGGGTCAATGACAAATGTATTATCCATACCGATTGGAGTAAACAAAAAACGTTTCATAAAATACTTAAACTTCATGCCACTTATACTTTCAACAATTGAAGCAAGTATTGCATAATTTGAATTGCTATATCGAAACGCTGTATTGGTTTTGAAATTTTGTTTTGGTTGTTTGGTTGCAAACCAATTTAAAACATCATCATTGTCTAAGTATTTTTTTTCAATTGGCTTCGAAACAAATTTTATATAATCAGGCAATCCACTTCGATGATTTAATAGCATACGTATTGTCAAATCTTGATATGGAAAATTAGGAATATATTTAGTTACAAGGTCATCAAATGCCAAAAGACCTTTATCTTTTAAGAGCAAAATAGCGCCACTAGTTAATGTTTTAGATGTAGATGCTAATTGACTTTGCGATTCAGATGTCCATTTTGCACCACTTTCTTTTTGACTGACACCATAATAACGTTCATATAAAATTTTGCCTTTATATCCAACCAATACGCTACCATTAAATCCTGCTAAAACCTGACGTTGATAAAAAGTATCAAGATTATAAATCATTTGTTTGCAAACAGGATCAGTGGTATCATTATAGCTTAAATTAACTCGACTGAATTTAGGGGCTGAATCAGGTATTGCAGCTTGCGATCCATTTTTGAAATCGCATGAAACAAGAATGAAAACGAATATGGATAAATAAAAGGGTTTTAAGAATTTGATACGCATACTGCCAAAAATAATTTAATATATTCTTACAAGAATGTTAAAGTATTAAGATGGCTGTGTATAAATATTTCTAATAAACTTACTTAATATACAACGCTTGCGTTATCCGTTACGCGACCATGTTCGGTGCGCAAAATACGTGAACGAAATTTTTGGAGAATACTATAATCGTGTGTGGCCATAATAATGGCTGTTCCATAATCAACACAAATTGAGTGAAGCAATGCCATAATTTCATCTGAGGTATCAGGATCTAAATTTCCGGTTGGCTCATCCGCTAAAATTAATTTTGGATTATTTAATAAAGCACGCGCAATATCAACGCGTTGTTGTTCGCCACCACTCATTTCGTAAGGCATTTTATTTCCTTTTCCTTTTAATCCTACTTTGCCAAGTACACTATCTATTTTTTCCTGCATCAAATTTTTGTCAGTCCAACCAGTTGCACGTAAAACAAATAATAAATTTTCATTGACATTTCGATCAGTCAATAATTGAAAATCTTGAAACACAATGCCAAGGTTTCGACGAAGAAAGGGAACATTTTTCCATGTTAGATCACGCAAATTAAATCCACAAACATCGCCTTCACCTTGAAGCAATGGAATATTTCCATACAAGGTTTTTAATAGGCTTGATTTGCCCGTTCCTGTTTTGCCAATCAAGTAAACAAATTCACCTTTATGAATCGTGAGGTTTACATCACCTAATATTAGAACACCGCCTTGGTAAATTTGGACGTTATTTAATTTTAAAACAATTTGTTGGTTGTCGATCATAACATGAAATCTTAGTTCGCAAAAATAAACTAAGTGTTTGTAATCGTCCTAATAAAATTTTAATGGCTTTATGATAGCTAAATAGAATGGAAGAAAAAGGCGAAGTATAATATGAAGAAATTAATTTGAGGCAATAGAGGCTGCATTCTATTTAATGAATTTGTTTTCTTTCAAATTTATTTTTGACAACTTAAAGTAAAATCAAAACAGTTTTGGTATGTCGTTGTTTGGAAGTGCTTTGATGATAATTTTATTTAAAGCAATGCAATAATCTTATCAGCTTCCCTTATACCACTTAAGTATGCGCCATGTGCAGTAGAAAAATAGTCTACTTCAGTATGTTCACCTGCAAAAAATAGTTTGTCATTAATTTCTTCAGCAAGGTCATCAAAATGTTGCATTTCTGTGCCAACGGCCGTATAAGAATAAGCCCCAAACGAATTTTCATCTGATTGCCATTTGGTTCTAACCATATTGGTAGGGTTTGGAATAAGATTCCCGTATATATCTTTTAAGTGAATCATAATTTCATCAATGATTTGGGCATCGGTCATTAATTCAGTTTGTCGAGCAGCCTCTGCATAAGCAAAAGTCATAAGTGCATTTACATTTGTATTTACTTTTTTAATATTGACAAAGTAATTAAACTTGTCTTTAATTTCTGGTGTATACGAAATATATTGTTTGTCATCCCAAAAAGGTGTATCCCAAATGAGTAAAAATTTATTCACGCAATTCATACCGATAGCTTGAATTGCATTTTGTTTTGAGCTGGGTAATGCAGGCACAAACTGAATTGAGTTAGATTTTAAAACACCTAATGGCACTGTTACCAAAACATAGTCAGCTTCACTTTCGTTTCCATTATGTGTAATTTTTATTGTAGTATTTGAATAATCGATTTTAGAAACTTTCTGATTGAGTTGAATATTTAGGCCTGTTGCTAGATAATTTGGTATATGATCATAACCATTGGTCGCAATTCGCTCTTCACCATCAAATTCCTCACCTTCGTTATATAAGGTTGATGATAATTTATTTAAATCTCCAGTATCAAATGTGATATAAGTTGATAATAAAAATTTCCAAAGCCGATCGTTTATTTTTGCAGGATATAAGCTATTAAAAATGGTTTCAAAACTTTGATTGTTACTACCAACATTCATCAGCGAATTTACAATGTTCTCAAGTTCGGTTTCAGCGTTATCATAGGTTGTAGCGCTTCTTAAAGCACCACCCATATCATATGAAATTCTACTACTGTCGTCTGTGAATTCAGTGTTCATCCCTGCCTGATTCGCAAGTAAACTTATTGGATTTCCGTTAGTTCCATGAATCCAACTTGCACCTTCGTCAAATGCTATACCTAAACTTCTATTGGTTTTTAATCGTCCGCCAACTTTGTCTTGCGATTCAAGCACAATGACTCGAAACCCTTTTTCGTTCAGTTTTTTTGCAGCCGCTAAACCAGAAATTCCAGCACCAACGATGATAACGGTTTTATTATTTGGATTTATTTTATCATCATCTTTTCGGCAAGAACTTGCTAGTATAGATGGGGTAAGTAAAAGAATAGGTAATCCTTTAATTGTGTCTTTAATAAATTTTCTTCTTTGCATATTTAAAAGCTTGTCAAATATTCAGATGGACTATATTAGTCTAAATTCAAAGCAAAATCAAAAGTAGCGGATGGATTTAAAATAATAAATAAAAGTTTGATTTCAAGTTTATTTATTCGCATTTCATTTGTTCTGCATTGTTGAAGAAAAATAGTTGATGATTAAATCCTATAAACCTCAAATTATAGATAACTTATCATATAATTAAAAATGGCGCAAGCCTAAAAAGACCAACGCCATTTGTGGATTTTAGATTAAGATTTAAAGTTCTACTATCCTAGTTATATGAATAGACAATTTGAGTTTACTGTCGACTCAATTCAAAATGTATGGGTAATGTATAATACACTTTAACAGGCTTCCCATTATTTTTTCCTGCTTTCCATTTTGGCATGTCTTTAATAACACGCATCGCCTCTTCGTCGCAGCCATAACCTAGACTTTTTAAAACCGACATTTCATCAATATCGCCATCTTTATTGACAACAAATCCGATCACTACTTTTCCTTCTCTTTCATTTTCGACTGCCTTAGAAGGATATTTGATATGGGCGCTTAAATAATTAAACAGGGCATCTTCACCACCTGGAAATTCAGGATATTGTTGCAAGTCCATTTCAGTAGTATAAGTCATTTCAGGTTCTTTTGGCAATTCGATGAAATTGCCTGAAGCAGCTGGTCCACCGCCACCGGCATTCGCTGGATCGAAACTTCCGGTTGGCAATTCAGGCCCTTCGGGTCCTTGTGGGCCTGGGTCAACAATCGGTAAATCGATAGGAGGTTCAATTGGATCTATTACCTCTGTTGGTTTAACAATTTCGGTAGGGACGGTTGGAGTAGGAGGTTCTTCAATTTTAGTTGTGGTTGAGCCTGTATTAGGAAGTTCTGTATTCACATCTATAATTGTGTGAATTACAGGGCCTTTATCAATTGGGTATTCAACTATTTCTTTATCAGTTAATAAACCTGCAATAAGCGGTGCGGATACAGCAACGAGTGCAAAGACTAGTGAAATAACAACAGCGTTTCGAGCACGCTTTTGGTAGTTTTTGCGAAGTTCATAAGCGCCATATTCTTTGTTTCGTTCATTGAAGATGATATCAAGGATATCGGTTTGGAGGATTTTCTTCTTGTCCATTTTATACGGTTTTGGTGACGTATAATTATAGCATGACTGAAATTATTTTGGTGAAGTAAGCCTCATTACATAAGTATCGATGTTTAAATGTATAACGTCGTGTTAAAATTTTTATTGCCTATTTTTATTTATTTTCTAAAAAATAGTTTTCAAATGCAATTGGGCGGCACACACGCTTTATACTGTTACGCCGCATTCCGCTTCGCTTCATTTGCGGGGTATTCGCTTCAATTCCTGACCGAAGTGTCAGGACCGCAATACACGATCAATTGAAGATTGTTTTTTCATTCTATTTTAAGAAGAGCACTTTTTTATGGCAAATAAACATTTAAAACAGTGTTCTTCGACAGAATGGTTAATTGCATTTGCGTTAGGGATAGTAGGGAAAAGCCCGCACCCCGAAGTAGAAAAATGAAATGAGGAACGAATGAAATTTTGCACTTTCGGGAGTGGACTTGAACCGAATAGCCCGCCCGAACGCCCAAAATAGTTGCAATTAATTTTTACTATATCTTTTTTTATAGTATGTTAGTGCACTAATTACGGAATATGAATATTGGAATATTAAAAGAACCTATCGGCGAAAACAGGGTGTCGGCCCTACCTGAAATGGTTGCCAACTTTATAAAATTAAATGTAACCATGATGGTTGAGTCGGGTGCTGGTAATGCAGCCTTTGCAAGCGATGATGATTATAAAAAAGCTGGAGCTACCATTCATTCGCGCGAAGAGGTTTTATCTCAATCAGATATTTTATTATCGATTACGCAACCGACAGAAAATAATTTTAAATCGAAAGCAATTATATTAGGGGTATTTCAGCCCCTTTTTAATTTTCAATTGATGAAGGAATGGGCGAGTAAGGGCTATACCACTTTCAGTATGGATACTATACCTCGAACCACTCGCGCACAATCAATGGATGTTTTAAGTAGTCAGGCCAATATTGCAGGATATAAAGCCGTATTGCTAGCTGCTACAACCTATAGCCGTTACTTTCCGATGTTTATGACGGCTGCAGGAAGTATTACACCCGCTAAAATGTTGATTTTAGGCGCAGGTGTTGCAGGTTTACAAGCCATTGCTACAGCTAAGCGTTTAGGTGCCGTGGTTGAAGTATTTGATACACGACCTGCTGTAAAAGAGGAGGTGATGAGTTTGGGTGCAAAATTTGTAGAAGTTGAAGGTGCAGCCGATGCAAGTAAAGCTGGCGGTTATGCCGTTGAGCAAACAGAAGAATTTTTACAAAAGCAAAAACAAAAAATTGCAGAGAGTGCAGCCAAAGCTGATATTATTATTTCTACTGCACAAATACCCGGTAAGAAAGCCCCAATACTTATTACAAAGGAAATGATTGCCAATATGAAGTCGGGAAGTATTATTGTTGATTTGGCTTCGGTAACAGGAGGAAATACTGAATATACCAAGAATAATGAAACGGTTGTAGTCAACAATGTGAGTATCATTGGTAATTCAAATTTGCCTTCGATGCAATCGTCGGATGCAAGTAAAATGTATGGCAAGAATATTTATAATTTTTTAAAACTCATCATCGATAAAGATGGGCAAATCAACCTCAATTTTGAGGATGATTTAGTGAAAGGTACTTGCATTACCCACGACGGAAATATTGTGAATGAAAGAACAGCACAATTACTAGCTTAACACTGGTGTATAATTCGTTTGATTAAAATAAATCTTAAAATAAAAATATTAATATGGAATCTTTAGCAAATTTTTTTAGCGAAAATTATAATATGATCACGATCGTTATCCTTTCTATTTTTTTAGGAATAGAAGTGATTTCGCGTGTGCCTTCTGTACTTCATACACCTTTAATGAGTGGTGCCAACGCCATACACGGTGTTGTAATTATTGGTGCCATTATTGTAATGGGACAAGCCGAGCAAGATAATTATTTGTCTCTTGTGTTGGGTTTTTTGGCTGTTATTTTAGGAACGCTGAATGTAGTGGGTGGTTTTGTGGTAACGGATAGGATGTTGGAAATGTTTTCGAAAAAGAAAAGTGCCGGAAATAAGAAATAGGAAAACAGAAATACGAAATTCGAAAACAGAAATACGAAATTCGAAATACGAAATGGGAAATAAGAAATACGAAATGCAAAATAAGAAATTCGAAATGGGAAAATCGAAATGGGAAAATGAGATTGGAAATATGAAATACGAGAATTGAAATCCATAAATTAAAAGTAAATGAATGAAACGAAAAAAATATATGACCTGGAGCAACGAACAAAACTGTTTGGTTTGGCAGTTCGTGATTTTTGTCGTCCATTAAAAAAAGATATAATAAATTCAGTGTATATAAATCAGATTATTAGGTCAAGTTCGTCAATAGGTGCTAATTATATTGAGGCAAATGACAATTTGGGCAAAAATGATTTGATGATGCGCATTAGAATTTGTAAAAAAGAAGCCAAAGAAACTATTTATTGGTTAGATTTTTTAATTCATGAAAACGACAAAATAAAAGAAAACTTATCACTAGAAGCCAATGAACTAATGTTGATATTCGGCTCAATATTAAGAAAACTTACAATCAATAATTAACACAATTCGAATTTCGAATTTAAAAATTTAGAATTTATAAACATATGCAAAACTTCATTTTATTATTATCATACTTAATAGGTTCAATTTCATTTATTGTAGGCTTGAAGATGTTATCTCATCCTGATACCGCACGAAAAGGAAATTTATATGCGGCAGTAGGTATGACTATTGCTATTTTAGGGACCATGTTTTTATACACCAATAAAGAGGGTGAACATTTAGGTAATTTAATTTGGATATTTCTGGCATTAATTATTGGTTCGGTCATTGGTACCATGATGGCAAAAAAAGTACAAATGACAGCTATGCCCCAAATGGTAAGTTTGTTTAATGGGATGGGAGGCGCTTGTGCTGCTATTATTTCGATTGTTGAGTTTAAGCATTTAATACATGAAGGTGGTGGATGCTCAACCGACTTAAATAATTTAACTGCATTGGCAATTCTTTCAGGTTTAGTTATTGGGTCGGTCTCGTTTTTTGGATCTATGGTTGCCTTCGGAAAATTAAACGGTAATATCAATGATAAAACATTACCTATGCAACAAGTGGTGAATATTGGCTTGATGTTATTGATTATGGTTTTAGTGGTTTGCATTATGATGGGTTTGATTACATGTCCAGTTACCTTGTTTTATGTATTGCTTGGTGTTTCTGCTTTATATGGTATTTTATTTGTAATGCCAATTGGAGGCGCCGATATGCCAGTTGTAATTTCATTACTCAATTCGTTTACAGGTGTGGCTGCTGCATGTGGTGGTTTTTTATATGGTAATCCTGTGATGTTAACAGGTGGTATACTTGTAGGAAGTGCTGGTACGATATTAACGATATTGATGTGTAAAGCAATGAATCGTTCATTAACAAATGTTATTGTGGGTGCATTTGGCGGTAATCAAGCTGGTGGAGGTTCAGG
>ENA-UOWO01007041-UOWO01007041.1-activated-sludge-metagenome-genome-assembly--contig:-NODE-7041-length-11290-cov-4.974544_pt1 | contig 11290 bp, 11 predicted proteins | sample MGYA00238148_ERZ761564 | MGnify/ENA primary metagenome ERZ761564 (study PRJEB28885, sample SAMN05720194) | activated sludge metagenome | isolation source: Anaerobic digester | place: USA...
CCTGTTTTATAATGCTTATTATGTTAGAATAGCATACGATACTAAAACTTCTAAAATAGCGAAAGGCAGACGGGCAAAATACGTGGGTGCAAAGAGCATTTTGTCCCGGCTGCCTAAAGAAAAATTAATACATTTATAAAAATATCAGGATTAAAACGTTGCACAATAGGGCATGAGATAGTTGTAAATATGATAAAAAAAAGAAGTATTTTTGTTTACAGGTGTAAAAAATATTGGGCAATACAAAAAAAATATTAAGGCTATTTGTGTTAATAATCAGAACATTAGGTTGATTTTATGAATTTTTAACTAAAAAAGTTTAGTAATAACTAAACAATATGTGTAAATTTGCATTAAAAAAGATAGAAGCTTTAAACGGGAAGCAAGAATTTGATAAATTGGAAATTAATGGGATATGCCAATTTGACGAATTTGAAAACGAATTAAAGGGTAATAAAAAGTATAAGGCAGAATTGGCATCAATTTATGCATATATGGAAGAAGCCTCAAATAACAACACTCTACCTGAGAAAAAATTTAAGGATATAACACCAGCAAAAGAAACTGTCAAAGAATATGAGTTCAGATCGAAGAATTTAAGAGTATATACTATAAAAAAAGAAAATGGGAAAATTGTAATTTTTGGAGGTTATAAAAACAGACAAAAAAAAGAGATGCGAAAATTCAGGGCCATTAAAAAGGAATATTTGCAAACACTTAAATAATAAAGCAATGAGAAGAGAAGAATTATTAAGAGAAAAAGGCTATTGGCTAGCAAAAACTCAAATTGACTTTTTTAAACAATTTGAAGAATATATTACGAAAAACAAAATAAACAGAACATTATTAGCCAAGAAGCTAGGGGTATCTAAGGGCTATGTGTCACAAGTATTAAATGGAGAATTTGATCATAGAATATCTAAATTTTTTGAATTATCTATAGCTGTTGGAAAAGTACCAAAAATTGAATTTGTAGATTTAGAACAATTAATAAATGAAGAAAATGAAGGTGTAAAGAACATCACATGGAAATTATATCCGAACAAATTACTCATGGAACAAAAAAACAAAGAAAATTTACCATGTGAAAAAAATGAGGAATATTTTAGTATTAATGATAATGGTATTTCAAAAACCGGAGGAGCTTAAAAATTATGGCTAATAATAATTTTTTGTTTAGGATTAATGGTACTAGAGAGATAGAATTAGCATATAGAGAACCTGATAGCATAAGCCCTAATTTAAAAACGGACACCCCTCCAGAATTAGGCATGAATCTAAATTACCGGTGGGATATTGATAATAATATTTTTGTTGTTATTGTGAGTATAATTTTTAAATGTAAAAATATTGAAGATAAAGATATTATTGTGCTAAAGTTTACGAATATAACTGAATATGAAATAAAGGATTTAAATAAACATTTTAAAGACCTCGGCAATGGAAAATTTGAAATGAATCAAGAAATTGAGACAACAGTTGTGAGTGTTGCTATTTCAGGCGCCAGGGGGATGCTCGCAGGAAGAAGTGCGGGAACCTATTGGGGAAAATTTGTAATTCCTCTAATTATTCCCTCGGATGTGATTTTGTCAAAGAAATTAAATCCAGAAAAAGAAAACAAAGTTTAAAATTATTAAATAAAAACACCATGAAAACAACAGATTTCTTTGTTGAAAAAGCAAACGAGTATATTAAAACTATTGAAGAAATTATAAAAAATTTACTGCCTGAAATACCTCTTGGGTTTGACCATTTTAATCCCCCAATTGAATATGTTGAACAATCAGAAAAAATATCTGATATTAAACTTAAAACTAAACTTTTATTTTCCGAATTTGATAATGGTGAATTATTTAACAATCAAATAAATACTATTGATAAAAATCAAATATTGAATATTTTTAAAGAAAAGGTACTTGAAAATTATAAACATGTACTATTGTTATTTATTGAACATTTAAAAATTTTCAGGGATTAATTGAAATAATGTTTCATATAACTCCATTCTAACTTAATAAAGTACTGCACATATTAAAAAATAACTTCCTTTCAAATAATTGGTTGGGAAATTATTAATGAGATTGTTATTCTGCTTCTTCATAAATTTTTTTAAGACTATAATGATCATTGAAAATAGTATCATCATTTTCAAATTTCTCTTTCAAATATTTTAAACCTGCGATTGAATATTCATCGCAAATTTTCTTTATGTTATCCATCAATTTATCCAAGCTTTCAAAATTATTTTTAATTGATTTTCTATTTGTAAGATTTAATTCTTTGATTATATCTTTTTTAGCAAGCATCAATGTTATTGCATATTTGTATTGAACAATATAATTCTTACTCCATTTAGGGGCTTTATCAATGCGTTTGCCCTTCTTATACTGTTCTCTTTCGTCAATTTTAATACCTAAAAGTAAACAGTATAGGTATCCTTCGTACCAATTACTCAAAAGAAAACGATTCTTTGTTATTGTTGTCGCTGAACCTTGAAGATTACAAAAAAGTTCTGCAATATCTTCGTAGGTTTCATCAATATAAAGCCTTTGATCTTGTATAATAGAATCAATATTCATTGTTTATTTTTTTAAATAGTTAATAACAACACCTTTATTTCCAGGTTTGGGTACAATAGTTATCATACTGCTTTGTGGTATGTCTTCAATTAATTTTAAAACGTCACTTCCTATCTTATCCAGGTTTTGTTTTTGAGAGCTCCATAAATCCATTGTTAATATAATAGATTGTTGAAGTACTGGATCTTTCAGCAAACTTTTAAAAAATTCCGTTTTTGTGTCCGGGGAAAGTTTAGAAATAGGTGCGTCAGCAATAAAAGGAAATCCTGTCTTATTTTCAGCTAAGTCCAATAACCCGAATACCACTGCTACACGCCTTAATGCCTGATCAGCTCCCCCTGGGTTATCCTGTATTTCTCCATATTGATTAACAACATTTATTTTAAAATTATAGTCACCTTTATAATCCTGTTCCAAAACAACATTGATTTTTAAATTTTTAGCAACAATATTGTTTTTCATAAAACTTTGAAAACGAGATGTTGATTTTTCTTCAAGCATACTAGCAAATCGAACATATTCATCTTTTTTAATTGAAGACAATACTGATGTAAATTTTACTGAAAAATCATGAAGATTTTTTGCATTTTTCAAATCTTCAGAATCATGTTCTTCTTTTTTAGGATTTTTATCTAGAGTATTTATTTTTTCTAAATTTTCTTTATACGTAATAGATAATTTTCTAATTTGTTCATTTGCTTCTTTGTAAAGGGTAACAGCCTTATCGTATGTAGTAATACTTACTTGGTCTGCATTTTGAACGGTACCGTATTTCCCGATAAAATCAATTATTTCCTGATCTTTTGATAATTTTTCAGTAGCTATACCTATTATTTCATCTTCAAGATTTTTGAAATAAATTTCATTCTTCGAGTAGAAAGCCCTAGAACTCAAATTTAAATTTAGAAAAAACTCATTAATTAAAAGCAGGTTGTTTAATTCCTCATCGTCTTCGAGTTCATCTCTAAAAAAAGGAATTAGTTTTTCTTTCATATATTTAATAGCACTTTCATTGAGTTCACTACTACACACATAACATGTATGGTCTTTTATCATCATGTCTAAAATATCTGGCTTGGGTTGACTTTTTTCTAATGCTGTAATCATTTTTTGCTCTTTTTTGGTGAGCTTACTATCTAATTCCGTTCTTCTCTCAGCAATAAAAGATTTTACATCACCAATAAGATTATTTATAAGAATCTCAATATTGGAGTCGTCATTTAATTTACTTAATGCAAAAACCGATTCAGAAAGTAATTGACCAACATATTTATTTCTTGCATTATTAAATTTATCGTCTAAAACACTTTGTTCAATTTGTAATTGATTTAATTTATCAAGCAATTCTTTATTCTTCCTGGACTCTTCAGCATTTCTACGATACTTATCAATCAATTCTTTGTTTGTTTGCGCAATACCAGTAAAATCATCAATACTTTTTTCCAGTTCTTTATTTTCTTGCTTCAAAACAATTGCCAATTCTATTTCATCTTTCCTTTTTTTAGATAAACTTTTATCAGTAAGTTCAATTTCACTCTTCTTTTTAAAAATATTTGATTCAAACCATTTAGCATATTCTTCTATTTGATCAATGGTTTGTATTTGAACGATTGAATTGATAGTATCTTTAAGCTTATCACCTTCTAGAGGAGTCATTAAACCTAATTGTTCACCTTCAATAAAGAAGTAATTCATGAATTTTGGGGAGATAATACGGTTCGCTATTTCCTGAAAATCCGCATCATATCTTTTAGGACTTTTTGTATGAGGGTCAACAGAATGAATATGGCTTTTTTGGTCCACTATTTTCAGAACATCAATATCAAGCTTACAAATTACTTCCTTAGTTAAAATAAAGATTCTTTCCTCTCCTTGACGAGTAGAAGAAAAACAAAGCTTTACTCCAACTGTTGTTTTATCATTATTTTTTAATGACCTTAGGACAGATTGATTTACAACATCATTTATTGTATCATCATCAATCTCATATGGATCAATTACATCGTCATATTCCAATAGTATTTCATCAGAAATAATATACCTTATCGCATTATGTAGTTTAGATTTGCCGGAATTATTATCACCAACAATAATGTTAAGGCCATTCTTAAAATTGAATGTATTTTCCTCATAGGAGCCCATGTAATTGAACCAATTTTGAAGCTGAATTTGTCTAATATATACACTCATGGCTGGATTTTAAAAGTTGTTAAAATAGAACTCAATTTTGACTTTTTACTACCCTCTTCAGACATGAGGTAATAAATAGCTTTTAAATATTTATTGGTCTGATCAGGCCTAATTAAATTGTTATAATTAATTGATTCCAAATCTACATCAGGCCAATAAGATAGTAATTCTTTAGAATTCAAAATTTGCTTCAATAAATTGTGTTTATTCATATTCCTGCAGTATTAATTCTTCAATATAATATTGAGTTAGCTTATATTTAGATAATTCATTTTCTATTTTCCAAAAAATATTTTGGTTCGGAATTGCCATCTTATAAAACTCAAATAACCTTTTAAATTCACCAATAATTAGCTTTAGTGATGTTTCTTGATGTGAGTGATATTGAGATATGGTCGGAAGGACTACCAAATCGTAAATATTTGCATGAGTTTTAATAAATTCACCCTTATTATAATTTCTTAATACCCTACCTCGTCTCTGTACAAATTCTCTATAGTTTTTACCACTCGCAAGGAATATTGCATTTTGGGCAACTTTAACATTAACTCCTTCATCAAGACATTTTATTGCAAAAAGCATATCTACATTACCATCTTCAAATTCATTTAAAAGTAATTCTCTACCTTCAGTTTCTCCTAAAAAGAATTGAATATTTAACGGTAAATGTCTAAATTTATCTGCGGCTAATTTACCCAATTCATGAACAATTCTATCATCAGAAAGTTCTTTTGCCTGATCCTTTTTCCTAGAACCTTTTGGACAATAAACAAGGGAATATTTATAAGAATTTGTACGTATTAATTCATTAATAATATCAATCAATAAAGATGATTTATTGGCTGCTGAATCTAAAAGTAATCGACGTTGAAAAGCAGCATGACTATTTATTTTACCATCCTCACCAAGGGGAATTAATGATGTCCAGTATAAGTACTCATCAAATTCATCATCTTCAAGAAATGAAAAATAAGGATAATAATTATAGGGGCATAAAAACTTCTGTTTTATTGCATCTTCCATAGGAAAAGAAAAGGTGTATGGAGGATGGGAATTAAATAAATCTTCAATAAACTCATTTGAGTTACCATCATCCCACAATCTAAGTGGTGTTGCTGAAAGTCCAATAAGCCGACCCCAAATAATATCCTTAACGATATTTTTAAAACCAGTTGCACCAATATTATGTGCTTCATCAAAAACGATTGTAAAATCCTTTAGGGAATCTTTGAAAATAGATTGGAATCTTTTTAATTTAAAACTATCATACGTAATGACGATATTAAGTTCACGAGAGTCCTTTAATACTTTCATAAATTCAATTTCCTTGGAAAGATTTGGATTATTAGAATACCAAAGAAATATATGCTTAAATTTACTCTTTTTAAGATCAGCATTCCATTGCCTTACTAATTCTTCTCCAGGTACAATAAAAATATTTTTTTGAATCTTATTTTTCTTGAATTCATTTATCAAGCAATATAATGCTGTTAATGTTTTACCAGTACCAGTAGCCATTGCAAAAAGGCCCTTGTAATTATTTTTTATCCATGCCTCATATGCAGAAATTTGATATGGATAAGGCTCTTTCTCTGGAAATGTTGGTTCGTCTATCTGGAGTTTTGAAACTTGTTTGATTTGTTCAACTTTTTGTTTGAATTCCTCATCTCTTTTTTTAAAAACATCTTTAACTTTTTCAGGAATTTCAGCCTGGTCGTTAATTATAATAGCATCTTCAAGCAATTCAATTTCGGTTCTATTATTACCAACTTTTCGAACAATACCAATAACCTCACTATGATCCAAATATTTATAAGATTTATGCTTTTGTTGAAATAAAAGCTTAAATTTTTTTCTCTGTTCAGAAATTCTTATTAATTCAGCTTCACTTGCGTCCCAAGACTTGTCAACAGTAAAACTTTCACCATGCTTAATTAAACCTGCCTGAGTAAAATTACAACTTCCATGAGCAAAAAGATAATTTTCACCGTCAAAAAATAGAATTTCTTTGTAATGTGATAAATTGTCAGGAGCTTGTTTTACTGATTGGAATGTCAACCTTTCTTTGTCAAGTAAATATTTTAAACAATCAAAAAAATGAACACCATGAGGTCCCAACTGTGCTCTTAATTTTTCAATATCACTAAAAATATCTATTATAATGTCCTCATGATCTAGTTTGGTATTTACAAGCAAATTTTCTTTATCAGACACAGAAAGTTCATGATTTGTGATAATGCGCAATTTACCCCCATTATAAATAAATTCTGCAAAACCACGACATAATGTTTTTAATGCATTAGAACTGAAATAACCAAGCAACATGTCAATTTCAACAGACAGAGGGAATACCGATTCATAAAATTCAATAGGTATGCGGTCTGAGTCAGAACTATACTGCATACTTTTTGGAAAATCTATAGAGGTAAAATTATCCATTATTTTACGAAATACGATAGTTTAAATGAAAAAATATATTAAACTTTTATTTTTTTAATTTTATAAACCCATGTTTGTAAAACCCATTTCTACTTTATCTACAATAAAATCTAATCCGTTTAAATTCGGATTATTTTTTAATTCATTTTCAAGCAATTGCAAACCATCATCAATATGTAATTTAAAATATTTAGGAAGATCCTTATCTGTTTTATATAACTTATAATGGGTGCATAACATCGCAAGGTAAAAAGGATAATTATTACCAAAAAGAACATTTTTACTATACTCTTTACCTTGAGAATCCTTGATGTCATTTAATGATAATCGCCTTTCTTTAGATAGAGAATATGCAAAAGCTATTCTTGCAATAATATTTTCAGCGCCCAAATTTAACTTACGGCTGAGCTCAGTAACAACAAGTTTATTTTGTTTGGAGGTTTTAATATGGGTAAACATAATATTCTTTTATTTTTTCAAATAACTCATTTGGGTTAACTTCCTGAAAGAATGAATAATTTGAATTATTTATTATAATGAATGAACTGCTGACCGAAGGTAATAATGCCTTATACTCTATTTCAGATAATTCTTTACCTAATAAGGGGAAAACCAGAACTTGATCGGAGATATTAGGATAAAATTCTTTAATTATTTTATTGGAATGCTGAAGGTCAAACTTCTGCAATGGGCTATCAATAAAAATAGGAAACTTAACTTCCGATTCATTAACAAGTGCTTTCAATATTGCTGTAGCGTAAAGCTGCTGTTCTCCTTTGGAAAGCTTATCTTTATTGATTTCCTGATTATCACTATCAAATAAATGAATGTCAATTATATCATTACTAATATCTACCTTAACCTTAGTGATAAAATCAGATTTATGCATTAACAACTTTAATTCATGCAGAATGTTTGATTCCAAAGATGATTTCTTTTCAAGTTTTAATTTAAATAGAAAATCATTAAGTTCAGAGATTAAACGCTCGGCAATTTCATCTTTTTGTTTATCGCTTTCATCAACACTAACTTTCTTTGATAGTTCAGCAATAAGTTTAGTTTTTGTTGATGATTCTTTCTGTAAACTACCATTATCTTCAGAAATTTTACGATTTTCTTTTTCAAGATCTAGTATTTGTTTTTCGATTTTTGTTTTTGCATTTCGAATTTCTTTAATTAATGGCACCTGATCACTAGCTTCAGCTTGAGAAATTTTCCTGATTGTTTTTATTAGTATCGATTTATTAACTCTTATATTTTTTATTAGCTCTTTAAAAACAAGACTGTATGAAAATTTGATATTTTCGAAAATAGACTGAAATTCATTTTGTTCTGTAACAGTAAAATCAAGTAAGGTCTTATTCTTTAAAACTGATGATTGGTCAACAATCACATATTTTTCAAAATTTGATGTAATAATTTCTGATACATTTTTTAATGAAGATTCATTAAGTTTTATTTTATTCAACTTGCCAATAATATCAGTCTGAATTTCACATAATAGTTTACTAATGTTGGCAGATAATAATTCTTTCTGGCTATCTTTTTGTTCCAGCAACATTTGTTTATATGCATCTGAGAACTTTTTCCCGGCTATTGCAAAGGGTGCTAAATCCAATAAATCTTTAAGTTTATTGTTAAGAAGGCTGTCTTTAGTCTTAATATCATCTCGCAGATTCTTTAACTTAATTAATTCAGAAACACTTATAGAATTGCCTTCCCGTATTAAATTTTCTTGGTACTGCTCTGCAATCATCCTTTTATTGAGAATTTCCTTATCATTATTCTCAATTTTTGTTTTATTAAGACCAATAAGTTTATCGAGGTCACATTTTTCTTTTATAAGATTATTCAATTTATCTCTCTCAGCTAAATCATTAGATTTTTTTCTGAATTTAATACGTAAATTTTCAAGATTATTTCGCAGGTCCTCATACTTCTTAACTCCAAGTACTTCGCTGTATGCTGTGCTAAGCCTACGTTTATCCTCAACTGATTTCATTTCTGCGAGTGAAACGATTTTTTCAGAATCGAAAAAAAAGAATTTTGCTATATCTTTTGATAAAATAAAATCATTAATGAAAATTTCTGAACCAACCTGCTTTGTTAATTCATTTTCCTTACCATCAATGAGTATTTGAACAGATTCATTATCCCTGAAAACATCATAGGTTCTTGATATTGTTATACTTTCACAAGGGAAAGAAGGAATAAAAAGGTCAGAAAAAACAACACTTACAGAATATTGATTTTTTTCAATGAGTTGCTTATCAATAGTATTGTTGATTGAATAACCATTTTTTATTATACGTTTTTTTTCAGATTCCACAACCTGAATACTCGCAGTTTGTTTTTGAAGCGACCTATTTAGATTTGAAATGGCAAAATTTTTATATCCAAATAAGTCAGAAATTTCTTTTTTGAATTTATCATCCACATCACTCATTTGTTTGCCATATAAACACCAGACTAATGAGGTTAAGAAAGTAGTTTTGCCATATCCGTTTTCCCCAGACACAACACAAATGTTTTTATTGGAAAAATGGGGGAAAACAATTTTATGCACACCCTTATAAATACGAAAATTATTTAATGTCAATGAATCAATAAACATTATCTGCCCTCCTTAATATAAAACATTAGCCGATTTTCAAGATCATTCTGAAGACCATGATTATTCATTAAAATTGTTCTACTCTTTTGTAATGATAACAGGTCGTTAATAACCTGGTAATCTTTTGAATTTTTTTCACAAATGTCTTCAAGGAGGATCTTTTCTTTATATTTCATATTAACAACACTGATATTTCTACCATAAACCCTGCTATATATATCACTAACTTTCAAATCAAAAATACCGTCACGATACCACATTACCTGTATTGCAATAAGTTCCTGGCTAGTGATTAACTCAATATGTGGTTTGGATTCTTGCACTTTTTTCTGGGTTTCTAATAATTCACGAAGAATTTTTGCTCGATAAATATCCGTGTAGTTACCCTGATTATGACCTGTATCATCAACAGCTGCTTGACCATTTCTTCTTTCTGATCTCCTATTTTCAGAGACATTCCTTTCCTCCATTAAATTATCACGATAAGAAAGCAAAGGCTGCAACCACTCAAAACCACTTTCGATCAACGCTCTCATTGATTTATCTTCTTTTACAACAGTACAAACCCAACAACCAAACCTACTCTGTCCACAAGATTTATGTCTATCATCAGTAACAACAGTTGGACATTCATAATCATCAGCACTTGCATCAGAATATATCTGAAATAATTTCTTATTATCAAAACTCCATGGTGAAGGCCATGTATTAATAATATACCAAATCTCTTCAAGCATTAATAACTTAATTGGGGCATAAGTATAAGTATTCGGATTTAATGGATGTTTAGTAAGGCGTTTGCCCTTAATTTCATGTTTCTTTATAGATTTTGCCCTTGTAGCGCTTTCATCCAATCTGGTTCCTATCAACACAATTGCTTCACCATTTTCATCGATTTGATCAAAAATAAATTGGGAAGTAGGTTTAATTTTAAGTTTTTCTGTACAGAAACGGAATTTATTATTAGGGATAGGGTAACCTTTCCCAATAACATTAACCCAGAAACTATCCTCCAATTTAGGGGTAGTTGTTTTAACAAAAATAGGTAAACCCTGTTCTTTTGCTGCTTTTTCAATATATCCAAGAACATCAAATACATATTCGGTAATAATAGGGTTTTCAATCATCGTATCATTACAAACGACATAGACTGGACGCCTTAATTGATATGGGTAAGGGAAAGTATCCTTAATTTTAAGTAATGCTTTCCACACCAATGTTAATAATACTGTAGAATCCTTACCACCACTAAACCCTATTATCCATGGTCTCTGGCTCGTATCAGCATAAGTATATTGATCAATAATTTCTTCAATGATATTATCTATTCTGTCATTTTTCATGATAAATTCTTTTATAAAAAATGTACTACAATATTATTGTTTTTTTTGGATATAATTAGAAGTTTCATTTATTTAATTACTGTACTTTAATTATCATTCCTTACAAATAACATCAGACCAAAGGA
>ENA-UOWO01007043-UOWO01007043.1-activated-sludge-metagenome-genome-assembly--contig:-NODE-7043-length-11288-cov-12.614707_pt1 | contig 11288 bp, 8 predicted proteins | sample MGYA00238148_ERZ761564 | MGnify/ENA primary metagenome ERZ761564 (study PRJEB28885, sample SAMN05720194) | activated sludge metagenome | isolation source: Anaerobic digester | place: USA...
TAATGAGGTTGATGCGGTAAAAAAGGTCTTCACGGAAAGTACCCTGCCCCACCATTTCTTCCAGGTTGCGGTTGGTGGCACATACCACGCGCACATCCACGGTTTTGCTGCGGCTGCTGCCTAGGGGTTCAAAGGTACGGTCTTGTAGCACCCGCAAGAGTTTGACTTGACTGGCCAAATCCAGATCCCCAATTTCATCCAAAAAAATACTGCCTTTGTGCGCCATTTCAAAGCGCCCGATTCGATCGGTTTTGGCATCGGTAAAAGCGCCCCGCACGTGGCCAAACAACTCACTTTCAAAAAGGGAAGCGGAAATACCCCCCAGGTTTACTTTGACAAACGGCGCTTTGGTGCGTTTGCTGTTGAGGTGGATGGCTTCGGCAATGAGTTCCTTACCAGCACCACTTTCCCCCGTGATCAGGATGGGGGCGTCGGTTGGAGCCACCCGGCCAATAGATTCGAGCAATTCCAATAATTTTGGGTCTTCCCCGACGATGTTTTCAAAATGAAACTGCTCATCCAGTTTTCTGCGATTGGGGGATTGAGGAGGCGATTGAGCCAATTTGAGGGCAGTACGCACCGCTTGCAGCAGGGCTTCGTTCTGCCAGGGTTTGGTCATAAAATCGGCGGCACCAATTTTCATCCCTTCCACCGCCAGTTCAATCGAACCCCAACCGGTGAGGAGGATAACGGGCAATGTTGGGTGAAGGCTTTTGATTTTGCGCAAGGTGCTGAGGCCATCCGATCCGGAAGTTTCAATGGAAAAATTCATGTCCAGAATGGCCAATTCGGGCGTATGTTTTTGCAAGAAACTCAAGGCCTCAGTAGGAGAACTGGCGGTGCGTACTTCGAAGCCTTGCTGTTGGAACAGCAGCGACAAGGAAGTTTGAATGGCAATATCGTCATCGATGAGCAGCAGCAAGCTTGTTTACGATTTAAAGATGAGTACGGGAATATTCACTTCCTGGATGACTTCATGGGCCAGTCCACTGCGCAAAATTCGATCCCAAAAGCCCTTGCGGTAGGCCGTTAGCGCGATCAAATCGGCTTTTACTTCTTGCATGTAGTGCTCAAGGTGATCCATGATGTCATCACCTTCCAGAATGGTAAAACGCACCCGTTGGTCTTCATTGTCCTCTTCCAATGCGCGCATGATTTTTTCCATCTGTTGTTTGGCCCAGGCATTATCAGCAGGATCATCATTCACGTGAACCAGATAGAGGTTTGCATCCAGAGCCTGGCACCAAGCGACCATTTTTTCGATGGAGGCGAGGTTGGCTACGTCAAAATCGGTGGCGTATACCACACTTTTAATGGGGGTAAATTGAGTTCCGGGGGGCGTCATCAATACGGGCACCTCTGCGAGATTGATCATTTTTGAGGCGAGCCCACCAAAAATACGCCCAGCAAAGCCCATGCGGTTGCGCATACCCATGATGATCAGGTCTGCGTCGTATTTACCAGTCAATACCTCTATGCCGTCCCAGAGGTTGTCGCCCACAATCACCCCATGAACCGGGAGTTTTTGGTCTTCTTCAGGGGTGTTGGTCTGGATGAACTGCCTCAATTTGTGCAGGGCATCCAACTGCTCGGTATTGATACTTTCATCCAATTTAGCGCTGTCTTCTACTGTAGGAAAGTCTGCACTGTCTTCTACGTGAGCAACGTAGAGTTCGTTGTGCAAATGACGGGTAAGGTGCAAACCATACCGAAAAGGTTGGGCACTGTTGTGGTGAAAATCAGTGAGGCATAAAATGGAGTCCATTGAAAATGGGTCTTTATTTAGGGTTCGGGGGTTTAATCGGTCGCCGAGCGGAGCCGAGGTGCCCGATTAAACCTTCGAACCCTCTATATCCCTTCCTCTGCTTTTTCCGGTTCAACCTCCCGGATGGAGTTTTTGGCTTCTTCCCGACGCTGCTGCAATACTGCGGGCAAAGAAGGAAGGATACCTGCCGCCAAAGAAACAGCAATGACCGCCAGGGATAGCCATTCCGGCAAATCGATGTGGTGCACCAAACACATTTTGATGCCCACAAAAGCCAGAATCACCACCAGGCTGTAACGCAGGTACTGAAACTTGTCGAGCATGGAGGCTAAAACGAAATACAGAGATCGCAGCCCTAAGATAGCAAAAATATTGGACGTAAATACCAGAAAAGGATCAGTAGTGATGGCAAATATAGCCGGAATGCTGTCGAAGGCAAATAGAATATCGGTGGTTTCTACGACTAAAAGGGCAATAAACAAAGGGGTAGCCGCCGTGACATGATCAATTTTTATGAAAAATTTTTCTCCGTGAAATTGATCGGTGACCGGAAAAAATCGCTTGGCCAGTACTACCAGAGGGTTTTTGTCTACTTCGACATCCTCATCGTGGTCTTTTTGGGTCAACATGCGGTAAGAAGTGTACAGCAAAATTGCACCAAATATGTACGTAATCCAGCTAAAACGATGCAAAAGCGCCGATCCAACCACAATCATCAAGCCCCTAAACAGCACAGCTCCGATGATGCCCCAAAACAAAACCCGGTGTTGGTATTTTTGAGGTATCCTGAAGTAAGTAAAGATCACCGCGATGACAAAAATATTGTCGACACTCAAAGACTGTTCAACGAGGTACCCTGTCAAATAGGTAATGACTGCCTTTTGCCCCGACATGGGCGCACCATCTTCGTGCACCCAATGGTTTTCATAGGCGAAATAAATAAAGATGCTGAACAAGAGTGAAACAGTAACCCAAACTCCCGTCCAACGCAGGGCTTCTTTGGCACTGATGGTATGAGAATCTTTATTAAAAACACCCAAATCCAGGGCGAGTAATGCAGCGACTAAGACTAAAAAGCCAATCCAGATGAACATAATTTACGATTCAGTTGATGGTAGTGATAACGGTGATGATGGGCAAAGGTAATCTTCAAAATGAACCTGCACAATTGTGCGCATTGCTAAAGTCTTCATTCAACACCTTAAACAGATAGGGAGTTCAGAAAAAAAAGAAGGGCAATCGAATGGATTGCCCTTTTGGTCGAAAAATCTGAGGTCGGAAGCGGATTTGAACCGCTGTACGAGGTTTTGCAGACCTCTGCCTAGCCGCTCGGCCACCCGACCCTATAGTCGTCAAAACGCGCGATTGCGCTTTGGAGAGGCAAAGATAGGGGAACTAGAAATGCTGTGCAAGTACATGTGGAAAATATTCTAAAAAAAGTTGAGTGGTTGTGCGGTTGAGAAGGTTGAGAAGTTGAGAAGGTTGAGGCTGCCGCGAGTGACAGTGCTACCGCAAGTGGTGTATTTATCACTTCCCTAATACGATGAGTACCAGTATCAAAATCGCTCAAGAGAGTGTCCAATCAACTGTGTCATTAATTGATATGTTGATTAAAACGTTCGCCATAGGTACGAATTAATTCTCGTTCGATACTAGCCCATCCAAAAACCAATTTGTTCCAAGAGGATTTTTTTCTATCGAGGGACAAGAACAGTTGAATGAGCAAAGCGCGGTCACTCACCCAAGCGCCCTTGGTTTTGGTGACCCTTCGGATTTCCCGGTTCAGGTTTTCGATGGCATTGGTGGTGTAAACGATCTTGCGCAAGGTGACACTTAAGTTCATGCAGCCCATCAATTCGGTCCAGTCCTTTTCCCACAATTGGACAATAACGTCATATTTACCTTGCCAATAGGTGGCAAAATCTTCTAATGCTCTGCGCGCAGCGGCTTCATTGAGGGCAGTGTACACCTCTTTGAGTTGGCGCAAGACCAGTTTGCTATCCTTATCATCAATGAGGCGGAAGCAATTGCGAATCTTGTGAACAATACAACGTTGAAGGTTAGCCAGGGGAAAAACCTCTGAAGCGACCTCTTTGAAGCCGCTGAGCCCATCACTACACAAGATAAAAACATCTTCTAAACCGCGGTTTTTCAAGTCTTGTAAACAACGACCCCACTCAGTGGCACTTTCTGCACCTTGACCAGGATATAGGGCTACAATCTCCCTGTATCCTTCGCAAGTAATGCCGTAGACCACATAAAGGGCTATTTTGATGACCTGACCCTCCCGACGCATATTGACATGTACCGCGTCGACAAACAGAACAACGTAGCAGCTCGGCAGCGGGCGTTTATGCCAGGCCTCTACTTGATCCCAAGTCTTATTGATCACTGCCGAGATGCGGCTCTCACTCATCTCCGCTCCATACATCCGCTCCAGATGAGTGCGGATGTCTGCTACCGAGTTACTCAGCGCATACAACTCTAAAATCTGCTCGTCAAAGCCCAACCCAAGTTCGTATTGCCGCTTCTTGACCGTAACGGGTTCAAAGGTGCCTGCTCGATCACGATCGTACTCAATTCGAACCGCTCCAGCTTGGGAACGAATGTCCTTTGATTGCTTGCCATTGCGACGATTGGCCACCCCTGCTTCTTTTTCCTGAGCCAAATGGTCATCCATCTCCGAAGCTAAAGCCCCTTGCACAAAATTGGCAATCAAGGGCTTGAGTAAGCCATTTTCCCCTGTCAATCCTTCTCCTCTCATCAACCCAGCTATCACTTGTTGACGAAAGGTCCCAAAATCAAAGTCCTCGCTTTCCTGATTACCGGACTTCTCAGCTTCTTTTTTCTTTTGTGCCATGTTCAAAGTTCTGATTTTTTATGACACAGTTCAATGGACACTCTCTCGCTCAAATGTCGCTCGCGGTAGCCTCAACTTTCTCAACTTCTCAACCTCCCTCAACCATTGTCAAAAACTCATACTCCGTCAAAATCATCACCGTCCCCAACTCTCGTGCCTTTTTCAATTTCGAGCCAGCATCCTCTCCAACAACCAAAATATCCAGGTTTTTGCTCACCGCGCTGATGTTTTTGGCGCCAGCCGCCTCGGCTTTTTCCTGGGCTTCTTTGCGGCCCATTTTAGCGAGAGACCCGGTAAAAAGGATGGTTTTACCCGCCAGCGGGGCATCGGCGGATGCGGCCTTGGGTTTGTCTTCTTCGGTTTGTTGCAGATTGACGCCCAGAGCCTCCATTTGTTGGAGTAGCTCAATATTATGTTCGTTCTGAAAAAACTCGATGGCATTGGCGGCCACCACGGGACCTACGTCTTTGATTTTGGTATAGTCTTCAATTTGCCAGTCTTTCAAGTCCAGCACGTGGTTGATTTCTGCGGCCAGTAGTTTAGAGACTTTTTTTCCCAAATGATGGATGCTCAAACTGTACAATACCCGGGAAATCGGGTTTTTCTTCGCCTTTTCAATGGCCGCTTGCAGCTTGGTTGCTGATTTTTCACCAAAACCTTCCAATTGAGCCATTTGGGCATAATCCAATTGATACACATCCGCAAAATTGCGTACCCAGCCCAGCTCAAAAAAACGTTCCACAATCTGTTTACCCATCCCGTCGATGTCCATCGCGTCTTTGGATACGTGGAAGATGATGCGTTGCAGGTCTTGCTGGCCGCACACACAATTTGGACAACGCCAGGCGGCTTCTTCCCCTTCCCGCAGCAATTCTACCGGAGTTTCAGTATCGTTGATGGGGCAAAATTTAGGGAAAACGATGGGGACTTCGCTACCGTCGCGCAGCTCATCCATCGCTTTGACGATGTAGGGAATCACGTCCCCGGCGCGTTCGACGAGAACGGTATCACCCAGGCGCAAGTCACGGCTGGTGATGAAATCTTCGTTGTGCAGCGAAACCGAGGAGACCGTTACGCCAGCCAATTGCACGGGTTCCAGTTTTGCAACGGGGGTAATAGAACCAATTTTGCCCACCTGGTATTCCACATTCAGCAGTTTGCTGGTAGCTTGTTTGGCCTGAAATTTGAAGGCAATCGCCCAGCGCGGGTGATGGGAAGTAAATCCCGAGCGTTCCTGCAATTCCCGGCTGTTCACTTTGGCGACCATCCCGTCGATTTCGTAAGCGTAGCCTTCACGTTGTTGTTGCCAATAATTGCAAAAATCGATTACTTCATGGATGTTATTGCACAATTTGCGTTCCTGAACGGGCACTTTAAATCCCAATTTTTCCAGCAATTCCAGACTCTCCAGGTGGGTAGCAAACTGATTGAGCATGTTGTTGCCCGCCTGATCTGTAGCATAGCCCAGGGTGTAAATGAAGGCTTCCAGGCCACGTTTGGCTACTTCTTTGGGGTCTTTGATGCGCAATCCACCGGTGGCGGTATTGCGGGCGTTGGCAAAAAGGGTAATGCCTTCCGCTGCCCGTTTGGCGTTCATTTTTTCAAAAACATCCTTGCGGATCAGGACTTCTCCACGCAATTCAACCCGGTGGATGCCGTATTTGGAAAACTCCGCCCGCAGGGGAATAGAGCGGATGACTTTGGCGTTGTTGGTGATTTCTTCGCCGATGATCCCGTTGCCACGAGTGGCAGCGCGTACCAGCACGTCGTTTTCGTACACTAGAGCAATACTTCCGCCGTCAAATTTGGGTTCTACGCCATAATCCAGGTCGGTATCCGGGTCGATGTTGAGAAACCTTTTGATGGAAGCATCCCAATCATTGAGGTCTTCGGCATTGTAGGAGTTGGCCAAAGACAACATCGGGATGAGGTGCTCTACCTGCGAAAAATCCTCGGTTAAGTCGGCGGATACCCTTTGACTGGGCGAATCGGCACTGACCAGTTCAGGGTGTGCTTCTTCCAGCCGCTCCAAGAGTTTGAACAACTGGTCGTACTCGTAATCACTCACCACGGGGTCGTTTTGGATGTAATACCGCCACTCGTGATAAATGATCAAGTCACACAAATCAGCATGTTGTTGTGCCGGGGCTTGGGAATGCACGGTGTGATCAGCCTGAAGGTAGGCCTTCGAGCGTTCGTAAAGGGATTTTTGGTCAGATTGGGTATACATAATGTCTGCTTTAAGCGCATCCAAAAATAATCGTTTCTTTTGATTATATGCGCTTAAAACTATTTTTTGTTTCTATTTTACCAACGAAACAGTTTTTATTCGCTTGCCATCACTTACCCGAATCCAGTACATGCCCCGAGGCAAAGTTTCGACGTCCAATTGAATTTGGGAAGCCTGGCCAGCGTGTTCCAGCTTTTGAACTTGTAATTTGCGGCCATGTACATCCAGCAATTCTACCCAAAGTTTTTGTTGCTCCAACTCGCCCTTGACTTCAATGGTTGCACGATCTATCACCGGATTGGGATATACCTCGATATTGGCGGGTAAAATTTTCGCTGCGGCCAAATCACTTGAGGTAGCCTCGGTAAGGCTTAAGGAAGTTTTATTGGCACCATCGCCACTCGAACCACTGCCATTGGCGGCTACTCCCGCCGCATAAACGTTGACGGTGCCGGTGCCTATCGCAGGTGCAGTCCAGGGAATTTTAAAGGTATTGGACGTTGAAAGCCGCGTATGTTCGCTGTATTGGCGGCCTCCTAAAGTGATGAGTCTTTGTCCTGAAGGTACAGCGCCCATGGTTCCCGCCTTAGCATTAGATCCGGCAACGAGCACTGTAGTCTGATAACCAAAACCAGCTGGAGAACCCGAACCAGTCACTACCTTGACTTCTATGGTATAAGTTTTGCCTGGTGCGTACGAGGTAACCGGGGTGGTTCCATCCAACAGTTGCACTTGTAAAGTGGTATTGTACCGACCAGAACTGTGGCAATCCCCACAAAAACTTCCCCCCAAGGGAGACCCGGTATAATCGACACCCTGCTGAAAGCCGGGACCGGATTCATTGCTTGTGAAAACAATCCAAAAAGCAGCCAAAACGGTCAAAAGAGGAAGTACAGATTTTTTCATGGAAAATGCTTTAGTTGGTAGACTAAAACTAAACTCCAAAGTTTAAGCCAGGGTTGTGCAGGATATTGTTTTTTTAAAACTTTGTTGTCGGCTCGACAATTCTTTATGGCTTAAAAAAAGACCCCATTCTCGGGGTTTTTGCCCTTTATTCCGCGGAAATGATTCAGGATGTGTTCAAAATCCACATCCTTGTTGCCCGTAGGGTAGTAAGGTTCGGTAAGGGTCACGGTTTTGGTGCCGTAGTCAATGATGGCTGAAATCAACGGAACTTTGGCTCCTAGCGCAATGTAGTAGAACCCAGTTTTGAACTCGGTGACCTTTTTGCGGGTACCTTCAGGGGTGATGGCTACGATAAATTCCGATTTGGAATTAAAAATATCCACTACGGCATCTACAAAATTATTACTCTTGCTGCGATCGACTGGATAGCCGCCCAATGCCCGAAAAATTGCTCCAAAAGGAGGACGAAACAAAGAGGATTTGCCAATAAACTTGACATCAACGTGGCGAATGGTGCGGAGCAAAATCCCAAAAGGGAAATCCCAATTTGACGTATGAGGTCCTACCACAACAATGTACTTCTTGAGCTGACGGGGAAAATCCCCCACCACTTTCCAGCCCCATACTCTGAATAAAATAAAAGATGCAAGAGCAGCCCACATAAAATCTGTTTTTACGCATCAAGATAACAGAAAAATCAAATAATCAGCAATATTCTAACATTCGGGCAAGGCAATCGCAATGTTTACCGCTAAGCCGCCCAAACTGGTTTCTTTGTATTTGTGGTTCATATCCTGGGAGGTCTCCCACATGGTTTTGATCACTGCGTCCAGGGTAACTTTGGCTTTGGCGGGGTCACCTTCCAGGGCAATCTTGGCCGCCATGATGGCTTTTACGGCCCCCATGGAGTTGCGTTCAATGCAGGGTACCTGCACCAAGCCACCTACTGGATCACAGGTCAGGCCCAGGTGGTGTTCCATCGCGATTTCCGCAGCCATGAGTGCCTGGCCGGGAGTAGCCCCCAAACATTCGGCGAGTGCAGCGGCAGCCATGGCGCTGGATACCCCGATTTCGGCCTGACAACCACCCATCGCAGCACTGATGGTTGATCCCTGCTTGAACAAGGCGCCAACCTGGCCAGCTACCAATAAAAAGCGCACGATGTCTTCATTCTTGGCCAGGGGTTTGGCAAAGCTCAAATAATACATCAGCACTGCGGGAATGACGCCTGCCGCGCCATTGGTGGGTGCGGTGACAATGCGGCCAAAATTGGCATTTTCTTCATTCACCGCCATAGCAAAACACCCAATCCATTTGATTACCTCCGAAAACCCAATCCGGCTAAAACGAATGCACTGCACCCACTCCTGGGCAGAGGCATATTCGGCATCGGCGAGCAGTTTTTGGTTCATGTTGAAGGCCCGCCGCGCTACATCCAATCCCCCGGGGAGTATTCCTTCGGTGTGGCAACCCCGATAAACTGCATCCAGCATGACCGACCAGATGTGCATCAGCCGCTCGTCGATTTCGGCTTTACTCAGGAAGGTTTTTTCATTTTCATAAACGATGTCCGAAATTTTGCGCTTGGTCTGTTTGCACCATTGCAATAAGTCCTCTCCGCTGCCAACCACAAAGGGAACCGAGGAGTCGTGGCCCAGTGCAACATGTTCCTCTCCTTCTTTGACCACAAAACCTCCCCCGATGGAATAATAAGTACTGTGGTGAATGGTTTCGCCACGAGCGTTGATGGCACTAAGTTTCATACCATTGGCGTGAAAAGGCAACATTTCATAGCCCCGAAAATGGATGTCTGCTTCTGGGTCAAAATGGATGGGATGTGTTCCGGCCAGATGGAGTGTTTTGCGTTGAAGGATTTGCTCGGGTAACGTTTTTACCTCGGCTACGGGTACGGTCACGGGGTCTTTTCCACTCAAGCCCATCAAAATGGCAATATCGGTGCCGTGCCCCTTCCCCGTGAGGGCCAGTGATCCATAGAGGAGTACTTCCAGTTTGTTGGTTTTTTCCAGCAAGGTTTGCGCGGTCAACTCCTGCACAAAGCGCTCGGCTGCCCGCCAGGGTCCCAAGGTATGAGAACTGGAAGGCCCTACGCCAATTTTGAGCATGTCAAAAACACTGATAAATTCCATTTGGTTAGGCTATTTGGCATTATCGATTAAGGCTCTCTTTCAATCTAGCGATATAATCTCCCAAAGTAGCACTAAACAGCGGAACCACATCCGTTGGAATGCGCGATTCCATCGCAGCCATTAGCGCCTTGGCATCATCCAACTTTCCCAATTCGATCAATTGAAAAATAGCGTTGGCGTAGCCGATGCGGTAAAAATTGAGTTGATTGACCAAATCTGTACTGTAGTAGATGGCACTTTGGGATTTGGGCAAACTGGTAATGCTGTAGTTGCGCAGGTAATCAGCGGCTCCTTTTTGTACCTGGGACATACAGGGGTTCAAACGTTGCACCAAAACCCCGAATTCCAGATGATTGTCAAGGTACAACAAATCATCTTTGGAAAAACCAATGGTAAAAAAGACCTCGTGGTCAAACTGATTGCCGAGGATAAACTGGAGCAGGATGTATTCACTGCGCAGTAAAAAGTCACCGTTCATCAATTGAGGGATGTCCCATTCAAAATTTTTGACTTTCCCACAGGGGCCACTGTTGATTTTTGTTGAAACAAGTCCCGTTTTCCAGCTCACCAGATTGGGAATGGCATCAATGCTTAGCCCTTCACGCAGCAGGGTATTGGAAGCATGTTGAGCGAGGTAAAGGCAGTACCAATCGGAATTGAGCAAGTTGACGTCTACGATTTGTACGTCGTTGCGGAAGTTTTCGGTGGTTTGCAGGTAAAAAAGTGGGTAGGAAAAATTGTCTCCCGAGCAAAACAACACCGCATTTTTGCTGCAACTGTTGAGCAAATTGCGGCACAATTCCAGCTGTGGATCCAAATAAGCGCCCCGGCTTTTGCCTTGCTGAAAAGCCCAACGAGCCGAATCAGGCAGGTTTTGGGCCAGGTAACCCATGGCTAGGGCCCCCCATACTGCGCCCAGTTTTGAATAGGGATCGAGGCTGAGTTTTTCGCCTGCGTAGCGTGGGGTAAGGCTAATACAACGTTCCAGATGCTGGCTGATTTCTGCTACTTTGATGCGGTTGCTAGAGGCTACCCAACTTGCATTGGCGGCATTGACTCGGTCGAGGGCATTCGCCAAAAAGTAATGAATTTCCGGGTTGTTGGGCGCTGTTGCCAAAGCTCTGCGGAGGTTTTGGGCGGCTTGCGCCATATCCTGAGTCGCATAGTCTTTTTTGAATTCACTTTTGGCAGATTCGAGCAAAGTCGCAGCGTTTTGGGCAATGATCGCTGCGCTGGTGGTGAGCCAGCACACAAGAATCAAGCTGAGATAAGGGAAAAATTTGGTTTTCATCGGGTTGAAAATTTATGGTAAAGATGCAGGAATTCAGGCGTAAGTTGTAGGACAGTATCAAGGATTTTTTGCGCAGCTGCGCTGCTTGG
>ENA-UOWO01007049-UOWO01007049.1-activated-sludge-metagenome-genome-assembly--contig:-NODE-7049-length-11283-cov-4.606787_pt1 | contig 11283 bp, 12 predicted proteins | sample MGYA00238148_ERZ761564 | MGnify/ENA primary metagenome ERZ761564 (study PRJEB28885, sample SAMN05720194) | activated sludge metagenome | isolation source: Anaerobic digester | place: USA...
ATGGTTGTGATGATTTTGTCTTTTTGAGGTAAGAATTTGGCAGAGAGAGCGTCAGTAATAAGTCGGGTTTCCGGAGTAAATTCCGGGTCAAAAGTTTTACTAACGGTTGGGTTGGCGGCTGATTGGCCAGCAAAAATTCTGACTTGAGGCGGTAACTTTTGAGAAATACCCAAAAGAGTGGTGCCGCTGCCGATAGGAATAAATATGCTGGTGATTTGGGGAAGTTGTTCTAATAATTCTGAGGAAATGATTTGATAGCCTTCAAGGCTAGACAGATCAGTTGATTGGCGAAGAAGATAAGCGTTTTGGGTTTTGGAAAATTTGACAGCATGACTGATGGGCTGATGGGAAAAGATAATTTCATGGTTGTATTGTTTGAGAAGTTTGAGTTTTTCAGCCGAAATGTGAGGTGACAAAAAGATAGTTAGCTTGATGTTTTCCTGCTGACAGAAATGAGCAGCAGAAATAGCGGCATTACCGGTACTGGAAATAACGGCTTGGTGAAAATTATTTTTTTGGAGATTTTTGATTTGAAAGGGAATGGCTCTGTCTTTGGCGGAGCCGGTAATGTTTTGGTCTTCCCTTTTGAGATAAAAATTGTCTAATTTAACTAATGGGGTGTTTGTCATATAATGGGTTAACTTAAGCTTAATTATATATTTTTTATCCTTATGACACAAACAAATAAAATTATTTGCCCTGATTGCAGTTCAGAAATAAAATTGATTGAAGGGGTGATGATTGGAGATATTTTGGAATGCGAGGAATGCGGAACTGAAGTGGAGATATTGTCAATTGATCCATTGGAATATCGGGAATTAATCGAGGAAAAGTGATTTCAGACGGTAAATACCTTGATTATCAAATGTTGGGTCAGTAAGATCAACTTGGCCGTATTTGACTCCCCTGCCCCAAAATGAGCTGTTGACATAGTCGATAACTTTGCCATTTTTCTCAACAATAAAGAGAACGTGATGGCCATTTTTTTGGCGGATTAAGTCGCCAGTTTGAATTTCATTAATATCTTTGATTTTGACGGATAATGGCTCTGAGGTAAGCATATCGGCTGAGGTTTTTCTGGGATTAAGAGTTATCTTTCTGCCCAATAATTTACCATAGTAAATTAATAATTGAGAAACCAGTCCGGAGCAATCAATACCGATTTTATGTTTTTTTTGGAAGTTGTATAGACGTTTGGCCGGGAGTTGTTTAAAATTGATTTTATTTTCTTTGGCAAGCCGTTGAGTTTCTTTTTGAATTTCTTTCCAGTGTCCTTTGGCACCTAAAAAACGTTCTTTGACTACACGGCCATGACGAATGATATTGATCATATAAGGGAGATCAATATAATGATTAATTTCTTGTTTGAGTTGGTCTAATTTAGTCCTAACCATAAACCAAAAATAGCTAAAATAATACCGGCCAACCAGGCGCGGGTAACAATTTTGGGTTCTTCCCAACCCATACTTTGGAGAGTCAAATGAATTGGAGCAGCAGGAAAGACTTTTTTGTGAAAATATTTTTTGCTGAAAATTTGAATAGCACTGCTTAACCCCTCGATAATAAAAGGAGAGCCGACAATGATCAATGGAACTATTTTACCTAAAATTAGAGCAATGACGGCAAAAGTAGCACCAAAGGAGAGGGCACCAACATCACCTAGCCAAATGCGAGCCGGGTAAACGTTGAAATAAAGAAAAGCGATAAGGCTACCGATCCAAAGACATAAAAATATAGAGATGGGGGTATCTAATGAACTGCTGGATAAAAACCAAAAAGCAAATAGGGCAATCATCAGAAGACCACAAGAAAGGCCATCAAGTCCGTCGGTAATATTAAAAAAATTGGCGAAACCGGTAATAATTATGGTGGAAATGGGAATGAAAAACCAACCTAAGTGGATAGCACCGAAGAATGGCAGGTAGATAAAATCAACTTTAAGGCTGAAGTAGATTAAAAATGAGGTGATAAGTGCCAAAGTCAACTGAAGGATGAGTTTGTGAATCATACGTAGGCCAAAGAATCCTGTTTGTTTAAAGCCAAAAAATTTATAGATATCATCATATAAACCAAGTAGTCCGAAACTGATAAAAGTAAAAAAGACAATGGCTAGTTCATGAACAATTTGGTAATTAGTGGAGATAAAAATTTTGGAAAGTTTGATAGCCGGGAAAAGAATTAAAAATAAAATACAGACAGAAAGAATAATCAATAATCCCCCGCCGACCGGAGTGCCGGTTTTAATGTTGTGAAATTTGTCGAATATTGGGGTTTTTTTATTAAGAAAGTCAGTAGTAGTTTGTTTTTGGCGTTGAAATTTAAGTTTATAAAGGAGATTAATAAAAGGGACAACTAAAAGACTGGTAATCAAAAAAGAAAAAAGTAGCAGTCCTAAATAGAGATGAATCATAATTTTAGGTTTTTATATACTCTATGTTAGCACCTAAGTAACAAAGTCTTTCGGCTAATTTTTCGTATCCGCGTTCGATATATTCAACCCCATCAATAATCGAAGTTCCTTGGGCGGTAAGAGCAGCCAAGGTGGTAGAGGCACCAGCTCGAAGATCGTTGATAGTAAAATTAGCCGGTTTAAGTTTGGCGGGGCCATAAATTTTGACACCATGAAAAAATTCCGGCCGGTCACTTTCGGGATTAAATTGATAAAAAGTAGATGGGTTGTCAATTTTGGGATTAAAAAGAACGGCTTTGACACCCATTTTTTTAAGGTTTTCAATGTGTTGAAAACGGGATGGATAAACTCTTTCGATAATAGAACTACGACCAACGGTTTGAGTAAGTAAGACGGAAAAAATTGCCTGCCAATCGGTCATAAATTCCGGTTCCGGACCGGTGACAATATCAATATTTTTTAAAGGTTGGACCCAGGAGATAGTGATTTCGTCGCGACCAGGAACAACTTTAGCCCCCATGTTTTTGATGGTATCTAAGAAAGTTTGAACGGTTTTAGGGTCACTTCGGAGAATATTGATAGACCCTTTGGTAGCTAAAGCGGCACAAGCAAAAGTGACAATTTCGTTACGGTCGCAGATAACTTGATGTTTAGTTCCGGAAAGAGACGTGACTCCGTCGATAATAATTTGTTTTGAATCTTGGGGGTGACGATTAATTTTGGCACCCATACTGTTGAGCATGAGGATAAGATCATCGATTTCCGGTTCTTGAGCGGCATTATTGAGGATAGTCTGACCGTCGGCAAAAACAGCGACCATAATAACGGTTTCAGTGACAGTGTGACTTGGTTTGTTAAAGGTGTAATGAACCGGTTTGATTTTGTTGACATTGAACTTGATTTGATTTTCGGTAATTTGAGTAGAAATTCCCATTTGTTGGAAACAATCGAAAAGCCTGTCGAGGGGTCTGATACCGAGTTTGTCACCGCCGGGAATAGGAACGATGGCGCTGCCGGTACGAACTAAGAGTGGAGCAGAAAACATGAATGAAGTCCGAGATTTTTCGCCGGTGCCGGTGGGAACAGTAGAATTAGTAATTTTTGGGGTAGTGATTTCAAGACAGTGTTCGCCGCAATATTCAATATTAGCACCGATGTTTTTGGCTATACTTTCGGTTATTTTTACGTCAGATATTTTTGGTACATTAGTTAATTGGGTGGTTTGATCGCTTAAAAGAGCAGCGATAATTTGCTTGTAACTGGCATTTTTGGCGCCGCGGATAGAAACTTCTCCGTGAAGTTGGTTGCCACCAGTGATGATGTATCGGGACATATATTAGTAAGTAGTTAATAGCTAGTAGCTAGTAGTAATTAGTAAATAAGGAAAAGGCATATTAAATTATTTTTTAAAACTATTGACAATCGACTTGAAGATGCGGCTGCCTTCAAGACCGCCAGAACTCATATAGATTAAGATATCTTTTGACATCAGATTATCTTTATAATACTTTATTATTTGTTTTTTGAGAGGGAGATAAATTAATTTCGGTCCAAGACAATTCCGGAAATCCTTGGCCGAGTTGCGATTTTTTTTGTCGATATTAGGGCTAAATTTTAGTTGGGTTAAAACTACTTCTTCGGCAAGATCAAAAGAATTTTTTAGTTCACAAAGACTGTTTTTGTATTGAACAAAAGAAGCATGGGGCTGAAAAAGGACTTTGATTTTTCGGTCGGGAAAGTGGTTTTTTAGAGCCGATAAGGCCGAGCTAATGCGTTGATCCGATTGAGCAAAATCATCGAAAAATAGAATGTTTTGACGTTTATCAATCAATTCGAGACGTCTTTTTACTCCTTTATAAGATAAAATGGCTTTGGAAATGGAGTAACGACTAAGATTAAGACTATCAGAGATAGTTACAGCAGCTAAAATGTTTTCAAAATTAAATTGGCCGATGAGTGAGGTGGTAATTTTGATTAAGCCGTTTGGGGTATGGATGAGTAAATAAGTAATTTCGCCCTGGCGGTTGGTTTTTTCAATAAAATAATCCGATGGTTTCGAGTTGTAGGTGATGACCGGACAGGGAGAAAAGTCGGTCAGTTTTATGGCGGTTTTGCTTTGGCTATTGAGGATCAGAAGACCGTCTTTTGGAAGTTGACTGACTAATTTTTTGAAGGCATCGAAATTTGATTTTTCGTTTGGGTAACAATCTTTGTGTTCCCAATCGGCGCTGGTAATGATTAAATATTTTGGTCGATAGTATAAGAATTTAGCCTTTTTATCTAAACCGTGGATTGATTCGTCACCTTCAATAATTGACCAGTCCGAATCGGAAAATTTAAGAGAGTCTAATTTGTTTTTAGCGTTGCCGCCAAACATAAAACTGGGGTTTTTGCCTGATTGAGAGAAGATCCAGCTGGTGAGACTAGTAATTGTAGTTTTGCCGAAACTTCCAGCGATTACAATAGAGTTTTGTTTAATTAAGTTTTGAGACAGATATTCGGTGGCGGAAATATAAGGAATTTTTAGCTTTTTGATTTGATTAAATTCGTTTTTGGTTTTGTCGAAAGTGTTATAAGACGACCCGATAATGGCTAAGTCGATTTGTGGGTTTATATCGGTCGAATTAATCGGAATGTGGGCTTTTTTTAGATTAGTGCTAACAGGGGGGAAAATTTTTTCCTGATCTGAACCTGTTATAGTATTGCCTAATTTTTTTAGGGCGATAGCCAGGTTGGCAGTCATATTGCCGGCAATACCGAGAATGTGAATATTCATAAATTAAAATTTCTAATTATCTAATGTCTAATTTCTAAACTGTTTGGATTAATTTTTATATGTAACCCAGTTGCCATCTTTAAAATATTCGAAACCGGGCATGTTGCGTTTATAGAAACCGGTGTCTGGGGAAAAACGACCAAGATAGCAATATTCTAACCCTTTATCGTGGCTGTCAACAACAGTTTGCAGAACCAGTCGGATAGGTAAATTACTGTGGTCGTATTGAGGATGGTAAAAAACATAAGCGATGTGGCTGATTTTGTCGGAAAAATAACAGACGGAATAAGCAATGACTTTTCCGGTTGAGTCTTTCCAAATATAAAGATAGTTAAAGATATGGCGGGTAAAAATATTTTTGATAGAACTGGTGGGGAATTCCCAATTAAGTTGTTTAACCCAGGAAAAAATTTGTTTTTGAACTGCTGGTGTGAAAGAAAAATCTTTTAAGGAAATTAATTCAAAAGTAAATTCCTGGGTTTTGTTAAGGATACGTCGGTTTTCAGAGCTTAGTTGGAAATTGTTTATCAGATTAGACCGACTACTGGTATCACGATACCAGTAGTTTATTTGGTTACGTTGGGGTAGAAGTCCGGATTGATAGTTTTCTGCCGGTGGCAGTTGGTTTTGAAGATTAAATTCAGGCATGTTTATTTTCCCTTAATTTAAAAGCGGAACGAAAAGCCTCGGTTTCAGACCAGGGAAATTCTGTTTTGCCGTGGAGGATGGTGTTTTCATGTCCCTTACCCATAGCGATAACTGTATCTTTTGGTTCGGCTAATTGGATAGCAAGATTAAAGGCGTCCTGGCGGTTAGGAATATTGAAATAGATAAACTTATTTTTATTTGATTTAATTGTTTTTTTAATGATAGGGATTTCTGCTGAATTTATAAGAACTGAATCCGGTTTAATACCATTAATTATTTGTTGATTAATATCTTGAATATTTTCATTTCTGGTGTCATCAGCAGTAATAATAGCGATATTGGCTAGTTGGGAAGTAATTAACCCCATTTGAGGGCGTTTACTTTGGTCGCGACCACCAGTGGCGCCAAAGATAACAATAATCTTTCCCTTGTTAGTTTCGCGGAGCGATTCGAGAGTATTTTTGATGGCATTAGGGGTGTGGGCAAAATCAACAATAGCTTTAATGTCTAATTGATTAGAAACTTCTTCACGACGGCCTTTGGTGATAGGAAAGTTTCTGACGGTTTCGATTAAAAATTTGGGATCAATTTTTAATTGGTCGATAATTGAGAAGGCGGCGAGAATATTATAAATTTGGTAGCGGTAGGAACTATCAGTAATAAGGTTATTTTTTTTGATTTTGAAGGAAAGGTTTTTGGGTTTAATGGTGATATCGGTGGCTTGATAGTCTGATTTTTTGTTAATACTGTAAGATAGAAAATCACGTGGCGACTTTTGAAGAATTTTTTCGTATGATGGATCGTCTTGATTGAGAATGCAAATTTGCGATTGGTTAAAAATTTTAGCTTTGGTCTGAAGATATTCATCCATGTCTTTGAAATAATCCAAGTGTTCGTGGGAAATATTAGTAATGGCGGAGATAGCAAAGTGGCAACCGTAAAAGCGATATTGATCGAGGGCGTGGGCGGTGACTTCGCAAATAACATGGGTAACTCCAGTATTAACCATAGTTTTAAAGATTTTTTGGATGACAGACGGATCGGGGCTGGTCATGTGGAGACCAGTGTCGATTTCATGGTCGTCATACTTGGCACTGATAGTGGTGATAACGCCGGCATTAATACCGGCGTTTTTTAGGGTTTCATAAACCAAAGTAGCAGTTGTGGTTTTACCGTCGGTTCCAGTAATACCGATTAAGGTGAGTTTTTGAGCTGGAAAGTGGTAGTAGGCTTGGTAGAAAATGCTTTTGGGTAAATGGAAAAACAAGTTCTTGATTTTTTGGAACATTTTGGATGGTTTATTATAACAAATGGTTGATTTTTGAGGCTAATTCGAACCAAATCGGAGCAGCTGTGCTGGATCCCCAGGGGGATGATTTTGGGTTGTTAATAGTGACAATCATAGTGAATTTTGGATTATTACAGGGAGAAAAGCCGATATATGAGGCAATAGTGGAAGAATCGGTATAACTACCTTTGACGGCGACTTGAGCGGTGCCACTTTTAGCGCAAACTTCGAGGTTTTTGGGTCGGAATTGGTTGACAACGCCATTTTCAACAGCATATTTGAGGATATTTTTCATTTGAGAAACAGATTCTATAGAAAAAACGGGAATTGATGGTTGTTTTTTGGGGTAGTAGATTTGGTTAAAGTTATCGGAAAAATATTTAGCGACTTTGGGTTTGATTAAATAACCATTATTAGCAATGACATTAAAGGCTTGAAGCATGTTGATTTGAGTAACAACAATTCCCTGGCCAAAGGAAGCAGTAGCTAAGTCAATTTCCGGCCAGCTAGTTTTGACTGTAGGTTTGGACTCACCTTGGAGGTCAATGCCGGTTTTTTTATTTAAGCCAAGTTTTTGATAATAACTAAGGAAGTTATTTAGTCCCAGGTGGCTGATAATATAGCTCATGCCGATGTTATCGGAGTTTAGAATAATGTCTTTTAGGGTGGAGTTTGGGTGGGTAGAATTGTCCCAATTACTGATGGTGTATTCGCCAATGGTTCTGGGGTGAGAACAATCATCGCAGATATAATCAGTATTAATTGATTTTTGATCCAGAGCCATGGTCATGATTATGGGTTTAAAAATTGATCCTGGTTCAAAAAGATCGGCAATGGCTGGATTTTTGGAAGCACTTGGGGTGGCTGAGGAAGTGGCAATCAGACTTGTCATGGCTAAAATTTGTCCAGTTTGAGTTTCCATGACAGTGATAGAGCCGGAATCCGCCTGATATTTGTTAATACCTTCGGATAAGATTTTTTCGGCTTGGTATTGGATACCCCGGTTGATGGAGGTATGGATATTTTGGCCGTCAATTGCAGACAGAGTCCAACTTTTTTTAGTTAGAATAGTTTTGCCGGTGGCGTCTTGGGGAGCTAGAATGAAACCGGTTTTACCTTGGAGTTTTTTGTTGTAGTAAGCTTCAAGACCACCATATCCAATCGCTGTCCCTTCTTCGTCTTTGGCGATAAAACCGAGGATATCTTTGGCAAGTTTGTTTTCCGGATAATAGCGAAGTTGATTCTGGTGGATGGTAATTCCCGGGATATCTTGAATTTGATCTTTTTCTGAATTAGAAAAAAAAGTAGGTAAATCGACCCAAAGTTGTTTACTATTTTCTTTGAAATTATCAATAATTTTTTGATTTTCGGCAATAAAGTTAGGATGAATGAGATCAATTTTTTGAAAAAGAGAATTTAAGTCTTCCTGGAGGTTTGGCTTATAAATAGAAACACGGTAATTAGTTTGGTTGAGGGCTAAGGGAGAATCGTCTGAAGATAAAATTTGTCCGCGGCTGGGATTTTCTGTTTCTAGTTTATAGGTTTGACTAAGGGCTTTTTCTTTGAGGTCAGAGCTTTTGATAATTTGCCAGTAAAAAAATCGAGAAGTGACGACAATAAAGGTAAGGATCAGTGATGTCAATAAGAGTCGGTATCTTTGAATCATTGGGAAATAATTTTTAGGGTTTGATTAATAGGAGTTGAAGCTGAGGAGGTGCTTTGGCTAATTTTACTGATCGAACTTAAGTCGGCCAGGTTTTTTTCGACAGATTCAATATCTAATTTAAGGCTATTAACTTTTGTCTGATATTGGTCTAGCTCTGAATTCTGATTAATAATTTCGTTGGAGTAGTAGAAGGAAAACCCCACCTGGATAATTAGACTAATAATAATGATTAAGGTAAAGATTTTGGACATTAAACTATTTTATACGATCTGAGGAGACTAGAGCGGGACAAAGGGTTGTTTTTGATTTCTTGTTGACTGGGTTTAATGGGTTTTTGAACTAAGATTTTGACTGAATTTTGGACTAGAAATTGTTTAACGATTCTGTCTTCGCCGGAGTGGAAAGTAATGATAGATACATGGCCTCGAGGTTTAACGATATCCAAGCTTTGTTCTAGGAGTTTTTGCAAATTAGAGTTTTCTTGATTGACGGCAATGCGAAGACTTAAGAATATTTTAGTAGCCGGATCAATTTTAGTTTTAATATGGTGATCCTGATAGTATTGTCGGATAATATCAGCTAATCTTTGGCCAGTTTTTATGGGAGATTTTTGCCGTTGACGAATAATATGAAGAATTAAAGGTTTGCTGTAGAGTTCCTGACCAAATTTGGTAAAGATTTGGTAAAGGTCATCAAATGAATAAGTATTAATAATTTCTTCGGCGGTTAAGGTTTGTGATTTTGGGTCAAGGCGCATGTCTATAGATAGTGGATCATTGAAGGAAAATCCCCTATTGGTGGCGGTTTGTTGGTTTTGGCTTAGACCTAGGTCAGCGATTAAACCGTCAACTTTGTTTTTAATGTTTTTATCTACAAAACTTTTGAGGCTATTAAAATTTTGGTGAACCGGAACAAATTTTGAGTTTAAATTTAACTCTTTAATTCGACCAGAAGCTATTTTCAGGTTAAGCGGATCCTGATCGAAACCGTAAACAAAGCCACCTAGTTTGAGAATTTCAATAGTGTGGCCACCATGTCCCAGGGTAGCGTCGATGTAAACATTGTTTGGTTTAATAGACAGATTATCAATACTTTCCTGAAGAAGAACGGGGGTGTGGAAATTCATTAATTGGTTAGGTAGTCGCCAACCAAGGAAGTGGAATCTGCTTTAGTAACGGTGGTTGGAGTGATGGAAGTGATTTTTCCGGCACCTTTACCGTTGGAAAAAACGGAAAAATAAGAGGGGTAGTTTTTGATGGCAACAAAGTAATCGCTTTTGGTGGTGGTAGTGGCTTTGACGGAAAAGTCTTCTTCTTTTAGGGCCAGACCACCGTCTTTTTTAATATCGGCTGAGGTTTTTAAGATAAATGGAGTTTCGTAGCTGGCGCTTTGATTGTCATTAGTGTAAAAAATTAAAGAGAGGGTTCCGCTAGAGACGCCTTCATCATACTTATATTTGCAGCCGTTAGTGCAGCTGGAAGTTCCCAAAAGCAGGTCTTTTTCAATATTTTTGGAAGAAATTTTAACGGTGTCGCCGACGCCTTTTTCCATGGTCAGGCCGTTTTCACTGGCAGAATAAATAAGTTCATATTCAATTTGGGTGATGGCTGAAGGGATATTATCTATTTTAAGCTTAAGCTCATGGCCGTCCTGACGGGGAATTAAAGAAATAATGGGTTTTTCTGATTCAGAAAGAATTAATTCTTTCTGGGCTGATTTGGTTGGGGTTGTATCATTGTTAGTGGTAGTTTTTTTACCACAAGCAGACAGGAAAAATGATGAAGCAACAATGACAAGTGTAAATGAAAGGAATTTTAGTTTATTCATATTAATTATTTAACCTTGTTTCCAACCAGCTGTCAATTTCGTTGGCATTGAGTCTGATTTGCTCCATAGTGTCGCGGTCGCGGATGGAAACAGTGTTGTCTTCTAATGTTTGGTAGTCAATGACGAGACACCAAGGAGTGCCAATTTCATCCTGACGACGATATTTTTTGCCGATATTACTGCTGTCATCCCAGTCGACGGAATATTTTTGATTTAATTTCTGAAAAATAGTTTCGGCTTTGTTGATTAATTCTGGCTTGTTGGCGGCCAAAGGAATAACTGCTATTTTGTAGGCAGAAATTTTAGGATTAATTTTTAAATAAGTACGGGTTTCGCCGTTGGGTGTGGTTTCTTGGCGATAGGCGTCGAGAAGCATGAAGAAAAAGCTGCGGTCAACTCCTCCGGAAGTTTCGGTGATCCAAGGGAGATATTTTTCATGAGTGATGGGATCAGTATAAGAAAGATCCTGACCGCTGAATTTGGAATGTTGGGTTAAATCGTAATCGGAACGCCAGTGAATACCTTCCATTTCAGCCCAGCCCCAAGGGGCCTGATATTCAATATCAAAGGCTTTTTTGGCATAAAAGGCTAATTCATCTTTGGTATGCTGCCGAATCTTAAGTTTTCCTGATTATTGAATTATGGATTGTACCAATTGATCCGGTTTT
>ENA-UOWO01007050-UOWO01007050.1-activated-sludge-metagenome-genome-assembly--contig:-NODE-7050-length-11281-cov-5.492606_pt1 | contig 11281 bp, 22 predicted proteins | sample MGYA00238148_ERZ761564 | MGnify/ENA primary metagenome ERZ761564 (study PRJEB28885, sample SAMN05720194) | activated sludge metagenome | isolation source: Anaerobic digester | place: USA...
CAGGCTCTGCTGCTGATCCGACGTGAGCGACACCGTCCCATGGCCGAGCATGCTCAGCTTGTTCGGCTCGGCGATCATTTCCTGCACCGACGGCCCCGCCAGGAGCATCGCCGCCCAATGCACCACCGACTCGCCCTGGGGGACGCTGAGGAGCATCCTGCACGCCAGTTGGGGCGTGGGGTAGTCGAGGGGCCAGCCGGCGCCCCAAGCGCGCTTGTACCAGCCCGTGGCGCCGCCCTGGGTCACCTGCTTGGCGTCGATCGGGAGCGTGATGCCCCCCTCGGCCCGGAGCATCCCCGCCGATGCCGTCAAAACCAACGACCCGTCCCAGTACTTACCGGACGGGTCGTGCACCACAACTTCGTATTCGTTCAATGTGCGCCTCTTTCTCTTGTTTCGTGTCCCTACCAGAGCATCGCCGTCGGCTCGGTCAGGGGTTCGGGTTCCGGTGGAACGTGCCCCTTGAACCACGCCTTGGCCAGCCCTTCCCTCACTTGAGCCTTCTTCTCGGTCCGCGAGCAGTGCCCCGACGTGTACCCTGAAAGGTTCCCGCACGCCTTGTACGAGTCGCGGGCGATGGCCAGCGCCGCCGTGAAGCACTTGCGCCGGTCGTCCACGAGGTCCTTACCCGTCCAGCCCTCGGCAGCGTCGTGGCTCCAGCGGTACTTACCGTCTTCCACGACGAGCGACCGGTGGGCTTCGTCGCCGGGGAACAGCACCTGGGCCAGGCACCAGGACTTCCCCCCGTCGCCGCGCTTGCGCCCTTCGTCCACGGACGCCAGGAAGTTGCTCTCGTACCGCGCCACCGAAAGGAGCAGGAGCGCCGTTTTGGCCACCCCGTGCTCGCCCTTGAACAGCGGCTCTTCGGCCTGGGCCACCTCTGCCGCGTCCCCTGCGATGGACGCGTATCGGGCTTCCGTCGCTTCCCGGTCTTCGCCGCCGGCCACGGGCACCCACGCCCGCATCGCCGTGACCAGCCAGATCGTCAGCTTCGTATCCATTCCGTACCTCCTCAGTCGGCCCTAAAAACGACCTAGCCCCCCGTGGGCTAGTTCCGGGTCATCTTCCCGCGTGGACGCGTTCTGAGGTCGGTTCCGGCCAGCGACGCCCCTGGGCTGGAGGGGGTCACATTCCTGGGAGGCTAGGGGGCCGAAGGTAGGGGAGTGAGGGAAATGACGCAAGGGAATATACAAGCGCGCATTCGCCGCGCGTCCGCGCGGTTTATCCGTTCGTGTATATTCCCTTAGGCTGACTTCACCAATTCCAAGAACTGCGGCCATGGGAACGAAGGACCGGGATCCCAGTGGCCCCCCTTGGACCCGTAGGCTTTAGACACGTCGGCGTGGCCGTAGATGCCCGCCGCGCGGTTCATGATTTCGCCTAGTTCGGGGCGAACGATCGGGATCGTGTACCGCGAACAGAGTCCGGCCACGAGCTTGGCCGCCCGGGCGAGCGTCGCCATCGAGTAGTCGTCGGCCCATTGGGCGGGGGTCTGACCCGCCTTGCCGGCCAGCTCGATTCCGATGGTCCACGGGTTCACGGGCCCCGCGTGCCAAGCCTCATCCCCCTCGGCGACGTACCGAACCACGCTGTCGGCATCCACGCCGTAGTGAGCCGATGCTTTCGGGGCTTGGGCACCCGCAAAGAATGCGCCGACGTTCTCAGCCGCTTGCATGTGTTCGCCGCACTCCGCCGTGTGGATGACAATCGCCACGATCTGCATCCGCCGCCCACGCGTGAAGTTCTTCGCCTGGACCAATGCTGGGGGCGGGTCCGACGTTGAAGCGTTCGGTTGGGTCTCGGCCTCAGACGCGGCGACCTTTTCCCTCAGCTCGGCGTCGACTCGTCCCGTGGGCGTGAGGCTGAGCTTCTTTCGGAGTGTGTCTATGGCCTGGGCCGTCTTTGGGCCGAAAGCCCCGTCGGCCACGATGAGCGCACCCGTGGCGTCACGGTAGCCCTTCGAGCGTAGGTAGCCCTGCCACTGCGCGACCGCGGGCCCACGTGAGCCAACGCCAAGTTCCGGGAGGGGTTCGAGATTCATTGAGTGGCACCATACCGCATCTGGAATTCGCCTTCATCCGACACAAGCGGCGCAAACGCTGGGTCCGCGAGCACATCCGTCAGGTCGGCGGGGGAACCATCCAGCACGCACGCCCGGCGCACCAACCGGACGCCGTGGGAGTAGTCGTAATAGAGGTCGTCGTGGGCGGTCTTGTTGAGCGGCTGCATCGCGTTGCCCGTGACCCCGTGCCACCCGTAGATCGCCACGCGCCCGGGCTTTACGCCCGCCGCTTGGACCACGTCCTTCTTGTGGCCCACGACGAGTTCGGGGAGGCGCTTGCCCGCGGTCTCCAAAAGCTCGTCCTGAATCATGCTGTTGTGCCTGACGACCTCGCTCCACTTGAGCGTCGGCACAATCGGGCGCGCGTGGAGCCGAACGTTCGTCAGCTCGGACCAGAGCCTGTCCACGAGCGCGGGGGTCGGGAGCATGCAATCGCGCGCGTCCGCGAGCTTCTGGGCCGACCGGGCCGACAACGGGCACCGGACGAAGCACTCTTCGTCGCCCACCGACGCGTAGTCGTTGGCCACTTCGATCGCCAGCTCGTGGCCACGCGTGGCGATGACAATCCACGTGGTCCCGCCGTCCCAAAGGAGCGCGTCGTCCAGCATGAAACGCAGCGCCGCTTGCTCCCACTTGGCCGTGGGTTGTTTCGTCAGGTAGTCGAGCGCCGCAAGTGCTTTGTGTCCCATCCACCGAGACTAGTCGCGCGGGAAGAAGCTCGCCAACATCCAGGCAACGAAAACCGCCGCCACGCAAACGAACGTCGTCATTCGAGTTCCGCCAAGTCCGCGCGCGACGTGGGCACACGCTCCAGCCGCGCGTCGTAGCGTCCGTCGATGCGCACGGTCAACGCGCTGAGCGTCGGGTCGTCCTTGAAAAGGTGTGCGGCGAGGTCTTCCAGCGCTTCGTGCGCTACGACGTCCACCCACTCTCCGGTCGTTGTCCTAACGCGCGCGATCATCGCTTCTCGTAGTACGCCTTGAGCGACTTGTGCTTCACCATCTCAACGAGCCCGACGAGCTTCATCCGGTTGCCGATCATGGTGGACGCGATTGAATTCTCGTCGTCCAGCCAAGCGATGAGCACGTCACGCACCTTTCCCGCCTTGGCCAACGCGAGCGCGTGCTCCAGCGCTTCGACGATGTCAGGGTCGGGGCCCGAGTCCACGGGCTTCAGGTGGGAGATCTTCACTTGGCCTTCTTCGGCTTCGTCTTCTTCGGGTTGTCGGGGTTCTCGTCCCACTTCTCGGCGCCGTTCGGCTTGCCTGCGTTCGGGCCCTTGCCCGCGCTGCCGAGCCGCGCCCACGTCGCGAGCGACATGGGGCTGAGCGGCTTTTCCTTGGGTTTATCTCCGGCTGCCATGCTTGTCACCATACCGCACGAACGCCTGGGCGACGAGAAGCAGCACGTGGAGCGCCCAGAACTTCACTTGGCTGCCGCCGTGATGCGGCGCTTCAGGCGCTTGAGCTTCACGTCGCGTGCCGTGGCCACGCGTTCGCCCCCGTCGGGGATGGTGAGCTTCAGCTGTTCCAGCATCACTTCCACGTCGGCGATCTCGCCGATGACCTCGTTCACGGTCACCTTTCCCCGACGTAGGTGCGCGATTGCCACCGCAAGCTCGGCCATCTCTTCCAAGAGCATGTTCGTCTGCGAGACCTCACCGAACTGGGCAATTGCAGCCCGTAGTGTGTCCGCGTGCCGTTCGTTCCACTGTTTCGGGGCTTCTTGTTCCACATCCGAGTTTCCCGCCGTCACCCGACGAAGACCTTTTTTTCAAGCCGTTCGATCCGATGGTTGATGTCCCGGATGGCGCCCAACTCCATGATGCTGAGCGCGAGCGTCACGAGGATGGCAAGGACCACGATGGCCCCGAACATGCGGATGGAGCGCGTGAGCGACCTCTGAGCCGACGTCGACGCCTTCTGAGCCTCGACCGACTCGAACATGCTCTGGACGAGCGTGTCGAACGTGCGCGCCGCGGGGATGCGGTCTTCTTCCTTCAGCTCGGAAGTCATTGGGCTTTGCTGCCGCAGCGGACCGTGCCGCATGCGCGCGCCTCGTCCACGGTTGCCGCCTTGGCGATGCACGCGGGCTTCAACGAAAAGCGCTTCGTTTCCTCGGCGCGGGCACACACGACGTAACAGGACTCTTCGCCCTGCTTCGGCGTTGCCTCGGGGCACCCGAGCTTCGCCAGCTGGACGCACGCTTCGCCGCACGCCGGGACCTTCACTTCACCATCAGTCGCCGCGTCCGTGCTCGGTTGGATGATCACGACGCTGTCGGGGCAGTTCGGCTCGCGACATGCGAAGAACCCAACGAGGACAAGACCACAAAGCGCGCATACACGATTCGTATTTTCCATTTCAGCCCACCTGCATTGCAAAGAAGTCACCCGCGGTTTCGTCGAGCATTGCGGCTTCGGTCATCCAACAGAAGCCCCCGTCACCCCAGCCCGAGCCCCACGAATTGAGCACGCGGAACAGGCGCTTGCCGCCCACGGTCGTGTACCCCACGACGAGCATCATGTGGCCCCCGACGCGTGTGGCCGGGTCGAAGCCTTCCACGGGCTTCTTCCCGGAAAGCTCCATGAAGCGCTGGTCCACCGTGACCGCGAACGGGACGGGGTGGCCCATGGCGACGGCTTGGCAGATCTGGTCCAGCTTGCCGTAGCCGGGCTTGTCCAGCCGGTACCACGCGCTCATGTGCCGCGCTGAGGCGTTTTGGTACACGTCGAGCGGAAGCTCCTTGTTCACGATCTTCGGGTCGTCCGAGAACGGCCACGCGCTCTGCTCGATGACGCCGAAGTCCTTCACGCCTTTCAGGACCAAGCGCGCGAGCGAGCCGTCGTCCACGAGGCGTTCGCCGTCAGACAGGCCGAGCATGCGTCCGAGTGTGTATCCGCCCATCTCAGAGCCATGGAACTTCACGCCCAGCTTGGCCAGGCGTAGCTCGATCCCGGTGTAACAGGCAAACCCGACGCAGGCGCTCGTCGCCTTCTGGTCTTTCACGTGGCCGTCGAAGTAGTCCAGGAGCCCCATCGCCTCGGCGTAAAGGCCCCGTGGTGCTCCGAGCATCGCCCCGGCGCGGAAGTCCCGCGGGTCGGGCTCCGACGGCATCTTGTGCCCCAGGCCCCGCGGCGGCGTGAACGAAGCGCTCGGGAGCGTCTCCGGCGGGAGTTCCGAAAACGACGACTCGTTGGGGGTCTTCTTCGATGCCATGCCCCGGAGAGTACAGTCGGGACGCTGGCGTGCAATGAATTACTTCGCGTCGAGGTCTATCAGACGCGCCACGAGGTACTCGTCACCCCGGGCGAACGCCGCCGTGGCCCGGTGGTGGCCGTCGTGGATGTAGTACGTCCCCGACTTCTGCACGACCACCGGAAGGTCGATGATTCCCCCGTGGCCGCTGCCGAGCGTGCCCTTCGGGATGAGGTTCGGGTCGCGGAGGTGGGCCTGGAGCCGTTCGCGGTTCACGGTCTTCTGGATGGCGGTCAGCCCCTTCAGCGGGAGCTTTCCGAGCGGAGCCTTGTGCGTCGCCGCCGACACACCCCCGCCGCGGATGAGCGTCCGGTAGGCTGTGCCGTCTTCCACCGGGAACGGCACTTTGATGGTGCCCGGGGCGTCGCCGGGGAGCATCATCGCCACGCGCCGCTCCGCCGCGTCATCGGTCATCGCCGCGCCCCCCGCCCACTTCTTCAACGTCGTCCCGTCCATGAGGCTCCTCGCATGCGGTCAGCCGCGCGGTCCAATATAGCGCTATCGCGACCGCGAGCGCCACGCACCAACTCGGTTCCCTCACTCGGCGGTCTTCCCGCGTTCCAGGCCCCGATGAACGCCAGCCCAAGAACCAAGGCGTGCTGACATTTCAATGTCCTTCAGCGCACCCCGCAGCTCCAGCAACGTGGCGCGGAGCCTGACGACTTCCTCGTCCCGCGACCGAGCGTGCTCCGTGAGCATGGCCCACTCGGCCATCGTCTCCAGCGTGTTCTTCGGGTCAGGCGGGAGTGAGCCGAGGAGCACCGCGTCCGACGCCGGCGCGGGGATCTCCGCCGGGATGAGGCTCTCGCCCGCGGCCACGCGCTCCAGCTTCTTCCGCATGCGGACGGCTTCGCGGATGCGTTCGCGGTACGACACGTCCAGCTCGCCTTCCAAGCGCTTGACGCCTTGGCCCTCGCCGAACATGTCGAGGAGGTCGTTGTGCGCCTCCTCGTACGGGGCGAACTCCTCCGCCGTGTCCATGGGCGACCTCACGGCTTCTTTTCCGGGACCGCGAACGGGACGGACTTCTCGGGGACGGGCGACGCGTAGGCGTCTTTGCGCTGGCGTTCAACGATGGCGTCCTTCGCCGCGATGAGCTTCTGCGTCGTCTTGGCGTTGTCAGCCTCGTACTTCGCCTGGGCTTCGAGCGCGGCGTGCGCCAGCGTGCCGTCCCACTTCACCCACCAACTCCCCGGAACGCCCGACGCGCACGGAGGCATGGCCTGTTCGGGCTCGCCGACGCTTTCGATCTTCGCGCCACACTTGCACGTGACTACGTCGTTGGCCTTGAGCCCCACGGGGGTCGTGCATTCGGGGCAACGGAGGAGGTAGCTCATGGCCCAGATCTATATCACGCCCAGTTGACGGGGGTGCCTTTGCCGTGAACGGTCAGGTATTGCGCGGGTTCGTCGCCGTGGATGACCACCATCCGCACGGCGACCGTGTAGACCAGATGACGCGCGCCGTCGGGGACCATGATCTGCTCGTTGGCGTGGACCGCCGGCGCGTTGCCCACCCACAGCGGTTCGTCTTCACGCGTTCGTAAAATTGCGGTTTTCATTCTTGCTCTTTCTCAGCTTCGCACTCGGGGTTGAGGCACACCCAGACGCCGCGCTCACGCACGAGGTCATGACAGCAGGACTCGCACCACCCCATGAGGAGCGCCATCTGCCGCGCCGCTCTGTGACACCCCTTCACGAACGCTTCCCGCGTCGCCGGGGGCTCTCGGGCTTCAGGCTTGTTCATCGACGGCCTCCAGGGCGTTCAGCGCGTTCTCGATGGCGTCGCCACACTCACGCCCCGCGAGCGCGAGATTGTGGGCGGCGATCTCCAGCGCAGAGCCAGCACGCCCGAGGTAGAGGTCACTCTTCAGAACCTTTCCCTGCGACCGCTCTTGCTGAGCTTCCTCGCAAGCCTGGGCCAGGGCTTCCACGATGTCCGAGGCCGAGTAGTCGGCCACCAGTGCGGCGAGCGCCGCGTGCAATCCGGGGTCGCTCATCGGTCCAGCCTCCCCGTCTTCGGGTTGAACTCCCGAAAGAACTGAGAGCGCGTCATCGCCGTCCACGCGGGCTCGAACCCGCCGCGGGCCATCCAGTTTTTCAGAGCCTTCCAAAGCTCCACTGCCGCCTCGGCGTCTTCGGCGAGAACGGCAAACGCGAGCTGCTTCAACGTTTCGTTAGGATCCACTGACCACCTCCAATCGCCAGCCCACAACGTTCCACCGCATGAAGTCCCCCGCGTGGTGCCCGAGGCTGAACCACCGCCCGTCAATGTCTACGATCGTCCACTCCCCCGGGATGTTGTCCTCGGCGTTGAACTTGCTCGGGAGCACTCGCACGCGGTCACCAATCTTTATTGTCTGGTCCATACCGTCCTCCGGTTCGGGCTTCGCGTCCTCCGCGCCGCCCCATGAAGTTCAATATATACCCTCTTTCGATTCGCGCTAGGTATATTCGTACGTCATGGGACGATTTCTTTACCGCAGGTTGAAATCGGCTACGTTTCCGCGGGCGCCGGTCTCGGGCCCCAGCATGCCGAACTTGCGTGCTTGCTCACGGGCAATCCACGCCGCCATGAGCACGTCGCCCGTGTGCCGGCTCGGTGCGTAGTACAGGCATTCGTCGATGAAGCGCTGCATGGCCGGATGCAGTGGCCGCGGCGCGTCGTTCGGGAAGATCCACGCGCCCTGCGCAATCTCCGTGAACATGCTGATGACGCCGTGCTCGGGGTGCGCCTTGTTGCGCCCAGTGAGGTGCGCCTTGATCGGGATCCACACGCGTCCTTTGACGACGAACTGCCGGATGAAGTCCTGCGCGCCGTTGTTCTCCACCGCGATGATGGAGTTGTAGCGCGCGTGCTTCTCTTCAATCTTCTCCACGATCGTCGGACCGTCGAAGCGTCCAACGTCGATGTCCAGGATGAGCCTCCGCCCGTCGGCCAGCGTCTCGAACGTGAAGAAGCAACAATAGTCGTTCTCCTCGCCCTGCTGCACCGCAAGGTCCACGCCCGTGAACGTTCGTCCTCCGCGCTTCGTGTGAATGAACTGCTTGTGGCCCAGGTCACGTCCGGCCTTCTTGGCTTGCTCAATCCACGCGCTCTTGCAGAACGCGCTGCCGTCGTCGCGGCACACGGACATGTAGAGCCGATTGAATTCCTGCGTGACCGGGTACTTGAATTTCAGATACTCAATGTTCGGGATCGTCGGGTGCCCCTGCCACAGCATGTCGCCGGGCTTCCACGTCTTGTACGTGAGGCGTTCGCCCAGATCGCCCTCGATGGACGCGTCCGCGTCGGGATGCGGAACAAGCAGTGGATGGTCCCACGGCTTGTCCAACGTCATCGCGTCGTCCTTCACGTACAGCGAGCCGTCCACCTGCATGCGGAGCGTCGCCCAGCCCTGCTTCTCTTTCCGGTGGAGCACGTCGTCCGGATGGAACGCCGAGTTGAGCATGACGATGCGCGACCAGTCGTGCGCTTCAAGGCGCGAGTAGATCTGCACGTCGAACTTCGTGGCCACGTTGTCGCGGCTCTCTTTGCTGCTCGTGTTCTCCAGGTTGAGGAGGTCGTCCACCACAATCCAGTCGAGACGCGAGCCCGTGATCTTCTTCGAGTCGAGACCGTACGCGGACACGGTCGGGTCTTTGATGCCCGGCTTCCGTTGTACCGTGATCTGGCTGTCGGTCCATTTGCCCGAGCCGCGCACGACCTTCGGGAACACGTCGCGGAACGTCTGCGAGTGTGGCCCGTCGATGTACTCCTTCATCAACATCAAGCTCTTCTCGGCCTGCGCCGCGGTGGCGCTCACGATGGCGCCGCGTCCGTTCGGGAACTTGCCGACGAGGAACAGCGCCATAGCCGTAGCCGAGAACGACTTGGAGTGATTGATGGGCCACACCTGAACGGACCGGTGGTTGCCCCACATATGGGCGAGGCCGATCTCCTGGTGCGGTGGGAGCCGCATGACGTACTCCGACGTCTGCTCCGACCGCATGGCGTACGACACGAACGCTTCGGGTGATTCCGCGGCTTCGCGCTTCCACACTTCCATCGCCGCCTTGTAAGCGATTTTGAGCGCGCTCTCCTCTGGCGTGGAACGCTTCTTCACTTCGGCTTCACGTTGTCCGGGAACAGGTGCGGGTAACGCTCCCGCGCCACTTCCAACGACCGACGCTTCTCACGGTCACTCATCCCAGCGATCATGTTCTCGGTGCTGTCGGCCATGTCGCCCTGAAGCCGCATGTCGGTCTTCTCGGGCGCGTACGTGCCCTGGAGCCGAGCGAGATGGTCCACAGCCTGAACGTAGCCGTTGGTGCTCGGCTTGGTCACGAACGTGCGTGCAGCCTCACCCTCGCCAAACGTTCGCACACGCCCGTTCTTCGCCATGTCGATCACGTCGTAGGCGAGCGTGATGGCGCGCATCTGCTGCTTCTTCACCTCCGCCGTGTACGTCTCGGCCCAGTCGGCCATCACCCGCGCGATGATCTTCCGCGCGCGGGTCTTCGTGATCGGGTTGCGCGCAATGCCGTTCGGGCCGACGCGCACCTGGTTGAATTGATGAAGGATGGACCGAAGAATCACGTGCTCCGGAATAGGTTGGGCTAGCGCCGCGCGGGCGTAGTCCAGGTGTTCCAGCGTTTCGTTCTTGGTCCAGGTTTTCCGGCCAGCCTCAACCGCTGCGCGTCGAGCCTTGCCCGATGCGATACCCCCGCGGCGTCCGAGTTCTGGTCCTGCTTGCGGCTTCCCGGAGGTGCGCTCCCCAGGTTTCTGCGTCGACATACGTTGAATTCTCCCTTGGAGAAGCCAAGATGCCACGCGTTTTCGTTACGCGCAAACGATGGGGTTCACCCGTGGAACACATCGAACGCGTCCAGCATGGCTTCATCCTCGTCCTCTTCGGGGTGCCCGTCGCATTCCGGCCACTTTGAGCACCCCCAAAAGTCTTCACCGTCTCGGTTCTTCCGCTTCACCATGTGCGCGTTGCACGCGAGACACGTAGGCGCGGAGAAGACTCCCCCGCCGACCTTGATCCCAGCGCCGCGCGCCTTCACCTTTGCGATGAGTTTCTCGCGCTTCGTCGGTGGCTTCACGTACGAACAGCAACCCTTGCTTCCCTCCACGTGAACGGCGCCATTCATAGACGGACACGAACACCACCCATCGCAGCTCCAGTTCGGCATCAGGCCCTCCCAAAGGTGATGGCCTTGTAGAGCTTGGCCAGCTCGGCCTCCAGGACAACCACGCGTCGCACCAGCTCGTCGTGTGACACGCTCGCCTTCTTCACGCCCGGAAGCTCCCTCTCGGGCTTCTTCAGCGCATGAAGGACCGTCGTGGAATCAACGCCCCACAGCGTCGCGATCTCCAGTTGGCTCCAGCTCCGCTTGTAGAGTGTACGCCAACACGCGGTGCGCGCTTCGTAGATGGCCTTGGTGCGTTTCTTGGAGTAGGCGTCCTCCAGCTTGATGCCGTACTTCTGCACGCACCACGTCAAGATCTGAAGCAGCCCACGGAGCCGTAGCTCCTCCTCAAAGAGCTTGTACGGGCTCTTCATTTGTACGCCCTCTTCATAGACCGCGAATATGCGATGCAGACTGGGGGGTGGCGCATATCCAACCCATCACGCTTCCACTGACGGATACACGCGGAACAGCCAATATATGACTTCTCACCGTTCACGAAACCGAGCCACGAATATGGTGCGCACCCGCAGTAACATCGTGAACGCGGGTACTCGTTTACGAGCTTCCGAATCGTCCTACACCCACGCGCTAGATCGTTCGTCGCCGGCGTAACTCCCTCGGGTAGAAGAAGATACTCCGGTGTTTTTTTACGGAGCGCGTCACGCAACTTTCGATGCGCTCCATTTTCGATCTGACGAACGCGCTGTGCGCCAACCTCAAATTGTTCGCCTATCTCAACAAACGTTGTGCCATCGACCCGCATCGCGAGAACTCGACGTTCGCGTG
>ENA-UOWO01007051-UOWO01007051.1-activated-sludge-metagenome-genome-assembly--contig:-NODE-7051-length-11280-cov-12.669042_pt1 | contig 11280 bp, 9 predicted proteins | sample MGYA00238148_ERZ761564 | MGnify/ENA primary metagenome ERZ761564 (study PRJEB28885, sample SAMN05720194) | activated sludge metagenome | isolation source: Anaerobic digester | place: USA...
TCCATACCAATATTGCCGGCTACCTCGGCTATCTCGAAAACCAGGGCGATAAACCCGTCGTCTTCCGCACCCGGGCCGAACAACAATTTAAAAAGATGAAACTGGTATTGGGCTTCCAGCAGGGGCTGAATGATTTTGAGTATAGCAGTTTTGATGCCGGTCTGCGGTTCTATTTCAAATAGAAGTGAATACATTTTCCCGCAGATGACGCAGATGACCACGCAGATTTGCGCAGATTTAATTCTAAAGTATTTACCCCTTGAGAGAAATTAATATGCAGTAATGAGATTAGAATTTTTGGATTTTAATCTGCGAAAATCTGCGCTTAAAATCAGCGTAATCTGCGGGGAAATGTATTTGTATTTAAATCGCCGAAGTAAACTGCTTCAGAAACCGTACGTCATTCTCCGAGAACAACCGCAGGTCATTCACCCCGTATTTCAGCATGGCCGGTCTTTCGATGCCCATACCAAAGGCAAAGCCCGTGTATTTATTCGGATCGATGCCGCAGTTGCTCAGTACATTGGGATGCACCATGCCGCAACCGAGGATCTCCACCCAACCGGTTTTCTTACAGATATTACAGCCGCTGCCGCCGCAGATAAAACAGGTCACATCCATTTCGGCGCTGGGCTCGGTGAAGGGGAAATAAGAGGGACGGAAACGGACTTTCACATCCTTGCCGTACATCTCTTTTACGAAGAAGTATAATGTTTGTTTGAGGTCAGCGAATGATACATTCTCATCGATGTACAGCCCTTCCACCTGGTGAAAGAAGCAATGGCTCCGGGCGCTCACTGTCTCATTACGGTAAACACGGCCGGGCATCAGCATCCGGATCGGGAGTTTGCCTTTCTCCATTTCGCGGATCTGTACACTGGATGTATGCGTACGCAGCACCCAGTCCGGGTTCTGCTGAATGTAAAAGGTATCCTGCATATCACGGGCCGGGTGATGGGCCGGCAGGTTCAGGGCACCGAAATTATGCCAGTCATCTTCGATCTCCGGACCCTCGGCCACCGCAAAACCCAGTCGCTGAAAGATGGACACGATCCGGTTACGCATCAGGGTCACCGGGTGACGGGAACCCAGGGGCATGGTATCCCCGGGGAGACTGATATCAATCGAAAAGCCGGTCTGCACGGCACCGGTAGCAGATGCTTTCAATTCTTCATACCGGGCTTCGGCAAATTGCTTGAATTCATTCAGAATCTGTCCGGCTTCTTTCTTTTGTTCAGGCGCCACATTCTTCATTTCTCCCATGGTGGCCTTAACAATACCCTTGGTACCCAGCCATTTGATGCGAAACTCCTCCACCTGCTTCTCATCGGCAGCGGTAAAGGCACTTATTTCATTCTTGTATCCGGCGATCTGATTCAGCAAATTGTCCATAGGGGCAAAGATACGGGGAGGGAGGGAGAGTGGAAAGTGGAAAGTGGAGAGTGGGAAGAGAGCTGGCGACGGGTAAAGGTTTTTTTAAATTAAATGGCTATGTTGCCCGAAACTTTATTCTATGTTGCAATCAGCACATAAAAAACTGGAGGTTTATTCAATTGCTAGAGAACTGGTTAAATTGATCTATTTGGTAACTGCAGGGTTTCCAAAAGAGGAACAATTTTTACTGACGAATCAGTTACGTAGGGCTGCTGTTAGTGTTTGCAGTAATCTGGCTGAGGGGTCATCCCGGATTTCAAAAGCCGAAAAGAAACGTTTTTATGAAATAGCCCGTGCATCCCTGGTAGAAATGGATACCCAATTAGAGATAGCTGTTGACCTGGGTTATGTCAAGCCTGAACAGCTTTTAACATTTGAATCTAAGCTGGAATCTGTTTTCAGAATGCTCTCCAAAATGATCCAAAATTTTTCTTAGTACTCCCCACTCCCCACTCTCCACTCTCCATTTTCCACTTTCCACTCCCTATTCTCTATTTACTATTTACTATTTTCTGCTAACTTGCGCCTATGTCAGACCACCTCAACATATCCGACTTCTTATCCCCCATCAACCTCCACGAACTATCCAATGACGAAGGTTATAAAGACGGACAAATGGGAAAAATCATTGCTGTTTATGATGAAGAGTTTCCGGACCTCGATGAAGTCCAGCTCGTGATTGTGGGTTGTGGCGAGCAGCGGGGAAGCGGACTGATTCATGGACAAAGTGAGGCCCCGGATCTGATTCGCCGGCATTTTTACAATTTATATTACTGGCACCAGGATATTAAGATCGCCGATGTGGGCAATATAAAGGCTGGTTCCTTATTTACGGATTCCTATGCGGCCCTGAAAACCGTGGTACAGGAACTGATCACGGATGGCAAGACGGTTATTATTCTCGGTGGCTCCCATGACCTGACCCTGCCCCAGTACTATGCCTATTCCGAATTCCGCCGCACGATTGAAGCCAGTTCAGTGGATGCGAAAATTGACCTGAACCTGGATTCGTCCTTCAAGCATGAGAATTTCCTGATGGAAATGCTGACGGGTGAACCCAATTTCCTTCGTCATTATAATCATATTGCTTTCCAGAGTTATTTCGTGCATCCCAAAATGCTGGAGACTCTTGACAAGCTCCGCTTCGATTGTTACCGCGTGGGCAGTGTGAAGGAAAGTATTGATGAAATGGAACCGGTGATCCGCAACAGCAACCTCTTCAGTTTTGATATATCGGCCATTGCCAATGCCTTCGCACCTGCCAGTAAGACGTCCCCCAATGGATTGAACGGGGAAGAAGCCTGTGTACTGCTCCGTTATGCAGGTATGAGTCCGAATGTAAATACGGTGGGCATCTATGGATACGATCCAAAGCAGGATAAAGAAGAAATGACCGCCAAACAGATCAGTCATATGCTCTGGTACCTGCTCGATGGCCGCAGCCGTGGCCGCCGCGAAGCCACCCTCGACGAACGGGATTCCTTCAACGAATATCATATGGCTTTTGCCGAAGTGGATACCATTTTTCTGCAAAGCAAAAAAACCGGCAGATGGTGGATGCAGCTGCCCGATAAGAAATATATCGCGTGTAGTTATAAGGATTATTTGTTAGCCAGTAGCAATGAGATACCGGAAAGATGGTTAAGGGCACAGGAGAGAAGTTAAACCCCCTGTCCCCCTAAAGGGGGAACTTAGACTGGAATTACATTAAAAAACGGCTTGTTCTCAAAGCAGCAATTTATACGCCAGACTATTAAAAGATATTTCAATACCTCCCCTTTGGGGAATCATGACTATTCAAATTTAAAACTATGACTGGGGGCCTTATCAAAGCTGGTATTTGTTCTTATGGCATGTCCGGGAAACTTTTCCACGCACCCTTCCTTCAGGCCCATCCCGGGTATGAACTGAAGGCTATAGTGGAACGGCATAACCATGATTCAAAAGAAAGATATCCGGATGCTAAGTTGTATCGTAGTGTGGAAGAACTCTGTGCCGATCCGGAGCTGGACCTGATTGTGGTGAATACACCCACGCATCTGCATTATGAACAAGCTTTGCTGGTACTGAACAGTGGGAAAAACATGGTGATCGAAAAACCATTTGCGGTGACAACCGCCCAGGCGGAAGAAATTACAAAACTGGCTGAATCAAAGCATTTATTTATCAGTGTTTATCAGAACCGCCGTTATGATGGCGACTTCCGTGCCGTGAAAGAAGTGATCGACCGGGGTTGGCTGGGGGATTTAAGAGAAGCGGAGATCCGGTATGATCGTTATCGTCCGGCCTTCAGTGGCAAAGCGCATAAGGAAGGGGATATGCCCGGGGCAGGTATTATCTATGACCTGTCGCCCCACCTGGTGGATCAGGCCATTCAGTTATTCGGTTTTCCCAAAGCACTGTTTGCCGATGTATGGCGGATGCGTCCGGATGTGGTGGCGAATGATTATTTCGAGATCCTTTTTTATTATGATTCGATGCGTGTGCGGCTCAAAGCCACCTGTATCGCCCGTGAATCTTTATTTGCGTATACTATTCATGGGATGAAAGGCAGTTTTCTGCAGCAGCGCTCCGATTTGCAGGAGATCAAATTACAGGAAGGCGTAAAACCATCGCTGGACAACTGGTGCGAAGCTCCTTCCAAACCCGATGGCCTGTTGCATACAGAGATCAACGGTGAAGTGGTAAGACAGGAAACCACTTCAGGTCCGGGTAACTACATGGGCTATTACGACGATGTATATAAAGCCCTCACCGGTGCCGGACCGAATCCCGTACCGGCAGCGGATGGGATCAGGAATATGCGGATTATTGATGCGGCTTTGGTGAGCGTTCGCGAGAAACGTGTAGTGTTGCTTTGATAAGTCAAAAGTTAAAATTAAAAAGTAAAAATGGCAGTCATATAAATTGAAGAGTCATTTTGACTTCGAAAAGCAAAAATATTTTCTGATTGTAATTTTATCTCTGGCTACAGAAATGTTAGCCGCGATCTTTCGGATTTTTTACTTTTAAATTTTGACTTTCTCAGGTTCTTCCGATCTTTCGTAATCTCAACCAGCTATCATGAAATCATTTCCTTCTTTCGGACCCCTATTTTTACTTTTTACTTTTGAATTTTTATTGCTCACCTCCTGCTCAGTTTCCTCCAAAATCTCCAAATCAGCCAAAAACACCGTCCTCAACGCGGCTCCCTTAAAAACCGCCCATATCGGTATTTCCATCTACGATCCCGAAACCGGTAAATACCTCTACAATTACCAGGGTGATAAATATTTTGTCCCGGCCAGCAATACCAAAATCCCGACTTGTTATGCGGCGATGAAGTATCTGGGGGATAGTTTGGTGGGGTTGCGGTATGAAATAGTTGCTTCAATAGGAGATACAAGTATGCTAATTGAACCAACAGGTGATCCAACATTTCTGCATTCTGATTTTATTTCTCAACCAGTCTATAATTTTCTTAAAACTACCCCAATTAGATTTGGAGTTGTATTACCTATGGTTAATACGATTTCTTATTCAGGAGGGTGGAATATTGGTGACTTAGGTGAGAATTATTTACCAACCAGGTCTTATTTCCCTGTATACGGGAATATGGTATGTATAAGTGTCAATAAAGGTATCGTAAGTTCTGAGCCGGGATATTTTTCTAAGAATAATTTAATTTCTTACGGATTTAGAAATGGCAGAGCAGAGATTAAAAAGCCCTCTGAAAAGAATTATTACGAAGTGAAATCTGATACAAATGTGAGCAATTATAAACAACAACTTCCATTTAGCATAGATTTGAATTTTCCAAAAGTATTGATTGAGGATACGCTGAATAAACGGATTGATTATTCTTACTCACGAAATTCTCCAGTGGCAAGTGCAAAATTTTTGGAAATCGAGTCAGCATGGTTTACTGACGAACAATTTAAATCAAGCCGTTTAAAGAATCCCAAAATCATCCACTCCCAACCCACCGACTCACTCCTCAAACCCATGATGCACCGCTCGGACAATTTCTTTGCCGAGCAATCGCTCCTGATGGTAAGCAATGAATACCTGGGTATGATGAATGATGCGAAGATCATTGACACCCTGCTTAAAACCGATTTCAAAGACCTGCCGCAAAAGCCCCGCTGGGCTGATGGCTCCGGACTCAGCCGGTATAATCTCTTTACCCCGCAGGACTTCGTCACCATCCTGAATAAAATGAAAAATGAATTCGGAATGGAACGGATCAAAACCATTTTCCCGACCGGTGGCGAAGGCACGATCAGTTCTTACTACAAAGCCGGCAACGGTTATGTTTATGCCAAGACCGGCACCCTCTCCGGCGTGGTGGCCTTAAGCGGTTTCTTATATACGAAGAAAGGGAAGCTGCTCATTTTCTCCACCCTGGTCAATAATCATCAGGCCAGTGCAACGGAGGTGAGAAGGGCGGTTGAAAGGTTTATTGAGAGCTTGCGGAAATATTAAAACCACATCACCACGGTTTCGGAATCAAACCTTGAGTGGCAAACCATGTCCCTATGACTGTCCATTACAACTAACCCCGACGTGTCCACCGAAGCCTTGGCGAAGGTAGATGGGGTTGAACGATTCATAGCCCCGGGTGCCAACCCCGGGTACCGGATTAAATGAAAGTCCTCCAACTCCAACGGGGTTGAACTTTCAAAGATATTTCTCAGCCAAAAGCCGCTACTGTTTATATGCTTTACGACTAACCCCGAATGGGGTTGAACCCATCATAGCCCCGGGTGTCAACCCGGGGTACGGGAAGAATTGAATGCCCCCAACCCCAACGGGGTTGAATTATAAAACAGGTTATTATTTAAAGCTATTGATTTCTCGATGTGCTATTTGACCCCAAACGTCTAATGTAGTTCAACCCCTTCAGGGTTGCAGGGATCATTTGTACTTCTCTACCCCGGGTTGACACCCGGGGCTATTAAAAGTTTAAGCCCTCCGGGCTTGGTTGAGCTTTTGCTTTTATATGTTCTGATTCAATGTATTGATATTTTGTAGTGCTGAACTAAAATTTATAATGGGAGTACTTTTCGGAAATCCCAACCCCGAATGGGGTTGAACCCATCATAGCCCCGGGTGTCAACCCGGGGTACGGGATGAATGGAATGTCCTCCAACCCCAACGGGGTTGAACTTCCCTTATGTTTGTTTTGATCTACGAATTGACAATTTTTAAATTCAGGCCCTTAGAAATGGGGTGATTTATATCGAAAAACTTCAACCACTACCCAACCCTTTCCCTCCGCCATCAGTATATGATGAAAAGCCTTTTATGCGGAAATTGTATGTTTTTATCAGCCTGTTCTTCCTTTTATCGGTGCAAAATGCTGAAGCCCAGTGCAATCCGGCTTTCAGTGTCAGCATTACCGGCTCCGGGGCCGTTTTTACTGCTGCAGCAAATGAACCCCGGTTTTCTCATTTCTGGATATTCGGGGATGGGAATAACGGGTATGGTCAGACTACATCGCATACTTATGCTTCTCCGGGTACTTTTCAGGTGAAGCACTATGTGTATGATTCACTCAGCACCTGCAGCGATTCCAGCACGCAGAGCATTACGCTGAATTTTACCCCCGTTTGCCATGCCTCCTTTTACAGCAATTATGATTCGGTTAATTATAGCTATGGTATTCATTGTACTTCAAATTCCACACCTTCATCTTCCCAGATAAGGACCTACACCTGGCGGGTCAATAATGTAATTGTAGGTGGAAATTCCAGTCAGCTGTTTTATCTGCCTTTACCCGGAACTAATACTATTTGTCTTACGATTGAAACAATGGCAGGTTGTACAGATTCCTATTGTGCAACCTACCAGGTTTCTCCACCATGCCAGCTGAATTCCAGCTTTACCTATACGGCAGATCCATCTAACCGGCGACAAATCAGCTTCACGCCTTCTGCCAATGGAAATACTATAAGGTACTTTTGGAATTTCGGTGATGGCTATACTTCTTCCGCCCGTCAACCGGTACATACTTACATTACTACCGGAACCTACCTGGTTGCACTTTACGCCAGAGATACGATCAGTAACTGTCTGGATACTATTTATCAGCAGGTAGCCATACAACCGGGACCCGAAGACAGTTGCACGGTTTCGTTTACATATACCCTCAATAATTACGGGCTGGCCCAATTCACGGCGCATAGCAATCAGCCAATAATATCGCAGTTCTGGTCCATTATGTCTTATTCCGGTGCCGATTCTTCCGTGATCAGTAATCCGGATCCGGGTTATCAGTTTACAGATACGGGCTATTACCAGGTTTGCCTTACTGTAACTACCAATACCGGTTGTGTCAGGAGCTATTGTGAAAATCTGTATGTAGGAAATCTGCAAGGCAGAAATTCCGGCCGGATCCCGGCCTATCCCAATCCTGTAACCAGCGGACCAGTTCGTTTTAGTTTGAATATAGCTCGGCAGGAAGAAATCAAAGTAGTGGTAATGGACCTATTTGGAAATCTTGTCTGCCGTTCGAGCCAGGCGGGATTCATTGGCACCAATCTGATCAATATACCGACAGAACGATTAGGAAAAGGACAATATTTTGTCGAAATATATGTGGGCAATCGGGTAAACAGAAGTATATTCCAAAAGCTATAAAATAACATTGGCGATTATTTGAGTAAGGAAGAAGAGCACATACTCCGCATCATTGAAGGTTGTATAAAGGATGACCGCAAAGCCCAGGAACAGCTGTACCGCAGCTATTACAGGGCCATGATGACGCTTTGTCTCCGCTATACAAAAAATGAATCCGATGCCATGGAAGCGCTGAACAGTGGATTTTATAAAGTGTATAAAAACATCAGCCGTTACGACAGCCAAAAGGCATCACTTTATACATGGTTAAGGACCATCATCATAAACAGTTGTCTGGATATGGTGAAGAGTAATCAACAAACCGCAGGCACAGGAGAACTGGAACAGGCGGCCAATATACATGTGCCGCCTGATGCAATAGCTGCCCTGTCTGCCGCAGCAATCCTCCAACTGGCCCGGGCACTACCCCCGACCACACAGGCAGTATTCAACCTTTATGTGATAGAAGGGTATACTCATAAGGAAATAGCCGGACTAATGATGATCAGCGAAGGCACCAGTAAATGGCATTTATCGGAGGCCAGGAAAAAATTACAAACCATGATAAAGACAGCAGGCAACCATGAGTGAAAGGTTACCATATGAAACACAATTAGCCGGGCAATGGTCAGCAAACACTGCCGGGGCGGACTTTCTCCTGCCGGATGAAAATCTGGCCTGGGCAGATATGCGCCGCCGGCTGGATGAAGACGAAGAAAAAAGACCAGTGGCCTGGTGGAGATGGGGTTGCCTGGGCTGGGCCCTGCTGGGATTACTGGCTGTAGGAGCGGGCTGGTATTTTTTACAACCCCAAAAATGGCTTAGTGAAAACCGGAAAAATGAAACCGTTATATCTGAACAACCACCACCCACAGGCCCTGCAAAACAACAGGAAAAAGGAAAACAGCCAAGAGCAATTATTCCAACTGGAGAAGAGCAAAACGGATTCAATCCGGCCAATGAATCAGCAGATCAGGATAAAAAGAACAAGAAAATTGCTATTGATAAGCAACCAGACCCTGAGCCTACATTGAATCCGTTGACAGCATCAAACGGCACCAGTACCATGCAATCAGGCAATGGGAAAAAACAAAAGAAAACTAAAACCAAACGGGAAGAGTCGTCGGTTACAACTACAAATACCCGAAAGCAGGCAAATACAACGGATCTAAAAATGATGAATCAAGCCGGCTCCCAAACAATGGATACAGCAGAAAAGAAGGATGACCCTCTGCCACAAAGACCCGTATCACAGGCTGTGGTAAAGAATGATACGCTGGAGGTAAAGCAAAAAAATACCATCGCTGTGCAAAAGTCCTTACCACATAAAGATTCAGTGAATGTTAAAACAGGAAAGGAGAAAAAAGAACAGGAAGTAAAAGATAAGATACCGTTAGTGTTTTCTGCCGGTTTCGGTTTACACCAGCAAGTACCCCTGGCCGGACAAACATTCACCCCATATAGCTCCCAGGGACGCAAAGCAAGTTTCGCAGATTATCTGCCTGCTGTTTACCTGCGACTGGAGAAGGAGAAAAAATGGTTCTTGCAGGGAGAATTCAGGTATGGAGCGCCCCAGTATACCAAACAGTTTACTTACCGGCAACAGCTGGTGCCGGATACGGGGAGTAATCCGCGGTATTCCACGCTGACAGCTTACGGGCTTAAGAAAACCTTTTATCACCAACTGCCATTGACCTTTCATTATTTCATCCGGCCCGGATGGTCCGTTGGAGCCGGTATGCAATGGAATCTGTTTAAAAGTGCTGTTGCAGAAAGAGAGGTTAGCAGGAAAAACAATTTCACACAAATAGATTCCCTCGTGAGCCGATCCATTTTCAAAGAAGAAGGTAACGGCTCGCTGTTCCGGAAAACATACCGGCAGGCCGTAATTGAATCTCAGTACAAGTGGAACCGGTTTTCTTTCGGAGCCAGGTATGCTTTCGGCCTTCAGCCCTATATCCAGTTCACATTGCCGGGCCAGTCACTCAGACAGGAACGAAATCATGCCCTGCAATTATTCATGCGGTATGAATTATGGCGGCAAAAAAAATAATCGACCAATCAATTTTTACAGCCATGCTTATCCCCAAGGGGGCTTTAGACGCTGATTGTAAGCAAAGTCATTAATTGTTTTGATTTTGGAATCAAACTTTGAACGTCCAATAAGATCTCCTTACGATTGTATTTTACGACTAACCCCGAAAGGGGTTTAACGATTCATAGCCCCGGGTGCCAACCCGGGGTACGGGATGAATTGAATGCCCTCCAACCCCAACGGGGTTGAACTATAAAACTGGTTTTTATTTTAAGCTATTGATATCTCGATGTGCTATTTGACCCCAAACTTCTATTGTAGTTCAACCCCTTCAGGGTTGCAGGGATCATTTGTACTTCTCTACCCCGGGTTGGCACCCGGGGCTATTAAAAGTTTAAGCCCTCCGGGCTTGGTTGAGCTTTTTCTTAGAGGAATGTTCAACCTGCCTGCCGGTAGGCAGGTATTCAACGCTCAATGCGCAATTTTCATTAACGTAATGTATCAAAAATTTGATGAGACTATCACCTCCCAAACATCCTCTCCAGCTGCTCCTGCTTAAACTCTAAATAAGTGGGATTACCATCCGGCGTTACATTCGGCGTGACACAGGCAAACAGGTCGGTGACCAGTTGCCGCATTTCGCGTTCGGTCAGCCGGGTGCCGGCCTTGATGGATTGTTGCCGGGCTAAGGAACGAACCAGTTTTTCGCGGCGGGAGAATTTTACTTCCGGACTAAAATGCTTGTATTGTTCGAGTAAGATATCAATGATATGCTTGTCATTCCCCGCTTCTACATCGGCCGGGGTGCCTTGAATTACATAGGTATTCTTGCCAAATGGTTCAATAGTATATCCTAAATACTTCAGGTCATCCATGATCTCCTCCATCACCGCCGCATCGGCCGGTGCGAGTTCCATCGTTGAAGGAAACATACTCCGTTGCGTAGCCACCGGTTTATCTTTGCCCGCTGCACTGAGCTGTTCATACAATACCCGCTCATGCGCTGATTGCTGATGGAGCAAGAGGAAACCGTTGTTGGAAGGAATGGTGATGTAGGTGTTCAGTAATTGTGAGATTTCAGCATCAGCGGCGAGTGGTGAGTGGTGAGTAGTGAGTGGTGAGTGATTCGCCGGGCCACTGGTTCCCGACTCCCGACTCCCGACTCCCGACTCGCTTCTTGCATACATTTCATTCCAATGCTTCAACTCCCC
>ENA-UOWO01007052-UOWO01007052.1-activated-sludge-metagenome-genome-assembly--contig:-NODE-7052-length-11280-cov-5.477506_pt1 | contig 11280 bp, 14 predicted proteins | sample MGYA00238148_ERZ761564 | MGnify/ENA primary metagenome ERZ761564 (study PRJEB28885, sample SAMN05720194) | activated sludge metagenome | isolation source: Anaerobic digester | place: USA...
CTCGGTTGAATAAAATTCGTTTCGGTATCTTACTGCCATTAGCGTACCCTTGCAAGTTTCAACCCGCTCCTTTCTGAACTCAATATAATATCAGTGCCTTTTAAAACCCCGTAAACAACAACCTCCTGGGTTCCTTTCATAAAAGTTTTTAACTTTGAAAGTGGCGAAATAACTTCAGGATCGATCATGGCGTTTGGGTTATCCCCTACCACAGCCATCGTGGGTGCGCTTGCCAAGCCTCCTTCAGCAAGTGCCGGTAAGGGTTGCGCCGCTATTAAAGCTATTTGTGCTGCCGCTAACGCTCCAACAACTACGGCTAATACTTCGCCAATGATAGGGCCAGCCGCCAAAGCTGTAACAACCGCCAACGCTCCCTGTACTACGGCTTGCATTATTGCCGTTGCCTTTGCGTCTTTGGCTTGCTCCCTCATTAAAGCCTTACGTTTCTTTTCGTAACCTTTATCTAACCTTTCTAAAGCCCTGGTCTTTTGATCCTGGGTCATGTAGGAATTTTCGATGTTTTCTTTTTCCCGTTCGTAATACTCATCATTGTCGGACATTCTCTGCTGAATGTTTGCAGATAATACCTCAGATATTGCGCTAACTACATTACTGATAACCCCCAAAATCACTTCGACAGCCGATTTCCAACCATCCCTAAATCCTTCTGCGGCTTGTTTTGCAAACTTTACGATTCCACTAAAAGCGTTTTTTAGCGAAGCAAAAAGACTTCCGGTTTTGTCTGAGATGCTGTCTAAGGCTTTACCCATTTCCTCCAATCCTTCGACTGCGGTCATGGCCCCTAAGTCCGTCGATGTTTCCGGCGGGTTTGGAGTGTTGGGAACTGGCTGTATTGCGGGATTTTCAACCGTAGATTTTATTCCGATTTCGACGGGTTTGAACTTTAATGCCTCTTTAAGCTTTTGTACCTTCCCAATAAGAGTGTTAATATCCGTGCCTAACTTTAAAGCACTTTCGGACGTTGCACCTTGCTCCTCGACAGTCTTATCATAAGCCTTTTGAAGTTCATCCAGTTGGTTAATAAGGTCGATTAACTCGGTCTGAGACTCAATTTCGGGAAGTTCAAATTCGACAGGTACGGATACTTTCGGGATTTCAGCCTTTGGGATTTCGCCCTTTTGGTAGTCGACAGGAACTTTTACCGGATCAATCTTTTGCTGTGATATCTTACTTTGGTTGTAATTTACATCAACATTGATCGGGTCAGGCTTTGGAATGTTTAATTTTTCCTGATCGTATGTTACGGGTATATTTATTTCGGGTGTGTCAACCTTAATATCAGGAACTTTAATAGGTTCAACTTTTACCTTTAAAGGATCCGGCTGGTCTATTTTCAATTCCTCTTTATCGAAGCCTACCGGGACAGTAACCGAATCGGGTTTAATCTTTTCAAGTTTGGGCTGATCTACCTTTACGGGAATATTAATAGCTTCTTTGGCGAAGCTTAACAGCTTACTTATTGCCGCTTGCTCTCTCTTTAAGCTTTCAGTAGTTTCGTCTCTTTTCTGAGTAAGGTTTCCAATGGTTTCATAATTCGTACTATTACTATCAATCTCAGAATTGATCTGTTTTTCAAGTCTTACAAGTTCCTCTCTTAACTTTTGCGCCGAAAGAGAATGTTTCTGCAAGCTTTCAGCTATATTCCCGTCCTCTTTTACTGAGATACCTACCTGTATATCCTCAGTCTTTCGGGGGCCGATCTTGTTAAGTTCACTCAGTAACTTAACTTCTTCTTTGATCGCTTCGATGTAACCTTTTTTATGAGCAATAAGATCTGAAGTAGATTTGGCATTTGCGCTCTGTGTAGCGATTTCATCCTGTAACTGGTTTTCAAGCTTTGAAACTTCATCCGAAAGTTGAGATACAATGTTCTTTGCCCCGGTTAACCTGTCAACCTCCGCTTTAATAGCCTCGACGTGCCTTTTCTTTTCGGCTATTAAATTAGCAGTTGACTGAGCGTTTTTGCTGTTAGCTGCAACCTCAGACTGTAACCTGATTTCAAGCTTTGAGATTTCATCGTTAAGCCTTGTAATTAGACCCTTCTTTTCCTCGACATCCCCGCCTAAATCTATGTTAGGAACTGACTTAACAGCCTCTTTCATGTCATCTACCAGGACGTTGATCTTAGCGACCTGTAAGGAATAATGCTCCATTGCCTTTGTGTCGCCTACCTGTTTTGACTTATTGTAAAGATCAACGTAGGATTGTGCCTGAACTCTTAAATTGTCAATGATCTGTTTGCGCCCATTTGCATCGGCTGAAACATAATCTTGAATATCTTTTGTGGCCTGATCGGTTTCTTTTTTGTTCTGTTCGGCAAACTTATTATCGTCTCTGATTCCTGAGAGATACCTCCCGGCGGCCCATGCTGCTACCCCGACCGCAGCGATAGCCCCGGCAAGTGCCAGCCAGGGATTAGTCGCTAAGACTGCGGGAACGGCCCGCATTACGGTTATAAACTTCCCTATCCCTCCTATGGTTATCGATAGTACTGTACTTATTTTCCCGATTACAAGAATCAACGGCCCGATAGCTGCAACGGCCAAGGAGATTCCAACGATCCACTTTCTTTGACTTTCAGAGAGAGAATCCAACCAAGCGGCAAAGCCTTTTATCTTTTCGACAATAGGAATTAAAGCCTCTGTGATTATCTTACCATAACTCTCCGTAAGGTTTCCGATCTGATTCTTTAATTGTTCTAAGGGGCCAAGTCCGACCTTCGCCTGTTCGGTTGCTATCTGAAACCCATCGGCAAACATTTTCTGAGCAATAGCCGCCTTCTCTGCATTTGTTTTAGCAGCCCTGATTGCAGGGTTAAGCCGTGACAACATCGTGAATTGCCCGTTCTGCGCCTGAACTGCCATTTTTATTGCCTGTGGCATTTCGACCCCAAAGGCTTTGGAAAGTCCGATAGCGTCTTTTGTAGCTTTCTCTGCGTCGGGTGACTGCATTGATTCCGCAAGCTGTAAGAACCCTTTAACGGCGTCATCTTCTTCCGTGGTCAGTCTTTGCATTTCCTCTGCAAAGCGGGTGTACTTCGCCAGCGTAGCGTCAACATCCTTCCCGTTGGCCCTTAATTGTGCCGTGAGCGATGCCGTGGCTTTCTCTGCATCCGCAAAGTTCTTTACAGCTAAAACTCCAAAGCCGGCAATAGGTAGCGATAGGCTTGTAGATAATTCTTTGCCTATCCTTTCAGCATTTTTGCCGAATTTCTTTAACTCTCTTTCTGATTTTTTAAGTTCAGTAAGAAGCGGTTTTATGTCACCCCAAATCTTTACTCCGAGACTTATTGCCATAAAACTCCTCCAGCTTCTTTAATTCCTCAATGGTAATAGGTTTTGTATCTTTCGGTTTTGATCGCTCCCAGTCGAAGGTTAACATTTCAGTTAACGATAATCGATTTTTTTGGTCAACCTGTATGTTCCAAAGAAGGTTAGTCGACCACCGTTCCCGCTCCCATTCCTGACGCTGTAAAAACATCTGGTGGTCGAAAAAACCTTCCATTTTGTTAAAGAACTCCCTGGGCGTTAAGTCCCAAAATTCAAGCCCCATTCCCATCTGACCCATGCCGATAGACATGAGGCTATCTAAAGTCACCGCCTGGGATTCGCCTTTTTTTTTGACGGTGGTGCTTGCATGGAGTTAAATACAGCCATTGCCTCACTTACCAACGAAGGTTCGTTGTCGATCCAGTTTTCCACGTCAGTAACCGAAAAGGTAAATTCCTGACTTAACTTTTCGTGGGCCTTTTTCATCCCACACCAAAGAAGTAGCGGAACTTCGCTTAGTTTTAACTGGGTCAACACTGTGGCAACCTGATCGGCTGCCAGTCCTTTCATGTCCATAAACAGCGCAATAGCCGAAAACGACATCACGAAAGGATATTCCTTACCTTCGATTTTGATGTATTTTATCATGTTGGTTCTGAATCTGCATAACTTCCAATGGCGTCCCAAACGGACACGTTAGGTATTAAAGTGATATATCCCGCCGCTGATATATACAGGTCGGTGTGACCGTCCATGTTGTCGGTGCAGGTGATATGGATTTCGCCGGATGCGGAGCTGTTTTTAATCATAATTGTTTCAGACATGCCTGCCACAGCCGGGATGGTGAGTGCAACCTGTACGTTCGTGGTAAGGTCGTACATGCCTCCCTGGGCTAAAGTTTGTCCGTCGATCGGGGGTTCCCAGGTTATCGGGCCGATTCCTCCCACGTTAACCGCTATTGCTCCGTCCCCTATGAAGGTTCCCGTGTAGGTTGTATTGCCCTGGTTAGGAGCGTCTACATTAACGCCTGACAGGTAGCCGTATCCTGAATAGTAAGAATCTTCGGTGTTGGCCGTGCGAAACTTGAGAGCTACCCGTGTTTTGTTTGCGATTAGGGCAATAAAATAAGCGTAGTTATACGAAGCGTCCAGGGCGACAAAGCCCTGAACCTCCATTTGCCAACTCTTTTGCCCCGGTAATACGGCCTTCCATCCTGCGCTCGACTTAGTTGAAGCGTCCCGCATTTCCTGACTTAAAGACAATGAACACGATGTACAATGTGCTATCGCATGTGTCCCGTCATAAATCAATAAGTCAGTACCGTTAATTATTCCCGCAGTTGCAGCCATAATAGATAAGTGTTAAAGGTTAATACTCAACACTTAGCTATTAGGTGTGTGTTGCCTGGGTTAAAACTCCGGTTCCCGAGAATGATGCTGAAAAGGTTGTCGAATCTTCCAGAGGTGCATCCATTTCCAAAGATTCCGCATAAGCGTCACCGTGCCACCATGCGTCTCCGCTTACCTCAGACGAAAACTTCAAAGAAACTTTTGTCCGATTGGTGATTAAGAGGGTGTAAAGGTCATCAAAGGCCGTAGTTGAAGCGTCCATAGCTACCAACCCATCGCATGAGATAGTCCATTTCCTTTTACCTTCTTTTACTTCGCCCCATCCGGCTGAAGATTTCGTGGTGGTGTCCCTTACTTCGTGAGAGGTTGTCAGTTTGCAACTTTTCGCCCCTGCGATTGCCGTTCCGTTTACATAGACCAGCAAATTTGTTCCGTTAATTGATCCTGTTGTTGCCATTTTAAATGATTTAAATTGTTAATCCACTTGACCAGGTGAATAAACAGAAAGCTTATCCGTTCCCTGGAATGTCACTGTATATGTTGTTGATTGTTCGTAAGTGGCCTCAGTTTCAAATGACATCAGATAGCCCCTGGCTTGCCAGTAATTACTATCCTCATCTTTAAATTTCAATATCGCCGTTGTCCGATTAGATATATATAGATTGTATAATATGTTAAAGTTTGTAGGGTTGATTAGTAAAAGCCCATCGGCGGCAATGCTCCAGCGTCTTTTACCTTCAGCGATTTCATTCCAACCGTCATGTTTGTAGCTTGCGTCCCTGACTTCATGGGTTAACATCAGCTTGCAACTCTTAGAAGCCGCAATAGCAACGTCATCGACGTAAACCAAAAACTCCGTGCCGTTAATGATGTTCGCCATTAGACTTTAACCCTGAATTTATACTCACATATTTTAATAAAGCATTGTAATTCACTATCGTAATCATCCGATTCTGTTACATATTGACATGAATCTACAATCACAGATGAAACAGTACCTTTCATTCGATCAAGTAAGGCCCGGACAGAATTGGCCTTTGTGCATACTGAGGCATAGGTCGTGTCGTAGATCATCAGTAGAACAGTAATGTTATCAACCCAAACAGCAGATTTAACCCCTTCTTCTTCGCTCGTCAAGACTTCGTAAACCAAATACGGAAATGCGGTTCCCTGCGGGGCCGTTACCGGATAAACAGGCACGGTTGAATTAACCTTGCTGTAAATCACTTTCCCGATATTTGAGGTTATATATGTCATTTGAGTTTATTTATTTCTGCCTGTATCTGTCTTTCTAATTCCGTTAACAATCCTGTTTTTACCGATTCTCCGACTTCTTCCCAGGCTTTATCCACAAAAGGGATCGGCGGTTGTTTCCTTCGTTTCGTTCCCGCCATTGGGAAGTGTTCGTACCACGGATCCCATTTGCCTCTGAATCTTGGCCTCACCCAAATTGCCGGATAATCTTTACCCCTTCCTATGATTGTGCCTATCGAAGCCCTGAGATACCCCGACGGGTGATTTCTTGATGCTAACCTGTTACCATGTGATCCGTACTTACTTACCGGGCAAAGGGCCTTCATCCGATTTTCAAGTGTCCTGGTATTATTTTTAAGAACTTTTATAAAAACTTTCTTTCCTACGGTGTCCGAAAGTGCTGAGAATTGCTTTTTGATTTGCTCAACTTCTTCCGGTTTTAGTTCAATGTGAATCATTGTATTTTCCGTGCTGTCAATTCCAGGTATTTCCTCCGTCCGACTTCAGCTATATGCAGTATGTCATAGTTGACAGAATCGTAGGTTATTCGTGTTTTTTCGGTTATCGAAGTCCGATACCTGATTGTAAAAATGCAGTCAGCCGAAACCGTTTCTTTGGTCTGAAACAGCCTTTCGTTGCCCTCCTTAAACCTGATCCAGGCCCATACGGTCGCAAGTGTTGTATAAGTCTTTGTGACCTCCCCAAAACTTCCGTCGCCGGTTTGCGTATAGTTTGCAAGTGTTATCCTCCGATCTAAGTTTCCGGTTGCCATTAAAATTCAATTAGTCTGTAAGGGTCAAGTAAAAAACAAGCTCCCTGTGGAAGTTCTAAAGGATTAGCCCCGATTACGACAGATTCCCGGTGTTCATAAAGATGCCCGATAATAAGAAGGATAGCCGCTTTGATTGCCCCTGGTACATTGGCTGCGGCCCCGTACCCGCAAACATAGGTCACACATACAGAATTTTGAATGTCTCTGACCGTGGGCCAGCTTTTCGAATACTTCAAACAAGCCTTTCCGGGATTGGAATATGTATCAGCTTCGTAAACCGATGTGCTTAGTGTTTGCGTAACTCCGTCACCGTCGATATAAGTAATGGAAGTAATAGAAGAAAGGTTCCCCGGACGGAGTGTGATCTCATCCGGGAAACCATTAAAGTAAGCCTCCCACGTCTGGCTGATTAAAGCCCTGCCGATATAGTTTTCGGCTGCTTCGCGCGCTGCGGTAATCAAAGCTGTAATCAGATTGTCGTCCGTTGTATCGGAATCAATCTTCAGATGCAGCTTTGCTTCCGTTGAAGAAACAGGCTCAGTGACGGGTGCGGTTTTTAGCTTTCCCACTTATGGCTTTGTTTTCGGGTTTTGATAATTGTGCGGTTTCGTAGGCCATTTCAGGCTTGTAGTCTGCAAGGATCTTTACGATCCCTGCATGTTCAAGTGATTTTGCTTCATCTGCGGGTAAGTTGATCTCCGTACCCCTTGCGGCTGAATACTGCAACCCTGCGAAACTCTGTAAGACTAAACATTTCATATCTTAGATATAAAGGGAAAATCCCGGTTAATACTAAGTAGCAGCGCAAACAGCGTGTTTGATGGCATTGGTGTTCATCAGTTCGCTGTCTGAGCGATGCCAGAGCTGGAAACCACGTTGCATGAAGTCCATATACCGCTCGTTGAAAACGGTCATCATCACGCCCTGAACGTCCCGGATATAAAAGTGCGACCAGTCACCGAAATACATCGGTTTGTTACCTGCGGTTCCAAAAGCATCGATGTTGTCATTGATGAAATACGGGAAACCTTCGATGGTGTCAGGCGTACCGGCGATAAGAGAAGGTTGCCACAGGCTGCGGTCGTCAGTCGATGAGATAGCCAGTTTCTTTATAACCTTCAGGGTGCTGTCTGCAAAAGCAAAGGCGCACTTGGGAGACTGCCGGTAGGCTATCCCAATGCTGTGTATCAGGTCAAGGATGGTAAGGCGGGTAATGGCTGATTTTGCCATGTAGGCCCCCTGGGTGGTAGCTGCGGTTTCGATACCATTAGGCTCGGTGGTCCCGTTACCCAGGATATAGTAATAATCCTCTCCCCTTGCGACACGGTCGCCCAGCATTTCGACGATAAGCTGTTCAATCGAAAAGGCTGAATCCTGTAAAAGCTGGATCGATACCGGAACGATGTCGGAGTGAAATAAGAAAGCTCCCAAAGATTTCTGACCAAAGGTTAAAAGGGTCTGAGTGGCCTGAGTTTCTTCCGCTAAAATCCGTCCCTTGTTTGAGGTGTCATCGATAGTCGGGAAATTGATCGTACCGCCTCCGGCTGTGGTGAAAACCGTCGCCCAGTTACGGATCGGTGAAAGGGTGAAAAGTCTTTTAATGACTTTGTCGCCCAAAAGAGTAGGGACAAGATACCCTCCCGTTGTGCTGGTGGTATTTTGGCCTGATTGTGTGCCACGGAAATCCTTTGCGCCCGGACTGAGTGCCTCGGTGCGCTCTCCGCTTCTTACCAGTCTTTCAAAAGCCCGTGAGTACTTTTCGTCCTGATTTTCGAGATTGTCAGGAACTACCTTTGAGGCTTCCGCTTCCAGTTTTTCATAACGCCGAATCTCAGCGTTAATCTTTTCCATGTCATCGTCCAACAGATCGAAGCGTTTACTTTCTTCGTCGTTCAGAAGACGATTTTCGAGGGCCGCCTGATTTTTAATATCCTCCATTTGGTGGATAAGGCTCCCTTTTTTCTCTCTTAACTCTTTCGTTGTCATTGTTTTTAGGGATTTGTGAATAATTGCCTTTATCAGGCGTTTTTGTGAATTGCTATTTTTAAAGCAAGCGTTGACTGCTCACTTTTGAATTTTGCCAAATCATCGTCAGGATCAATTGGGTAATCCTCACGGGCCTCGATCTTTGAGCGTATTTCTCTTAGTTGTGTATCGGTCTGAGTATAGGCTGGAAAAACCACGGGCGAAGCGTCGTATAGCCTTTCAAGCTTTAAAATGGTTCGTGTAACTTCGCCGGTTTGCGTATTGCGCTCCAGTTTGTCATCCTTCACAGTAAACCCAAAAGACATACCGTCGATGTTGCCGTTTTTCATGTTTTCCTTAAGGTCTCTCCCGGCTGTGGTGTCCGGGAAGGTCCATTCGATCACTCCGCCGATCTCGTCTTTTGAAATCTTTGCGGTTCCCGATTTCGTCCGGGCAACAATGAGGTTTGAATCATGGTTGACCAAAACCCTTACGTCATCATTCATCACATCGTCCAAGGCCCCAGGGTCGATCTTTTCCCGAAATCCGGGCCATAACTCGGTTTCCTGATTGAAAACCAAAAAATGACCTATGCCTTTACTTTCCGTTTCCGTCTCCCGGTATTCCGGCTTGAATTGTCTCGTTTCCATCTTTTGTTAAATTTGCAGGGGTCAAAGGATCATCCAACCCTTCAAGCGGGTTGCGATCTTCAAGCTCCCTGACTTCGTTTCGTGTTAATACTCCCAGCGTAACCGTGGTGTTATAGAATGCGGCCCGTGAAGCTGAATCGCCCCTCAACAGCCCTTCAAGATTGAACTTTGTGTAATGAGTAGTCTTTTCAGATTCCTTTAAAAGCTTCCGGTTTAGTTCCTGTTCCCACCGAACTACAATGGGTCTTATGGTGTTGGTGACAAATTCGATTCCCTGATGTTCGATGTTTGAGAAGGTCGAACGATCTAAGGAATTAAGCATATGTAACGGCACTCCATAGATTCGTGCCACTTCTTCGACCTGAAATTTCCTTGTGGCAATAAACTGAGCTTGTTCCAAAGGAATACCTACGGGAGAATACTTGACTCCAAAAGGTAACATCGGCGTTTTCCAACGGTTCCCGTCACCAGTGTATCTCTTGGCCCAACTGTCGGTAACAAGGTCGATTTGTTCTTTCTTCATTGTTTGTTCGGAAGAAAGAATACCGTTAAATGATGCCCCGTTAGCGAAGAACTCAGCCCCGAATCTCTCAGCTACCAAGCCAAGAGCAATGTTTTCCTTTGCTATTTCAATCGGAGACTTACCTGAAATCCCGTCAAATCCTAATCCGGGAATATGGATCATGTTTTCGGCGTAGATTATTTCCTCTCCGTCCGGTTTGTGGATTTTATACCTTAAACTCTTAGTACCGTCTTTACGGATGACCTGAAAAGGTTCTACAATGGAAGGATGGATAAAATCTAACCATTCAGGCTCATATGTTTTCCGGTTCCTTATGATTTTCGAGTACCCATTACCCCAGAGAAGGATCGAAGCTTGCATTAGCTGCCGCCAGTCGAAAGAGGTATAGCACTCACAGGGCGAATCATGCAGAATCTTTTGTAAGGGGTGAAGGGAATCTACCGACTTTGATTTGCCTTCCTGTTTGTAAATCGAAAGCGGCAAAGAGGCCACAGTCTCAGATAGAATGCGAATACAAGCGTAAACTGAGGAAAATGTAACGGCTATATCCTGGTCTACCTGAATACCTGACCGGGATTCCTGACCGCCAAAGACTGAAAGAATGTTTTTAGAATTTACCGGGACGCCAGGATCTTCCAGGATAACGGTTTTCCGTTCTTCATTCTTTTCTTCCTTCTTCTTTCGCCCAAACTCAATGGAAAAATACATTATTCCCTTTTTATCGGGAACAAAACTAAACTAACTTAATAGCTTATTTTGTTGACATTGTCAAGTTCTTATGATAAGTATTTTTTAACAGGCAATAAAAAAGGCCCTCAATGGGGCCTTAACGCTATATTTTCGGGGTGTTACTTTTTTCGTTTTTTATTAACATGCCTACTCAGGATAGTCCTGAATGTATCGTAATCTGAGTATTTTCGCTTACCGAAATTGGCTTCATATTGCCTCTCTGCCGCTTCGTAGGCGTGTTGACATGATCCATAATCGGTTAGCATTTCAAGGTATCTTTTAATAAATCCTTCAACAGTTAACAGTTCTAAGATGTATTTATCAATCATATCATTAAGATTTGAGGTTTAAAACCAAGTGATTTTTTAAAGAACTGCAACCCTTCGCCGCCGGAAATCCATTCTCCGTAACAGAAATATCTACATTTCCGGGTTACTTTAAAGGCTTCCAAAAATAGAAGGTTCATAATCCCGTACTTAAAATAGTCTTTATGGCCCAATACTCTCGACGTTTGGGAAAATTCACCAACTATGTAAAGTTCCATGTATGCGACGATCCTTCCTTCAGGATTAAGACAGAGAATAAGTTTAAATTCGTGATTCTGACAGTAAACAGGCTTGTTGATCTTATAGGGATGGTTGTACGAATCGTGCATTTCCCTCCCCTGTCTTACCGGCATACTTTGATTTATGGAAAGGACCTCATCTAACCTTTCATTACGATAATCGTACTGATCTACGGTGCAATG
>ENA-UOWO01007056-UOWO01007056.1-activated-sludge-metagenome-genome-assembly--contig:-NODE-7056-length-11272-cov-28.625657_pt1 | contig 11272 bp, 10 predicted proteins | sample MGYA00238148_ERZ761564 | MGnify/ENA primary metagenome ERZ761564 (study PRJEB28885, sample SAMN05720194) | activated sludge metagenome | isolation source: Anaerobic digester | place: USA...
GCGGCCGACAGGTTGCTGGCGCCCAGGGCCACCAGCTCCTGGTCGGGCACGATGCGCTGGCGCCGCTTGGCCGCCAGCGTCTGCCCCACCGACACCGATTCGACGAAGCCCACCACGCTCAGCAGCAGCGCCGGCACCGCCAGCTGCTGCCACAGCGCCAGGTCCCACAGCGGCAGGGTGAACGGCGGCAGGCCCTGCGGGATGTGGCCCACCACCTTCATGCCCTGGGCCTGCCAGCCGAAGGCCCAGGCCAGGCCGGTGGTGACGGCGATGGCCGCCACCGGGCCGGCCTTGGTCAGCATGTCGGCCGTGCGGGCTGCCAGGCCCAGGCGCACCAGCAGCGGCTTGAGCCCCTTGCGCACCCAGAACAGGAAGGCCGTGGCGCACACGCCCACCAGCAGCGTCGGCACATGGGTGTGCGGCAGCTGCCGGCCCAGGGCCAGCAGCAGGTCCACCAGGGTGTGCCCGTCAGCCCGCACGCCCAGCAGCGTCTTCAGCTGGCTGGCGGTGATCAGCAGTGCCGACGCGGTGATGAAGCCCGAGATCACCGGATGGCTGAGGAAGTTGGCCAGGAAGCCCAGCCGCAGCAGGCCCATGGCCAGCAGCATGGCGCCCGACAGGAAGGCCAGCGTCAGCGCGGCGGCCCAGTAGGCCGGCGTGCCGGCGGCGGCCAGCTGGCCGATGGCCGCCGCCGTCATCAGCGAGGTGACGGCCGCCGGCCCCACCGCCAGCGCCCGGCTGGTGCCGAACACCGCATACAGCAGCAGCGGTGCCACGCTGGCATACAGGCCCACCTCGGCCGGCAGGCCGGCCAGCAGCGCATAGGCCAGGCTCTGCGGGATCAGCATCAGCGTGACGATCAGCGCCGCCACCGCATCGCCGGCGAAGGTGGCGCGGTCGTAGCGCCGGCCCCAGTCCAGCAGCGGCAGGCTGGGCAGCACCTGGCGCCAAGTCAGCCCAGCGGCCATCAGCCCACCATCTCGGGCTGGGCCAGCCATTCACGGCCCTTGAGCATGCCGTCCCAGTACAGCGGCGGCAGGATGCGCTCCTTCAGGTACCAGGCCAGGGCCGACGGCCGCTTGCCGTCGATCAGCCAGGTGGGCAGGCTGGGCGCCAGCTTGCCGCCATAGGCGAACTCGGCCAGCACGATCTTGCCGCGCGCCACCGTCAGCGGGCAGGAGCCGTAGCCGTCGTAGCGGGCCTCGCCCTTGGCGCCGGCACTGCCCAGGCCGGCGAGCAGGTTGTGCGCCACCACCGGCGCCTGCTTGCGGGCCGCGGCGGCGGTCTTGGCATTGGGGGTGTTGGTGCCGTCACCCAGGCCGTACACGTTGGCATGGCGCTTGTGGCGCAGCGTGGCCGGGTCCACGTCGATCCAGCCGGCCGCATCGGCCAGCGGGCTGATGCGGATGAAGTCGGGGGCCTTCTGCGGCGGCACCGCATGCAGCATGTCGAACTCGCGCGTCACCAGGGTCTTGCTGCCGTCGGGCTGCGCCTGGCTGAACACCGCCTTGCGCGCCGGGCCGTCCACCGACACCAGCGTCTGGCCGAAGTTCAGGTGGATGCCGTAGGCCTGCACATACGCCATCAGCGCGGGCACGTAGTCGGGCACGCCGAAGAGCACCGGGCCGGCGCTGCAGAACTGGATGTCGATGGCGCCCAGCACGCCCTGGCGGCGCCAGTGGTCGGCCGACAGGTACATCGCCTTCTGCGGCGCGCCGGCGCACTTGATGGGCATCGGCGGCTGGCTGAAGATGGCGCGGCCGCGGTGCAGCTGCTGCACCAGGTGCCAGGTGTAGGGCGCCAGGTCGTAGCGGTAGTTGCTGGTCACGCCGTTGCGGCCCAGCGTGTCGGTCAGGCCCTCGATGCCATGCCAGTCGAGCTTGAGCCCGGGGCACACCACCAGCTGCTTGTACTTGACCACCCGGCAGCCGTCCAGGATGACGGCGTCGCGCTCGGGCTCGAAGGCGGCCACGGCCGACTTGATCCAGTGCACGCCCTGCGGCAGCACGCTGGCCATGGTGCGGGCGGTGGTGGCGGGCTTGAACACGCCGCCGCCCACCAGCGTCCAGCCGGGCTGGTAGTCGTGGATGTCGGCGGGGTCGATGATGGCGATGTCCAGCCGCGGGCTGCGCGCCAGCAGGCTGCTGGCCACGGCGATGCCGGCAGCGCCGCCGCCGACGATCACGATGTCGTGGGTGGCGTCGGCCACTTCCACCGGCGTCCTGCCGCCGTTGACGATGCGCCGCAGCACGCCCTTCAGGTCGTAGCCGGCGCCGGCCGCGCGCTCGATGATCTGCGCCAGCGGTTGCTCAGCGGCCTGCGACAGCGCCCACATCGTGGTCGACCGCATGCCGGTGCGGCAGTAGGCCAGCACCGGCCTGGGCAGCTCGGCCATCAGTGCGCCGAAGTCGGCCGCCTGCGCATCGGTGACCTTGCCGCTCTCGGCGGGCAGGTAGCGGCAGTGCAGGCCCTGCTCGTGCGCGGCACGGGCAATTTCGTCGAAGCTGGGCTGGTCGGCGCCTTCGCCGTCGGGGCGGTTGCAGATGACCGAGCGGAAGCCGGCCTCGCGCAGGGTCTTCAGGTCCTGCGGCGTGATCTGCGCGGCCACCGACAGGGTGGCGGTGAGCGGTTTGGTGTCCATGGCTTGTCTCCGGGGTGGACGGGAACGGGCCGGCGCCGCTCTGTGGCGGCTGCCGGCGGCGGGGGGATCAGACCGCGTTCAGCGGGATCTTGATGTAGCGGGTGCCGTTGCTCTCGGGCTCGGGCAGCTGGCCGGCGCGCATGTTCACCTGCACGCTGGGCAGGATCAGCGTGGGCATGCCCAGGGTGGCGTCGCGCGCGGTGCGCATGGCCACGAAGGCCTCTTCGCTGATGCCGTTGCGCACGTGCACGTTGCGCGCGCGCTCGTCGGCCACGGTGCTGACGTACTGCACCTCGCGGCCGCCGGGCTGGTAGTCATGGCACATGTACAGCTGCGTCTCGGGCGGCAGGCTCAGCACCTTGTTGATCGAGCGGAACAGCGTGCGTGCATCGCCGCCTGGGAAGTCGCAGCGCGCGGTGCCGTAGTCGGGCATGAACAGCGTGTCGCCGACGAAGGCGGCGGTCTGGTCATGGTCGCTCACCACATAGGTCATGCAGGCCGGGGTGTGCCCGGGCGTGTGCATGGCGCGGGCGGGCAGGTTGCCGATATGGAAGACCTCGCCGTCGTCGAACAGGTGGTCGAACTGGCGGCCGTCGCGGGCGAAGTCGGGGCCGGCGTTGAACAGGCCGCCGAACACCTTCTGCACCGTGGTGATGTGCGCGCCGATGCCCAGCTGGCCGCCGAGCTCGCGCTTCAGATACGGCGCGGCCGACAGGTGGTCGGCATGCACATGCGTCTCCAGGATCCACTGCACCGAGGCGCCCAGTTCGCGCACACGGGCAATCAGCCTGTCGGCGCTGGCCTGGCTGGTGCGGCCGGACTTCGGGTCGTAGTCGAGCACGCTGTCGACGATGGCGCATTGCTGCGTGCCGGTGTCGAGCACGATGTAGCTGACGGTCCAGGTGGCGGGGTCGAAGAAGCCTTCGACCTGCAGGCGGCTGCGTGTGGGCATGGCGGTCTCCAGTCGGAGTTGGATGGTGTGTGGCAGGTGCCACTGGCTGTGCAATATCAAGAGCCGTGCCAGCCTGCCAACGGGCCTGCATGCTTTTGCAAGTGGTTGATGTGGCTCAGTTTCTGGCTGGTCGGCGAGGCTCCGGCGGCGCTGCCGGCACGGCGATGCGGCGTGGCAGTTCCAGATGGCAGTCCAGCCTGGCAGTGCTGGCAGTGCCAGCGCACAATGCGCCGTCCCCTCAGCCGCCCGCCATGCCAGCCCAGCCACCGTCCACCGCCACCACCATCGCCGCCCCGCAGGTGCAGGCGCTGGTCTCGTTCCTGGAGCACGAGGCGCAGCCGATGATCGTGCTCGACCCCGACTACAACATCCTGGCCGCCAACACCGCCTACCAGCGCCAGTTCGGCACCGTCGACCGGCCCTACATCGGCCACAAGTGCTACCGCATCTCGCACCACTACGACGTGCCCTGCGACCAGGCCGGCGAGCACTGCCCGATGAAGAAGGCCTTCGAGCTGAAGGGCCCTGACCGCGTGCTGCACATCCACCACACGCCGCGCGGCCCCGAGCATGTGGACGTGGAACTGCGGCCCATCCTGGACGACCAGCGCGCCGTGGTGGCCTATGTGGAGCGGCTGACCACGGTGCGCAGCGCGTCGGCCCGGCCCAGCGCCGACGGCCTGGTGGGCCGGGCGCCGGCCTTCAATGCGGCGCTGTCGGCGGTGCAACGGGTGGCGCCGTCGATGCTGCCGGTGCTGCTGCTGGGCGAATCGGGCACCGGCAAGGAGCTGTTCGCCCGTGCGGTGCACGAGGCCAGCCCGCGTGCGCACGGGCCCTTCGTGGTGGTGGACTGCTCGGGCCTGACCGAGACGCTGTTCGAGAGCGAGCTGTTCGGCTACGAGAAGGGCGCCTTCACCGGCGCCAACGCACGCAAGCCCGGCCTGGTGGAAACCGCCAAGGGCGGCACGCTGTTTCTCGACGAGATGGGCGACGTGCCGCTGTCGATGCAGGTCAAGCTGCTGCGGCTGATCGAGACCGGCACCTTCCGCCGCGTGGGCGCGGTTGAATCGCAGCAGGCCGATTTCCGCCTGGTGGCGGCCACCCACAAGCCGCTGGAGGCGATGGTGGCCGACGGCCGCTTCCGCCAGGACCTGTACTACCGCATCAGCGCCTTCCCGATCCACCTGCCGCCGCTGCGCGAGCGGGTGGCCGACATCCCGATGCTGGTCGACTCATTCCTGCAGCGCGGCGCCGCGGCCAAGCACCGCCTGGCAGTGGAGCCTGCCGCGCTGGCGGCGCTGCAGGCGCATGACTGGCCCGGCAACATCCGCGAGCTGCGCAACGTGCTCGACCGCGCCCGGTTGTTTGCCGACGACGGCACGGTGCGGGTGGAGCACCTGCCCGAGTCGCTGCACCCAGGTGCGCTGCGGCCCGTGCGGCTGGCTGCCGCCGCCGCGCCATTTGTACCGGGGGCACCCGGGGCACCGGCAACGCCCTCGCGCCGCCCGGCCGAGATCGACGATGCGGCGCTGCGCCAGCTGGCCACCACCAGCGACTGCACCCGCAAGGACCTGGCACGCCAGGCCGGGCTGAGCGAACGCACGCTGTACCGGCGGCTCAAGGCCCTGGGCCTGGCCTGATCAGCGGGTGGCCGGGCCGGCCGGCGCCGGGCTGGCGGCCACCGCGATCGGCACCGCCTCGGGCACCAGCAGGCTGCCCTGGCGCAGGCCGCGCCAGGTGGCCAGCAGCAGCGCCGCCACCAGCAGCGAGGTGGCCGCCAGCAGCGCCACGCCCAGCAGCGCGGGCGCGCCCTCGGGCACCAGGCGCAGCGTCAGCACGGTGACGGCAGCCAGCGGGAAGCTCAGGCTCCAGTGCGCCATGCCGAAGGGCTGGTCGGCGATGCGCCGCAGCAGCGTGGCCACCCAGGCCAGGGTGAACAGCGCCACGCCCCACAGCGCCCAGGCCACCACCAGCGGCGCGCCCAGGCGCAGCAGCGCCAGGCCCACCACCGCGGGCGGCGCCACCAGGATGAAGCTGGCCGGCAGCAGCCGCTCGGGCCACAGCCCCTGCTGGGCGATGCGCACCAGCAGCAGCACCAGCACCACCGGCCAGAACAGCGCGCCCACGCCGAACTGCGCCGCCGACCAGGCCACCTGCCCCAGCGGCACGCCGGCCAGCGGCACCAGCACGTTGCCGACGATGGGAATGAACAGGGCCGGCGTCAGCGTGGCCCAGGGCAGGCCGCCGCCGGCCCCGGCGCGCCACCAGCGCGCCATGATCCACACGGTGGTGCCCAGCTGCGCCGCCGCGCCCAGCGCCCACAGCGCCACCAGCCAGGGCCCGGTGAGCCCGGCCGCCACGGCCGCGGTCACCAGCAGGATCAACGACACCGGCACGGCCGCCACGAACACATGGCGCACCGGGTGCTTCAGGTCGTCGGCCCAGGCCTGCGGGTGCCGCTGCAGGCGCAGCAGGCTGGCGGCGGCCAGCGCCAGGAAGGCCAGCAGCGCCAGGGCGCTGACCACCAGGCCGGCGGCGCCGGCGCCGTCACCCAGCAGGGGCACGGCAGCATGCCAGGCCAGCGACAGCCCGGCCAGCCCCATCACGGTGGCAAACCAGCCGGGGGCCAGGTGTTTCAGGGGAGCGGGGTCGGTGGCCATGATGGGGTTGGGGTGCAGGGTCAGCGGGGCAGCACGAAGGTGGACTTCTCGCGCAGCGTGTGGGTGCCATCGTCTCCGGTGGCCGCGCGCTCGATCTGGAAGTGCACCACATGCGCACCGGCCGGCGTGCTGGCGGCTGTCTGCGGCGGCACACGCAGCGTCACCGACACCCAGTGGGCCTCGGTGGGCGCCACCGTCACCGGGCGCGGGTCGACCAGGCGCAGGCCGGGCAGGCCGTCGGCGCTGATGCGGTACTGCTGTGGCCGCTCGGTGGCATTCATGATCTGCAGGCGGTAGAGGTTCTCCACCTCGCCGTCGTCCACCTGGCGGGCCAGGGCGGCGCGGTCGCGCACCACGTCCACCTTGAACGGCGCGCGCAGGGCGATGCTGGTGCCCAGCGCGGCCACGATCAGCAGCAGCACCACGCTGTAGACGATGACCCGCGGCCGGAAGATGCGGCGCAGGCGCTGGCTGCGCGTCAGGTGCTGGGCCAGGCCGTTCTGCGTGTCGTAGCGCACCAGGCCCGGCGCGTAGTTCATCTTCTTCATCACGTCGTCGCACACGTCGATGCAGGCGGCGCAGCCGATGCATTCGTACTGCAGGCCCTTGCGGATGTCGATGCCGGTGGGGCACACCTGCACGCACAGGCCGCAGTCGATGCACGAGCCCAGGCCCAGCTGGGCCGGGTCGGCCTTCTTCGAGCGCGAGCCGCGCGGCTCGCCACGCTCGGTGTCGTAGGTGATGATCAGCGTGTCCTTGTCCAGCATGGCGCTCTGGAAGCGCGCATACGGGCACATGTACTTGCACACCTGCTCGCGCAGGAAGCCGGCGTTGCCGTAGGTGGCCAGGCTGTAGAACAGCACCCAGAAGGTCTCCCACGGGCCGAGCCCCAGGCCGGCCACGCTGGCGCCCAGCGTGCGGATCGGCGTGAAGTAGCCGACGAAGCTGAAGCCGGTCCACAGCGCGATGGCCACCCAGGCCGCGTGCTTGCCGCCGCTGCGCCACAGGCGCTGGGCGTTCCAGCCGCTGGCGTCGAGCTTCATGCGTGCGGCGCGGTCGCCTTCGAACTTGCGTTCGACCCACATGAACATCTCGGTGTACACCGTCTGCGGGCAGGCATAGCCGCACCACAGCCGGCCGGCCACCGCAGTGAACAGGAACAGCGCATAGGCCGCGATGATCAGCAGCGCGGTGAGGTAGATGAAGTCCTGCGGGTACAGCACCAGCGGGCCGATGTAGAAGCGCCGCGTGCCCAGGTCGAACAGCACCGCCTGGCGGTCGTTCCACTGCAGCCAGGGCGTCAGGTAGAAGGCGATCTGGGTGATCCACACCAGCGCCCAGCGCCAGTTGACGAAGCGGCCGGTGACCGAGCGCGGGTAGATCTTCTTCTGCGCCTGGTACAGCGAGACGATCTGCACCGCGGCATCGCCATCGGCGGCCAGCGCGGCAGCGGGTTGGCCCGGGGCGGGGGAACGGGGTCGGTCCATGGCGGAAGCCTTGTCTCCTTGGCGTGGATCGGTCGGCACCACACGGCCGCGCATCCGCGCCATGCCCATCCCCTGCAAAAGCCTTGCCAGCGCGCCGGGGGTGGCGGCGGCAGGCCGTGGCCGGGGGCGTGCCCCGCTGGGGCGCCAGCATCCAGCGGTTGGCACTGCCAGCACTGCCAGAAACAACTGCCAAGGGGAGCTGCCAGGCCACTGCCATGTCACCCTGCCCTGCCGTGCGGCCGACCTGGGCCAGCCCTGCCAGGGGCGCCGGCCCGGTGGCGCCAACGCCCCGGCGGGACGTGCAGCGTCAGCGGTGGACGGCGCGGGTCAGGCGGTCGGCCACCGGCACGGTGTCGTCGCCGTCGAGCTCCATCGCCACCTGGGTGCAGACGGCGCGGCACAGCGTGGCAACGCGTTCGCTCTGCAGACGGTAGAAGATCTGCGTGCCCTCGCGCCGCTTGCCCAGCACGCCGGCACGGTACAGTGTGGACAGGTGCTGCGACATGTTGGGCTGGGTGGTGTCGATCTGGTCGAGCAGCTCGGACACGTTGCGCTCGCCGTTGCACACGGCGCTGATGATCTTCAGCCGCACGGGCGTGGACAGCAGGCCGAACAGCTCGGCTGCGGACTCGAACACCTGATCGTCCTCGCGCTTGTCGGCCACCTTCTGGTCCCCGCTCGATATTATGCGGATCAGTATATCAATACGCGCCGATGATGACGCGGACCTGACTACTTGAATCGGTAGTGGTCGCGGTTGAGCACCGCCGAGACGGCGGTGACTTCGTCCGGAAACAGCGTGAGGTTCAGTTCGAGGTTGCACTGCTCGACCATGCCGCGCAGTGCAGCAGGGGAGTTGATGCGCCCCTGCGGCCGGTAGATGGCCGATCCGTCGCCGCCCACCTTGCGGGTGTGGCACTCGGCGCAGCGGTGCTCGCGCACCAGGCGCTCGCCCAGGGGCAGGTCAGCGCCCTGGTAGAGCGCCGCCGCGGTCTGCGCCGACGTGGCTGCGGCCAGCAGCAGGCTGCCAGCCACCCCGCCAACGGCGCGCCACATCACTTGGCGCCGCCCAGGACCCAGACGGCCAGGGTGTTCAGGTCGGCATCGCTCAGGGCCGGCTGCGCGGGCATCGGCACCGGGCCCCACTTGCCGGTGCCGCCCTGGCGGATGCTGGCGGCCAGGGTGGCGGCGGCGTCCTTCTGGCCGGCGTACTTCTTGGCCACGTCCTGGTAGGACGGGCCCACCAGCTTCTTGTCGACCGCATGGCAGGCGGTGCAGGCGTTCTTCTGGGCCAGGGCGAGATTGGCCAGGGCGGGCAGGCTGGCAGCGGCCAGAACCAGCGCAGCGGCCGTGGTGCGGACAACGTTCACAGGCGAGACTCCTTGCGAGGGTGGCGTGGTTGAATCACTTGATAATTGATCAATGATATTCGCGTGACCCTCCACCCCGAGCCGGGGAAATCCCGAGGTGGCCCGGCGGCTGTGTGGCGCGACGCCACAATCCACGCATGAGCGAGTCTGACCTGCAGGCCCTGACCACCACCGTGCTGTGGAGCGCCTTTGCCTTGTCGGTGCTGTTTGGCGCGCTGGCGCAGCGCACCCATTTCTGCACCATGGGGGCCATCGCCGACATCGTCAACATGGGCGACTGGTCGCGCATGCGCATGTGGGTGCTGGCCATTGCGGTGGCGGTGCTGGGCTTCAACGGCATGGTGGGCGCCGGCTGGATCGAGGCGCGCCACAGCGTCTATGCCGGCCCGCAGCTGCTGTGGCTGTCGTCGCTGGTGGGGGGGCTGCTGTTCGGCTTCGGCATGGTGCTGGCCTCGGGTTGCGGCAGCAAGAGCCTGGTGCGACTGGGTGGCGGCAACCTGAAGGCCGGCGTGGTGCTGCTGGTGCTGGGCGCCACCGGCTTCGCCACCCTGAAGGGCGTGACAGCCGTGCTGCGCGTCGGCACGGTGGACAGGGTGCATGTGCCCGTGCTGCCGGGGCAGGACCTGCCGACCCTGCTGGCCGCCTGGCTGGGTGCACCCGTGCCGCTGGTGGCAGCCAGCGTGGGGCTGGCCGTGGGGCTGGCCCTGCTGGCCTGGGTGCTGCGCCGGCCGGAAGGGCGCACGGCCGAGGTGTGGCTGGGCGGCGCAGGCATCGGTGCGGTGGTGGTGGGCATGTGGTGGGTGTCAGGCCGGCTGGGCTTCGTGCCCGAGCACCCGGTGACACTGGAGCCCAGCTTCCTGGCCACCAATTCGCGCCGCATGGAGGCGCTGAGCATGGTGGCGCCGGTGGGCTATGCGCTGGACTGGCTGCTGTACTTCAGCGACACCTCCAAGCTGCTGACCACCGGCATCGTCAGCGTGTTCGGCGTGCTGGCGGGGTCGGCCGCGATGGCGCTGGCCACCCGCAGCTTCCGCTGGGAAGGCTTCGCCAATGTCGAGGACACCGCCAACCACCTGGTGGGCGCGGCGCTGATGGGTGTGGGCGGTGTCACGGCCGTGGGCTGCACCGTGGGCCAGGGCCTGTCGGGTATCTCGACGCTGGCCCTGGGCAGCATGCTGGCGCTGGCCGGCATCATGGCCGGCGGCGTGGCGGCGTTGCGCTACCAGGCCTGGCGGCTCGACCGCATGGTCTGACTCAGGCCGTGCGCTGCAACTGCCGCGCCAGGCCCAGCACATCGTCGGCTGCCATCTCGCCCGGGATGGCCTGCAGCAGCCGGCCCTGCCGGTCGATCAGGCAAGTCATCGGGATCACCCGGCGGGCGGTGAACCGCGCGCGCAGGCTGCCGTCGTCCAGCGCCACCGGAAAGCTCCAGCCCTGCCGGGCCATGGTCTGGCGCACGGCGTCGGCATCGCGGTCGAGCGCAATACCCAGCACCCGCAGCTGGCCGCGGCTGGCGCGGTGCAGCGCCTCCACATGGGCGTTGTGGCGCTTGCAGAATGCGCACCAGGTGGCCCAGAACACCACCACGGCCGGCTGTTCGCGCCAGGATGCCGGGCTCAGGCTGCGGCCGTCCAGCAACTGGATGACCGGCCAGTCGACCGCCTGCGGCGCCTGCGCCGAAGCCAGCGCCGGCCACAGCAGGGCGCTGCCCGTCAGCAGCAGCTGGCGCCGCAACCGCACGGGGCAGGGGCCGGGCATGTCAGGGAAACTGCTCAATTCGCATGCACAAATATAAGCGCAGAATTGATTGGTGCCAAGGCGCCGGTGCACCCGGCACACTGGCGGATCCGCACGAGCACTGGAGACACACCGATGACACCTTGGATGACGGGCGTGGCATGCGCCCTGGCGCTGGCGCCACAGCTTTCGCTGGCGCAGGACGTGCATTTGGCGCGCAACCTGGCCGCCACCTGCGCCAACTGCCATGGCACCAATGGCCAGGCGCGTGGCGACATGAAGCCCCTGGCCGGTGTCTCTGCCGAGAAGATCATCGCCGCCCTGGCCGACTACAAGAGCGGTGCCCAGCCCGCGACGATCATGCACCAGATCGCCAAGGGCTACACCGATGAGCAGATCAAGCTGGTGGCGGCCTACTTCGCCGC
>ENA-UOWO01007059-UOWO01007059.1-activated-sludge-metagenome-genome-assembly--contig:-NODE-7059-length-11269-cov-10.188068_pt1 | contig 11269 bp, 10 predicted proteins | sample MGYA00238148_ERZ761564 | MGnify/ENA primary metagenome ERZ761564 (study PRJEB28885, sample SAMN05720194) | activated sludge metagenome | isolation source: Anaerobic digester | place: USA...
AATCGGGGACAGACAGCCCTCCTCGGGGACTCGGAGGGAGTCAGTCCCCGTTTTCTGCGAACCCTCCCCCCGTTTACGGGGGGATTGAGGGGGGGGCGTGCGAAGCGAGTCCGAGCCGGGGGTGCCGCCGCTGTGACCGGTGTCCTCACCGAGCCAGGCGGCCGACCGAACGGACTCCATCGGAGCATTGCGCAGAATCAATCTGCGCCTACTTGGAGCGTAGTTGGCGCAGGATGATCGTGCGCTGATCCGGCGGGTGCAGGAGGCTCGGGACAGACAGCGTTTTTCGCTCCGCTGCGCTGCGCGAAACAACGTGCCAGTCCCTTCGCCCTAGAATCGTCTCCCACAGGCTTGCCGGTTGGGTGCACGGGATCCTCGACCAGTTCGCCCAGGGCCTACACGTGTTCCGATCCGCCTCGGATGTGGCCAAGTCGGTCTCCTGGGGGCTCATCACGTGGGGGCTCTTTTCCCTGAGCAACGCAGTCGCCCTGTCCGCGTTCGGCTACCCCTATCCCTGGTACGCCCCCTTTGTCGTGGCGGCCATCGTATCCGTGGTCGTTAGCCTACCGGTAGCGCCGGTGTTCATCGGCCAGTTCCATTTCGCCTTCGTTGTGGGGCTTGACCTCATTAACCGGATTGACGACAGCGTGGCAGGCGGCCGGAACCTGAGGCACGGAAGGAGATCTCTCGCTGCGCTCGAGATGACAGGAAGGGGAACATCGGTTTTGAGTTGGGGATGGTGTCAAGCCGTGGCGCCTATCCGCACGCACGCCGGATCTGCATTCCCACGGGGGACCGTGGGAACGAGGGACGGAAGGAGATCTCTCGCTACGCTCGAGATGACAGGAAGGGGGCATCGGTTTTGAGTTGGGGATGGTGTCGAGCCATGACCCCTATCCGCACGCACGCCGGATCTGCATTCCCACGGGGGACCGTGGGAACGAGGGAGTTATGGAAGGAGATCTCTCGCTACGCTCGAGATGACAGGAAGAGGGCATCGGTTTTGAGTTGGGGATGGTGTCAAGCCATGACCCCTATCCGAACGCACGCCGGATCTGCATTCCCTCGGGGACCGTGGGAACGAGGGATAGTCCGAGTGGAAAGGCCTGCGCTTGCTGCTCGCATTCCGTTCCGAAATCGTCGCGCTCGATTGACACGTTCGGTCGCATGTAGTATGGTTCCATCGCGCTGATTTGACTTGGTTTACAGAGGACTCGACTATGGCGGAAACGACACCGGATGTCTCGATTGTTGTTCCGGTTTACAACGAGGAGGCGAACCTTCGCGAGCTGTATTCGCGGATTGTCGCCACGATCGAGGCCCTCGGGAAGGACTTCGAGATTGTCGTTGTGAACGACGGTAGCCGAGACGGCAGTCTCGAGTTGTTGCGCGAGTTGCACGCATCGGATTCGAGGTTGCGCGTGGTGAATCTGATGCGGAATTTCGGCCAGAATCCGGCGCTATACGCGGGATTCTCGCAGGTGCGCGGGCGGTACGTCGTTATGCTCGATGCGGACCTCCAGAATCCGCCTGAGGAGATTCCGAAACTCCTTGCCAAGCTCGACGAGGGCTACGACGTGGCCACGGGATGGCGGGTCGAGCGTCGTGACAGTCCGTTCCGGCTGGTGTCGTCGCGGATCCTGAACGCGATGGTGGCGCGGATCACGCGGTTACCGGTGCACGATCACGGTTGCGCGCTCAAAGCGTTTCGCCGCGAGGTGGTGGACCAGTTGTCGGGCCTTTTCACGCACCGTTCGCGGTACCTGCCGACGGAGGTGGCGTGGCTCGGGGTGCGGATCGCCGAGGTCGAGGTGGCGCACCACCCACGCGAGAAGGGGACAAGCAAGTACAGCATTCTGGCCCTGATGGCGGCCAGTTTCGACCTGCTCACGAGCATCACGTCGGCGCCGCTCGAGATCATCGGCATCATCGGCTGGTTGTTCGCGCTAATCGGCATGTTTATCAGCGGCGTGGTGGCTCTGCGCTGGCTATTTGTCGGGGCGTACGAGCCCTTTGTGGTCATCGCGGGGCTGTTCCTTTTTCTGGCGGGTGTTCAACTCATCGCCACCGGATTCATGTGCGAGTACATCGGCCGCATTTTCAAAGAGGTCCAGAACAAGCCGTATTTCGTGATCAAGGAGGTGATCGAGTAATCGCCGGAATGCCGTCCGAAGCTTTGTTCGAGCGCATGGCCCTCATCCGCGCCGCCGAGGAGCGCTTTCTCTCCTTGTTTTCCGAGGGCAAACTGACGGGCACCGTGCACACGTGTATCGGCCAGGAGGCGATTGCCGTGGCCGTGGGGGCATACCTCGGCGAGGATGACTATGTCTTCGCGCCTCATCGGTGCCACGGGCATTTCCTGGCGTACGGCGGGCCGCTCGATGGGCTGGTGGCGGAGGTCATGGGCCGCGAGACGGGCGTGAGCGGCGGATGCGGCGGCAGCCAACACCTCCACTACCGCCGGTTCTTCTCGAACGGCATCCAGGGCGGCATCGTGGGCAATGCCGTGGGCGCGGCGTTGGCGCAGCGGCTCGCGAACACGGCGGACATCGTGGTCGTGTTTCTGGGGGACGGCACGCTGGGTGAAGGGCTTGTCTACGAGTCGCTGAATTTCGCCGCGCTCAAGCATCTTCCCGTCCTCTTCGTCGTCGAGAACAACCGGTACGCGCAAACGACGCCGGTCGAGGCCGCCGTGAGCGGCTCGATGGTGGCGCGCGCCGAGGCCTTCGGCATCGCGACAGGCGAAATCGAATGGAATGACGCCGACGCATTGGCCGAGGTGTTCGACGGCTGTTTCGCGTACGTCCGCGAGCGGCGTGAGCCCTTCTTCCAGGTTGTACACACCTATCGACTCGCGGCGCACAGTAAGGGCGATGATTTCCGCGATGCCGGCGAGATCGCGGCCTGGCACGAGAGGGATCCGCTCGCGATCCTGGCGTCGCGTCTCGGCGAGAAGAAAGCCGCGGCCATTCGCAAGCGAGCCAAGGCCGCGGTGGATGCCGCCGTGCGCGTGGCCGAGGCGGCGCCCGTCTCCGACGCGGCGGACTTGACGGCCGAAGCGCCGGCGACCGAATCGTGGCCGGCGCCGTACATCGAGTTGGCGGAACGCTATGGCAAGTGCCTGAACGCGGCGCTTGCGCGGATGATGGAAGCGGATCCAACGGTGTTGGTGATGGGCGAAGACCTGCTCGATCCGTACGGCGGCGCTTTTGGTGTAACGCGGGGCCTCTCGACACGGTTCCCGGAGCGCGTGATCGCGACGCCGATCAGCGAAGCGGGCATCGTGGCCTGGGGCTTGGGCGCGGCGCTCTGCGGGTACCATCCAATTGTCGAGATCATGTTCGGCGATTTCCTGGCGTTGGCCGCCGATCAGATCCTCAACCACGTCGCGAAGTATCCGACCATGTACGGCCGTGCCGTGGCCGCGCCGCTCGTCATCCGGACTCCCATGGGCGGGCGTCGGGGTTACGGGCCGACGCACAGTCAGTCCATCGAGAAGATGTTCCTCGGCGTTCCAGGACTGCGTGTTGTGGCTCCCTCCCACCTTGTCGACCCGGGCGAGCTGCTGCGCCGTTGCGTGTTGGAGTCCGATTCGCCCACGTTGTTCATCGAGAACAAGGTCTTGTACGGCGCGCAGGTCGAGCCCATCCGCGACGGCCGGCTCGGCGATTTCTACGTCCGGGTGAGCGACAGCCGCTTTCCGACGGTATCGCTGAGTCTCGTTGATTTCGATGGCGCGGATGCGGCGATCGTGTGTTACGGCGGCATGTGCGCGTACGCCCTGGAGGCGGCGCGTGCGCTCTTGCTCGAGCACGAGATCGCTGCGGACGTGGTGGTGCCGTCGCTACTGGCGCCGACGCCCGTTGCAGCGATCGACGCGGGCATAGGTCGTGCGGGCTTGGCGGTGACAGCGGAAGAGGCCACGGTCGCCTGTGGCTGGGGAGCCGAGGTGATTGCGGCGCTCGCGGCGCGTCCTGCGGGCGCCGGGCGGCGCTACCGGCGGGTGGGCGCTCTCCCCTGCCCCATCCCGGCTGCAAAGCCGGCGGAAGAAGCGGTGTTGCCGAACGCCGACCGCATTGTCCAGGCTGTGCTGAGGGAGTTGACATGAGTGATTCGTGGTTCGAAGTGGTAATGCCACAACTGGGCGTGAACGATACGCGCGTGACGGTGGTACGTTGGCTTGTCGATGCCGGTCGCCATGTGGCGCGTGGAGCGGTCTTGGCGGAGGTCGAGACAAGCAAGGCCACGCTCGAGCTCGAAAGCGAATACGAAGGCTATTTTTATCCGCTTGTCGATGCCGGGGCCGAGGTGGCGATTCGTGAGGTCGTCGGGCTACTATGCCCAGCGGCGGATCCGGGCGTCCTCCAGCGCTATCGCGTGTCTGCGGCGGCACCGGCGGCGACAGCGCCCGGCGGGGAGTCGAGACTAACGACGCGCGCGCGCGCCTTGGCGGAGGAGCATGGCATCGACCTCCGCGTTCTGCCAACCGATCGGATCATCCGCGAACGCGATGTGTTGGCGCTGGTCGAGCGGCCGGGAATCAAGGTTGCGGCGCCTCCGGCGTCGTGTGGCGTCGGCATATTCGGCGCGTCGCAGGGCGGGCAGGCGGTGCTCGAGTGCCTCAGGGCCGGAGGCGCGCATGGCGTGGTTGCCTTTATCGAAGACGCGCCGGAACGGATCGGCACGATGTTTGCCGGACTGCCCGTTCTTTCCGGCGTCGACCTGGCGGCACTCAAGGCCGAAGGCGTCGAGGCGATTGTCTCGCACATCGCGCATCCGGCGCACCGGCTCGCCGTCTGCGATCGGGCCGTCAAGGCCGGCCTGTGGGTGATCAATGCCGTGCATCCGGGCGCGATTGTGGCGTCGACGGTACGCATGGGCGTCGGCAACGTGATCAAGGCCGGTGCGGTGCTGGATGCCGAGGTCGTGCTGGGCGACGGCTGCATCATTGACAATGGGGCGATCGTACCGCATCACAACCGTATCGGCAGTGGCGCACACCTGGCGCCGGGGGTTTGCATGGGGGGCGACTGCCGGGTCGGCGAGCAGGCCATTCTGGGCGTTGGCGCGGTGATTGCGCCGCGTCTCGTCATTGGCGATGGGGCGATCATCGGCGCCGGCGCATGCGTCGTGCGCGATGTGCCGGCGGGATGCGTGGTCGAGGGCGCGCCTGCGCGAGTCATCGGCAAACGGACCTGAGGGACGAACTCACTTCGCCTTGCGGGCGTGGGCAAGGACTTTCTTCAACGCGGCGACCACCTGATGAACGTGCTTGTCGCTCATGCCGGGATGCAATGGCAGCGAGAGGATCTCTCGAGAGGCGGCGGTGGCCTCGGGGAAGTCCTCGGGCTTCAGGTCGAAGGTCTCCCGATAGTACCGATGGAGATGCAGGCCGTAGAAATGAATGCCGGTGCCAACATTCTCCTTGCGGAGTTCCAGCGCGATCTCATCGCGGGACTTGGTCAGGCGCGCGAGGTCCAGGCGAATGATCATGAGGTGCCACGCGTGCTCGACATCGTTGCGCACGGCCGGGAATGACACTTCGTCGATGTCTTCGAGAACGGTGCGGTAGTTCTGTGCGAGTCGCTTGCGGATCGCGAGGAATCGGTCGAGCTTCTTCAACTGTTCGAGCCCCATCACCGCGCTCACGTCGTGCATGCGGTACTTGAATCCCAGGGTGACGACTTCGACAGGCCCGGGCACGGCGTTGGGGCTGTAACGGTCCCAGGCTGTTCGCTGCATGCCGTTGCTCGCGAGGAGGCGGAGGCGGTTGGCCCGGTCTTCGGAGACAGCCGTGATCATGCCGCCCTCGATGGTGGTGATGTTCTTGATGGGATAGAAGCTGAAGCACGCGCCGTTGCCGTATCGACCGAGGGGCACGCCTTTGTAGGCCGCGCCCAACGCGTGGGCGGCGTCCTCGATGACGGCGATGCCGCGCTCAGCCGCAATGGTATAGATGGCGTCGAGGTCACAGGGCTGTCCGGCAAGGTCGACAGGAATAATGGCCTTGGTGCGGTCAGTGATGGCGCGTTCGACGGCCGCGGGGTCGATGTCCAAGGTGTCACGGGAGATGTCGGCGAACACGGGCCGAGCACCCATACTCACGATGGTGTTTGCCGTCGAAGCCCACGTAATGGGCGGCGTGATCACCTCATCGCCCGGCTGTACTCCGGCGTCGGTGAGGCAGAGATGGAGGGCGGCCGTGCAGGAATTGACGGCGACGGCGTACGGCACGCCCACGCGCTGTGCGAACGCGCGTTCGAAGGCCTCGACTTTGGCGCCGGTCGCCATCCAGCCGCTTCGGAGCGTCTCTTCGACGGCACGCACTTCCTCGTCGCCGATGGTGGGCTTGGCGAGGGCGATGAACCTGGGCGCGACGGGCTCGCCGCCCTCATCGACGGGCGTGTCGATGAGGACCTTCATGCGCCGCACGTTGCAGTACTGGTCGGACCACGGGTTGATCGTCCGGTCGGCCACGAGGGCATCGCGCGTCTCGACGATTCCGTCGTCCACCGTGAAGCGCTGCCGGAAACCGAGGAGGTCGCGGATCTTGTCGAATCGGACATTGTAGCTGCGGACGTCTTCATCATCTCCGGCCATCTCGAGTTCGACGCCGTCGAAGTAACCGAGCACTTTGCGCGCCAGGTCGACGATCTGGAAGTTGGCGTCGTCGAAGCCGACGTTGAAAACCTGACCGCTGACCCGGTCGGCGGGCGACTCGAGCAAGAGCAGGAACGCGCGCGCCGCGTCTTGCACGTGCAAGAACGGACGCCATTGCCGGCCGCCGCCCATGACCGTGATCCGGCCCTTCCGACAGGCCGTGGCCGTCATAAGGTTGATGGCGAGGTCGAAGCGCATCCGTGGCGACCAGCCGAACAGCGTGGCCGGACGCGCCGCCACGGGTTCAAAGGTCGGGCTCTGAAGCGGGAGGATCGCCCGCTCGGTTTCGCGTTTGCTGACCCCGTATACCGACACGGGATGCGTCGGGCTCTCCTCATCGAGGATGTCGAAGACGCCTTTGCCGTAGACGCTGCACGAGGAGGCCAGCACAAATCGGCGGACGCCCTTCTCGACGGCGCGCTGGGCCAGGGATCGCGCGCCGACCAGGTTCACGTCGAGTGCGGTCTCTTCGTCGAGGTCGCACGACGGGTCGTTCGAAAGACCGGCGAGATGGATGATCCCCTCGACGCCGTCGAGTAGGGCAGGATACATGTCGAGGTTCCGGATATCGCCGCGCACGACTTCGCAGTCCGGCGACTCGCCAAAGGCTCGCCGCGCGACGTCTTCGCCAAAGCAGAAGCGATCGAACACCCGCACCGAATGTCCCTTCTTGAGAAGAAGAGGCACCAAGTGACAGCCCATATATCCACCGCCACCGGTCACGAGGACTTGCACGTCGGATCTCCTCCTGTTGGCATCGAATCTAGCGGAGAGGGCCGTCCTTGGGCGCGAGTATCATAGACCCTATTGACCACCTTGACCCTGTTGACGTTCCGGATCGCAGGTATCGAAGACGCACTCCGCACGGCCAGAGTCTAGCATGTGGCCGCTGCGGAGACAACGGGCGATATACGGCTATTCCGCGATGACGTATAGCCTGATATCGCGCTCGACGACATGGCGCGGATCGAGGTGGAACCCATTGTAGGGCACTACGGTGAGGCAATCGACGAGCGGGCCGATAGAGCCGCCGTAATGCACCCGGAAACGTGCCTCGAGCGGTGAGCAGAACAGACGTTCGACGGTGTCGGGCCCGGCGAAGGCTTCCAGTCGATCGAGGACGGCCTGGTATCGCTCTTGTTCTCCAGGGGCCACGAGCGTGATCACGGCCGTGTCCGCCGCCTTGGGCTCGGCGGCGCCCAGGATGATGGCAGTTCTCACGCGCATGCGGAGTTTGGCGCACGCGTCTTCGATGCCTTGGCGGCTGCTGTCTTCGGCCGTCGGGCCGTGGACGCGCGTCTTCTCGACGATGGATTCGAGGAGCTTTCCATCGCTCGAGCGGAACACGCGCGCGTGGACCGTAGCCTCGGCCTGATAGCAGTTGGCCGCCGCGGGCACCGGCTCGATGTTGGCCGTCGATTCGACCAGGACGACGCAGTCCACTAGGTTCTCGCGCGCAAACGGTGCTGCGATATCGAGGTCACCACGGAGGCGTGCGACGAGTGCCGTCTCGTCGTAGTACCCCCGCACCACGCTGCTGTCTTCCACCGTGATGCCGCCTTCCTCGATGGCTTTGAGCAGGGCGGTGTGCGCCATGCCGGAGGGATCCGTCGAGTAGGCGGCCTCATTGCCGACGCGCTCGGCCACAAGCAAGAGAGCCGTTGGCGGCCAGTGCCTCAGCTCGAGCAACAAGGCCGCCGCATCAGCCCGCACCTGATCGGCGTCGATAAATGTCTCGACCTCGACGGTGGTCCGGCTCTCGGCTTGCCGGTGATCGAGGACGCGCGTGGCGTGGGCGTATTCGCGAAGGCGATCCGTTAAGGCGGCCACCTTGGCCACGTTGGTCTCGCCGACGGCCGCTTCGATGATCTGGGCCAGCGCGGCACGCTCGGCATTCTCAATGGCATCTCGGCGCCCGGCATCGCCGGCGCCCGGGGCGCTGCCCTCGATGCGTACGCGTATTCGGGCCTCGTCGGGAACGGCGCCCGAGGGCGAAGGCATGATCAGGGACCATCCCCAAAGCGCCATTACGCAGACGTTACGGAACGGGATTGTGCCGTTGGCAACCATGAGGATGCCTTAGTCGCGGCTGATGAGAATCATGCGCACGAGGTTCAGGATGGCCATGGCCGCCGCCGCGACATAGGTCATGGCTGCCGCGCCAAGCACCTTTCGGGCGCCGGTCAACTCGTCGGCATCGAGGTAGCGTCCGTCGGCCAGGATCTTGAGCGCACGCCGACTGGCGTTGAACTCGACCGGCAAGGTGAGGACCGTGAAGAACACGGCAAACGTGAACGCGAAGATCGCCGCGTTCATCAGCATCGGTACGCGAGCGATGAGGCCGATGAAGAAGAGCGGAAACGCGAGCGACGAGCCGAGGTTGCACACCGGATACACGACGTTGCGCAGGGCCAGCGGCGCGTACATGTTGGCGTGCTGAATGGCATGGCCAACCTCGTGCGCTGCGATGCCCAGGGCCGCAACGCTGCGGCCGTGGTACACGGCCTCGGAGAGGCGGAGTGTCCGCGCGCGCGGATCGTAGTGGTCGGAGAGCCGGCCGGGAATGCTCTCGATGGCGCATACGCGATTGCCGGGATGCCGGGCCGGGTCGCGGACAAGCTCAATGCCGGCGTCCCGCATGATGTACTGGGCCAGCTCCGCGCCGGAGAGGCCGTTACGCACGCCCACGCGCGCGTACTTCGCATACGTGGACTTCACCTTGGCCTGCGCCCAGATCGCCAAGATCAGCGCGGGGAACAGCAATACGAGGGTTGAGTCGTAAAGGAACATCCTACTGCGCTCCTTCTCGTTGCGCGGGCGTCCGCATGGCGCACGAGCCGTTGAACGCTCCCCCCTCCTCGATCACGAGACTCCGTACGCGGACATCGCCCACGAGCTTGGCGGTCGATGCGAGATGCAGTGCGCCCGCCGTGGCCACATTGCCAAAAACCTGACCGGCTACGCGGATGGCTTTCCCGGACACGATGTCACCGTTCAGCCGGCCGGTCTCACCGAGATCCAGTTCCTGAGAACACTCCACTTTGCCGTCCACTAATCCCTCGAGTTTGCAGTAGTCGGCCCGGATGTTGCCCGTGATCAACGCGCTCGGGTCTAGGAACAGGCGGCCTTCGACGGTCACGTTCCCCTCGACGCGCCCGGCAATCTCCGTTTCCGATCCGCTGGTCAACGATCCTTCAATAATGACGCCTTCGGGAACGGTCATGCGCTTGAGCGAGGTGGTTTTCGCGCGGCGAATAGCGAGGTCGTCCGCGGTGACCTCCGGTTTGTCGGCGGCCTCGACTACGGCGTTGGGCGTTCGCGGCGTGCCTCGGCCCGTTTGGAGCGCGTCCTGGAACGCGGCGTTGACCTTGCCGAACAATCCGCCGCTTTTCTTGGCGGACTCGAGATCCTCGAAGGTGTCGGGAATGCCGCGTTGCGATGCCGCGTCACGCTCGAGGTCGAGGGGTTGTCCCTTGGCCTGTTCTCCGCGGCTCTGCTCCTGGGCCGCCCTCATACGTAACCGAGACGGTTTGCCATGTCGGTGATACACGTTGCGATCCTCGATGTTGGCCGGCTAACGACAAATGGTGTACCGGAGTTTACCGTCTCCGGAACGCACTGGTCAAAGAACATGAATCCAAGCCGCTCCGGCTCGATCCGCAACAACTGCCTTGCGTACCGGGCCAGGATGTTGGCCGCGATCTGCGCCTCATACGCGTTGGAGACCTTGTTGACCACGATTCTGGGTCGTACGGAGCGAACCAGGCCCATCAGCTCGCGACAGACTCGATGTCGTTCCTCTTCTTCGAACACATCGGCGCGGGCGATCTGTTCCAGAAAGCTGTCCACGGTTTCATTGCGTTGCAGCAACAGCGACACCTCCGGGCACCGGTAGAATCGCTCGATCTTCCTGAACAACGCGGCGCGCAGGAACTTGAACGCATTGTCGATACTCGTTCGTTCCGGCGTCACCACCAAGACTCCGAGGTCCTCGGCCGTGAGAAATAGATCGAGCGTATTCAAGTGCGATCCGGCGTCGAGGTCGATAATGACTAGATCCGCCGCCAACTGCCGGAGTTCCCGGATGAACGCCATCTTTCGCTGGTATTTCGGATTGGCCACATCGAGCAGGCCGCTGGCGCCCGGGATGAACCGGAGATTGTCATAGGGCGTGGACGTGAGCAACGGATCCAGTTTCTTGCCGCCTTCCTGGAAGAAGAAATCGTCGAGCCGTACCGGCGCTCGAACCCCGAGCACGGCTTCGACGTTCGAGCACCCGAGGTCCGCGTCGACCAACACCACCCGCCAACCCTTCTGCGCGATCTCAACCGCAGCGTTGACGGCAAAACACGTCTTGCCGACGCCTCCCTTGCCCCCGCCGACGGCCATGATCGGCGTCTTGTGAACGGGAAGCGGAGGTTCCTCGACAAGCGTCGCGTCTGTCTGTTCAACCCATTCAGGCATAGGTACCCACAGCCCTTGACAATCCTTTCCAATTCTAGCAAAAAGCGCAGAATGACGTCAATGGTGCAAACTGAGATCCCCCCGCGGGTTCGCGTTTTCCTCCGGCCGCCAGCCCATGGTATAATCGGCGGGTTGGCGCGCTCTC
>ENA-UOWO01007061-UOWO01007061.1-activated-sludge-metagenome-genome-assembly--contig:-NODE-7061-length-11267-cov-5.322868_pt1 | contig 11267 bp, 8 predicted proteins | sample MGYA00238148_ERZ761564 | MGnify/ENA primary metagenome ERZ761564 (study PRJEB28885, sample SAMN05720194) | activated sludge metagenome | isolation source: Anaerobic digester | place: USA...
ACTACATTCTTAAATAAATCTTCTTGTTTTGCCATAGTGGTGCAAAAATATAAAAGTGAAATTAAAAATGAATACAAATTGGCATCGAATCCTAAATTTTTATATTTTTATATCATAAACGCCAAAAAAATGATTGAAAATATTATAAGCCTCTTCTTTCCAAAGGTTTGCATTGGTTGCGAATCGTTATTATTATCTTCGGAAACCGTTATTTGCACGCTTTGCCGGCATGACATTCCATTAACCCATGATTATATCAACCCTGAAAACGAAGCTTTTAGGAAATTTTACGGAAAAATTCCAGTAGTGTTTGTAGCTACCTTGGCATATTACCACAAAACGGGAATTGTTCAGAAAATGATACATGGACTAAAATACAAAGGACATCAAGCTGTCGGGGCAGTTTTTGGTGATTGGTTCGCAGAAGATTTAAAAACCTTGTCGATCCTTGAAACTGTAGATGAAATTATTCCTGTTCCGTTGCATCCTAAAAAGCTCAAGCAACGCGGTTACAACCAAGTCGCAACTTTTGGAATAAGTTTGTCCGAAAACCTACAAATTCAATACAATCCGATGCTATTAAAGCGCAATGTTTATTCAAAAACCCAAACAAAAAAAGATTTACTAAAACGTACTGAAGTCAACGACCAAGTTGTTTTTGAAGCTGTTTTTACTGAAAAAGACCACCACAAGCATTTTCTAATCATTGATGATGTATTAACTACAGGTTCTACATTGGAAGCTTGCAGTCGTGCTTTATTAAAAATACCAGATGCAAAAATCAGTATTGTCTGTATGGCGATGTCTCATTAATTGTGTTTAATTAGTATAAATAACTACTATTGTATCTTTAAAACATTGTTATACAGCAGTTATTTTTTGTTTTATTTTAAAAAACTAGTTGCCATAAATAATACAAGAAACAAGACATATTAATTTGATAATTGTTGCTGTTTTTTTTTAATTCCATGAATATTAATTGTTATTTTGTGCATCTAAAAAAGTGACTCCTTGAAAAAGCAAATATCTTATTACTTATTGTTTTGCTTGCTAATCCTAGTAGGTTGTGCCAAACGTGGTTCGATCTCGGGCGGATTGAAGGATACTATCGCACCGGTGCTTAAAATAAGTTTACCGAAAAACTACTCCACTGGTTTTACAGGACAATCTATAAAACTAACTTTCGATGAATATGTCAAGTTGAAAGACATCAATAAACAATTGATTATTTCGCCACCTATTGCAAAAAAACCACAAATATTACCGCTCACCGCAAGCAAAACTGTTTCTGTAAATTTCTTAGAACCCTTGGAGACGAATACTACTTACAGTTTAAATTTTGGACAAAGTATTGAAGACAATAATGAGGGCAATCCGTACCAACAATTTAAGTATGTTTTTTCTACAGGGACCTATATTGATTCATTAACCATTAGTGGCAGTATTAAAGATGCTTTAGAAAAAACACCTGACAATTTTGTGAATGTGATGTTGTATGAAGTCAATGACCAATACAACGATTCTATTATTTACAAAGAAAATCCAAGATACATTACCAATACTTTAGACAGTAGTGCCACATTTAAAATTGAAAATATAAAAGCCGGGAAATATCGATTGGTGGCTATGAAAGACGCCAACAACAACTACAGATTCGAACCTAAAACGGAAAAAATTGGATTTATAGACAAAATTATCTCCATTCCAAATGATACGCTATTTGAAATAAAGTTGTTTAAAGAGACAGAAAAATTTAAAGCATTCAGACCTTCTCAATCCTCAGGAAATTCAGCTATAATGGGTTTTGAAGGCAATCCGAAAGACACAAAATTAACTTTAAAAAAAGGCGAAGAAAACATCACTACTTATATCAGTAGTGTACCTAAGAAAGATTCCTTACAATTGTGGTTTAAACCTTTTAAAATAGAAAAAACAGCGATTGATTCTTTACAATTGTCTGTTAGTAATGGAAGTTATAATCAGCAATTTACTTTTAAGATTAAGAATCAAAAAAAGGATACACTTAATTTAACGTTGCCCTCTAAAATTCTTGCTTTAGGAGAAACTTTGGCTATAAATTCTTCCATTCCGATTACAAAAATAGACGCATCAAAAATACAATTGATCAACAAAGATTCTTTGGCTATTCCTTTTAAGATAGACTTTGATGTAATGAATTTAAAATTGAAAATAGATTTTACACGTGAACCATTAGAACGCTATAAATTAAAGCTATTACCAGATGCTGTAGTTGATTTATTTGATCAACCAAATAAAAAGGAAATTGTATTTGCGTTTGAAACCAAGAACACTTCTGATTACGGCAATCTGCGGTTAAATTTAGAAAATGTTAAACAATTCCCAGTCATCATTGAACTCACCAATAAAAGCGGAGAAGTTCAACTTTCGTATTATTCTGAAAACAATACACAAATCGATTTTAATCTGATTAAACCCGAAGTTTATACCTTACGATTAATCTACGACAGCAATAAAAATGGCATTTGGGACTCGGGAAATTTCTTAGAGCAAAAGCAATCTGAAGAAGTGATTTATTTCCCAAAAGAAATAGACGTCAGAGCCAATTGGGATGTGCAACAAACGTTTATTCTGAAAAACTAAAAACATCGCGATCCGCAAGAAAATCAAGCTTTTTTCTCGTAGTAATCATTTCACTTTTATCGATAGTTACCATAAAAACACCTTCCTTATTTTGTGGTGTTAGTAGATAATTACCCAAAAAATCAATGGCTTGTGAGTGGCCAACATACTCGTGATTGTTATTGTCTAACCCCAGTCTGTTAACACCAACAACGAAGCATTGATTCTCAACCGCGCGAGCTCTTAACAGAATATCCCAAGCATTTACTCTGGGTTTTGGCCAATTGGCAACATAAAGCAGCAGGTCATAGTTTTCTGTATTTCTGGAAAATACCGGAAATCTCAAATCGTAGCAAATCAGTGGGCAAATTTTAAAACCTAAATAGTCAACAATCAATCTTTCTTTGCCAGCTGTGTATACTTTATCCTCACCAGCCAAAGTAAATAAATGTCGCTTGTCGTATTTTTCGATTTCTCCGGAAGGAAAAACAAAAACCAAGCGATTGTAATACTGATTGTTCTCTTTAACAACCAAACTGCCAATAATAGCAACGTTTTTAGATTTTGCAATCGATTGTAGCCAAGTTATCGTTTCGCTCGACATGGTTTCAGCAACATCTTTTGGGTTCATTGTAAATCCAGTAGAAAACATCTCTGGTAGCACAATCAAATCGACACTTTCTGTTATTGAAAGGACTAATTTTTCAATGTGATTTCGATTGGCTTCTGGGTTTTCCCAATGTAATGCAGTTTGAATTAAAGCTATTTTCATATGATAAAAATAAAAAATCCCAACCGAATGATTGGGATTTGATGGTATTATATTTTCGAAAATGAATTAAGAAATACTGGCTTTTAGGTATTCTCTGTTCATTCTAGCAATATTTTCTAATGAAATTCCTTTTGGACATTCAATTTCGCAAGCACCTGTATTGGTACAATTTCCGAAACCTTCTTCATCCATTTGACGCACCATATTGAGTACGCGTTGAGATGCTTCTACCTTACCTTGTGGCAATAGCGCATATTGAGACACTTTAGCCCCAACAAACAACATGGCAGAACCATTTTTACAAGTCGCTACACAAGCACCACAACCGATACATGCCGCTGCTTCGAATGCTTTGTCTGCATCATCTTTTGGAACTGGCGTTGCATTGGCGTCAATTGTATTTCCTGAGGTATTTACTGAAACGAATCCACCAGCTTGCTGAATTCTGTCGAAGGCACTTCTATCCACTACCAAATCTTTGATAACTGGGAATGCTTTGCTTCTCCATGGTTCTACAAAAATAGTGTCGCCATCTTTGAACATTCGCATGTGTAGTTGGCAAGTTGTGATTCCGGTGTCTGGTCCGTGTGCACGTCCGTTGATGTATAACGAACACATTCCGCAGATTCCTTCACGACAGTCGTGATCGAAAGCTATTGGCTCTTTTCTTTCATTCACCAATTGTTCGTTTAATTGGTCAAGCATTTCCAAGAATGAACTCGCGGTAGAAACATTATCGAGTTTATACGTTTCCATGCTACCTTTAGCATTAGCGTTTTTCTGGCGCCAAATTTTAAGGTTGATATTGATATTTTTTGCTGTAGACATAATGCTTTTATTTGTAGTTTCTAGCTGCGATTTTAATAAACTCGTATTTCAATTCTTCTTTGTGAAGTTCTTCTTTGGTGATGTCGTCGCCTTTGTATTCCCAAGCGCCTACAAATTTGAAGTTTTCATCGTCACGCAATGTTTCTCCTTCGGCATCTTGATATTCTTCACGGAAGTGGCCACCACAAGATTCTTTACGTTGCAATCCGTCCATCGCCATCAATTGGCCCAACTCGATAAAATCAGCTACACGAAGCGCTTTTTCTAGCTCTGGATTCAACTCATCTGCACTACCTGGAACAAATACATCTTTATAGAATTCTTCTTTTAATTGGGTTATTTCTGCAATCGCTTCTTTCAAGCCTTGCTCGTTTCTGCCCATACCCACTTTGTTCCACATAATCAGTCCCAAACGTTTGTGGAAATGATCTACTGTTTTTGTTCCGTTGTTGTTTAAGAACATGTCAATGGTTCCTTTTACACGTTTCTCAGCTTCGTCAAATTCGGGTGAAGTTGTCGAAATTTTCCCTGTACGGATATCGTCAGCCAAATAATCTGAAACCGTATAAGGCAACACGAAATAACCATCTGCCAAACCTTGCATCAAAGCAGAAGCACCTAAACGGTTCGCTCCGTGATCTGAAAAGTTGGCTTCACCAGCAACGAAACAACCCGGAATCGTTGATTGCAAATTATAATCAACCCAAACACCACCCATCGTATAATGTACGGCTGGGTAAATTTTCATTGGAGTTTCATACGGATTTTCATCTGTAATTTTTTGGTACATCGTAAACAAATTCCCGTACTTTTCTTCGAGCCATTGTTTTCCTAAAGCCGTGATTTCTTCAGGTGTTGGATGGTGATTTCCTTTGGCATAAGCTGCTTGTTTTCCTTTGTTTTGAATTTCTGTTGAGAAATCTAAATAAACACCTTCGTTGGTGTCATTCGCTTCAATTCCGAAACCAGCATCACAACGCTCTTTCGCAGCTCTTGAAGCCACGTCACGAGGTACTAAATTTCCAAAAGCGGGATATCTTCTCTCTAAGTAATAATCTCTATCTTCTTCTGCAATTTGTGTTGGTTTTAATTTACCAACGCGAATGGCTTCAGCATCTTCTTTTTTCTTCGGAACCCAAATACGTCCAGAGTTTCTTAGCGACTCTGACATCAACGTCAATTTGGATTGATTGGTTCCGTGTACCGGAATACAAGTTGGGTGAATTTGAACATAACAAGGGTTGGCAAAATACGCTCCTTGTTTGTGAACCTTCCAGCCAGCAGTTACATTACTTCCCATCGCATTGGTTGAAAGGAAATAAACGTTTCCGTAACCTCCTGTAGCTATAATCACAGCATGTGCTGAATGACGCTCCAATTCACCTGTCACTAAATTTCTAGCAATTATACCACGGGCTTTTCCATCAACTTTTACTAAATCTAACATTTCATGTCGATTGAACATTTGAACACGTCCTAATCCGATTTGTCTTGACAATGCTGAATAAGCACCTAATAATAATTGTTGTCCGGTTTGTCCTGCTGCATAAAACGTACGTTGAACTTGTGTTCCACCGAACGAACGGTTGTCTAACAATCCGCCGTAATCACGTGCAAAAGGAACACCTTGCGCCACACATTGGTCTATAATGTTTCCTGAAACTTCGGCTAAACGATGTACGTTTGCTTCACGAGCTCTATAATCGCCACCTTTGATGGTATCATAAAACAATCTGAAAGTACTATCTCCGTCATTTTGGTAGTTTTTTGCTGCGTTGATTCCACCTTGAGCTGCAATCGAGTGAGCACGTCTCGGTGAATCTTGAAAACAAAAAGCTTTTACGTTGTAGCCCATTTCTCCAAAAGAAGCGGCTGCCGAAGCACCTGCCAAACCAGTTCCTACAACAATAATGTCGATTTTTGGACGGTTGTTTGGCGCTACTAATTTTAAATGGTCTTTATAGTCTGTCCATTTGTCTGAAATTGGACCTTGAGGTATTTTTGAATCTAATGCCATGCGATTATGCTTTTAGAAAAAAATGAATGTATAAAGGAATGATAGCAAACAACAACGGAACAACAATAGCGAATCCTTTTCCGAAAACTTTGATTGCCGGTGTGTATTTTGGATGGTTCATCCCCAAACTTTGAAATGCGCTACTGAAACCATGCAGTAAATGGAATGCCAACACGATCATCGACAAAACATACAAAATCGTATATATCAACCCGTATTTGGCATCTTGAAAAAACGCTAAAGTGATTTTGTACAAATCTTTATAGCCTTCTTTTACTTTTACATTTGCTGCGGCATCATAAAAATCTGTTCTGTCTTTAATGACAACCATTTTTTGATCGACTTGAGCTTTGGGTAAATACCCGCCATCTGTAGTAACATAGAACTCTTGCGATTGTCCTTGAGCACTAATCGTGATGGTTTGCAAAGGCATATTTTCATCAAAATGCATTTTTGCCCAAAAGCTTACCATGTGCGTTATAATAAAAACTAAAATAATTGTTCCCAATACCGCCATGTTTCTTGAAGCCCAAGGACTATTCGCCGAAGGATTGTTTTTTGCATACCCAATCGGACGCGCTGCTTTGTTTTGAAAAGCCAGCATGATACCGTCGATGGCATGAAAAAGAATAGAAATGTACGTCAGGTAAGAGAGTATTTTTACTGCCGGATTGGAAGTCATAAACAATGCGTACTTATTAAAATTTAACGCATTGTGAGGAATTAATAATTGAAGGTTTCCTGCTAAGTGACCACTTAAAAACAAGCATAAAAATAAACCTGTTAGAGCCATCCAATACTTCTTAGCTAGGGACGACTTTAATAATGCAGATTTTGCCATAAGATTTGTAGAATTTGTTTTAAAAATCAAACAAAAATAAACCTATTTGGCAATAACTACAACCTTTTCGGTCTAATTTATAATGATTTTAAAATGTTGAACTTGAAAGCATAAGAAGTGTTTGACAAACATAGTTTTAAACGCTCAAATTCAATGATTTACCTTTAAAAAACACCTTGTTTCGTTTTTACTATTTGTCTAACAGAAGTATGAAAAAAGTAATTGTTGCTTCGTTTTGGAAAAAAAATGTACTGCTATGAAGGAACTCCATAAAAAACATCAAGCTTGTGTGGTTGATAAACATTTCCAAATAAATTCTAAAAAGCAAGCGGAATTTTAATTCATTAAAAAATAAATTATCAATTCTCTAATTTGTTCTAGCGATTTTTTTTGAATCCGTAAAAATGCGATTTGTCTGGGTTTTCTACACTCAAAACACGAGCGTTTATAATGCTTAATTGTAATTTTACCCTTCAAAAATTCAATCATGAAAATAGGACTTGACGCGATTGCCTTCGATGTAGCCAAAATACATTTACCAATAAAAACATTAGCAACAGCACGAAATATCGAAGCTGACAAATTAGAAAAAGGATTGGGTTTACTTCAAATGACTTTGCCTGATTGGCATCAAGATGTAGTGGTTTTTGGCGCCAATGCTTTGACCAAACTAATTTTAGAAAATGACATTAACTTACGTGATATTGCCCGAATCTATGTCGGCACCGAAAGCAGTATTGATAATTCAAAACCCATCGCCTCTTTTTTACTTGCTTTGATGGAACAAAAATTCGGAGCAAATATATTATCCGAGTGCGATGCAGTCGATTTTACTTTTGCCTGTATTGGCGGTATCGATGCCTTGCAAAACTGCCTTGATTTTGTGCGATTGAATCCAACTAAAAAAGCGATTGTAGTTACTACTGATGTTGCCAAATACGATTTGAATTCAACCGGCGAATACACTCAAGGTGCTGGCGCGCTTGCGATGTTGATTGCTGCCAATCCTAAAATCATGGCTTTTGAAAACCAATGGGCAACGAACACCAAAGGGCTTTTCGACTTTTTCAAACCACTTCGCATCATTTCAAAATCTGCAATTACCGGAAACGACGCTAATGACAATTGGTTCGACAATCTTGAAACAGAAATTAGCATTCATAAAGACCAACCTGTTTTTGATGGTCAATATTCGAAACAATGTTATATGGATCGTACACGGAATGCGTATTTTTCATTTAAAAAATTAAAAAACACCTCAAATACACTTTATGCTACATGGGAAAGTATCATCATGCATTTGCCTTATGCGTTTCAAGGTCGTAGAATGTTGTCTGAAATTTATGCTTTGGATGGGGAACCTAAAATTATATTTGGAAATGAAACCACCGAAGCCTACCAAAATCTATTGAAAGAAACCAGTAAATCTGAACCCTATAAAACCTTTGTCGCAGCTAAATTACAGCCTGCTGAATTGGCCTCCTCTGTCATTGGAAATTTATATACTGGATCGATTTTCATGGGATTACTATCTACATTATCCCATTTTGAGAATCAAGAAAAAGACATTTCAAATACAACTTTCGGATTCTTGGCTTATGGAAGTGGCTCAAAATCGAAAGTGTTTGAAGGAACAGTTCAAGCGGAATGGAAAGGTTCAATTTCAAAAGTAAAACTCTTTGAAACTTTAGCTCAAAGTCATGAAATAGATTTTGAAACCTATGAAAAACTCCATAGAAAAGAACAAAAAAAATCCGTTGTATTGCCCAAAAACGAATGGGTTTTGGATCGCATTGAAAGTGAAATTCCAAACTTAATTGGTGCGCGCTATTACAAATGGATTGATTAAGTTATTTTTGTTATGATTTAACTTGATTCATGACAACTCAAAAAACAACTGCAGATTTATTTCATTACATGCAACTGATGGTTGGCGATGACGCGTTGCAAGATTTAATCGTTCAATCTAAAAATGCTTTTAAGCTTATTGAACTTAAGAAAAATGAGTTTCTTGTCAAAGAAAAAGAAGTCTGTGCTTATTTCTGTTACATTGAAAGCGGCATTCTACAACATGCTATTTTGGTAGACGACGACGAAAAAACCACTTATCTGGCGCTTCGAAACACAGTAACTTCCTCGCTAAACAGCTTTTTATTCGACAAACCTTCTCGCAAAAGCATCAAAGCCCTTTTCGATTGTAAGCTTTGGGTTTTAGATATTGTTAGCTTTCGCGAATTAATCAAAACCAACACAGCATTTCATCAATTCTACTACAATCTTATTGAAAAACAAATCTGTTTGATTGATGATTACAGAATCGATTTACTCACCTTAACGCCAGAAGAGCGCTACAAAAAATTACTGGTAACCGAACCGAATTTGATTCAGCAAGTGCCTTTACATTATTTGGCATCCTTTCTTGGGATTTCTTCACGCCACATGAGTCGCATTCGAAAAAACGTAAAATAGTGCCATTTGGCTACTACCTGATTCTTTTGTTTGTTTAATTTTACGATTCGCATTTTCAAATTCAAAATTCAAAATTCAAAATTCAAAATTCAAAATTCAAAATAATGAAATACCATCAAATTGACCGACATCTTTTTATAAAAAACCGTGCAAAATTTACTGCGCAAATGAAACCTAATAGCGTCGCAGTTTTTAACTCCAATGATATTTATCCGGTTTCTGCCGATAGTACTTTGCCTTTTGCACAACATCGCGACATCTTTTATTTATCGGGTGTTGACCAAGAAGAAAGCGTGTTGTTGCTTTTTCCAGACGCACCTTATGAACACCAACGTGAAATGCTTTTCCTAAAAGAAACCAGCGAACATATTGCGATTTGGGAAGGCGAAAAACTCACCAAAGACCGCGCTTTTGAAGTGTCCGGAATTAAAACCGTCTATTGGTTGCAAGATTTTCATAAGATTCTCAACGAAATGATGACGTATTCCGACACGATATACATCAACACCAACGAGCATTATCGTGCTGCCGTGGAAACCGAAACCCGTGAAGATCGTTTTGTTAAATGGTGGAAAGCCAAATATCCGGCACATCAAGTGGCGAAAAGCAATCCGATTTTACAGCGTTTGCGTTCGGTTAAAGAAAGTGAAGAACTCGATTTGATTCAACAAGCTTGCAACATTACTGAAAAAGGATTCCGTCGTTTGTTGGCTTTTGTAAAACCGAATGTAACGGAATACGAAATTGAAGCTGAATTGATTCACGAATTCATCCGCAACCGTTCTAAAGGTTTTGCTTACACGCCAATTATTGCTTCGGGAAACAACGCGAATGTTTTGCATTATATTGAAAACAACCAACAATGCCAAGCAGGCGATTTGATTTTATTGGATGTCGCGGCAGAATACGCCAACTATTCGAGTGATTTGTCGAGAACAATTCCGGTTTCTGGTCGATATAACGAACGTCAAAAAGCGGTTTACAATGCTGTTTTGCGTGTCAAAAACGAAGCAACAAAAATGCTTACACCAGGAACTTTGTGGAAACAATATCATGTTGAAGTTGGCAAACTTATGACTTCAGAATTACTCGGTTTGGGCTTGATTGACAAAGCCGATGTTCAAAATGAAAATCCAGATTGGCCTGCTTATAAAAAGTATTTCATGCACGGAACGTCGCACCATTTGGGATTGGACACGCACGATTACGGTTTGCTTCACGAGCCCATGAAAGCCAATATGGTTTTTACTGTGGAACCGGGAATTTACATTCCGGCGGAAGGATTTGGTATTCGTCTCGAAGATAATGTGGTCGTACAAGCACAAGGCGAGCCGATTAATTTGATGAAAAACATTCCGATTGAAGTAGATGAAATTGAAAGCTTGATGAACGCATAAGCTATGTATATTCCGGATGACAACCAGATGAACGACCAAGCCGAAATCGTCGATTTTATGAAGCGATTTAGTTTTGCGTTAATTATCACTTCGAAAGATAATATTCCGACAGCAACGCATTTGCCTTTTTTAGTTCGGGTGGAAGACGATCAAATTGTTTTGACTTCGCATTTTGCAAAAGAAAACCCGCAATGGAAAGACCTCGAAAACAATACAGTTTTGATTGTTTTCAGCGAGCCACATGCTTATATTTCACCCAAACTATACGACAAAACGCTTAATGTGCCGACGTGGAATTACCTATCCGTACATGCATATGGAAAATCAAAAATCATTTCTGAA
>ENA-UOWO01007062-UOWO01007062.1-activated-sludge-metagenome-genome-assembly--contig:-NODE-7062-length-11266-cov-5.626795_pt1 | contig 11266 bp, 10 predicted proteins | sample MGYA00238148_ERZ761564 | MGnify/ENA primary metagenome ERZ761564 (study PRJEB28885, sample SAMN05720194) | activated sludge metagenome | isolation source: Anaerobic digester | place: USA...
CGGAGCAACGACGGTTGCGAGCCGGGCCCGAGAAAAATTTCACCAGAAATTTATTCGAGGGCGAGTCCCTCCAGTATTATTTGAATGGCGAGTCCCTCCCTTCGAGGGCGAGTCCCTCCCAATCGATTCAAAATTTTGACAATAATAAAAAGATATGTTATGAATGTGTATGAAAATTTGAGGAGTGAAAATGGTTGAAATAATCCCAGGAATAATGATAATGCCCAATGATTGTCAAAAAATGAGAGACATCGCCCAGTTATTAAAAGGACTAAAAATAGCCCCATTAAAAACTGGAGAAATCTCTTTCGTGCTTCGCCCTGACGATGCCCAAAAATTAGAGCAGGAACTTAAAAAATCAGAAATTAAATTTGATATGATAGATTTTCATGTCATTTCCGAGGAGTTCGGCGCGCCTAAATAAACAGCCGTTTTTTTATTCTTTTAAAACAAAACATCCGCTAATTGCGGATGTTTTGAAAGTTAACGCTTTTTATTAGTTTTAACTTTGAGATAATTCAATATAGGTTCTTTTAACACCGAAGTTTTTAGCTTCTATATAAGACGGAAACCAAATATCTATATGGTAATCGCTTTTTGAAGCATTCATTCTATCGGCTACTACAAATTCTTTGTTTCCGTATAATTCAGGGATTTTTATTTTTGCCCCAAAAGGAAGCATATTGTTGGCCACAATACCATCCCTTACAAAAGTACCATTAGCGGTAATGAAGGGGGTATCATCTGTTTGATCAACGGTTGAAGAATAAGCAGTGATAACAACCAATATTTTTTGTTTTTTTTCTGTCTTTGCTTCAGTAAAAAGCCCGGAATTGCCAATTAAGGATTGCTTGTTAATAGGATAGGCAATCGTTTGGCCATTATTTAGGCTCATTTCTTTATTCGCAGATACAAGGCTTAAGCCACATAAACAAATAGAGATAAGAGCAAAGCAGAAAATTACGATATTTTGTTTTTTAAGCATATTAAAAACGCTTTTCAAGGCGTTGTCAATATTGTACCCTGAAGGGGTTAAAATGTCAATAAATTTGTCCACAGGTTAAAATTAAGAGATTATGAACAAATATGGGGGTTGTCCTCTTCGCTAAAGCTACCTAGGACTTCGGCGTTCACTAGCGAACGCCTTGATTATCTAAAAGCTTTATGCTATAAAAGGGTATATGCAAAACGAAACATTACAAAAACTAACTGACTCTGTTCACATTTTAAGGAATGGGGACATTGTTGATGGCAGAGTTCTAGCCATCGAAAACCTAGCAATCTTTTTAGATTTAGGGCCACGCAAGACCGGTATAATCTACGGGTCTGAATATCAAAACGCTAAAAACGTTTTAAAAAATATTAAACTTGGCGATATTATCTCCGTCAAGGTTATAGATCCCGAGAACGACGAGGGATTTGTTGAATTGTCTTTAAGGGAGGCAGAAAAAGAATTGGCCTGGAAGACGATTAAAGATATTAAGACTGAAAATAAAGAATTTCCAGTTAAGATATTAAAAGTAAACAAAGGAGGATTAATTGCTGAAGTTTCTGGAGTTCCAGCGTTCTTGCCAACCTCACAATTATCTCCTGAAAAATATCCAAGAGTTCCAGAAGGGGATAAAGCCAAAATTTTAAGAAAATTACAATCATTTATTGGACAAGAGATGAAGGTTAAGATCTTGGATTTTGATGAAAAAGCCGGGCAGGTAATTTTGACCGAAGAGTCAAAAGAAAGCGAAAATGTACAAAAAGCTATCAAAAATTTAAGTGTTGGCGATGTAGTAGAAGGTAAAATTTCAGGTGTGGTTAATTTTGGCGCTTTTGCAAAATTTGCTATGCCAGGATCTGTATTTGCAGAAACACAAGAAGAAGATTTATTAGAAGGATTAATTCACATTTCAGAATTAGATTGGCAGTTAATAGAAGACCCATCTCAATTTGTAGAGGTTGGTCAGGAAATTAAGGCGCAAATTATTGATATAACTCAAGGTAGAGTATCTCTTTCTCTTAAGAATTTGAAAAAGGATCCTTGGCAGAATATTGGTTTAAAAAGTGGAGACACTGTTAAGGGGGAAGTGGTTAGATTTAATCCTTTTGGCGCCTTTATTCAATTAGTTGGAATTTCTAGCGAAGTAGATGGAGCAAAAATTCAAGGATTAATTCATATTTCCGAATTTGGTTCGGAAATAAAAATGAAAGAAAAAATAGAAATTGGTAAAGAATACGATTTTCAAGTTTTGAGTTTTCAACCACAGAGACATTGGATGTCTCTAAGATTAAAATAATTTTAAAATATGAAAAGTCCTATTCAGGGCCTGCTTAAAAATATACTCATCGTTATTACGATTTTTATTGTTTTGGGTGTTGCTTTTGCATACTTCAACGAGCCAGTGCAAGAGCCTCAAACTATTTCTATTACGCAACTAGTTAAAGATATTAATGCCGAAAAAATAAAAGAAATTAAAGAGATAGATAGCAATTTATTGATTACTTATTTAGACGGCACTTTGGCTCAGGCCCTTAAAGATTCAACCGATCCTTTAAGCCAGGCGTTGATTAATTATGGTGTTGATAAAGAAAAGATACAAAAAGTGTCTGTTATTTTTGAATCAGTCTCTAGTGATTGGGATTGGTTAATGCCGATATTGCTTTTTGTAGTTTTACCTTTTGTTTTATTCGCTGTGTTTTTTATGGTTATTTTTAGGCAAGCCAAAACTGGTGCAGCCCAAACTTTTGATTTTACTAAAGCTCAAGCAAAATTATTTGGAGCAGAAGGACATCCTAGGGAAAAAATTACCTTTAAGGATGTAGCTGGCTTGAAAGAAGAAAAAGCAGAACTAGAAGAAGTTGTTGATTTTCTTAAACAACCTCAGAAATATTTAAAAATGGGAGCTAGGATTCCCAAGGGTGTATTATTGGTTGGTCCATCTGGTACAGGTAAAACCTTATTAGCTAGAGCGGTAGCAGGGGAGAGCAACGTGCCATTTTTTTCTGTAGCTGGTTCTTCTTTTGTAGAAATGTTTGTGGGAGTAGGTTCTGGCCGAGTAAGAAATTTATTTGCAGCTGCCAAAAAACAACAACCCTGTTTAGTTTTTATTGATGAATTGGATAGTATTGGAAAAACAAGGGGTCCAGCAATCACTGGTGGGCACGAAGAAAGAGAACAAACTCTAAATCAGCTTTTAACGGAAATGGATGGCTTTGAACAAAATGATAAAATTATTATTTTAGCAGCCACAAATAGGCCAGATGTTTTAGATCCAGCCCTTTTGAGGCCAGGTAGATTTGATAGAAAGGTGGTCATTAATTTGCCAGATATTACTGAAAGAGAAGCAATTTTAAAAATACATTCTCGCAATAAACCTTTGCAAGAAAAAATTAATTTAAGAGAGGTGGCTGAAAGAACGCCTGGATTTTCTGGCGCTGATTTAGCTAATGTGGCTAACGAGGCTGCTATTTTGGCGGCTAAAAAAGGTCAGGAATTTATTAGCCAGAACGATATGCTTATTTCCATTGAAAAGGTTTTGCTTGGACCAGAAAGAAGGAGCCATGTAATGTCTGTAAAAGAAAAGAAAATTACTGCTTATCACGAAGCAGGCCATGCTCTTGTGGCAGCTATGACTCCAGAGGCAGAACCCGTAAGAAAAATTTCTATTATCTCTCGTGGTATGGCGGCTGGTTATACTCTTAAAGTTCCAAAAGAAGATAGAGTTTTAAGAACTAAAAAAGAATTTGAAGCTGAGATTAAGGTTTTATTGTCTGGCTATCTTTCAGAAAAAATGATTTTTGGCGATATGACGACTGGGGCTTCGGATGATTTATCTAAGGCTTCAGAAATAGCCAGAAATATTGTTAAGGTTTACGGAATGTCATCTTTGGGTCCAATTGTTTTTGGCGATAGGCAAGCGGATTTATTTCTTGACCGAGAATTTGGAGAAACTAGAAATTATTCAGAGCAAGTGGCGGAACAGATAGATAAAGAGATTGAAAAAATAATCAAAAAATCACAAGAAGAAGCAGAAAAAATACTCAAAGATTATAAATCTTTACTTACAAAAATTGCGGATACTTTAATTAAAAAAGAAACTATAGAAAAAGAAGAGTTTGAAAAATTAATAAAAGCAAAGAAGTAATTTTGCAATTTTATTTAGTATCTGTTAAAAGGAGAAAAGCTCCTTTTTGCGCGTGTAGCTCAGTTGGTTAGAGCACCAAACTTATAATTTGGGGGTTCGATGGTTCGAGTCCATCCACGCGCACTTTTGTATTTATGGGCTCAAATAAGAAGATCTGTTGGGGCTGAGCCATGCTAATATAAAAATTGACTAAATTAACAAAATCGCATAGTATAAACTATGTATTAAAGCAAATGCTTTTTTTAATTTTTAACATAGCACTTCGGGGCGTATAGCTCAGTTGGTTAGAGCGTTACGTTGACATCGTAAAGGCCCCCTGTTCGAGTCAGGGTACGCCCACTGCTTCGCTAAAGCTACGCAGTGCAGGTACTGCTATATAAAAGCTACGCAGTGTCTAGGGTTAGGAAAAAAGATAAATAAATAATATTATGGAAGACGAAACAAAAAATCAAGAAACTACCGAAACATCTGTAGACGAAAATACAGAACAATTACAAGTAGTAGAGGAAAAAGCTGTTGAAGCACCAGCTGAAGTTAAGGTTGAAGAAACTCAGGAAGAAGTTACAATAGAGCCAGCTCAAGAGTTGGCAGAGGAAGTAGAAATTAACGAACCAGGAATTATCCAAGGATCTTTAAAAAATGATTTACCAGAATTAAGACAAGGGGATATGGTAAAAGTTTATCAAAAAATTAAAGAGGTTAAAGATAATAAAGTTAAAGAAAGAATTCAGGTCTTTGAGGGTCAAATTTTAGCTATGAAGCATGGCAGGGGAATAACAGGCACAATTACAGTAAGAAAAGTACTAGACGGAATTGGAGTAGAAAAGATTTTTCCTATACATTCTCCTTTGATTCAAAAAATAGAAGTTTTAAAACAAACAAAAACAAGAAGGGCAAAGCTTTATTACTTAAGAACAGCCAAGGGTAGAAAAGCAAAATTAAAAACTACTACCCACAAAAAAGAAGAAACAGAAATAGATGAGTCAGAGGTTGTTGAATAACGCCCGGGTGATGGAATTGGCAGACATCTACGCTTGAGGTGCGTAGGGGTTTATCCCGTGGGGGTTCAAGTCCCCCCTCGGGCACATTTAATCTCAGCTCCCTATTTTAATAGGGATATGAGATTAAATTAGAGGGGAGCCGAAGGCGGAGGGCCGACGGGCCCGAGCCCGGCCCTGAGGAATTTTCAGCAGAAAATTACCGAAGGGCAAGTCTCCCGTTAAATTTTAGATCATAAAAGTATAATGTAAATTTAGGGCGCCCCAAACCAGAGTTTCAGCAAAGCTGAAACACGGTATAGGGCAGCCCTGAACCGTGTTTTGATGAAATCAAAACTCTGGTTCAAGGGCGGTTAGCTCAATTGGTAGAGCACTTCGTTTACACCGAAGGGGTTAGGGGTCCGAGTCCCTTACCGCCCACATGTTTATTTACCTCGCCATTAATGGCGAGGTAAATAAACATATCTGGAAAGGGACGAGGAGGCGGAGGGCCGACGGGCCCGAGCCGGGCCATAAAAATTTTTCACCAGAAAAATATTTTATGGCGAGTCCCTTACCGAGTGGAATTAAAGAAAACCCCAGCCTGAAAAAATTTTAACAAAAGTTTTTGAGGGGCGTCCTGCTTCGTCCGCCAACTGGCGGACTACGCAGGATAAAAGTCCCTATCAAATATGCAATAAGAAAAGTTGCTTAGGGTAGTTCTTAAAAATATTTGAAAATCTTGATAAAATTTAGTAAAATAGATATGTTAATTGCTGAGGAGAAATAGAAAGAAATTAACTTGCCGAGGTAGCCAAGTCGGTCACGGCGAATGTCTGAAAAACATTAGATTCCGGTTCGATTCCGGACCTCGGCACCACTTTACACAGAGCACCTAAAATAGAATTAGAATTGATAATTTAAGCCAACGTTAGGTTTAGCGGGCATTGCCTCGTCGTAGCCTTTGGCGGAGGCGGGCGTCGTATAGTGGCTATTATGCAACCTTGCCAAGGATGAGACGGCAGTTCGATTCTGCTCGCCCGCTCACATATTACAGAGTAATATATATAAAAACGATAATTGTTTATTTTAAAAAATATAACAAAAGAATCGAAATGAGAAGGGGGTCGGGGAACCTGGGTTCCCCGTGTAGGAAAATATTAAAAACCGAGGGTTTTTAAAGGGAGTGAAACGACACGTGAGATTCTGCTCGCCCGCTCAGTTACAAAATCTGTTTTTAAAAGTTTAAATAGCTAAAAAGTTGTAAATAATCTTATAAGTTTATGAAAATAACTTGGTACGGTAATACTTGTTTAGAGATAGCAAGTTCATCAACGGACAAAGAAAATATTTCCGTTCAAATAGATCTTAAAGAAACAGAAAAAAAATCTGAAAAATTTGGAGCCGATATACTCTTGAAAACACATAATTCTATTGAAGTAAAACCAAAAACAAACGAACAGTTTGTTATTTCAGCTTGTGGAGAATATGAAATAAAAGGAATTTTTATTCAGGCCATTCCTTCGTTACAGATTGATAAAAAAACACAAAATATAGCTTATTTAGTTGAAGCTGAAGGAATTAGAATTTGTCACTTGGGTCTTTTTGGTGAAGATGATATCAATGATGAACAATTAGAGAACATTGGAAAAACCGATATTTTAATTGTTCCAATTGATGGAGATGAAACAATTGGTTTTAAAGAGGCAGAAAAAATAATTGCGAGATTAGAGCCAAATATTGTTATTCCAATAGCCTATAAAAAGCCAGATATTTTAGCAGGGTTTTTAAAAGTGATGGGGCAAAAAGATGTTATACCCCAAGATAAATTAAGCATCCAAAAAAAGAATTTGGGATCTAGAGAATCAGAAGAAAAAACAGAGATCGTTGTTTTAGAAAAAAAATAAAAATAATCCGCTCTTATCCTATTCGTCATTAGGTGGACTAAGGTTATAGCGTGACCAAAAATGGCAAAAAAAGAAAAAGAAAACATTATTCAAGATATTGGCAAGATTAACGAAAAAGACATCTCATCGGAAATGAGGGAATGTTATATTGATTACGCTATGTCTGTAATCGTTTCCCGTGCTTTGCCAGATGTTAGAGATGGTTTAAAACCAGTACAAAGAAGAATTTTATATGCAATGTATGAAATGGGTGTTAGGTCTGATGCAAAATTTAGAAAATCAGCAGCTGTCACTGGTGAGGTTTTGGGAAAATTTCATCCTCATGGAGATTCATCTGTTTACGGAGCACTAGTTCGAATGGCGCAGGATTTTTCGTTGCGTTATCCATTGATTAAAGGACAAGGAAATTTTGGATCAATAGATTCTGATCCGCCAGCCGCACAAAGATATACAGAATGCAAGTTAAGTAAAACCGGAGAAGAACTATTGCAAGACATTGAAAGAGAAACCGTTAATTTTGTTGATAATTATGATGCTACTAAAAAAGAGCCAAGTGTTTTGCCTGCTCCTTTGCCAAATTTATTATTAAATGGATCTACTGGTATTGCTGTGGGTATGGCTACTAATATTCCTCCTCATAATCTTAGAGAGGTATGTTTGGCATTAATACATTTAATTGATAATCCAAAAGCTGAAACAGAAGATCTTTTCGAATTTATTAAAGGTCCTGATTTTCCAACTGGAGGAATAATTTATAATCAAAAGGATATTCTTTCTGCTTATTCTCAAGGCAAGGGATCATTTTTGATGCGCGGCAAGGTGGATATTGTGGAAAGAGAAGGGAAGGGAGCGCAGATTTTGGCTACAGAAATTCCATATCAAACAGATAAATCAGTTTTGATTACTCAGTTGGCCAATTTAGTCCAAAATAAAAAAATAGATGGAGTTAAAGATATTAGAGATGAATCAGACAAAGACGGCCTAAGAATTGCAATTGATTTACAAAAAGGAGCAGTACCAAGAAAAATTTTAAACGCTTTATATAAGCACACTGATTTACAAAAAAATTATCATTTAAATATGCTGGCCTTGGTTAATGGAATAGAGCCAAGAATTTTGAGCTTAAAAGATGTTTTAGAATTATATTTAGCACACAAGCAAGAAGTGGTAGTTAAAAGAACTCAGTTTGATTTAACTAAAGCCAAAGAAAGGGCGCATATTTTAGAGGGTATTGCAATTGCTTTAAGCCATATAGATGCAGTGATTGAAACAATCAAAAAATCAAAAGACAAAGAAGATGCCAAATTAAATTTATCTAAAAAATTCAAATTAACCATCATTCAATCTGAAGCGATTTTGGAAATTCGCTTACATCAATTAGCTAAATTAGAAAAACAAAAAATAGAAGACGAGTTAGCTGAGATAATGGAAAAAATTAAAGAATTAACCAAGATTTTAGAAAGCAAGGCGGAGCAAAAGAAGGTGATGAAAAAAGAAATTGAAAACGAAATAGAAAAATATGGAGACGAAAGAAAAACCAAAATTATTAAAAACAGCCCAGAGTCTATCTCTGAAGAAGATTTGATTCCATTAGAGGACACAATTGTTATTTTAACTGCGGGTGGATATATTAAAAGATTAAATCCATCAGAATACAAAAAACAAAATAGGGGAGGCCAGGGTAATTTAGGAATGAAAACTAGCGATGATGATGAGGTAAGCCACTTTATTAGCGCCAAAACCCATGATTCTATTTTCTTTTTTACTGATTCTGGAAAGGTTTTTCAAACAAAAGTTTATGAAATTCCAGAGGGTCAACGTACTAATAAAGGGCGTGGCTTAACAAACTTTTTAGAAATTAGTTCGCATGATAAAATATTGTCTGTTTTGCCAGTAAGCAAAGATGATCAAAAAAATATAAAATATTTAGTAATGGCAACTAAAAATGGTATTATTAAGAAGACCCCACTAAAAGATTTTGAAAACGTAAGAAGAAATGGATTAATTGCGATTAATCTTAAAAATGGAGATTCCCTTTGTAGCGCTAGGAAGACCGGAGAAGGAGATGAGATTATTTTAGCTACAGAGCATGCTCAATCAATTCGTTTTTCAGAAAAAGATATTCGTTCAATGGGACGAACTGCAGCTGGTATTAAGGGAATTAGAATCAAGAAAGACGATAAAGTGATTGGTATGGAGGTAGTTAAAAAAGATCAATTAAAAAATAAAGATTATTTAATGGTCTTAACAGAAAATGGTTATGGTAAGAGAACGCTATTAACTGAATATAAAAAACAAGGACGAGGTGGATCGGGTGTAAAAACCGCCAAAGTAACTACTAAAACCGGCGGCTTGGTAAAAATAGAAATTATTGAAAACCAAGAAGACCTAATTGTTATTTCTCAAAAAGGACAAGTTATTAGAACTAAAATTTCAAGTATTCCCAAATTAGGTAGAGATACCCAAGGTGTAAGAATAATGAAAATGAAAGAAGGGGACAAAGTAGCTTCAGCAGCTTGCCTAACCGAAGAAGCTGCGCAATAATAGATATATACTATTATATGATGCAAAATAATTTTAGTAATGACGAATTTGTTAATCCGTCAAAAGTTTTAAAAACATTACCCTTAAAAGCAAATATGGTTGCTTGCGATTTGGGTTGTGGTAGTGGTGGCTGGGCAATTCCTTTAGCAAAAATTTTAAACAGGGGAATGGTTTACGCAGTTGATATTTTAGAAGAAAGTTTATCGGCCCTAAAGGGAAAAGTGGAAGCAGAACAAATTATCAACATCTCTACAATATTGTCAGATATTGAAAGAGGTGTTAAAATTGAAGACAAAGAATTAGATTTAATTCTTTTAACTAATATTCTTTATCAGATACAAGACAGAGAAAATTTAATTAAAGAATGTAGGCGTTTATTAAAAATTAGGGGATTGCTTTTAATCGTTGATTATAAAAAAGAAGCAACTTTTGGCCCTAAAGAGGGGAGATTGATACCAGAAGAAATTATCCCACTTTTAGAAAAATTAGGATTTAGAGAGGAACAACGATTTGATGCTGGGAAATATCATTGGGCGCTCTTGTTAAGCAAATAAATTACTAATAATTATTTTATAAATTTTATTAAAATGGAAATAAAAAATAAAAGAAAAATAATTTTAAACATTTTAGTTTTTTTATTTCTTTTTCCTTTTTTAATTGTTAGAGCAGATACTCCTTTAATTCCAAATCCACTGTCTGGAGTAAATTGTTTACCGGAATTACTTGAAAGAATCGCCGATTTTATTCTGAATTTAGCAGCAGCCCTGATGGTTCCATTTATTGTTTGGGGAGGGATTGTAATAATGACTGCTGCTGGAAATCCTAAAAAAGTTGTAGAAGGAAGAAATATAATTATTTATACAATGGTCGGCGTGCTTGTGGCACTTTTGGCAAAAGTAATGACTAGTGTCATAACACAAGTATTTATTCCTCCTGGCACCAGTGATGGTTGTTAATTTTAAGAATTGATTACAAAAATAAAATATTTTACTTGCAAAGTTTTAAATAATAGAGTATTATATTAATTATAAATAAAATAATAATAAAAAAAATAAAAAAATGACAAAATCAAAAAGATTTCTCATTAATTTATCAATCGCCACTATTTTGGGTGCAATTTGTTTTTCGGGCATTGCTTTCGCTGAACCCACAGTTATATCAATGCCTGATCAAGTGAAGACTATTTTAAAAACAGCTATAAATTGGGTTACTCTAATCGCTGGTTCTGTAGCTTTGATCTTCATTATCGTTGGCGGTATAAACTTTATGACAGCCAATGGCGATCCAGCTAAAGTGAAATTAGCTAGGGATATGATTCTTTACGCTTTTGTAGGTATTATTTTAGTAGCTATTGCTCAAGTATTTTGGAGTATTGCCAACGAGATTGGCACCGCATTAAGCGGTTCTGGTCTTGAGTCATTTTAGTAAATATTTTTTGATATCTGTTTGTGTATTTTAAGCGAAACTAAAAAAAAGAGGGATAAATGTCCCTCTTTTAGTTTAAATAAAAATAGTGTTTTGCACCGTGAAGTTTCGATAGGAGCGAAGTAGTGCCGAAGGGGGGAGTTCGCCCTTCGATAATTTTCTGGTGAATCCGCCAGCTGGCGGATTCTCAGGGCCGGGCCCCTGCTTCGCATAAAGCTACGCAGGGCACAGTCGGGCTCGTCAGCGCTCTTTTATCCTTCCGTAGCCTTGGTGAAGG
>ENA-UOWO01007066-UOWO01007066.1-activated-sludge-metagenome-genome-assembly--contig:-NODE-7066-length-11264-cov-4.068516_pt1 | contig 11264 bp, 18 predicted proteins | sample MGYA00238148_ERZ761564 | MGnify/ENA primary metagenome ERZ761564 (study PRJEB28885, sample SAMN05720194) | activated sludge metagenome | isolation source: Anaerobic digester | place: USA...
AATTATATCCTAAATGGGAAGTTGGGAGGTCGTATCTGATTGACGATCTCGTAGCGTATAATAACGCATTATATCAGTGCGTACAGGCCCATGTTAGTCAAACCGATTGGACTCCAGATATAGTTCCAGCTCTATTTACTAGGAAAACTCCTGCTGGCGTAATACCAGATTGGGTACAACCTACCGGAGCTCATGATGCTTATAACATAGGTGACCGAGTTACGTTTAATGGACAGGTTTATGAGAGTTTAATCAACGCTAATGTATGGAGTCCGACTGATTATCCCCAAGGATGGCAATTAATACCATAATTTCAGAAGTCTCAGAAAAAAACTCATCGTACGTTGACCGCTAAGACGTTTTTATACATTCCTTATATGTATATGTATCGGAAATGGACAAAAATGCTTAGAACGCCTTCCAGAGGCCTATACGACGAAATGGCCGAAAAATAGCATATTTTTACTTAAAATCGCAAAAAAAACTGTGGTTATAATGAAAATAAGTAGAAATATATGTAGAAAGGAGAAAGGCGTATGAAATTTGGAATCGGAAAGAGGAAGAGAGATGAGATTGATGAAGAGATTGATTCAATACTCGAGTGTATGAGGAAGTTAAAACCTACAGAAGAAAAATACAGTGTTTTACTGGAGAGATTAATAAAGTTAAAAGGTTTGAAAGCTGAGAAGCAAAAGATTAAACCCGATACGGTTTTATTGGTTGCTGGTAATATTGTTGGTCTGTTGTTAATTCTTAACTTCGAGAGATTGAATATAATCACATCGAAAGCATTGAGTTTTATAATCCGAGGGCGTGTTTAGCACGCCTTCTTTTTTTGCAAGACGGCTGGGACCTCAACGATGTAGCACAAGTCGTTGATCAGAGTTCGATTCCTGAGTCTTGCTCCATTTTATCGCAGAAAAAACCTTTCATATAATGAAAGGAGGTGCAATAATGAATATTTTAGAAAAGGGCAAAATTATTGGGAAAGTTTTTAAAATGGGTATGATGGACCAAATTAATGAGGAGTGGACCTGGGGAGCATCTACAATGCTAGGTTTGAATCAAGGTTTAAAGTACAAAGGTAGTTTAAAGAATGGTTTAATAGCTGGTGTTGGATGTTTAACTGGTATTGCTGCGGTTAATGGAGTTCGTACTGTTATTAAGAATTGGAGCAATATTAAGCAACAATTCTAAGAGGCTTTATGCCTCTTCTTTTTTGGCAAGGAGGAAATATAATGATAAAAGATAGCGGAGAGAGACATGAATATTCTACAGGAGCTGTTAGAGATTTACGTACGGGAAAGGGCAGATATGATCTATTGCCTTGGGAAGCCATACATGAACTAGCGTTACATTGCGAAGAAGGGGCTATAAAATATGGAGAACGTAATTGCGAGAAAGGCATACCAATGCATAGTCTTATAGACAGCGCAATACGTCATCTATCATGTTATATGCGTGGTATGGACGATGAACCGCATTTAAGAGCTGCTATGTGGAATGTAGCTTTTGCTATATGGATGGAAAAGAATAAACCGGAAATGCAGGACATTCCTATGAGATAAGAGTCGCAATATTTACACTCCATATAATGAAAGGAGTGTGTTATAAATGACTAACACCACGAAAAGAGATTTGAGAGAACTCATGTATATGATATTCGGCATGGTAGTCGGATCAGTTATTACTATGGAGGTTATCTGGATTAAATTGAATGGTATGGGATTTGTAGGACAGCTCGTATTGGCGAAATTAGGGTTATTTTAACCCTATTTTTTTTTTTCGCAGGAAAAACGCTCCTTATAATGAAAGGAGTGTGACTATTATGTTAATAGGATTGTTGTATGTAATGTTAGTTCTGGCAAAGTTGGTGTTGCTAATAGGATTGTTTGAATTACTTAAAACAACGGTAAAGTTCATATTAGGATTTAATCCGTTCAGAGGAAAAAAGGGTAGGGCTTAAAACCCCTATTCTTTTTTTTTTTCGCAATATTTACAAACCTTATAATGAAAGGAGGTGAATAGGATGACCGAGAAAGAGGAGTTTTTATTAAAGGTGTTAATTACCGAAGTTAGTAATATAGCTAAGGAATTAAAGAGTTTTAATGATTACATTCAGAATCCGGCCAGAATAATGGATTCCTGGACAAAGAAAGAAAGTGAGGAAAAGATGTCTGAGTTGATAAACCAGCAGATGAAAGTTTTGGAAAAAACTTTCGATCAGCAGGATTAGAGGCTTAGGCCTCTTTTTTTTTTTCGCAGGAAAAACCTTCCTTATAATGAAACTATTATAAGGAGGTGAAGTTGTGTGGAGAATCGTTAAATATATAACATTTATAGGTATATTAATGTGGTTTATATTTTGGGGTACTTTAACATGGGGTTTACATCTATGTAATATTACAAAACAGGATTAGGGGCTTAGGCCCCTTTTCTTTTCGCAAAAAAAACTTTTCATATAATGAAAGGAGTTGGTAATTGTGTTGGTAAATCTTAAGTTTTTAGTGGAAACGGTTGTAGACTACAAGGGAGACGATATGGAGAATTTGGAAGAAATATCTGATATTACGTTGACCAAAGTCATAGTGGTATATCCTGAAGATGGAGAGGAGGTTGCAATGGATATTACTGAGGAAATAATAGCAATGGAAAAAGAATTTTTTAGTGATATTGTGAAAAGGATTGACGAAGGATTGAAAAATCTTTCGTAAAAAGGCGGGGGGTTTCGACCCCCTTTTCTTTTCGCAATAAAAACAAATGTTATAATGAAGAGATGATGTTCACGTATGTGAGCTCTTTAGGAGTTATTACCCAAATAACAAATGTAGAACAAATCATCTCTTTTAATTTTTTGGAAAGGAGGGACACCGGGATTAATCAATTTACTTGAAAGGAGATGCGGGATGGCTACCAATTTCCATAGGCTTTTAAGATTAGCCTCTAAAAACTCGTCGTCTATTCTAACAGGTGCTGTTGTGTTTGGTGTATTCACCACAAGCGTTTTAACCGGACAAGCCTCAATAAAGGCTTATAAAGTTCTTGAAGAGGAGGAGTTATTAGAAGCTCCTAAGAAAGAGAAGGTTAAAAAAGTATGGCCGCATTTCATAGCTCCTTTAGTTGTTGGCGGTCTGACCATTACCTGTGCTATTTACTCAAATAAAATAAATTTGAGGAGAAGCGCAGCCTTAGCCAGTTTATTAACTTTAAGCGAGGCCTCACTTAAGGAGTATAAACAAAAAGTTGTTGAAACTATAGGAAAGAAGAAAGAAGCCCGGGTACAAGCAGATGCCCATAAAAATATGGTTGAGAAGAATTCTCCCATGATCAATTCCAATGTCATATATACAGGTTCAGGCGATACGCTTTGTCATGATGTGCTATCTGGGAGATATTTCAAATCTGACATAGAGGCCTTGTTGAAGGCACAGAATCAGATAAATAAAGATATGTTGGATGATGGAGAGATAACTCTAAATGATGTATATTATTATATTGGATTGGATAATACCAAACTTGGTGACGAATGTATGTGGGAGATAGGAGATGGACTCCTAGAATTCAAATTCTCATCTATTCTAACAAAAGGGGTTCCGTGTTTGGTTATAGATTATGAACCAAGACCGAGCCATAGATATCAAGATTATTAAATCGCAAAAACTACAAGGCATATAATGAAGACTAAACAAAAATTGAAAGGAGATTTTATTATGTTTAAGAACAGTTTGAAGTGGTTGGGATCACACAAAGGGATTATTGTTAAGGTGTTGGTTGGTGTAGCCGCGTTAGCTACAGGTGGAGCAATCTACACGTATATGACGGACGAAGCTAATACCGATGACGAAGGTATTCCGTTGGTGAAACGTGCTTACGAAGACAGGGAAGTTTACGAAGTAGAAGACGACGATTAGGTTTAGTTGGGAGAGGAGTGTTATTTACATAGCACTCCTTTTTTCTCTTGAAAGGAGAATGAAAATGGTTGTAAATTCACTGGAATCATTAGGGACACCTGCTTATTTATATCGTATATCTAAGAGAAGATCAAATTTAGAGACTTTAAAGCGATCCAGATCGAATAAGAGCTATAAAAGATATTTTATTTGTTTTTTAAGTCTCATTAATCTCAAAGATCATCCTAAATTAATAATATTTTATAATTTTAACAGGGTTATGCGAGAAAGGGGGAGATTCAAATAAATAAGACACTGCTTATATTCTGTATTGTTTATCTATATGGCCTCTTTGGTTTTTCTTTATTATTACTCTGTAATTGGCTTGTCGAACGTTTATGGAAAGAATTTAAAGGAAAGGAGTTTAAAATCAATGACGAACAAATACGACTTTCTCAGCAACGTTGTAAGTAAAGCATTTTTAGCCTATGTCATATGGGTGTTCTTTGGACCTCCTATTTCAAGAAAAAAAGTCAATTAATCGCAGAAAAAACCTTCCTTATATTGAAAGGAGGTTTTAAAATGTTTAAGAAAGTCTTAAGTTTCTTAAAGTTATGTTTCGATTTTATAATCTGGGGAGGTATAGAATTGATTATTGGAAATGTTATAGAGGCGACTATGCCTAAGCGAGCATCCACATTTGAACGTGGTGTTGCTAAGGCGGGTGGTATAGTTCTATCAACGTATATTTCCAGTAAGGTGATTAATTATGTTGACTCGGAAATAGAAGAAGGAAAGAAGACTATAAAAGAAGCTGTTGAAGAAGCGAAAAAACAGGAAAAGTAATTTCATAAGATGAATGTCTAACAAGGCATTCATTTTTTTTCTTGAAAGGAGAAGACATGAAAAAGAGGAGAAAAAAAGGTTGTTGGAATTGTGAAAAAAAGACATTAATATGTAGTCGTATAGAAATTTTAAAATGTTTAAAAGATTCTAAATGTTCTATATGTGGATGGGAAGGATATAGTTCTAAATATGGACATGTCAATGGTAGGTTTTGTAGTCATTGTGATGCAGAGTGGCCGATATATAAATAGAAAGGAGGTTTGTCGTGTCTGAGGAAAAAGTAAACGTATTAAAAGTAGATTACGGTGGAGGCGGAATCAGAACTGTTGAGGTTGATTTTCCAGGTAATTCTAAGAAATCAAAAAGCGAAGTGATTGTCTCTACTGAAGAAGATCAAGAGGATAAAAAAGTAGCTTCCGGGAGAATAGTTCATAGAAATAAAGGTATTGGACGTAGATTCAGAGATGTATTTTTAGGAAGTGAAGTAAAAAGTATACCTGATTTACTTGTTGAAGAAGTATTAGTTCCTCAATTAAAAAAGACATTTTCAGATATGGTTCGCGGTGTATTTGATGGATTGAACAATGCTGTTGATCTTGTCTTATTTGGAGAAGGATCTAATGCACGGAGAGAGCGACGTTTAGGTGGGGCTAAAATAGATTATAGCAGACGTAGCACAGAGCGACGTCGTGAACGCGACGATCGAACTAGACTACGAAGCAGATCACATCATAATTTTGATGATATTTCATTTGATAGTCGTTCCGAAGCTATAGATGTTCGAGATCGTTTAATAGAACTTCTATATGAATATGATTTTGTTACAGTAAATGATTTCTATGAAGCAGCAGACATCGAACCGGTATCGATCACTGATTCGGATTATGGATGGGATAATTTAAGTTCCGCAGTTGTAAAGACCAGTCGAGATGGCGGTTACTATATTTCATTCCCAAGACCAAGACGAATAGATTAGGAGGAGGAAAGATGGAGGAGGAAAGTAAAGAAGTATTAAAAATAAGTCAATCTTTCTTAATTGACGTGGATGTTTCAATCAAAAACGAATGGTTAATATTTATCAGTCGATATAATGGTAGCCAACTAACTTTGTTGAATGTATTGAAGGATCGAGAAGCAAAAGATTTCTATAGTCTATTAGTAAGTACAGAGGCAAAACGAAAGGAGAATATAAATGACCAATTTTCAACTCGTCAAATTAACGGCTAGTAAATTATTAGGAAGAAAAGGGCTTGTATTGAAGAAATGGCTCCCAGAGATTATGATGTTTGCCGGAGCGGCTGGTGTTGCAGTGGCGGCAATTGATATTTACAAAGGACATCTTAAAGCAAAAGAAGTTATAGAAGAGGCAAGAGAAGATTTCGAAGTGATACGTGAAGCCAGGGAGAAAGCCAGCGAAAAAAAATATCCACCGATGGAACACAAAAAAGACATTGCCAAGGTTTATGTTAAGTCTGGTAAGGCGTTTGTAAAATTATATGGACGCGGTGTTGCTATTGGTTTGGTTTCTTTAGGGGTTATGTTTGGTGGGAGCCGGATATTACGTTCTCGTAATATGGCTATTGCGGCTGCTTATACAGTTCTAGAAGCTGGTTATAATGCATATCGTGGACGTGTCGTTGAGGAATATGGAGAAGAGAAAGACTTCGAGTTTTCAAGCGGTCTTAGGAAAATATCTACCAATATTGAAAAAGTGGATGGAAAAGGTAAAAAAAAGAAAGTTGAGCAGACCGTAGAAATAGTAGATCCAACTGTTCCTAGTATGTATGGTAGATGGTTTGATGAAACTTCAAGGGAATGGACTAAGACTCCGGAGTTTAACCTAGCATTTCTCACAAGAACACAAAGCTATATGAATGATCTTTTAATAGCCCGTGGTCATGTTTTCCTGAATGAGGTTTATGATCGGCTAGGTTTCGAACGGACTGGTGCTGGAGCAGTTGTTGGATGGGTTGTTGGATCAAAGAATGGAGACAACACCATTGATTTTGGTATATTTGAAAAACGTAATAATCGATTCTTAGATGGGATAGAACGTTCCTGTTTCCTCGATTTTAATGTAGATGGTATCATCTTCAATTCAATTTGAGAGAAGGATGATCTAAATGAAAAAACAAGGATGTCTCGGAATTCTGGTTGATTTTGTTTTAACTATATTTACTGGAGGTTGGTGGTTAATATGGGTCCTTATTAGATATTTAAGGACCCATTAAAGGAGTAGATATATATGAGAATTCCAAACATGCCTATAGAGGATATTGAGAATTACTATATAGATCTATATTTCTCACGATTTGATCCTCATGATGGAATGATGATATTCTATGATAAATGCCAGAACATATTTATAGAAAGTAGTTTTGGATATAAAGTAGATATTTATCAGATTCTAACTCCAGATGATGTTTTAATTTTTAAAAAATTAGGTGTGGACCAAACATTTCCTGATAAAACAAACAAATTTATTGTCGATTTAGTTAATTTGGAAGGAGAATGATTATGTCAAGTTGGATTAAACCAGTAGTTAGTTTTATATTCGGAGCAGCAGCCGGAGCATTTACAGTTTATTTTATTAATGAAAGAAAAAAAGAAGAGGTTGTAGAAGAAGTAAAAACCAAACGTAAACGTAGAACATGGGAAGAGATTCAAGCAGATCGGAAAAAAGTTAAAGAAGAATTTGAGCTTGAAGAAGACGATGTTCAAGAAGAAATTGACGAAATAGTAGAAGAGCCTGTAGAATTAATAGAAGATGAAGACGAATGGAGAAAGAAAAAAGAGAGAAAAAACAAGAAACGTAAGGATTACTCCGCTCCTTACAGAAAACAAACCATTAAGGAGAAGTATATCGAACAATTGATGGATGGAGAAGAACCGGACTGTTTCATTATAGATTCGGTTCAGTATGTTAGTGAGGGTTTATCTAATGAGAAAATAGTGCTGTTCTACGATCCGGCCAAAGATATCATTACTGATGAGGATAATGCTATCGTTTACGGACGTAGCAGTTATATTTGCGATGGGGCTCTTGAGCTCCTTTCTGTTGATAAACCTTCCGTCTATGTCCGCAACAATAATTTAGAGGCTGATTATCATATCAGGTTGATGGATTTTACGGATTAGAAAAGGGGGAGGTCTTATGATAGTAGCAAGAAAAATCCCAACAAGTGAATTCAAGAAAGAAGTATCTAATGAATATTTTCATTGGTTACGCGATCAACTTGAAATGACTGGTTCGGATTATAGTTATTTCCTTCTTGCACAAGCTCTATATTCCAAGAAGTTTTATTCTATAATACCTAACGATGAGAATAGAGCTATGGACGGGATAGCCTTACGTCAAAGATTCTATGAGGAAGTAGGTTATAGCGATAATGAAATTCTTGATGGGCCTTGTAGTATTCTTGAGTTATTTCTTGCTTTAGCAGAAAGAATCGATGGGATAATGGCTGATATTACTAACACAAACAAAATTGTTAAATGGTTTTGGGAGCTTTTAGGGAATCTTGGATTAAATAAATTCAGTGATGATGTATATTATGATCTAGATGGTACTAATGAAATAGAAAGGATTCTCAATGTGTTTCTTTCAAGAACCTATAAACGAAATGGAAAAGGAGGTTTATTTCCTTTATTTAAACCAGTAAAAGATCAAAGAAAAGTTGAAATTTGGTATCAGATGAATCAGTATTTGTTGGAGAAGTATGCATAAAAATGTGACAGTTTGTGATAGTTTGTTACACTTTTTTCAGAAATTTTTCGGTCGCCAGAAAAAAAATATGAAAAGTGTGACAAAAAAGTGTAACATTGTGACACTTTTTTTAGCAAAGTGTAACAGCCTCTACCGCCCAATTGACGCGGGTTTGAAGGGGGTCTGTTACACTTGTTACACTTTTTTTATAACCTTTATATAGAAAAAGTGTATATTATAGAAAGTTTTGAAAGTTACGAAAAAAACGTAACAAACGTAACAAGAGAGGTGACGTCATTGGATTTCTATCAGATTAAGGAGCGGCTCACCAAAAATGGCGTCGAAATTTATCCAGATTTCAAAGTGTCCCGCTCTAACGATCTTATGGTTAGAGGACGTTCTTTCTATGCTATATGGGATGCAGAAAAGGGTATGTGGTCGAAAGACGAATACGATGTGCAACGTTTAGTAGATCACGACCTACAAAAATACAGAGATAAAGTTTCGTCAAAGACCGACGGAAATGTAAAGATTAAGTATATGGGTGATTTTTCGACGAAATCGTGGTCAGAATTTAGAAATTATATGCAACATATTTCGGATAACGCTCACCCATTAGACGAGCGTTTAACCTTCGCTAACACAGAGATAAAGAAAAAAGATTATATAAGTAAAAGACTTCCTTACCCATTAGAAGAAGGAAAGTATGATGCTTTTGATGAAATTATTGGAACACTATATGAACCAGAAGAAAGACTTAAGATTGAATGGGCTATTGGTTCTATTATTTCTGGAGATGCAAAAGATATCCAGAAGTTTGTTGTGTTCTATGGGGAAGCTGGGACAGGTAAGTCTACAATACTTAATATTATTCAGAAATTATTTCAGGGATATTATACAACATTCGAAGCTAAAGCGCTTACTTCAGCAAATAATGCTTTTGCGACAGAGGCTTTTAGACACAATCCTTTAGTTGCCATTCAACATGATGGTGATTTATCTAAGATTGAGGATAATACTAAACTTAATAGTATTATTTCTCATGAGGAAATGACTATAAATGAGAAATATAAACCGTCATATACAACAAAAATTAACTGTTTCTTATTTATGGCCACAAACAAAGCAGTAAAAATAACAGATGGAAAATCAGGAATAATAAGAAGATTAATAGATGTACGTCCATCTGGAAAAAGGATTCCATCAAAACACTATCAAACCTTAATGTCTCAAATAGATTTTGAACTAGGAGCTATAGCTTCTCATTGTTTAAAAGTTTATAGAGATAAAGGTAAACATTATTATGATGGATATCGTCCATTAGAGATGATTTTACAAACAGACGTGTTCTTCAATTTTATGGAATCTAATTATCATATTTTCAAAGAACAAAATGGTGTATCTCTTTCTCAAGCTTATGAGATGTATAAAGTATATTGTGATGAAGCTTTAGTAGATTTTAAATTACCAAGACATAAGTTTAGAGAAGAATTGAAGAACTATTTTAAATCTTTCTCTGATGTGACCAGAATTGATGGTAAACAAGTAAGAAGTTATTATTTTAATTTTATAAAAAATAAGTTTAAACTTAATACAAAAGCTAAAGACGATGTTCCAAATCCATTATCATTTGACCATGAAAAATCTATATTTGATGAATATTGTTCAAATTGTCCAGCACAATATGCTACTAAAACTGAAATACCAATTTCTAAATGGAGTGAAGTTAATACAGTATTATCAGATATAGATACAAAAGAACTACATTATGTTAAAATCCCGAAAGAACATATAGTTATTGATTTTGATTTAAAAGATGAGAAAGGTAATAAATCTTTAGATCTAAATCTAGAAGCGGCTAGTAAGTGGCCACCAACATATGCGGAATTAAGTAAAAGTGGTAAGGGAATACATCTACATTATATTTATGATGGCGATGTGGATCAGCTTAGTAGAGTTTATGGAGAGGGAATAGAAGTTAAAGTATTTGTAGGGAAAAGTTCTCTTAGGAGAAAGCTTACAAAATGTAACAATATACCAATAGAAAAAATAAATTCTGGATTACCTCTTAAACCCTTGAAAGGAGAAAAGATGATTAACTTTAATACAGTTAAGACCGAACAATCTCTCCGTAGACTCATTCAGAAAAATCTTCAAAAAGAATTCCTTCCAGGAACGAAACCAAGTATCGATTTTATCTACAAAATTTTAGAGGATGCTTATAGTCAAGGATTAAAATACGATGTTAGTGATATGCGGCAAAATATCTTAGTGTTTGCAAATAATAGTACACATCAAGCACAATACTGTATTGGTCTTGTAGGAAAAATGAAATTTAAATCAGAGGATAAAGAAGAGAGACCAATTAAGAAGGAAGATAGAGGAAAAGAATTAGCTTTCTTCGATGTTGAAGTTTTTCCAAATCTATTTCTAGTTGTCTGGAAATTTGAAGGAGATCGCTCTAAAGTTCCAATGATTAATCCAACACCAGAAGAAATAGAATCTATATTAAAGTTAAACCTTGTCGGGTATAACTGTAGGAGGTATGATAATCATATTTTATATGGGAGATATATAGGTTTAGATAATCAACAATTATACAATCTTAGTCAATCTATTATAAAAGGTAGAAGAGATGCTTTCTTTAGAGAAGCATATAATATTTCTTATACTGATGTATACGATTTCTCTTCTAAAAAACAAGGATTGAAAAAATTTGAAATAGAACTAGGTATATTCCATAAAGAATTAGGGTTGCCTTGGGATAAACCTGTTCCTGAAGAAAAATGCCGAAAGTAATTGAATATTGTGGATACGATGTT
>ENA-UOWO01007068-UOWO01007068.1-activated-sludge-metagenome-genome-assembly--contig:-NODE-7068-length-11260-cov-5.046497_pt1 | contig 11260 bp, 11 predicted proteins | sample MGYA00238148_ERZ761564 | MGnify/ENA primary metagenome ERZ761564 (study PRJEB28885, sample SAMN05720194) | activated sludge metagenome | isolation source: Anaerobic digester | place: USA...
ATAGTCAAAATCAAAAAAGACAACGATTTAACAAATTGATACGGTTTTAAATCGTTGTTTCAGGATTAGTCGGAACTCCTTAGTTTTGCGCCCTTGTTTTTAGAAGAAAACCATAGTAAACTGAATATGAATAAAATCTGCGGATTCGCACTTACAGCCCTTTTGTGTATCTCCTTTTCCGGTAAGGCCCAGTCTGTGGCGGATGGTTTGCGATACATTGATAATGAACAATACATCAATGCAGGCAAAACGTTCAAATCTCTGGTAGCCGCTCAACCAACTGCATCCAATTATTACTACCTCGGACATTACTACCTGATGCTGGAACGCATTGACTCGGCTCAGGGTGCATATGCCGACTCGGCGAAACTGATGTTTGAAAAAGGAGTTGCTGCTGATGGAAAATTCAATCTCAACTACGTGGGACTTGGTACTTACGAAGTGTTCAAGGGCAGACCCGGACAGGGAAAAATCCTCATCGACAAAGCCGTTCAGGCTTCAAGAGGGAAAGATGCAGAATTGCTGTATAGAGCAGCTGAAGCATATGTGGTTTACCCAAGCAACGATGCTCTGGAAGCCAACCGGTTACTGGATATGGCCATCAAAGTGAATAAAAACAATGCCGATTACTACAATCTGAAAGGCGATGCTTTCATGCTGAAAAATGATGGATCAGCAGCGGCCAACAATTATGACCAGGCCAAGCGAATTGCACCCAATTCGGCCAAAGGTTTTATCAACTATGGCAACATTCTGATCCGGGCAAAAAGTTATCAGAAAGCACTGGAAGCATATCTCGAAGGAATGGCCAAAGATTCGATGTACGCCCCGGGATACCGTCAGTTGGGTGAGTTGTATTACAAAGCAGGAAAGTTTGAAAACGCTGTTCAATCATATGCGAAGTATATTCGTCTTACTGATCAACGTCCTGAAAACCAGTATCGTTACGGTGCATTCCTTTTTCTGGGAAAGAAATACGACGATGCCATTCAGACGCTGAATTCACTTCCTGCCGAGTACAACAATTCATTTAAATATCGTCTTCTGGCCTATTGCCTGGCCGAAAAACAAATGCCGGCCGATGGTCTGGCAAACATGGAAACCTTCATGTCAAAAACAGATTCATCTAAATACCTGGCTTCTGATTTCCAGTATTATGGCAAGCTACTGATTGAAAGTGGCAAAGACACCAGCAAAGGATTGCAGGTTTTGGTGAAAGCCGTCAATATGGATTCATCAAAAATTACCCTCATATCAGAATATGGAAAGAAATTTTTCGATGCAAAACGGTTTACCCTTGCAGCAGAAGCCTATCTGATTGTGATCAACAAAGGGAAGAAGACGAATCAGGACTACTTCAATCTGGGAAATGCCTACTACTTTGGTAAAGAATATATAAAGGCCGACACCATCTACAGTCAGCTGTTGGTTATTCAGCCACAGTCACTAATGGCTAACCTGTTTAAGGCCCGTTGCATTGGACTTGAAAAAATAGACCACGACCAGAGCAAAGGTTTGGCAAAACCATATTATGAGAAGTTCACCCTGCTCGTAACACCAGAAAATATAGAGAAATACAAGAAACAGCTGACCGAAGCTTACAGCTATCTGGGATCCTATTACGCCATCCGGAAAGACACACCACAGGCACATGCCGCATGGAAAAAAGTACTGGAATTTGATCCGGAAAACAAAAAAGCCAAAGACGGGTTACTCATTAAATAACCGGCTCAATTTTTGACCATTCTTTCAAACATTCAATCTTAGAAAAAATGTCATTTCAACTACCACCGCTCCCGTATGCAAACAATGCATTGGAGCCTCATTTTGATGCACAAACGATGGAAATCCACCACGATCGGCATCATGCAGCTTATGTAACCAATCTGAACAATGCCATTACGGCAAACCCGACTCTGTCAGACCAAACCATCGAAGAACTGATGGTGAACGTGAGCAAACACGGAGCTGCTGTCCGTAACAATGGAGGTGGACACTACAACCACTCTCTGTTCTGGAAACTACTTAAACCAAATGGCGGTGGAGAACCAACAGGTCGTCTGGCAGATGACATCAACGCCACCTTCGGAAGTTTTGAGAAGTTCAAAGAAGAATTTGCCAAAGCAGCTGTCAGCCGGTTTGGTTCAGGATGGGCATGGCTCGTGGTAGCAGATGGCAAACTGGCCATCACGTCTACTGCCAATCAAGACAATCCGATCATGGATGTAGCGGAAGTTAAAGGCTCTCCTGTGATTGCACTTGATGTTTGGGAACATGCGTACTACCTCAAATACCAGAACAAACGGGCTGACTACATCGCTGCCTTCTGGAATCTCATCAACTGGGATCAGGTAAATATTCTGTACGCTGCGGCGAAATAAGAAAACCAACAGAAACACAAAAGCGGGCTCAAACCCGCTTTTTTTTTGACCATTTTTCAGAAGGACGGTATCAGGAAAGCACTTTGCCAAGCGCCATGGAAGCTTCAATTGCCTTGTCCATGTTATAGTATTCCCATTCTGCAAATCGGCCCAGAAGATGAATGTTGTCCTTCCTCAATTTTGCTTTGGCTGCATCTATTTTCTCCTTTGTTCCGTCGATGTGCACGATATAGGAATTCGGTTCATAGTTCCAGTCCAATGGCTTGAGATTTCCAGGCAACGATTTGATCTGTTCACACATAAACTCATAACTGTATTGTCCTGAAAATTCCACCACACAGGTATGGCGATCTGTGCCCTGGTTGTTTGAAGGAGCAAATGTGCCGGTGTAAATAATCCGGTGCGCCTTTATGGCAGGATCCGGCAGATACAACCAGGAAATGTCACCCGGATCTGTTTCGCAGAAAATATTTGAGGTTCCGTTTGAAGGGAGATTCCGCACATCGTTCGAAACCTGAGCCGCTGAATCCAAATGTGGAAAAACCTGATCCAGTGAACGGACATCTCCAGTGTACACAACCGTATCAAATGGTCCGTATTCTCCGATCCAATACGCTCCGTCCTTTTGAACGATGCCGGAAACGGGAGCGTTGTATACGATGTTTAACCCTTGTGAAAGTCGGTCGGCAATGAACTGCGAACCGCCCTCTTTGGCGTAGTAAAATGTAGAATGAACCATTTCGGATTCTTCCTGCACCACCACATTGCTCAGCAGCATTTCTTTCAGATTGGGCATCGGAAGCTTTCCTTCCAGCCAGCCGAGTGGAATTTCGGACAGGTCCCGGTTCCAGATTTTCTCGTTGTACGGCCGGAAATAAGCTTCATACAAGGTCTTCCCGAAATTGCCAGAAAGAAATGCTGCAAAATCATCATAGGTAAAAGGGTTTCTCGGTTGGTAATCGGCTGAAAGGAAATCATCCAGCACATCCGACACAAAAGCCCTATCCAGTTGATGCAGATAATTCTCAAGCGGATACCCGATCAGTTTTCCCTGAAAGAGAATTTTGGCGTTCCGTCGAGCCTTCAGGAATTCATTGTCTCTGTCGAAAAAGTTCCAGAACCAATCCAGTACTTCCTGGTTCCGGGAATTGAAGACATGCCCTCCTACCCTATGAAAAAGATTGCCGTTGATCCTGTCGCATTTAACGAGTCCACCCGGCTTGTGGGCCCGGTCGAATAACACAACACGATGATCTTTTTGCAAAATCTGCCCGGCAGAAAGTCCGGAAATTCCGGCACCAATGATGGCTATTTCAGACATTCAATAATTTTTTGAAATTCAGTGGCAGAGGTCGAAACTCCGTGCATCGGCTCCCAGCTGGTTCCGGTTTTGTTTCGCATCTGTTTGTTGTAAATCCGGTAAATGAATTCCCAGAGAAAATCCCCTGTTTCTATAAAACCGGAATAACGACGGGGATCAATGCCGTTGTTTTTCAGGAAGGAATAGTTCTGGGCAAGTCTTCCTTTGAACAATCCCTTTGTAAAAAAATCTGTCTCTACAAAGGAAAGCTGCGACCGCATTTCGGTAAGAACCTCCATTTTATCCACTGCCCGACCGGCACTCAACGTAGCCATATCAGTGCTTTGTTTTCCATGCTGGCGGTAAATCACCGCTTCTTCCGGAACATGGATGGTACCCGGATTGAGGAGACTGGCTTGAAACAAATAGAGGTAATCTTCGTGCGTGATCAGCTTTTCGTTCCAGGGACTAAGCTTGTCGACAAATTCTTTCCGGAACATACAGGCCTGTGTGATGGAATTCCATCCCCGCAGAATCCAATCTTTCAAATCAAGAGAATTATCGAAACCCGACGCCTGCATGATCACATCTTTCTGAATCCACCCTTCCTCCGTTTCCTGAGCCTGCACATACGGTCCGTACGCCATATCAAGGCCTGTTGACTCCAAAGCAAGAAACTGCTTTTCCAGTTTCCGGGTTGTCATCAGATCGTCGGAATCAAAAAACTGGATGTACTTTCCGGTTGCCACCGACAAACCCAGATTCCGGGCAGCACCGGGTCCGGTTCCTTTGTTGTTGAGAAAAATACAATCGGTGATGTAATCGAAAATCACCAGCTTGATTTCATCTGTAGAATGATCATCGATTACGATAATCTCGTCTGGTTTCAGGGTCTGAGCCAGCAGATTATCCAACGTTTTCCGAAGGAGAGCGGCTCTGTTTTTGACTGGAATGATGACGGAAATCTGGCTCACTGTTTATCGGTTGTGGCTGTTTGAACTGTGAGGTGGCCGTCCTTCATTTCCAGAACCCGATCTGCCACCGCGGCCAACGCAAGATTATGAGTTACAATGATAAAGGTTTGGTTGAGCTCTTTCCGTAAATCAAGAAATACCTGATGAAGATCTGCGGCATTTTTACTGTCCAGATTCCCGGTGGGTTCATCTGCGAGAACAATTGCGGGCCTGTTGATCAGAGCTCGGGCGATGGAGGTACGTTGTTGCTCTCCTCCTGATAATTCCGAAGGTTTGTGGTCCATGCGGTCTCTCAGGCCGAGGCGGGTGAGCAGGGCTTCCGCTTCCTTTTTCACGGTTTCATTGTTCCTTCCTGCAATCCAGCCGGGCATCGAAACATTTTCCAATGCTGTAAATTCAGGAAGGAGGTGATGAAACTGAAAGACAAACCCAATGTTTTTATTCCGGAAAGCCGCCAATGCTTTTGGTGCCAGACCGATTGGATTCTTTCCCAGGATTTCCAGCGAACCGGAATCCGGCTTATCAAGCGTACCCAGAATCTGGAGCAGCGTACTTTTTCCTGCCCCCGATGGTCCGACAATGGTGATGAGTTCTCCCTGTGGAATCTCAATGTCAATCGATCGGAGAACCTGAATGGAACCGTACTTTTTCGCCAGACCTTTTCCTGTTAATACCATTGCCGCAAAAATAGAGACAGTTTCCGGATTTGAAGCCCTAATCCTAAAACCAGTTGAACGCTATTCATTCGGAGCCAATGAACAGTCGAATCCGATTGGTTCTCCGTTTGAATCCAAACTTAACGAAACAAAAAAAGGCCACAAACCGTGACCTTTTCTGAAAAACCTGAAAGACGTTGATGCCTTTTATTTCAGTTTATCTTTGAATACTTTTTTGAATTTATCCACTTTCGGACGAATCACGTACTGGCAGTAAGGCTGATCACCGTTCAGATTGAAATAGTTCTGGTGATAATCTTCAGCCGGATAAAAAACAGATGCTGCCGAAACTTCGGTCACGATTGGTTTATCCCAGGCGCCGGAAGCATTCAGCTCTTTGATGATACGAAGTGCCGTTTCCTTCTGCTTATCAGTGTGATAGAAAATGGCGGAACGATACTGTGTCCCGATGTCATTTCCCTGGCGGTTTAATGTAGTCGGATCGTGTGTCTGAAAAAAGACTTCGAGCACTTCCTCAAAACTCACCACCGATGGATCAAATGTAATTTCGGCTACTTCGGCATGACCGGTTAGTCCGCCACAGATTTCCTTGTAGGTTGGATTTGCTGTTTGCCCACCGCTGTAACCGGACACGACTTTTTCTACGCCTTTAAGATTCTGAAAAATACTTTCGATGCACCAGAAACATCCGGCGCCGAGGGTTACGACTTCCATATTCGGATTGGTTTTTTGTTTAGGAGTTGAGGTTGGAGATTTCTTGATTTCCTTTTTCCGCTCCTGAGACTGAGCACAGGAAAAGGCCAGCAGCGAAGCGATCAAAAAGAAAAAGATAAATGGCTTTTTATGCATTTCTGAATTGTTTAGGGCATATAAACGCGTTTCAAATGAAACCGGATTTCAGAAAGGACGGAATCGAATCACTTCTTTCACGACCGTATCCTTTTCAACAATTACCGGTTCAAATCAATGTATGACCGGCACCGCATTACAACCGGAACAATTCCGATTTGTTCAGAATACCTTCCTTAGGCCAGCACTTCCTGATCCTTGAATGACTTCCTTGGACGAAGATTCAAGGTCTGAAACAGATTCTGGTCGTGATCCACTCCCGGATTGGGCGTCGTTAAAAGGCGCTCTCCGCTGAAAATCGAATTGGCTCCGGCCATGAAGCACAGGGCCTGTTCCTCGTCGCTCATCATCACACGACCAGCTGACAATCGCACCATTGCCTGAGGCATCATAATGCGGGCGGTGGCAATCATGCGGACCATATCCCAAACGGGTACTTTTGGCTGCTTTTCAAGAGGCGTTCCTTCAACAGGCACCAACGCATTTACCGGAACGGACTCCGGATGGGACGGCATAGTGGCCAGCGTCACCAGCATCGCCACCCGATCCTGGTTGGTTTCGCCCATTCCGATGATCCCGCCGGAGCAAACCGAAATACCGGATTTGCGCACATTTTCGAGTGTATGGATGCGGTCATCAAACTGACGGGTCGAAATGATTTCGTTGTAATAACCTTCGCTGGTATCGAGGTTGTGGTTGTAGGCATACAATCCGGCTTCGTGTAACCGTTGTGCCTGCGATTCAGTGATCATTCCTAAGGTGCAGCACACTTCCATGTCCATGGCATTCACGCCTTTCACCATGTCGATCACTTTATCAAAATCTTTATTGTCCCGCACTTCTCTCCAGGCGGCCCCCATGCAAAAACGGGTGGAACCTTTGGATTTGGCATCGGAAGCAGCGGAAAGAACTTCTTCGACTTCCATGAGTTTATGCACTTTTACATCGGTGTGGTAGCGGGCAGCCTGCGGGCAGTAAGCGCAATCTTCAGGACAACCACCGGTTTTTACTGACAACAGAGTACAAACCTGTACTTCCTGTGCATCATGAAACTGGCGGTGAACGGTGGCGGCTTTGTAAACCAGATCCAGAAAAGGTGTATTGTAAATGGCTTCGGCTTCGGCCAGAGTCCAGTTGTTTCGGATTTCCGTCATATACGTTGATTATCCCTCAAACGGGATTGCAAATAAAAGAAGCAAACTGATACGGCCGCAGGGAATCTATTTCACTTCCTCGTAATCGACGTATTCGCCCAGATCTTCAATCGAAGGTTTGGATTGCTGGGTTTTGGGCTGACTGAATGTATCCACCCGGATTTCACCTTCCGGACGAGGCGCCTGCTGACCGGCTCCGCCAAATCCTGCGGAGTACTGGAAACCTTTCCCCGCATTTTTCTTAATCCAATAGCGAAGCCAGAGTTTGAACACGAATTTGACCACCTGCCAGATGAGGTAAATGATCAGAAGAGTGGAAATGAAACGCATAGGTCCTTACAACTGCGGTTGGTCCGGCAAAGTTCTCAATAGATTCTGAAAGGCCGGAATCGAATGCAAAACTAGGGTTTGTTTGGGACGAACGGAGTTTTTTGACCAAATCCTTTCAATTTCCTATCTATCTTTGCGCCCCGTCATGAAAAAAGTCGCTTTTTATACTCTGGGCTGCAAGCTCAATTTTGCCGAAACTTCTTCCATTTCAAGGAGTTTTGAGTCGAAAGGGTACCAGAAAGTGAACTTTGGCGACCCCACTGATGTGTACGTGATCAACACCTGTTCGGTGACCGATCATGCCGACAAAAAATGCCGCAAAGTGGTGTCCGAAGGTTTGAAAATTTCGCCTTCCGCCCGGGTTGTCATCATCGGTTGTTATGCCCAGTTGAAGCCCGAAGAAATCGCCGGCATTCCCGGAGTAGACCTTGTGCTGGGAGCCAATGCCAAATTCGAAGCGGCCGATCATGTGGATAAATTGGGACCAAAAACCAGTGCCTCCATCATCGCCGGCAACATTGACCACACCACCGATTACCATAGTTCCTACTCACTGGCCGACCGTACACGGACATTCCTCAAAGTGCAGGACGGCTGTGATTATCCCTGCACCTATTGCACCATTCCGCTGGCACGTGGCAAAAGCCGCAGCGACAGCATTCAGAATGTAGTAAATCAGGCCCGGCAAATCGGAGAAAGCGGGGTGAAGGAAATTGTGCTGACAGGCGTAAACATTGGCGATTTCGGCAACCAGAACGGCATCCGGAATGAAAAGTTTGCCGATCTGGTTGAGGCTCTCGACGAAGTGGACACCATTTCGCGTTTCCGGATTTCGAGTATCGAACCTAATTTGCTGAAGGACGAAATCATTGACTTTGTAGCCGCCAGCAAGCGGTTTGTTCCGCATTTTCATATTCCCCTGCAATCGGGGAGCAATGCAATTCTGGGCATGATGAAAAGGCGGTATAAAAGAGAATTGTATGTGAACCGGGTAGACAGAATCAGGCAAACGATGCCTGATGCCTGCATTGGGGTCGATGTGATTGTGGGTTTTCCGGGAGAAACAGATGCTCATTTTATGGAAACCTATCAGTTTCTGAATGAGCTCGAGATCAGTTATCTGCATGTTTTTACGTATTCCGAAAGGCCCAACACCGAAGCGGCAACCATGAAAGGAAAAGTGCCGGGAAATGTCAAAGCCGACCGCTCAAAAATGCTGCACATCCTCAGTGAGAAAAAGAGAAGGGCCTTTTATGAATCCCAACTTGGAAAAATGGATGAAGTCCTGTTTGAAGCGGCCATAACCGGTGGCAAAATGGAAGGCTTTACCCGCAATTATGTGAAAGTATCGGCGCCGTACGACCCGATGTATGTGAACGCCGAAATGAAAGGATTTCTGAACCTCATTCAGACGGACGGTACCGTTCATTTCTCTGAGTTCCCTCTTTCGGCCGAAGAAAAATCAAAACTGGAATATGTGGCGGAACTGGCTTCGTAAATTCTTTTTCCATAAAGTCTACAATGGAGTCACCATCAACCACCAGTGGCTGGCCTTTCATAATTCAGGCTCCATTTTCTCGAAAGGAAAGGCCCGGCTGGGTTACGGAAACTTTGAAACCTCAGAATTCTTCCGGAGTCTGACTCCCTCCTACCTCAAAAATACGGGCACCATCGAACTGGGAAACGAGGTCACCATTTCGTCTTCGTTTAAAATTCTGAATAAAGGAACGCTGAAAATCGGCGATCAGACCTACATCAATCCCAACAGCATTATCCGTATTGAAAACGCACTAACGATCGGAAACGACTGTGCCATCAGCTGGGGTGTGACTATGATGGACCACGATGCCCACGAAATGGAAGGAAAACGGGAAGCCCGGCCCATCAGCATTGGCAACCATGTGTGGATCGGCGCCAATGCCACCATTCTCAAAGGAGTTACCATCGGCGATGGCTGCGTGGTGGCGGCGGGTGCGGTGGTGAGCAAATCATTCGGCCCCAACCAACTGATTGGTGGCGTTCCGGCCCGAACGATTAAGGAAAATATTGAGTGGAAGAAGTAAACTTTCGCTTGATGTTAATCTATTCTTTCAAACTTTGAAAATTGACCCTTCGCTCCACCATGAACTCCTCGCTGATCCTTTCCAACATCGCCCGGTTTATTTCTTTGTCGGATGACGAAGCCCAACATTTCATTTCCCTCCTCACCACCCGCAAACTGAAACGAAAGCAGTTCCTTCTTCAGGAAAATGAGATCTGTGAACATTCTGCGTTTGTGACGGCCGGGTGCCTCCGCAGTTATTCACTGGATCCGAATGGATTTGAACACGTTCTCCAATTCGCCCCGCCCGACTGGTGGATTGCCGATATGTACAGCCTGCTGAGTCATAAGCCGGGCCACCTCAACATTGAAGCACTGGAAGAAAGTGAGGTTCTTCTTTTATCAAAAACCGATCAGGAAACCTTGTATCACGACATTCCCAAGTTTGAGCGCTTCTTCCGGATCATCACCGAAAATTCACTCGTGAGCAACCGGCAAAGGGTACTCGACAATATGAGCCTCACCGCTCAGGAACGGTATGCGCTTTTTTGCCACCGGTATCCTTCTCTCATCGAGCGCCTTCCACAGAAACAGGTGGCGGCTTACATAGGCGTAACGCCGGAGTTTCTCAGCAAACTGAAAGCGGATTGGCTCAGGAATAAATAACCCGTCCGTTTCCCGAAACCGCTTCCTCACGGACGGTATCGTTTCAAAAAATCTTTGCAGACACCGAATTTCTTAAACTAGGTTATTGAAAAACGGCTATCCGGCAGGCCACCTTTGCATCGTTATAAAATTTCGAATGAAACGAAACGAATTTATACGCAAAGGAATTCTTGGAACCGGCCTTTTTGTTGCCGCGGGTTCATTGGCTGCCATCGCAGACAACAACATCGACGAGCTGCAGAAGTTGGACATCCTCGGATTCAATCACATTCCAACAACCAACTCCAATCAAATGGCAAACTCCGTTTTACATAAAGCCGACACCCGTGGTGAGGCAAATCATGGCTGGTTAAACTCCAGACACACTTTCAGTTTTGCACATTATTACAATCCGGACCGGATGCATTTTGGAGCCCTCCGCGTGCTGAACGACGACCGGGTACAGTCGGGCATGGGCTTTGGCAAACACCCGCACGACAACATGGAAATCATTTCCATTCCACTCGAAGGCGACCTCGAGCACCAGGACAGCATGGGCAACACGGCTGTGATCCGGAAAGGTGACATCCAGGTGATGAGTGCCGGGAGAGGAATTTTCCACCAGGAATACAACCGCAACAAGGACAGCGAGGTAAAATTTCTCCAGATCTGGGTATTCCCGAACAAACGGGATGTACAGCCGCGTTACGACCAGCTGACCATGAATCTGGACGACCGGCACAACAAACTGCAGCAGATTTTATCGCCTTCTGCAGATGATGCAGGTGTGTGGATTCATCAGGATGCCTGGTTTCACATCGGCCATTTTGACAAAGGCATCAAAACCGATTACACCCTGCGTAAAAGTGGAAATGGCGTGTATGTGTTTGTGCTGAAAGGAGATGTGAC
>ENA-UOWO01007071-UOWO01007071.1-activated-sludge-metagenome-genome-assembly--contig:-NODE-7071-length-11254-cov-15.619162_pt1 | contig 11254 bp, 7 predicted proteins | sample MGYA00238148_ERZ761564 | MGnify/ENA primary metagenome ERZ761564 (study PRJEB28885, sample SAMN05720194) | activated sludge metagenome | isolation source: Anaerobic digester | place: USA...
CTACTATAACCATAAGTAAAACGATTTCTAGCATAACTAAAATATAGTTTTTCTTTAGCTCGAGTAATACCCACGTAACAAAGGCGACGTTCTTCTTCAATTTCATTTGCTTCTAAAAGAGCTCGAGAATGAGGCAATAAACCTTCTTCCATGCCGACCATAAAAACAATCGGAAACTCCAGGCCTTTGACGGAATGCAAACTCATCATGGTAATTTTGTTTTCTGCTACTTGATCAATTTTTTCATCAGCTAAATAGCCGTCTTGTACCAAAGCAATGTTTTCTAGAAGTAATAAAGTATTATCAAAACGACTGGCGACATTAAAAAGTTCCTGAATATTATCTAAGCGCGCTAAATCTTCTTGATCTTTTTGATCATACTTTTCTAAATAAAGAGTGCTTTCCAAAATACCCTGCAAACAACTGCTAGGATTTTCTAAAACTTGTTGGTTTGTTTTTTCTATCCAAGCTAGTAATTTTTCTAAACGCCTTTTACCAATTTTTTGAGCTCTTTCAAAACTTGGGCTATCGAGCTTGTTAAAACAAAGGCGTAGATAAGCTAAAAGATCTTTAATTTCACTACGTTCATAAAATTTTGTGCCACCAACAATTTTATAAGGCAGTTTTTTGCGCATAAAAGCTTCTTCAAAAGCACGGGATTGTACATTGGTGCGATACAGAATTACTATTTCTTTTAATTGATTTAAATATTTATCCTTGATAATGCTGGCTATTTTTTCTGCTTCTAATTCTCCGCTACTAGTTTCATAAACTTCTAATTTTTCTAGGGAAGTTTGGTCGGTCCATAATTCGAGGACAGGATGAGATTGATTATTAGAAATAACAGAAGTGGCAGCATCTAAAATATTTTGTGTAGATCGATAATTTCTTTCGAGACGATACTCTGCTATTTTTGGAAAATCGATACTTAATCTTTCTAAATTGCGATAATCTGCACCTCTCCAAGCATAAATACTTTGTGAAAAATCACCGACTACAAATAAATTATTGTGTAAACTAGCTAATAATTTAGTTAAAAAATATTGTACTTTGTTGGTATCTTGAAATTCATCGACAAGGACATGCTCAAATTTTGCCTGATATTTTTTTCTAACATTTTCATTTTTCAGTAATAATTGATAGCAAATGGTGAGTAAATCATCAAAATCAACGGCATTTTCATCGCGCAATCTTTTTTGATAACTTTTATAAACTTTGGCAGTAAAAAGTTGCAAACCATCTCTAGCTGTTTCTTTAAAGTCTGTGGGATCAATTAATTCGTTTTTGGCATTACTAATTTTGGCCTTGACTACCTGTGGTTTAAATGTGGATGGATCAAAACCATTAGTTTTGTAAATATTTTTGATCAAAGCAAGTTGATCATCACTATCGTAAATAGTGAAATTGGCATTTAAACCAAATTGCGTGAGATTGCCGTGACTAGCTTCAATGCGTAAAATTTTGGCTGACAAACTATGAAAAGTGCCAGAGTAAACAAGATTTTGTCCAGTAAACTCCAACACTCTTTTCTTCATTTCACTAGCAGCTTTATTGGTAAAAGTCACTAAAAAAATGTTGCTAGCAGGGATTTTTTTTTCTTTAATCAAATAAGCGACTCTAGTGGTCAAAACTCTAGTTTTGCCACTACCAGCTCCAGCCAAAACAATGGCTGGTCCTTCTTGATGAAGTACTGCCTTGCGTTGTTCTGGATTGAGCTCATTGAGTAGATTAGCAATTTCTAACACGACAGACATATTAACATAATTTTTTATCGCATATTTATGCCAAAAACTTGCGGAATTCTTTTTTTTCTCTAGAATGATACTTGAATGAAAAAATACATTATTGCCAATTGGAAATCTAACAAAACACCAACAGAAGCATCTTTTTGGCTTAACAATTTTCCCAATAATGAAGAAAGTCGTAAGGCTTTGCTGAATTTAGAAATTATTCTTGCTCCTCCCTATCCCTTTTTAGCTTTGGCCAAAGAAATTATTACCGAACGCAAACTGACAATTAAATTAGCAGTTCAAGACTTAAGTGCTTTTGGAAGCGGAGCTTATACAGGTGAAGTTTCAGCTTTTAATTTGCAAAGTTTAAACGTGGAATATGCTATTTTGGGTCACAGTGAGCGTCGCAGATTTTTAGCAGAAACTCCACAATTAATTGCCGATAAAGTCAATGAAGCCTTATCTTGGCAAATTAAACCAATTTTGTGTTTAGATCAACCTTATATAACTGAACAAGCACGTTTCTTGAAAAACAGTGCTCTTGAACAATGCTTGTTGGCTTATGAACCAGTTTCAGCCATTGGGAGTGGTCAAGCTGAGGAGGCTGGCAATTTATTGGAGATTCGCAAAAATTTAACTCCACTTTATAAACAAAAATCTTTGATTTATGGAGGGAGTGTCAATGCAGATAATGTTGGTTCTTATTTAAAAGTTTGTGATGGAGTTTTATTGGGAGGTGCTTCTTTAGATTTAAATAATTTTATCAATTTATTATATTCTGCCTCGGAAAGTTTAGCTGTTTAGCTCAGCTTGTTAAAAAAGGTTTTTTAGCATATAGTTTGAGTCATAATGACTCTAAAAGAGCTACTTCTTTTTGGCTTAATTTTGTTTTTTGCTCTTTTCTCTCGTTTATTTCATTTGGGTTATCCATCACAAATGTATTTTGATGAAATTTATCATGTGCCAACTGCCATATTAATGCGAAATGGAGATTTTCAAACTCCGTTTAGTTTTTCATCTTCTACTAATCAAGCCAATATTGATTGGCTCCATCCTCCATTAGCTAAATACTTTCAAGCTTTATCAATAACCTTATTTGGAATAACTGCTTTAGCTTGGCGATTACCTTCTTTAATTTTTTCTTTGCTCACTCTTGTAGTTTTTTATTTTTTGGTTCGTTTCTTAGGACAAAAATTCTTTTTCAAAAAAGAATCTAGTCTAAAAAAGATTGATTTATCAATTAATTTATCCTTAATAGCTTGTTTCTTTTTAAGTTTAGACGGTTTGTTTTTAGTGCAATCAAGAATTGCCATGAATGATATTTTTGTACTCTTTTTTACATTAATGGCAATTTTTATTTATGTAATTTATTTAGCGAATAAAAAATCTTTAATGTTGTTGATTAGTGGCGCATTATTTGGTTTGGCTCTAGCTAGCAAATGGAGTGCCTTGTGGATTCTGTTATTTTTGTTAATTAAAGAATTATTGATGCTCAAAAGTATAAAAAAGATCCCTTTTTTATTATTTTCTCTTTTGTTAACTCCGGTTTTTGTTTATTTATTGGTTTACTTACCAATGTTTTGGCAAGGGCAAAATTTAGGTGATTTTTTAGTTTTACAAAAAACCATTCTTTTGTCTCAGCTCACCAATCCCAGCACTCACCTTTATAGTAGTAATCCTTTAGTTTGGATCTTAAATCTCAGGCCTGTTTGGTATTTTACTGTACCAATATCTGGTTCTTGGTCAGCTAATATTTATGCTCTAGATAATCCTTTACTTGGTCTTTACATGATGCTGGCTTTTTTTATGAGTATTTGGTTTTTATTGAAGCACAAATTAAATGACTTAGCGCATAAAAGTATTTATTTTATTTTTTTGCTTTACTTGTCTAGTTTTTTACCGTGGATTATTTTTTCAAGAACGATGTTTTTTTATCATTATTTATTAGCCATCCCATTTCTACTAATTTTGTTGTCTTATTTTGTAGTAAGTTATTTTAATCAAATAAAAAATGAACAAAAAAAACGAGCCCTGATATTTAACTTATTATTTTGGCCATTTTTCTTTTTTATAATTTTTTATCCGCATTGGACAGCTTTACCTGTTCCTAAAACTTTTATTGAAGCTGTTTATTTTTTTCTACCTAGTTGGAGATAATGCACCTAGACTTCTAAGGAAATAAAAGTCACCATCAAATATAATGACAATAAATTATTTTTTTTGAAAGAAAATAGAAAATGAAAATTGCAATTATTGGATCAGGTTTTGGAGCTTTGGCAACCGCTTTTGACTTGAGTAAATTAAAAAACACTGAAATAGACATCATCGATGCTCAGCAATTCGCTGGTGGAATGGCCACCGGTCTTGAAAAAGCTGAATGGCACTGGTCGTTGGAAGAACATTATCATCATGTTTTTGATACCGATCGAGCATTTAAAGATTTTTTGTCTGAATTGGGACTTAGAGATCAACTAATTTACAAAAGAACTAAAAGCTCCACGCTTTACAATGGCAAAATTCATCAAATTGATTCTCCATTGTCTTTGTTGCGTTTTAAAGAAATTTCTTTTTTATCCAGATTGCGCACAGGAATGGTTTTAGCTTTTTTGAAAATTTTACCTAATGGAGTTATTTTAGAAAAATTTAAAGCTAGCCAATTTCTTAGTGCCACTATGGGTAAAGAAGCTTGGCAAGTGATTTGGGAACCTTTATTTACTTCGAAGTTTGGCAGATATAAAAATGAGATTAACTTATCTTGGTTTTGGGCCAGAATCAATCCGCGTACTGCGGCTTTGGGTTATTTTCAAGGTGGCTTTAAAAGATTGGCTGATTTAATTGTTGAGAAATTAAAAAAGATGGGTGTTAGGTTTTATTTTGAGATTCAAGTAAAAAAAATTGTCAAAACAGAAAATAAATTTACCTTGTCTTTATTGAATAAGAATGGTTTGGTAAAAACTAAAGAATATGATTTGGTTATTTCTACTCTTACCGCTCCAGTTTTTGCTAAAATTATTGATTTACCAGAATTAAAACAAGATAACCTTGTAGGTTTGGGGGCCATGACCATGCTATTGCGTTTAAAAAATAAATTGTTGAAAGATGGTACTTATTGGTTAAATGTGAATGAAAAAAAATGGCCTTTTGTTGCGGTTGTGGAACATGATAACTATCAGTCTAGTGAAAATTATAATGGAGAAAGCTTGGTTTACTTAGGTAGATATTTGGAAATGCATGATCCAGAATATCAAAAATCTGCTCAAGATTTATTAAATGAATATCGTCCTTATTTAAAAAAATTAGATCCATCTTTTGAACAAAATTTAATTGAAGCATTGGTTTTTAAAACACCATTTGCTCAACCAATTAGTTTTGTTAATCAAAGTCGTTATCTGCCTAAGTTTAATACTAGTATCAAAAATTTATATTGGGTTTGCATGCAACACGTTTATCCATTTGATCGCGGTATTAATCATGCTGTAAAGAGTGCTAGAAAACTTGTTAAACATGTTAGAATGGAGACTTCTGCTTTATGACAAACAAAATAATTAAAATTGGTTTTGATCTGGACGGTGTACTTCTTGATAATCCTAGTAGAATTTTTCGTAGCTTAATTTCCCGTAGTAAAAAAGCCCATTTATTTCCAAGAAAAGAATTGGAGTTTTATCATCCAAATTCCAGTTTTGAACGACTACTTTGGTCATTGGTTCACAAAAGTAGCTATAAATTAGCAGATGGTTTTACTGATTTGGAAAATTTAGTTTCGAAACATCAAAACCTGGAAATTTATGTAGTGAGTGCGCGCTTCGCTTGTTTGAAGAACGACACTGCTAAATGGAAAAAAATTATTAATCGCAATAATATTTTCAAAGCTATTTATTTTAATGAACACGATGAGCAACCCCATTTTTTTAAAAAAAGAATGATTAAAGAATTGTCTTTGGATTATTTTGTAGAAGATAATTGGGATGTGGCTCTCTATCTATCCAAAAATCAAACGAAAACCCAAATTTGGTGGTTAAGTAATTTTTTAGATCGAGTGATTGATTATCCTCATAAATTTTTTTCATTCAAAACCATTGTTTCTAAAATTGAAGGCTTTTTGTTATAGTGGAAATCATGCTAATTCATGACCTTAGTTTATTGGCACTAATTTACTTTGTTTTACTATTGTTACAATTAATGGCTTTACCAGTAGTTTTTTATGTTGCACATAAGTTTACTTATTTAAAGGATGCTGGTTGGGGTTTTGCGAGAATTTTTTCTCTTTTATTACTGTCTCTATTAATTTGGAATTTGGCTTTTTTCAAAATACCAATTAACACTGGTTTTGGAGTCATGACTGTTTTTTTACTCTTACTTCTTGGATCATTTTATTTTTCTTGGAAGTTTTTTCTATACAAGAAAAACTTTGTTTCTCAATTTTTTCATCAATTTGGCAAAATTATTTTGATTGAAGAAATTGTTTTTTTATTGAGTTTGTTGTTCTTGTTTGTAATCAGAAGCTTTCAACCAGAGATTTTAGGTTTAGAGAAATTTATGGACGCTGGCTTTATTCAGGCATATCTCAAGTCTCCAGTTTTGCCCATGCAAGATATTTGGTTTGCTGGAGAAAGTGTCAACTATTATAGTTTTGGTCATTTTTACAATGCAATTCTAGTACATTTATGGCAAGTTGATTTAGCATATGGATATAATTTACTTCTAATTAGTCTTTTTGGTCTTTTAACTTTGGAACTTTTTTCACTTGCTTTTAATTTACGTGCCAATTTATTTCAAAAAAAAGTATTTATAGGTGAAGAAAAATTTGATTTTAAAGCATCTGTGGTGTCAGGAATTTTAGCTATCTTTTTAGTAGCTTTGGGATCCAATGGTCACACACTTTGGTATTTCTTTAAATATGGAAGTATGAATGATTATTGGTACCCAGATGCTACTAGGTTTATTGATCGCACTATTCATGAGTTTCCAGCTTACAGCTTCGTGGTTTGTGATTTACACGCTCATGTATTGTCTTTGCCAATTAGTTTATTTTTATTGTTGAGTATATTTTTATGGTTAAAAGAATTATTACTAAGTAGAACTTGCCATAAAGTACTTGCTGTTTTAATGGGTATTTTGTTTGGTATTTTAGTGATGACCAACACTTGGGATATTATGATTTATGGTTTGTTGTTGGTGTTCATTTCCTTGATTCTACTATTTAAAGATAAAAGCTTTTTTGCTCCATTATTTCGGACTGCGGGACTGATTTTTTTAAGTACGGCAGTAATTTCCGCTTTTTGGTTTAGTAGTTTTACAGCAATTTCCAATGGTTTACTTTTAGCAGATGAACACACTCCTTTTTGGCAATTATTAGTTTTGTGGGGGCCACATTTATTTTGGGGATTTTTATTTATTTTAATTTTAAAACCTTTGACCAATTTCAAAATTAAAAATTCGACTGTGCCAATTATATTGTTGGCAATTTTCTTTTTAGTTTTATTTTTAATTATTTTCCCAGAACTTTTTTATTTCAAAGATATTTACAGCACTTATCCAAGAGCTAACACGATGTTTAAGTTAGTTTTTCAAGGATTTATGTTACTTGGAATTTTGCTAAGTTTATTTTTTAGTTCTATTTTATTTCAACGAGAAAAACATGATCATTTTTTCTCCTGGAGATTAGTTGATCTAAGACAACTTTTTGTTCATAAAAAAAAGCATTTATTTTTATTGAAAATTAAATTACGTAAACTATTTTTGCTTTATGTACCAATTGGTGTTTTCTTATTTTTCTCTACTATTGCGTATCCATATTATGCTTATAAAAATTACTATGGTGGTTTGCGCACCTATCAAGGATTGAATGGTTTGTCTTGGTTTGAGCGTAAATATCCAGAGGATTTTATTTTACTTAATTATTTAAAACAAAATGAAGCTAAACAAATAAACATAGTAGAAGCAGTGGGAGAATCTTACAGCGAATTTGCAAGAATCTCTGCTTTTTCAGGTATGCCTACTATTTTAGGTTGGAGAGTTCACGAATGGTTGTGGCGAGCAGGTTGGGACAAACCCTCTATCCGCACTAGCGAAGTAGAAAAAATCTACTTAGAACCAAATAGTGCAGAAGCTCAATCTTATTTAAATAGATATCAAGTTAAATACATTGTCATTGGCGACAGAGAACTTGAGGCTTATCCACAACTTAATATCAAAGAATTACTAAACCTGGGAGAAATAGTGGTCTCTCAAAATGATCATTATTTAATTAAATTGTTTTAGTTTAATTTAATTCAAAAGTAACAGTAACAGTTTTGCTAGTAGTGCTTGAGCCAGGTTCTAAATTGGCATCCATAGCGACTTCACTTCCGCCACCAGCCAAAGGCATGACAGATTTATAACTTGCGTAAATTGGATAACTGTTTCCTTCTACAAAAGAAAGAATCTTACCAACCTTTTGATTGTTAGCAGTAGCAATTTTTTCTGCTTTTTCTCTGGCATTAGCAACGGCTTCTGTTAATAATTCATCACTTGAAGCTTCTACATCATCAATACTGAAATCTGGTCCATAAACATAATTAGCGCCACTATTGTTTAAAATAGCTAATAGAGTATCTGCCTTGTCTATTTCTCTCAATTTAATATTAACTGAATTATTCGCGCGCCAATCACCTTTTCTAGCATCTCCTCTTTCTGGCTGAGGATATATCAGGGTTGTGGGTTCACTCATTGGCACATATTCTGTTTCTTGATAAACACTAGCATTTTGGGTCTGAATATCTTCTGCCTTGATTCCCAATTCTTTAACTTTAACAATCAATTGATTCATGGCTTCAGTGGTTTTATTGAGAGCTTCTTCTTTGGTTTTTTCAATGCTCTCTACCCCAGCGGTAAAATTTGCTATTTGGTTAATTTGCTCTTTTTTAGCCATGCCACTAACAGTAATGGTGGCATTGGTACGCATTTCTAAACTTCCCCAGTGAGGCTTGAGTTCGGTAAAGCGAGTAAGAGCGATTAAACCAACTACTAAGAAAAAACAGAGTAATAGTTTTCCCACATTTTGTTTTTGATTCATAGTGATTTTATTCTACGACATTTTCAGTCTTTTTTGCAGAATCACTAGCTGGATAAACCTGTTGACTACTGGTAGCCTCAGATTCTGTTTGAGTTTGTTCAATTTTAGACTGAATAGTTTCAACAGTTGCTCCGTTTTTTACCTCAATTGGCTCTGAGATTTTAATATTTTTTGCCAAATTGATAGTAATTTTTGTTTCATAACCATCTAAAACAAGAAAACTATGATCTTGAGCTTCATAAGAAGGTAAATTAACTAAAAAATGATGTTCGCCTGGACTAACAGGCTCGATGGTTAAAGGAGAAAAATTCACCTCCTGATTGTCGAAAGAAATGAGGGCGTTTTCAGGATAAGTTTCAAAACTAACAGCAGAGGTTTTATCAGTTCTTTTTCGAAGTTCGAAAATAGTGCTAGAGCTACTTCTGGGATTTTCTCCAGGATTATAAACAATTATGGTTAATGTTCCTTTTTCTAAATAAATTGGCAAATTAAGACTACTTAAATTATTTTCGTCTGGAATAATTTTAAGAATATATTCTCCGCTTTGTAATTTTTCTTCCAATAAGGGAGCTTTACCTAAATAATTGTCATCAATAAAAACAGAGGCGCTACCGCTGGGATATTCAATTTGTAAGCCTGCGCGAGAATGCTTTTGTAGTGGATCGGTTAAAGTAAAAACTAAAGAAACGCTAAACACAAGCAACCCGGCCAATAGAATTAGCATTTTCTTAAACATATCTATTACAAGTATACCAGTCAATTAACTTAATAAGGCAATTTTAAGTACTTCGGCCACATCTCTCACGGGTTTAAAAGTAATTTTGTTTTTAAGTAATGGCAATATTTTTTCGAGATCACGTTCATTTTCTTGAGGAATGATAATGATTTTGCTTCCCGCATTATAAGCGGCGATGGCTTTTTCTTTGAGACCTCCGATACGCAACACCCGACCGCGTAATGTAACTTCTCCGGTCATGGCGACATCTTTTCTTACAGGACGCTTAGTGAAAGCAGAAACCAAAGCAGTAGTGATGGTTACTCCAGCTGAAGGACCATCTTTGGGCACAGCTCCCTCTGGAACGTGAATATGAATGTTAGATTTATTGATAGTTTCAATTTTTATTCCGAGTTCTTTGTGATGAGAACTAACATAAGTTAAAGCAGCTTGTGCTGATTCCTTCATGACCTCTCCTAGTTTACCAGTTAGTTTGATTTGACCTTTGCCTGGAGATAGAGCTACCTCCACAAATAGAACATCACCCCCAACACTAGTCCAAGCTAGTCCGGTGGCTAAACCAACCTGATTGTCTTTTTCTGCTAAGCTTTCATCAAAAATTTCTGGACCCAAAAATTGTTTTAATTTTTTTTGATCAACAATAATTGTTTTTTGTTTATTTTCTATTAATTCTCTAGCAACCTTGCGCATGATTTTATTTAATTGTCTTTCCAAATCTCTAACACCAGCTTCTTTAACATAATTTTTAATAATTTTAGTAATTATTTGATCTTCAATTTTTACAGCAGTTTTATTCAAGGCATTAGACGTGGTGGCTTTTGCTAATAAATAACGTTTAGCAATTTGAAATTTTTCCTCTGCTGTATAGCCAGTATATTGAATAACTTCTAAACGATCTTGTAGAGCTGGAGGAATTGTTTCTAAAGTATTAGCGGTAGCAATGAAAAGCACATTGGAAAGATCAAAAGGAAAATCTAAATAATGATCTTCAAAAGCATGATTTTGTTCAGGATCAAGTACTTCTAAAAGAGCAGAGCTTGGATCGCCACGAAAATCATTGCCTAATTTATCAACTTCATCAAGCATAAAAACTGGATTCATGCTTTTGGCGTTAGAGATGGCTTTAATAATTCTACCCGGCATGGCACCGACATAAGTACGTCTGTGTCCACGAATTTCTGCTTCGTCTCTGATGCCACCTAGAGAAATTTTAGTAAATTCTCTACCCAATGCATTGGCAATAGAACGACCGATGCTGGTTTTACCAACTCCCGGAGGTCCGACAAAGCATAAGATGGTTGGAATATTTTGAGTTTTGTGTTTACTTTGATTTTGCTTAAGTTGCAAAACTGACATATATTCCAAGACGCGATCTTTAACTTCTTCTAAGCCAAAATGGTCCTTATCTAAAATTTCCGTTGCTTTTTTAATGTCAATTGGTTTATTTTTTAATTTTCCAAAAGGTAAATCCAAAACTAAATCCAGCCAACTGCGAATATAGGATCCCTCTGGATTATTTGGTGACATTTGTTCAAGTTTTTTAATTTCTTTTTTGACTCGTTCAGCAATTTCATCTGGTAATTTAGATTTTTTAAGTTTAGTGGCGTAGTCATTAATAATTTCTTCTTCATCATCAATTTCACCGAGTTCTTTTTGAATGGTATGCAATCTCTCACGCAAAATGCTTTCTCGCATATTTTGATCAAATTTTGCTTGGGTTTTTTTAGAAACATC
>ENA-UOWO01007072-UOWO01007072.1-activated-sludge-metagenome-genome-assembly--contig:-NODE-7072-length-11251-cov-3.301000_pt1 | contig 11251 bp, 5 predicted proteins | sample MGYA00238148_ERZ761564 | MGnify/ENA primary metagenome ERZ761564 (study PRJEB28885, sample SAMN05720194) | activated sludge metagenome | isolation source: Anaerobic digester | place: USA...
TGACCGCAATGGCACGCGAGATTGGTTTACAAAATGATGAGGCAATGGAAAGGCTTCAGCAGCGTCTTTCCAAGCGTGAGGAGCTCACTCGCCTGATGGAGGGACGCAGAATAGGTTCATCCGATATCGGCCTTCGTCCGTCCCTGACCCCTCACTTGGGAAAATCGAGTGCCGACGCGCTTCGGGATCCCCTGGTTCCCTTGGAGGATATTCTTTCCCTGGATGATTCTTTTACGGCCTTTTCTCCCGAGATTGCCACATCGGCTGAGCTGGTAATTCGGTATGCCCATTATATTGACGCTCAGGACAGACGGGTGGACAGGCTTAAGCGTATGGATGGCAAGGTGATACCGAACGATTTTGATTATGATTCGGTGAGTGGTTTTTCTATGGAATCGCGGACCAAGCTAAAAAACGTACGGCCACAGACGTTGGGCCAGGCAGCGAGAATTCCCGGTTTGCGTAATTCGGATGTGATGTTGTTAATGGTTCACCTGAAATAGGTGTTACTGAACGCCTTCGCAGACGAGGATTTCGGCCTCTGCTTCGGTAATGACGTCGTTGGATAGAAGGTCAAATATTTGTTCTGCCACGGTTGAACCAAAGAATAAAAGGTCGTCGGTACCAATAGTGACGGGAACTCCGGCGTTGAGCATCTTTTTAACCGGGTGTGCCTTTAGCGAGGGCACCGCTCCCAGGATAACATTGCTTTGCGGGCAGACATTGCAGCGGATTTTGCGGTCGGCCAGGAAGCGAAGGACGGACTCGTCGCTGGCCGCGCCGATTCCATGTTGCACCTCGTGAAGGTCAAAGTATTCTACAAATCGCCGCACTGAGGTAGCGTCGGAAAACTCCCCAACATGTGCACGTTTTTTAAGACCAAGGCGTTCGGCTTGGGCGAATATTGATTTGAATTCTTCGATACCGTCTTCTACCTCGGGTCCATAGAGATCGATACTTCTGAAAATTTTACTGTCTAAAAGAATTGGCGCCCATTTTGCAATCTTGGACTTGTCAAAGGTTTTGCCCATTCCCAATTCGGGCCGGATGTCTATTTTATCGCGGTATTTTTCGGTAAAGTCGCTGACCATTTCCAGGAATTTGTCCAAGTCCTTTTTAAAATGAACAACAAAACCAATATCGATGGAGCCTTCCAGTACGGTAACTCCGTCGGCAATCGCATCTCGAATGGACATATCGATAAGGCTGATAACATCATCGCCGGTTTTACAGCGGGGACGGGTATATTTGGTAATAATGTCGTGCATGTCGTCCAGGCCGTTCATTTTGCGCGGAAAGTCCGGAATCGGGAGGCCTGACCATAAAAGGTACGAAGAATAGCGCATGCCAAGGTTCAGGTGATTATGTGCATCTATTTTTGGATGCGTCTTAAAGTATTGCAAATCCTTCATGAATATTCCTTCTGGCCCGAACCTTTTTTTCGAGTATATCACGTTTGCCAAGTATTTCCATAAAAACAGGAAGGAGGTCAAACGTCTTCAACAGTATCGGCATTGTATATATAAAACTTTACCCGCCAAGGCGGATAGCGTTCCCGGTTCGCAGGTAAAAAAGCCAACTTTCTACCGGTTTGTGCCACAGATCAGCGGCAGCCTTTCGATACACGGAAAGTTGTCGCTCGTGAATCGCAGGATTTTCTATCCGATCAGTCTTGTAATCTACCAGATATACCGCATCCCCTGCATCAAAGATCAGGTCAATCTGGCCGGTTACTGCGATATCCCGCTCTCCATCGCGCATACGGGCGATAAACGCAAACTCACTTTCTCTCCATTCACTGTCCCTTGCAAGCTGTCCCAGGTGTGAGTCGATAAAACGCTGAGTCATCGCGTGTAGTATTGATGCAAGGCCTTGCGGTCCGGTAAACGGGGTGTTGGTAAGATAGGCTTCGATTGATTTGTGGGCAAGGGTTCCAAATTCCGCACTGTTGAGCCCCTCTGCCTCCAGCGCCCTGGAAAGTTCATCGCTTTCAGTATCCGATTCCTGTTCATGTTGAAACGCGGAAAATTTTTGTGCCTCTGTTTCTACGCTCTGTGGAAGTCCTGTCGCAGTAAACCGCCGTTTGGGAGGGCGGGGATATTCTGTTGCGGGCAGTGTAGCAAGCGAGATAAACGCTTGTTCTGGAAAACTTGTTGCTGCTTGCGAGGCATCCCTGTTTCGTTGGCGAGCGTAGTCTCTTGGTGCGGGAAGCACTTCCCTCAACCTGATTTGGGGTAACACCTGGGTTGAAAGGGGCAAAGATAGTAATGAGAGAAAGGAACAGCTTATTTTATCCAGGGATTCTTGATGGATCATCGTCATGATGTGGCGAAGTTCATCTGCGGTCGCTTCTGTTTCGGGTATCGGATCCCGTTTACATGAACATTGGGCCGAGATATACAGCCTTAGTTCCGCACGGGTCATTGCAACATAGAGCAGGCGGCGCAGTTCTGCAAGATTTTTTTTGCGCTCTTCTTCTTTGCCTTCAAGGAAAAAAGGATTGTCCGAGACGGCCTTTCCCTTGCCCTTGAGTCCAATGTTAATGGTAATCCCCCAGCGGTCGCTCATGTACACGCTTTGGTCGTTGCCCTTGTTTTTTCCGGCATTTGCGCAATCGACGAGAAATACTACCGGGAACTCCAACCCCTTGCTCTTGTGAATAGTCATGATGCTTACCCCGCCAGTGCGTTCAACGGGCACTTGTATTCCTTCGATCTTGTCCCCATTGTCTCTGATATCTGCGATACGGTCCAGAAACACGGCGAGGGTTTCGCCCTTTCGATCGGCTTGTCGGGCAAGCTCAAAGAAGTAGTCATGAAGCTCCGCGTATTGGTCAAGGCCACTGTGGAGCAGAAGGGAATAACGATACCCCAAGTTCCACCATATGCGGCTGACAAGATCCGCGGAAGGCACACGGTCTGCGTCTTTTTGCACGGAAAGCCATAGTTGTCGGCCTAAAAGAAAAAGCCGGCGGTCCTGTTCGTCCATGGCATCGGCTATTGACGGATCAAAGACCTCCGGATTACCGGAGGCTTGAAACTTGGTGTTGGCGTTAACAAGGGCGTGCGCAAATGCGAGATCGCTTACGCCAACCAGCGGGGACCTAAGGAGTATGGCATAGGCTCGCAGATCCGCGGGGAAGACGGCCAGGCGAAGCAGGGCGTATAGATCATTAACCGGCGCGTCATTAAACAGACCTCGTAAGCTTTCGGTTTGATAGGGGATACCCAATTCACGGAGGTACTGCTCGTACAGGTGTTGATGGGTGCCAGAGCGAAACAGGATTGCAATGTCGTTTGCGCTAATGGGCCGAGTGGAGCCCTTCCCGTCTCGCACGGGGAAGCCTTTTTTGATAAGCCCTGCGATTTCTTCCGCTACTGCAAGTGCTTCCGTTTGCTGGGGAGAAAGGATGCTCCGGTTGTTCTTGTCGAAACGGTCTGTATCCAGGCACAGGAACTCAATGGATGGGTCAACTCCATCACTTTGTCGGCTGGTAGATATCGGCGTAAAGGAAGCCTCGTATCGGGGTAGATTGGACTCGGATAAAAACACCTCGGGGAAGATAGCGTTAAAGGCCTCTAACAGAATGGTTTCGCTTCGGTAGTTGGTGTTAAGAGACGGCATATCGCTAGCTGCAAGTTCATCAGCAAGAGCGCGAAACACGGACACATCCGCACCGCGGAAGCGGTAGATAGACTGTTTTTCGTCTCCGACAAAAAAGAGTTTATCAGGGCACAGCTGATGCGCTTGTGGTACGCCAGGGTTCTGGATGTCCGGTTTTTCCGCCAATAAAAACAGAAGGTCCTTTTGCAGAGCGTTGTCGTCCTGAAATTCGTCGATCATTATCGCGGAAAATTCATTTTTATATGACTGTCTCAATTGCCGCTCGCGAATAAGGGCATCGCGGGCAAGATGGGCCACGTCGGTAAAGGTAAGCACTCCTTCTTCCCGTTTGCGACGATTAAACAGAAGGGCAAACTCGTCAAGGAGGGCAAAGGCGTCGGCTATAGCTTCGCGATTCAGGATAAAACCTGCGATAGCGGTTATTTCGGGAAAGAGCTCTTTCTTGATGGAGTTAAAAACGTCTTTAAGGCGTAAAAAGTCTTCTTCTTTTGAGTTGCCCCGAATGCTTAGAGTACAGAGGTTTTCGTAGAAAGAAAGTGTTTCTACAAGATCTTCGTCTCGACTGGAAAGAGGTTCATTGGGTAAGGTTTCGACTTTTTTCTTGAAGTCCTCGATCGTTTTCATCTTAAGCGGGCTCTGTCGTACAATTTCCACAAGAGATGCTACTTGCCCGTTAAGACGGGTAAGGGTGAGCTTTGCCCGTGTGTACATTTCCGTTTCCTGAATGGAATAGGTTTGGGCAAAATCTGTCTCTCCCGTTACCGGGCAATAGTTAATCAGGGTGTTCGCAAAGAAGTTAACCGGAATATCTTCCAGCCTGGTACGAATCATCAGGGCAGGAATGGCTATTTTACTTCTTCGTTCAATAAAAAAAGGCAGGGCGATGGACTGGGCTATGTCGCGGGCTCGATCGTTGTCGATAGTAAAATCTGGCGAAAAGCCCCAAAGACGACATGCGCTGCGCGCGATGGCATTGCAAAAGGCATCGATGGTTTCGATTCGTGCAGTATGAAATGAGGTAACTGCTGTTGTAGCTCTCTCGTCATCGATGTGACTTAGATATTGATGTATGCGTGCATACATTTCCGAAGCGGCTTTTTTGGTAAAGGTAAGGGTAAGAATTTCGTGTACCGGGATGCCTTTTTCCACAACCAGATAGGCGTATCTGGCGGCGAGCACGCGCGTTTTACCTGAGCCTGCGCCTGCGGCAATTACCGCGTTTCGCGTCATTGTGGCGGCGTCGCGTTGGGAAGAATCAAGTTCTGCCAGGAGGTCTTTGATGGATTTCATTCACAGCCTCCAACCGTGTAGATTCGGCGGCAAACCTCGGTAAAGTCGCAGGTCGCGCAATCTTCGCGGCTCAGGTCTTGCGGTTTGGTAAAGTCTGCTTCGCGAACGGCCTGGTTAAACAGCGCTGACATCTGGGCAAGGGCTTCCATTGCCGGTGTAAAATTGCATCTCTCAATTGGTTTTGCCCTTCCGGTGCCTTGTGCACTTACGATGCGGTGGAATTTTCCTTCGGTAATATCGGCAAACCATGCGTCGTCTATCTGTTGCTTGCGCAAGTTTTGTTCCGCTAAAAAAAGGTACATGGGGATTTGATAGTCGTCCATTCGCGGACGTCCGTCGCTATCCCGTGTGGGGGTGTATGCTGCAACCCCGTGTTTCTTTTTGGTTTTATAGTCAATGATAACAAAGGTCTCTTCTGCGTTATTACAGGAAATACGGTCAACTAATCCCTGAAACAAGAGGGTGTCGGTAGCTACCGTGTATTTTTGTTCCAGGGCCCATGGTTCATAGAAGGGGAGTTCTTCGGCATCTTTTTGGATTATCTTGCTTACGCCCTCTACAACATTGTTAGCCAGAATTCCAATAAGCGGTTCGGCCAGGGGGCCCTTAAAATCCGCGTGTTGAGAAGTTGCGCCCCTTGCCTCGGCACGTGCCCATTCCAGGTATTCGGGAAGATGTTCGGGATTGAATTGTGTGTCTTCTTTCTTGATCCGTGTGTACACCGCGCAAAGAACCTGATGATACAAGAGGCCAAGATTGCGCTCGTTGGGTAAGGTTGCATCCCGCTCCTGCTGTTTAAGACCAAGAAGGTGTTTAAGAAACCATCGGGCATTACAGGGTGCAAAGGACGCCAAGTCGCTCTGGCTTATCTTAACAAGTCCATCCTGGATGTGTTTTAAAGTGATTCGTGAAGTCAGTGCAGGAACTGACTGACCAAACGGCGAGGAAAGATAAGAGAAACGGGAAGAAACGCGACGTTCCATAAAAGCGTTTCTGCCGGAAACCTGTGAATGATACAGGCGATCGGGAAGTGGACCTTGTCCGAAACAAAAAGCTTTTTCCGCGGTAAGAGGGTCACTTAGAGCAAGAGCTTCCGGTTTTTTTTCCATTAGGTGCCCGTGAGGTGTTGAGTATCCGGCGATTGCCTGGCGTGAAACGGAAAAACGTGCACCACAGAGATGATACAGGGTAAAAAAATCCAGGGACGCATCACTGTCCCGCAAGCCGCATCTGGCTCGAGTGTCCTGAGCCAAAAAGCCAAGTTCCCGGTAGAGGACTGTTGCGCGATCCTGACTGGCGTCCAGAACAAAGTGATAGTCAAAGGGAGTTCCCGCAGCGACTCGCCAGGGAAAAACGCTGACTCCGCCGGAACTTCGCTGCGGTACGTATCGTGCTGAAGCAAGCGAACTGATAAAAAAGGACCAGGGATTGTGCGGCATGAGGCGGGGGTAGCGGTCGGTAAGTTGGATAAGGCCCTTGAGCTCTTCTACGCACCGGGCAAAAACTGCGTCGTCCTCTTCCTCAAGTTGTTCCATGTCCAAAAACCGTTCGCGAAAGGCAAAATACTTTTTGCGGAGTGTAGAAAAATCCTCGCTGCGCAGTAGTCCTTGCAAGCTGTTTCGTAATTCCCTGAACCAGATGGGCAGATCGGGATGCGGCAAGAGATTACGAGCCGGATGGGCGAAGGCTTCACTCCAGATGTCCACCGGTTTGCCGTTCTCTTTCCATGAGCTTACACAATGATTTTCTATTCCAAAGGCGATAAGGGCTTCGGCCATACGGCGGTCTTTCCAGGGAATAAGCCGGTCGAGCAAGAGAGCCTTAAGGTCTGCAAAGGCAAAGTTAGAGTTAACGCATCCCTGGATTAGTGTAAAAAGGCGCCCAGCCGGAAGGCTGCCAAGCGGTTCGCCTGACCGGAGGTCTGCCGGTATTCCCCGCAGGGTCAGTTCGCGCATAAGGTATGCTCTCTCTTCCTCGATATCTGGAACGCTTACTGCGATACGGTCGCTGGTAACGCCCGCTCTTAACAGAGCTTCTATTCTGAGCGCCACAGTCGCCATCTCTTCCCGGACTGTTTGAAATACCTCATTGGGAATAGCTTCGTTTGTCGGTGAGGATGAGTGATCGTTAATGTGGTGAACGGTAATTGCAGGGTTTGCAATGATAACCCGCTCATATTCATGCCAGTCTTCGATTACCTCGGGATACAGGATGTGGTAGTGCCAGTGTTTTCCGGAGAAGGCAGGCTCTTGCCAGGAGGGTTCAAAAAGAGACAGGGAATCCAGGAAGTCTTCGTAATCCTTTTTAAGAAACGCGAGGTCGGCGGCTTCGCTATCCATAGCATCGCTTTGTAAGGACCTTGCGCCAATTCGCCGCTCCCAGCAAGCAAGAGATGGGAGTATGCTGGCGATCCATGAGGAAAAGACCTCTCCCGATTCGGCATAGTCAGATGGAATGATCGTGGTAAAAAAGGGTGTTGGGGCGTCTGCATTTCTTCGTACCAGGTTAAGAGCATAGAGCCTTCGGATCGGTCCCGACACCGCCTGTTTTCCGGGTAGACTCGCCGCCGCGGCATCTTCCTTAAACCGGTCCCAGGCGATAAATCTGCGTGCGTCAATTGTTCCCGCATCCAAAAAGGAAAGGGCTTCTTCCATCCAAAGGCTTGCCGCGATTTCCGAGGGAAAAACAAATGCCGATACCGGATCGGCGCCGTAGCTTTGGATGATTGAACGCAGGGGATTCATCGTGGGTTAAATCCCGTTTGCCTTCATAGCATCGAGCTCTTGCTTAACCTTTGCTAATTCATTGCGTATTTGAACGGTTTGCGTTGATTGTCTATGGAGTCGTTGGGCAAGAAGTCGGGAAAGAAAAATGCCGTAATGCGGATGTTGGCGCATCAAGGAGATAAATTCCATCTTGGGAATTTTAACCAGGGAGCCGCTTCCTACCGCCATGATGGTTGCCGATCGCCTGTCGTTAAGCAGGAAGGACATCTCTCCAATAAACATATCGTTGGGCGTCAAGACAGAGACAAGCTTCCGTTGCACGTACACGGCGTACTTGCCGGAGCGAATGTAAAAAAGATCGTTGGAATCTTCTTCTTCGCGACAGACGATTTGTCTATCCTCAAAGGTAAGCACCTGTTGCTCCTGCATGATTACCGGAATCAGGTTGGTTGAGTCCCGGATATTTGCTATCTCGAAGGAGGCCTCGGTTCCCTTGGCATTGTATGAAACAGAGGAGACAAAGGATTCGGCAAGCTTAATCCCCATACCATGAAGTCCGGCGGTTAATTCACCCTCAAGCCGTTTTCTCCAATCAAAGCCCTCGCCGTCGTCCCGAACGGAGATGCGGGTTCTCATGTTGGATATGTCGTAGGCGATATATACCTTTTTGTTGATGGCGTCAGGTTCCTTGCTTTTTGCCGAGATCAAGTCAAGCATGTTTTTGCCTGCGGCAAGCCATTCGGTTTTTTCGTCGTAGCTTATCTTGCAGTTTCCGTGTTCAACAGCGTTGAGTAAAAGCTCCATAAGGGCTCCCTGAACCCCGGAGCGGCCTTCATCGTCGATGCGGTTTGTATTGTATAGGTAACTGGTAATAAGATTGCAGTAAAAAAGGATATCCATGGGGTCGTTATCGCTGGTAAACGATCCTGTTTCGTTGGTATTCATCTGTTGCTGCATTCCGCGGTTAAAGAGAAACTGCTTGTTTTGGGTCAGAATCTTGAGGATGCGGTCGGCGTTAGCTTCAAAATCGGGTCTGCGTAACACCAGAAGAATGTTGGGGTCACGCTGTTTTTCCAGTTCAGTTTTTTGTTGGTGATTGCTCACCACTGCGATTATACCGCCAAAAAGGAGCCAGGGGTCCTCGTGAATTACCTTCATGATATTGGGTGCGTTGATGCTTTCGTCCCCAAAATCAATAATCTTTATTTCGGGTAATTCGTAATTGAAATAGGAAATAGCTTCTTCTTCTTTGCTCAAGATGATGGGAATAAAATCTCCGTCTGATCTGATACAGGCATCCCGGAAGGCTACTACGGTTGTTTTTTTCTTGCTGACGATGGGGATACTTTTCATACGCGCTCCATCCTGTTATTCTAGCATAAAATCCCCCAACGGACTATACTTTCGGAATCTGTATGGAAAATGTGACCTTTTTACCGGGAAAACCCCTTCCGCTGGGCGCGACTGTTACCTCTGACGGGGTAAATTTCAGCGTCTTTTCTCGCCATGCCTCGTCCGTCATCCTTGAAATTTTTCGCTCCGCTTCCGACGCGGAGCCGGCGGTAAGTTATACCCTTAATCGCAATCACAATCGTACCGGAGACGTGTGGCATGTTCTTGCTCGGGGCTTACGGCCGGGAGCCCTGTATCTGTATAGGGTGGACGGACCCTTTCGGCCTCAGGAAGGCCTTCGCTTTAATGTGCACAAATATCTTGTTGATCCCTATGCAAAGGCACTCTCGGGAGAATCAATTTTTAAGGGCCTTGATAAGGCCTCCAAGCGGCCGCCCCATATGGACGCAGACTTGGCCTATTCCAGCACCTGTTCAGCTGAAGGTTTTCCAAAATGCGTGACTGTCGACGATGATGCCTTTGATTGGGAAGGTGATCGTCCGCTTAATTATCCCCTGCGGCATAGTATTATTTACGAGGCGCATGTTAAGGGACTTACCCGCCATGAATCATCATCCCTTGGTCATAGTGGTACCTATCTGGGAGTTATTGAGGCAATTCCGTACCTGAAGGAACTGGGGATTACCAGCCTTGAACTGTTACCGATTCAGGAATTCGACGAGCATGAGATTCCTCGGGTAAACCCCAGAACCGGAGAGCGACTGTCCAATTACTGGGGCTACAGCACTATATCCTTTTTTGCCCCCAAGGCTGGCTATGCCTCCGACGGGACTCCTGGCGCTGCGGTCCGTGAATTTAAGGAGATGGTAAAGGCTCTGCATCGCTCGGGTATTGAAGTAATATTGGATATTGTTTTTAACCACACTGCCGAAGGCAATGAACGCGGGCCAACAATGTGTTTCCGGGGCTTTGATAATCCTATTTATTACATGCTTGAAGACAACAAGCGGTACTATCGCAATTATTCCGGATGCGGCAATACAGTCAATTGCAATCATCCGGTGGTTCGTACCTTTATCCTCGATTGTTTGCGGTATTGGGTTACCGAGATGCACGTTGATGGATTTCGTTTTGATCTTGGTTCTATTCTGGGCCGCGATCAAAAAGGGCGTATCCTGGAAAATCCCCCCATGCTTGAACGAATTGCCGAGGATCCGGTATTAAGTCATACCAAGATTATTGCCGAGGCATGGGATGCGGGCGGTGCCTATCAAGTTGGTTGGTTTCCGGGAGGCCGCTGGGCTGAGTGGAACGACCGGTTCCGCGATGACGTGCGCTCGTTTTGGCGGGGAGATTCCGGGACCGTTCACAACTTTGCCACCCGGTTAACGGGGTCCTCTGATCTGTATTTACGAGATGGGCGGAAACCCTTTCATTCTATCAATTATATTACCAGTCACGACGGATTTACCCTTAATGACCTTGTTTCGTACAACGGCAAACATAACGACGAAAACGGCGAAGAAAACCGCGACGGTAGCGATCACAATGTCAGCTATAACTGGGGCTTTGAAGGGCCGACAGAGAACCCTGCAATCGAGGCGGTTCGTAACCGGCAAATCAAGAACATGATGGCCTCCCTCCTCCTGTCGCTGGGGACGCCCATGGTACTGATGGGGGACGAGATTCGCCGGACCCAAGAGGGTAATAACAACGCCTATTGTCAAGATAATCCCCTGTCCTGGATGGACTGGTCCGCCCGAGAGCGGCATGCCGATGTATTCCGGTTTATTCGCCTGTGTATTCGCTTTCGCCTGTCTCATCCCGCGTTTTTGCGTCCTGAATTCCTGACCGGCGCGGAACGGACAAGCCACTCGGCTCCCGATATTACCTGGTTTAGCAGCGAGGGAAAAAGCCCGGACTGGTCCAAGCTTGACCGATTTGTCGCGTGTCGGCTCATCGGCACTCAGGCAGAGATCCTGGCAGATCGGGACGATAATGACTTTTATTTACTCTTTAATGCTTCGAATCGCGATGTAACGGCAACTATTCCACTGCCTCCCGGAGGCAAAGAATGGCTTAGGGTGATAGATACATCCCGGGACAGTCCGGAAGATATTCTGGAACCGGGCACGGAAGAGCGATTTCCGGGAAAGGACAAGTACGTGGTGCTTGCCCAGAGTGTGGTTGTACTGATTTCAAAGATATTATACAGTTAATTAACCGGTTTACCTGAAGGAGAAAACGCACCATGGACT
>ENA-UOWO01007073-UOWO01007073.1-activated-sludge-metagenome-genome-assembly--contig:-NODE-7073-length-11250-cov-4.810004_pt1 | contig 11250 bp, 9 predicted proteins | sample MGYA00238148_ERZ761564 | MGnify/ENA primary metagenome ERZ761564 (study PRJEB28885, sample SAMN05720194) | activated sludge metagenome | isolation source: Anaerobic digester | place: USA...
GCACCAATGAACTGAAAATTACTAACTAAATAGTGATAAAATAGTACTGCAAGCACAGAACCAACAATTTTATTTATTAGGGTGATTTTTGTATATCCAAAAGCATTTATGACACCTTCAATAGCAACCATTAGGTAAGTCGTAAGAACTCCAAGAGCTAAAACCTGAGCAAAGTGATAAGCTTCGGTATATCTGTTATAAGTTAAAACAGAAATTATTGGTTTTGAAAGAGTTATGAATAATACGATTATCGGTAGTAAAATTAAAATTATCAAGCAAACTATTTTTATGATTTTTTTATAATCGTAATCAGCAACAGCTTTGTATAAATCAGGTTCAAATGTTTGTGAAAGAGCCGTGTATAAAATACTTAGATATCCTGTTATTGAAATAGCTACAACATATAGCCCCATGTTGGTTGTATCATTAATTTTTTCCAAAAATGAAATATCTATACCAATAAGAAAAAACTGAATAATGTATGCTACTGAAACTGGCCATGCAAATAAAACGGCTTCCTTTATAATACTAAAGTCGATTCTAAATTTATAAATTGTATTTTTGATTGAAACAAAACCGATGATAGCAGCAGCAAGTAAAGTTGCAGACATCCTACCAAAAGCTCCAAACTTAAAAATAATTACTAATAAAATTGAAAGCAATACAGCAATTATTGAACTTGAAAGAGTTATCTTAAAATAAGCTTTTGCCCTACGCTGCATCCTGCAATTTACTTGATATAAAAGCAAAAAATTGTTAAACAATAACTGAGCTACACTCATTACGGCAAAAGGCATAAATGGTATTTTAACACCAGTTAAATGGCAATAAATATAAAACAGAACAAGAATTGATAATGAGGAAATCAGTCCCCATAATAACAATGTTGTAATAATAGTGTCAAGTGTTAGTTGTCTTTTATCTTCTTTGATTTTGAAGTAACTTCGCACATAATATGATATAAGCGAGAAATTCAACAATGGGGTAAATAATGCTGCAAATGATGTATAATAACCAATTATTGAATAATCAGCATGCGAAAGATTTTTTGCTAAAAAAGGGTTAAAAAATATACCAATTAAACCAGAAATAAGAGCTGCAGATAAATAAAATGAAAGGCTTTTTATTCTTGAGATATTGTTTTTAATTAGTGCACTTAGGTTTTTCATCATTTAAATATAATCTGAACTAATTCTTCTCAAACAATAATGTAAATGCTTCAGCATATTCTACCCCAATTCTACTACCTCTATAACGTGCTAATGATTTTATTGAGGATAATGCCCGAGGTAGTGGTTCGTCCATTTGCTCGGTGGTGAAGAGCTCCATTATTTGTAATTTCTTTTCCATATATGGAGTTATATCGGAAAACACATTGGGTACAAAAGCATTGTTACTTATCGCAGGAGAGAATTCGGTTTCGGACAATGTTTCAAAAAGTAAAATTTTCTCTATATAAGGATAACGAAAATTCTTAGTGCAACTATATATAGCATCAAAAGCAACTTTATGGTCGGAATGCACATCTGCAAAATGATGAAAATAAATATGCGAAGGTTTTACCTCGTTTATATAGGCTGACACCTTATTGATAATCTCCCCTAATGGATATTGATCAAGTTCTGTAGTAAGGAAATTAAGCTGTTTCCAACCATCAAATCCATATTCTTGTGCAACTTGGGTTATGTAAGTAGTTTGTTTTTTAGCAATATCGGGAATTGTTGTAATTTTTTGATTAGCTTTAGTAATCACTAACCAAAAAATAGAATCTCCATTATGTTTATATTTTTGTATTGTGCCACCACATCCAAGTGTTTCATCATCTGGATGAACGGCGATAAAAAGTATTTTTTTCATGTATTAAATTATTTTACAAATAGGATTTAATTTTAGCGAATTTTTCTCAATGGATTACCAACATATACACCACTTTCATAAATATCCTTTACAACAACCCCACCCATGCCAATAGTTACATCATCACATATCGAAATCCCCTGACGTACAGAAGAATTCGTTCCCAAATATACATTATCTCCAAAATTACAATTTCCACTAATTTTAGCACCTGGTGCAGTTGTAAAATAATCACCAATTATACAGTCATGTCCTATTGTTGTATGTAAATTTAATTGTGAATGTTTTCCGATTTTAATGTTACAAGTAATTATTACCCCTGATGTTATTATAGCATCATCACCAATTTCAACCCATTTAGAGATTATAGCAGAAGGATGAACGATTTTTGCATATGTGGTTTCGGGAGGTAAAGTTTCAACTACTCTTTTTCTTTTTATAGGGTCACCAATTGCTACAACAACATCATAAAACTCTGGACTAAAAACAGATTGTGGGATGACTTCTATTCCCATTATATTTTTTTCCGTTAAATACTTATCTTCTTCCATAAAACAAGCTAATTCTTCTATTTTAAGATTAAGTTTTCTTTGTCCATCTAATAAACAGACTAAAGTTTCTCTAGCAAACCCTCCTGTTCCAACTATACATAATCTCTTTTTAGTATTCATAACATTAAAAATTTATTACACTACTTGGAATATTTACTAATCTGTCTGCAATCCACTCGGAATTAATTAAATCGCCACAATGTGCATTTTGGAACATGGGCAGGCTGTTCATGAGTTCCCAAACGGGGCGGGTCATGATACCATGCTCGTTGGTGTACTTTAAAAAAGCATCGCGTTCGTTACGGTTGGGTAACAGGATGCAATTTAACCAATAATTTGAACGAGAGTTTTCGGGTTCAGGTATGAATTGAATATCTGTTTGAGCAAAGAAATTTTTATATGTCTCAGCCAATTTACGTTTGGCTGAAAGGTAGCTATCTATTTGTTCCATTTGTGCCACGCCGAGTGCTGCATTGATGTTTGGCATGCGGTAGTTGTAACCCACCTGGTCGTGAAAGTATTCCCAGGGATGGGGCACTTTCGCCTGCGTGGTTAAGTGCTTAATATGATTACCAAGTTCCTGGTCATTAGTTAATATCATGCCGCCACCACCGGTGGTTATCGTTTTGTTGCCATTAAAACTCAAAATACCAAGCTTCCCAAACGTGCCAGTATGCTGCTCTTTGTAAAAACTTCCCAGGCTTTCCGCCGCATCTTCCAACACCGGAATATTGTATTCATTGCAAATTTCTACTATTTTATCTATCCTGCATGGGTGGCCAAAGGTGTGCATTGGTACAACCGCGGAAATTCGATTGCCTGTGGTTTTGTTAAAAGGTTGATGCCAAGCTTCAAAATCATTCACCTCTTTCATTTCAACATTTTCTGCCAACCATGTTTGCAAGGCAATGGGAGATAGACCCATCGTGTCCCGATCAACATCAATAAAAACAGGTTTCGCATTAGCGTATGAAATTGCGTTGGCTGTTGCGATGAATGTTAATGGCTGCGTAATGACTTCATCGCCGGGTTTAACACCGGATACTAATAATGCAAGATGTAAGGCATTGGTTCCATTAACGGTAACAATGGCTTTTTTTGCCCCGGTGTATTCCGCGACCATCTCCTCAAACTTGTCCACGTATTTTCCTACACTGGAAACAAAAGTGGAATCAATACAATCGTTGAGGTATTTTTTTTCATTGCCGGAGAATACGGGAGCGTGAAGAGGAATGAATCCTTCCGGATCGTTGTAAAGTTGGCGGATGAATTGCGTTATTTCTTGAAATATCTTCATTAAATTTACATTTTTGCGTCGAGGTACTTTCCCTTTTCAACATAGGCAAAGTTAGGAATAATTTCTAGAAATAATTCAACAATTTCTTTTTTTGTCCATTTACCTGATACTTTTATTGATTTAATAGCTCTTGTAAAGTACTCAATCTTCTGACTATCATACGAAATATCATTTTTTATTATTCCCATATTTTTGAATCTTTTCATATCAAGGACTTCATTATTTGTGAAAAATTCTTCAAAATCTTTTTCGCCAGTAGTGTCGCTAAGGGTAAACAAGCAAGGCCATTGTCCTTTTTCAGGTAGCGTACGAGCCAGTTCCCTCGCCTCGTCTTCAGTCTGGCACAAATAGGGCTCGTAACCAATGTTTTTCAGGTAGCGAACGGCTATTTCGGAAAAGGTAATAAGGTGCAGGCTTTCGCTTAATTTTGGGAAAAAAATGTCTCGGGTTTCCCCAAAAATGGTTGACATCAAACAAAGTTCGCCCGATTCTTTGGGTATTACAAAATATCTTTTCACATCATTTGGAGCCACAATTGGTTGCCTTTTTTGAATACGCTGGTCAAACCCGTACAATAAAGAGCCGTCAGAGAAAGCCACATTAGCAAAACGTGCAGTAGAAATATTAATCTGTTCGCTTAACTGCATCAGGAACATTTCCATGATGCGTTTGGAAGCTCCCATCATATTAACAGGATTAGCGGCTTTGTCTGTAGAAACACAAAAGTATTTTTTCACTCCCCTTTCAATAGATTGACGAATAGTTTTTTCAGTGTTAAAAATGTTGACTTCAATCATCCGCATAAGTGTAAACGGGTCTTTTTCGCTGCGAACATGTTTTAAAGCTGAAAGATTAAGTACATAATCGTATTTGCCATCGGCATTCCAAAATGCGTCGTACTCTGCCGACCCACAATCAAGTGAAAATGTTTGGAAATCTCCATTGATGTATCCAAATGAACTGCGTATATCCCGCACTAACTCTACCATGTTATTTTCACTTATGTCAACGACATGCAATTTTTGAGGCTTGCGTTTAAAAATCTCTTTAGTGACAGCCTGTCCAATAGAACCGGCACCGCCAATTACCAAAAATCGTGAAGAATTTACTATTTTGGTAAGTTCCTTTTCATGATTTGAAATATCTTCTATGAAAAGTTCTTTATCTCGTCCAATAAGTGAAAGTATATTCATAATTCAATTAACAAATATTATATTCCTTATACCACTCCACAAATCTTTTTATCCCTTCGTAAACGCTTGTATTTGGTTTATAGCCTAAATCATTTTGCAGATTTGAAACATCTGCTTCGGTACGAAAAACGCCTATGCTGATTGTTAAATCTTTGCATTTGGCTATATTAATCATTGGTAAGCGGTTCGTTATTCATAACCTTTAAGGGTTATTTCCCAGTGACCGCTTTTTTCCGTTCCAATTCTTATTAGTTTATTCATTTTCTTTAATTTCTCAATGTCACGTCTAATCGTTCTGGTAGAAACCTTTAATATTTCGGCTAACTCTTTTAAAAGAATCTGGTTGTTTTTTTGAATGAGTTGCAGAATTAGAGTTTGCCTATTATCGGGGACATTATCGGGGACATTATTTTTTATGCTTGACTTCTTTGCATTGACGGATCTTTCGATGGTAACCATTATTCCACCCATTGTCGTTTCAAATGCAGGAATCTTTAACCCTTCGTTTTTGAAGCCATTGGTAATCTTAGCAATACCCCGTCCCCATGCTTCAATAAAACCTGCCTTAAAAAAAATGTCGGCTATGTTTTTATTAAACGGACGTGAGGGATGTTTGCCAAGCAAGGTTTCAATGGTAAAATCTTCAGGCAAACGCCCCTCGTTCCAAAGAATTAGTTTATCGTTGTAAACGCTTAATTGTATGGGCGCCCCGGTATAATCCTTATGGATGATTGCGTTGAAGATAACTTCACGTAATGCCATTTCGGGGATCTCCAGTTTTTCGATACGTTGTAGGCCTTCGTAATATATTGGGGAAATAAGATATTTAGTTTTAAGTATATCCACTGCTTTGTCTGCCATTTGAAGAATATTGCCTTCAATAATGTCCTGAAAACGTAAGTCGTCGTCACCGGCTATAAAACGTCCAATTTTAAATGATACTGACGGAAAGAACTTGGATGGTTTTTTACCAAATAACAATAAAGCTGCGTTTTTAAGTTTATTGTCGTTAGTTAACAGGTTGAGGTTTTCCAAAGTTGTTTGCAAATCGCTTTTCTCAATCTCGGAAGTTAACCGATTGCTGTTAGCTGCTTTTTTGAAGAAATAGGAAAGTGCATCAGGATCAATATCGTCAAAACTGGCGTTTTCACAAGGTAAATCGTCCCATGTTTTCCCTAAACGTTTCAGGATGAACTGTCGCAATGCCAAACCTTTTAGCTCTTGTTTTGTGTTCCCTGAACGATAATGATATACTCCCTTGTATGAAATAGGAACACCTGAAGGAGATACGTTGATTTCGATGTAGTGTTTGTTGTTTGTTTGAAGTAAATTAACATCGGCGATAATTCCCAGATAATTGACAATTTTATTCGGGATGTCTTCCATTAATTTATACACCTTGTTTAATCCAACAGCCTTACCCGAATCATCAAGCCCGATAAAAATTTTACCTCCTGAAGCGTTGGCAAAACCAGCAATCCATTTCAAGTATTCATCATTCCAATTTTGTTTAAACTCTATGTTTTGGCTTTCGTTCATTGTTTTATCAAATATTCTGTATGGAGTATTAACTAATCTGGTGGCAATAGTTTATTTAAAGATTTTATTATTGTCTACAATTGTGAAAGTATATTCATAATGCAAATTTAACAAATAATATAAGCCTTATACCACTCCACAAATCTTTTTATCCCTTCGTAAACGCTTGTATTTGGTTTATAGCCTAAATCATTTTGCAGATCTGAGACATCTGCTTCGGTACGATAAACATCTCCGGCTTGCATTGGCAGATATTCCTTTTTAGCTGTCTTTCCTAATATTTGTTCTAAACTATCTATAATATCCATTATGTTAACAGGAGTGGAGTTCCCTAAATTATAAATTTTATATGGGGCAGTATTGCTTTCCGAAACGGTAGACTCAATTTTATCCGATTTGCAAGGTGGTCTGTCTAATACACGTATAACACCTTCAACAATATCATCTATATATGTAAAATCTCTGTAAATTTCACCCCTGTTATATATTTCAATGGCTTTGTCTTCCAATATTGCTTTTGTAAAACGTATAATAGCCATATCTGGTCTTCCCCAAGGACCGTAAACTGTAAAAAATCTTAATCCTGTACATGGAATATTGAATAAATGACTGTATGAATGCGACATAAGTTCGTTGCTTTTTTTTGTTGCAGCATAAAGACTGATAGGGTGGTCAACATTATCATCAGTACTTAAAGGCATTTTTGTGTTATTACCATAAACACTTGACGAACTTGCATAAACCAGATGTTTAATCTTGTTATAGCGACAAGCTTCCAGTATATTAATAAATCCAACAATATTACTCTGAATATATGCATGTGGGTTTTTAATACTGTATCTAACTCCTGCCTGTGCAGCAAGATTACAAACAGTATCGAATTTTTCTGATTCAAATAATTGATTTAATTGCTCTCTATCTTCAAGGTTCATACGAATAAATGTGTAAGAAGCAAATTTATTGCTCTTAACTTTCGTATGCCATTTCTCTGCTTCTTTATCAATCCCACAATCTTCAAGTCGGGCATATTTAAGATTTACATCATAATAATCGTTTATATTATCAATGCCAACAACAGTCTCACCCCTTTCGAGAAGCCTTTTCACAAGATTGAATCCAACAAATCCTGCAGCTCCTGTAACTAAATGTTTTTTCATAAAAAAACTCTATTTTTTTCTTATTTACCTATTTGGTATAAGTTAAATCCTATTTTTTTTAACATTTTTGCATCTAATATATTTCTGCCATCAAAAGCAAAAGCAGGTTTAAGCATATTATTATATATTTTTTGCCAATCATAGGAAATAAATTCATCCCATTCTGTTAATACAGCTACCGCATGTGCTTTTTCAAGTGCTTTGTATGGGTTATCGTAAATAAAAATTTTACTTTTGATTTCATTTTCAGTCAGATCGTGATGTTTCAATTCGGTCAAATACAGTAAATCTGAATAAATTTGTTTGCTGCTTACCTTAGGATCATATACATGAATTTCTGCTTTGTCCTGCAACAAAATGCTTGCTACATACATTGCTGCGGTTTCTCTTGTGTCGTTAGTATCTTTTTTAAATGCCCAGCCTAAAAAACAAATCTTCTTGTCGCTCACAGTATTGTACAAAGTCTTTATTATATTTTCAGCAAATCTTTGTTTCTGATAATCATTCATAATAATTACCTGTTCCCAGTAATTAGCAACTTTTTCTAATCCAAGGCTACGGCAAATATACACGAGGTTTAAAATATCTTTCTGAAAACAAGATCCACCAAAACCTACCGAAGTTTTTAGAAATTTATTACCAATTCTACTATCTGCACCAATGGCTTTTGCCACCTCATCCACATCAGCGCCTGTTTTTTCGCATAATTCGGAAATAGCATTTATTGAAGATATTTTTTGAGCTAGAAAAGCATTTGCGGTTAATTTAGAAAGTTCCGATGACCAGATATTTGTTTGCAATATTCTTTCTTTCGGTAGCCAGTGTGCATAAATCTCACTCAAAGCATCAGCAGCTACTTTGCCTTCGGGTGTTTCAATATCTCCTCCTATCAGAACTCGATCGGCATTGTATAAATCTTGGATAGCGGTACCTTCTGCTAGAAATTCAGGATTTGATAAAATCTGGTATTTAACACCATTACCTGTATTCTGCAAAATAGACTTGATGGCTTGAGCTGTCCTTACAGGCAAAGTTGATTTCTCAACAATTATCTTATCGGCATCAGCTACTTCAGCAATTTGGCGTGCACATAGTTCAATGTATTTCAGATCTGCTGCCATTCCTTTTCCTTTTCCGTAGGTTTTAGTAGGAGTATTAACAGAAATGAAAATCATTTCAGCATCCTTAATTGCTTGTTTAATATCTGTCGAAAAGAATAAGTTCTTATTCCGAACTTCTGCAACGACCTCTTTAAGTCCGGGTTCAAAAATTGGAAGTTTATCAAGGTCTGTATCATTCCATTCAGCTATTCTTTTTTCGTTAATATCCACAACATTAACTTTTATCTGTGGACATTTCTGTGCAATAACGGACATTGTCGGACCTCCAACATAACCGGCCCCTATGCAACAAATATTTTTAATCTTCATCTAGTTATTTAGTATTTAATTGTTTTATAAATTATTATTTTCACACACATTATAAATATAGAAGCCACCAACTCCTTCAAAAACTCCAAAGAGTTCTATTACTTTTTATACCCCCCATAAACCATCTCCACACCCTCTTTTAAGTCAATTTTTGCTTTAAAACCAAGTTTAGAGTAGAAATATGCGGAATTATTCTTCATAGTTGTTTTTGCATTTTCAGCAACTGTACTATATTCGATTGCCTAGATCTTGCAATATTTATTTCTCCATTTATTTCCCCAACGAAGCCAAAGAGATTACATTTATTCCGTCTGGGCGGCGATAGCTCATACCAGTTCCAGTGATAATGTTTAATGATTTTGGTAATTTCATTTTGTTAGTATCAATATTTTTCTCAAACTTTTTAAGATTCTCTGAAGCTTCGTCAATATGTCCCACACCAAGCTTTATTTCGAAAGCAGCATAATTGCCATTACGTTTCTTTACAATAGCATCAACTTCCAAGCCATAAGAATCATTATAATGAAATACGTTTGCATCATTTGCTTTGGCATACACATTTAACTCGTGGGTTGCTAATGATTCAAATAAAAACCCTGTGTACTTTATATCTTTTAGTAGAGCTTCTTTATCTAAACCCAACGCTGCTGCCGCTAAGGACGTGTCACACAAATGTCTTTTGGGAGATTTTCGCAACGATGCCGCTGAGCGAATATGTGGATTAAAAGCAGGTTGTTCATACAAAATCATTAAGCGTGATAAAACATCAAGATATTCTGATATCGTATTACGCGACAATTCATTTCTATCCGAAGTTTTAACATCCTGTTCCAAAGTTTTATTATCTACCAGCGTTGCTGTATTTCGTGCTAATGAACATAATAAACTGCGGACTTTTAACGGGTCGCGTTTTACGCCTGATGCCCTGCTCATATCCACTTCACAAAGCAAATCAACATAGCCTCTATTCATTTTGAGGGCATTTTTTATGCTATCATTTAGTAAAGTTGGCCACCCACCTATCAGCATTTTATCTATTATGAAATCAAGCGAAATTCCAGCATCGTAGAAGTCGGGAAAGTCCCCTTTTAATAAATCCGACATTTTAATTATACCTTTCGAAAAACCTAGTTCCTGCCAGGTCATAGTATCCATTTGAACAACAGTAAAACGCCCGGCACCACTATGCAATTTGACGTCATCAGCTGGATTTGCAGAACCGGTTAGAATAAATTGTCCTTTTGCTTTTCTGTCGTCCACTTCATGCCTGATATAATTCCAAATTTCGGGTTGTTCTTGCCATTCATCAATTAATCTAGGCGTTTCACCAACCAATAAAAGTTGCGGATTGGTTGCCATTATCACAGGGACTTGGCTGTCCCTATCCATTTCTAACACGCTCTTTGCAAATTGACTAGCGGTAGCTGTTTTTCCACACGATTTAGGACCTTTTATTAACACTGCCCCAGATGCAGATAATTTCTCGGATAAATCCTCTTCAATTATTCTTTTAATGTAACTCATATATTGCTACTTAATTACAATACAAAGATATTAATATTTTCCTATTGTGCAAATTTAAGGATTTTCATTGTGCAGATTTAAGGATTTTCATTGTGCAAAATTCAGGAATTCCGTTGTGCAGAAATTAGAATTTGTTTTGTGCATTATGTAAAATTATTATTACAAATATGTGCAAATATGTAAAATAATAATTACAAATATGCGACATATTTTGTTTTTTGCATTCTCAGCAACTGTACTATATTAGATTTTCTAAATCTTTCAATATTTATTTCTCTATTTATTTTCCCAACGAAGCCAAAGAGATTACATTTATTCCGTCTGGGCGTGTGTAGCTCATACCGGTTCCGGTAATAATGTTTAATGAAGCTGGCATTTCGATTTTACTGGTATCAATAACACTCTTTAATTTTAATAAATTTTTTGCAGCATCATCAATCATTCCAATGCCTAGTTTTACCTCAAAAGCAGCCCAGGTTCCCCCGTGTTGTTGTACAATGGAATCAATTTCAAGCCCTGTAGAATCACGATAATGATAGACATCGGCATCGTTAGCTCTTGCATACATTTTCAGATCGTGATAAACCATCGATTCGAACAAGAAACCGCAATACTTCAGGTCTTTCAAAAGAGAATCTTTATTAAGATTAAGTGCTGCAATGGCAAGCGACACGTCGCAAAAATGCCTCTTTGGTGATTTAC
>ENA-UOWO01007074-UOWO01007074.1-activated-sludge-metagenome-genome-assembly--contig:-NODE-7074-length-11248-cov-5.463057_pt1 | contig 11248 bp, 9 predicted proteins | sample MGYA00238148_ERZ761564 | MGnify/ENA primary metagenome ERZ761564 (study PRJEB28885, sample SAMN05720194) | activated sludge metagenome | isolation source: Anaerobic digester | place: USA...
TAAAATTGTAAGCTGCCCAAAATAACATAGAATAACATTTTGCCAATTAGGATATGTGAAAACGAACCTGGTATTAATTGAAGTCTCGTCCAACTTCCGCCTAATCGCTCCGTAATCATACTGCCTGAGATGATGATGATCATAAAAAACATACCAAAGATGGCCCATGCAGGCACTGTATGCTGAACCGAATTCATTTTGTTGACCATTAATTTTTTTTCTTGCGATGATATTTCTTCAACACCCACCGAACGTAATTGTTTCTCAAAATCAAATTGGCTGTTTGAACTATCTGCTTTTGGAGCAAGCTTGCCGATACGTTCTAACACAAAATCAGACTGAATTTTGGTAATGAATTTTTCAACCACATTTGTAATCGCTAATCGAAAGGCAGGTTTGCTTACTGGATCAAACATTAGTTGAACAGACATACTATCTCTTGTTTCACGATGAGGCAAACTGCCCTGAATGCCTAGTTGGCGCCCCATTTCATTGGCTATTAAATTTGCACTATTAACAACTTCAGCAGTGATGCCTTTTTTAACTATAATGGCAAATTGATAGGTACCTTTCTGAATGAGTTCTTTTGTACTTGAAGTGGTTATTGGTATATTTTCATAGCTTTCTGTCAATTGAAATTGCTTACTATCTAATAGTCCTTGCTTTATAAGTGTGGCTACCTTGCCTCCATCCTCATCTACAAATATAGCTTCAAACTGATGGTCTTTATAATCTTTAAAAGGTGCATCTTGTACTAAAGCCATAATAATGATAAGTAGCATTGGCATTAAAAAAAGCAAAGCCAAACCACCAAGGTCTCTGCGCATCAAATGCCATTCTTTAATATAGGTTGCTAATATACGTTGCACTTAATCTCTCACTTTATTGCCGGTTAATTTTAAAAATAATGATTCTAAATTATCTGTTTGATGTGCTTTGATGATATCAACTGGAGTGCCGTGTATAACTTTTTCGCCTTTGTCAATAATTAAAACTTCATCACATAATGCCTCTGCTTCATCCAATAAATGTGAAGTATAAATAATTGAATTTCCTTTTTGGTTATAAGCTCTTAAAAATTGAAGTATCATACTTCTCGACTGCACATCAACACCTGCGGTAGGCTCATCTAGAATTAATAAGCTTGGATTATTTAATAAGGATGCAATAATATTTGCTCTTCTTTTCATGCCACCAGAAAAATGTTTTATTTGTTTATTGCCATGAGCATCTAATCCAAATTGTTGCAACAAATCTGAAATTCTATCGTGTAATAATTTACCTTTTAGATTAAATAATTTTCCAAAGTAAATTAAATTTTCTTTACATGATAATTCAGGGTAGAGGGCAATTTGCTGTGGAACAATACCTAGTAAATGCTTTATTTCTTCTGCATGTGATTTTACATCTAACCCTAATACTTTTACCTCACCTTGATATTCTTTTATTAAGCCACATAAAATTGAAATAGTGGTTGTTTTACCTGCGCCATTCGGTCCAAGAAGTCCAATAATCTTACCTTTTTCAAATGCAAAGCTCAAATGATTCACTGATGGCGAATCTGCATTTTTATACTGTTTGAATAAATTGTTTACTTGAACCATGTTCTCAAATTATAATTTTATTTGAGATAGAATGTCGTAATTAGTCAAGTCGTATTGAATCGGCACCATTGAAGCGTAGTTATTGGTAAGCGCCCAAACATCCGTATCTTTTCCCTTATCGCGATTTTGGAATTCGCCTGTAAGCCAAAAATATTTTTTACCAGTAGGGTCGGTACGTTCCACAAAATTTTCATTCCATTTTGCATTGGCCTGTCTACAAACCTTGATCCCCTTAAACTTTTTTATTGGGATTTTTGGGATATTCACATTATAAAGAGCGTTTTGAGGAATATGATTCAATATTAATTTATGAATGATTTCGTTAGCAACTTGCTGCGCTAATGAGAAATCGGCATCAAAACTATAATCTTCATATGAAAATCCAATGGCAGGTATTCCTTCAATAGATGCCTCCATAGCCGCACTCATGGTGCCTGAATAAATTACATTGATAGATGAATTTGATCCATGATTAATGCCGCTAAAACAAAAATCTGGTTTTTTATGAAGTACTTTGTCAACTGCAATTTTAACGCAATCAACAGGTGTGCCTGAGCATTGATATGCTTCCACATCTCCAAATAAATTAACATGGTTCAATCGTAATGGTTTTCCTATGGTAATGGCATGTCCCATCCCTGATTGTGGTGCATCGGGGGCAACCACCACTACACGTCCATATTGCTTCGAAACTTCTATAAGTGCTGCAATACCTGGTGCAGTAACGCCATCGTCATTAGTGATTAAAATGGTTGGCTTGTCTGCTATTTCTTTATTTGACTTTTTATTTTTACTCACTTCATTTACTTTTCGGCAAAGCTAGTCTTATGATAAGTGGTTTACAAATCGGTGGTCAATATTTTTCTGCGTAAAATAAAATAATAGAGTACAATATAAAAGATACTAAATCCAACGAGTAAATAAATAGGTGCTTCTGGTCTAGCACCGGTCATTTCGGTGAGAGACTTTAATACATTGAGAGGCAATAATTCGTCACTAGATTGTAATGGCAAGAGATTCCCAATATAGGTATCGAATTTACCATTAATTAAGCTTGATAAAATACCCTCAACGGCAAAATAAGCCAATAATAGAATGATAGATAAACCTGAGCGTTTAATAAAAAATGCTAAGAAACCCGCAAATGACAAATAATTGAGTGCATATAAAAATACATAGCCTACCACCTCGAAATTTTCAAAAGGATTGCCTCCACCATTTAAAAATCCAAATATCAAACCTGTGAGTATAAAAAATACGGTTGCTCCCAATGAGAGTGATATAACTAAAAGTGCTTTCGCATGTAAAAAGTCGATTCGATTCATACCATCAATAATATGTTGGCGATTGGTTCTATAAGAGAATTCATTGCTAATTGATATGATGATATACACACATAGAAAGATAATAAACCAACTATAAAAGTATCCGATATTAGACCAAATTGAAGGAAACGCATAGGAGCTCGATAATAAATTGGAAGGTCCACCCAACTTAATAAAACTCTGATTTAAGCCATAGATTAAGGTTAAAAATATGCCAGTAAAAAGTCCGCTTAATATCCAAAAGGTCGGATATTTTTTTAGTTTAAGCCATTCTATTTTTAATAAATTCATTTTTTCTTTTTTAATGTGATTTTTATTATCAATTAATTTTTATTCAGTTTGGTTTTCAATCTTATTTAGTCATTTCCATAAACTTGCTTTCGAGACTACGTTTCCTTTTTTGAAGATGATTGAGCACGATGCCATTTTCGAAACAATATTGATTAATATCTTCTGTCGAGAAGTTTTTTGCAAAGGAGACCTGAATCATTCTATCAACCTTAATATTTTTTACCTGAGGATGTTTTTTTAATAAGGAGGCTAAGGCTTCATTGTTTGAAGAATTTAATTCGATCCAATCTTCATCATTTAATACATCCATCACTGGGCCTGATGTTAATAGATTTCCAAGTTTTAGTATCGCCACATCAGTACATACTTTTTCAACTTCATCTAATAAATGGCTTGCCATAATAATGGTAATACCTTCTGTGCTGAGTTGTTTGATAAGTTCGCGGATTTCTGAAATACCTACTGGGTCTAATCCATTGGTTGGTTCATCTAAAACTAAAATATCTGGACTACCCAATAAAGCGCCAGCAATTGCTAAACGCTGTTTCATACCTAGTGAAAAGGTATTAAATTTTGAATGTCTTCTTTCGTATAAATTTACTTTTTTTAAAACATTATCGATATCATTCAAGCCTCTACCTTTAATATTAGCAGTTATTTCTAAATTATCATAAGCTGATAAATAATGATAAAAATTAGGCGTTTCAAGTAAGGATCCAATATGTTTTCGAGCATCGGTTGCAGATGAATAATTCTCCCAATGGTAATCTCCATTGTCAGCTTTGAGTACATCTAATAAAATACCGAGCAAGGTTGTTTTGCCACTTCCATTTGGACCCAGCACACCAAATACACATCCTTTAGGCACTTCAAATGAGACACCTTTTAATGCCTTGACAGTCCCATAAGACTTTTCAATTAAATTAATTTTTAATACACTACCCATGCTTTTTTATTTAGTGGGTAAATGTAATCACATAAATACAATAGTGTATACTACAAAATTATAAATGGAAAATCTTAAGTGTGAAAGGTGATGATTGTAAGTTTTGAATTCATTCAAAGTAGATGAGTAATCCATACTTAATTCTGTCTCACAATAAAGTGGTGATTCTGTAAAGAGTGTTCGAGTTCGAGACTAACGAAGAAACCTGTCTGCTGATCAGGTAAATCGGATATTTTATACAGACTCTAATCAAGCAAAAAGCCTTCAACGCGTTGTATTGTATAGATAGTGTCAACTTGTAAAAACTCGATGGTGCTAAACACAAGTTTTTTATTTTCAAATAATAAAATCATTGAATCTTTTGGAATAGAAATGGTTTGTGATGATTCATTAATTACTTTTAAGGTACTTGATCCATTATCATCTTTAGATTTCATACTATCTTTTGATTTAGCATAATGAACTAATGATTCAAATTTGCTCAATAAAGATATTGAGAAGGAACTGTCTTTTTTAATTTTGAAATCAAGATGATTATTTTTTAAACGAATATCAAAACTTGTAGAATCTTGTTCAAGCGAACCATTGTCGAATAGACTTGCATTAAATTGAACAATATTTTTGTATCCTTCAACTGAAAAAGGTGTATTATACATCGTATTTTCTGAGGCTGTAAAATAATGATGTAATTCATAGGTTGAGTTTTCATCAGGTCCTAAATCAGCAAAAATTGAATTCACATATACTAAATCATTTTTGGTAATAGCGGCATTGAGCTTAACCTGATCTTCTTCATTGAGCCAAGGATGAATGGCATTGATTTCCCCACGTTTATTTAAATACCAAAAAATAGATCGTATACTGGCTGCATCCTTTTTAGAGACTTGATATTTTTTGTCGAGTTTCACAAGTTTACCATTCTCTAATAAATGATTCCGTTTTAATAATCGTTCAAGGCGCACTACTTGATTAGCTACACTCAATTGAAACATACCCCAAGGTCCAACTGCACTAATTGCCAAAAGGATAAAGAGACTTACAGGAATCACAATAATATTATCCATTTTAGAGGTAATAATATAAATTGAAATAATAACAATCCAAATCCCTAACAGTAAAACTAAATATCGATCTTCTGTAATGCCATAAGGCATAATACGTTTTATGATGGCTAGAAAATATAAAGAAAGGAGTGGGAGTAAAATATAAAAAAAGTATTTAGAATAGAGATAGATGAGCTTATTTGTTTCATTTAAGCGAATAGGATAAATGAGTAAATACGCCAATATGCCTATAATTGAAAAAATAAGAATAGGAATGCAAACCCAACCATTCGGTAATTGCTGATTCACTATAATTTTAATCATGTACAAGTACAATATGGTGATATAAATTCCTACAATTGGTAGTAATACATATTGTACAAAAATTCGAATCGATTTTTTAAATTCAATCGGTTCACTAAATGTTTTGTAATCGAGTGGAAGACCTTTTAAAAAGAACATGGTATTAAATACCAAAAATATAAAGGCAGCAAGATCTGAGTAGTAATCAGTATTAATATGGATATTGAATAATTTATCTAATGCGAACATGGCACTACCTAAACCAATAAATAAAGTAGATGAATAAAGTAATGAGGTGACGATTCGTTTAAACAAATAATAATTGTATTGCCAAAATGAATGAATTTCAGAACTCTTATAAAATGATAAAAAGGACACCATTAAGTGGAAACAAACTATGAAAATAAGATATCGAGAAGCAAAAATAGATTCCGAATCAAACATGCCGGGCGTTATTGAAAAGTAGTGTAACCCAAGAATGCAAAATCCAAGGAGATAAAGTCCAATACGGGTGCTTTTGCTACTTTGTTGCGATTCGGAAAAAATATCAAAGGCGATGAAAAGTGAAATGCCCGACATACATTCAAGACTCAGTTTAACGAAGCGATAGTCATGAATCAATTCATTGCTTGTTCGGCTAAAATGTATTTCAATTATAAAGAAGACGAATGACAAAAACCCAGCTAAAATAGGTAGTGGAAATCGGATAATGGTTCTTGTAAAACTTCGGAAAATGAGTTCAATTGCTTTCAATAGATCATAGATTTATTTTTAAAAATACTTCTTCTAGATGAGATTAAAAACCTTAATTTTGAAAATAATTTTTTTGGTATGAAATTCTTGATTCCTGCAAGTATACTTCTTTTTTTAGTTTCATGTAAGCCCGATCCGTCTTTTACCGCCTATGCAGATGATGGGCACAACCATACGCATTATAATTTAAATATTCCCGCCGGTTTACCTGCAATGGAAATACCTGCTGATAATCCAATGAGTGTAGAAGGTGTAGCGCTTGGACGAAAATTATTTTATGATAATATCTTATCAGCAAATAATACCCAAAACTGCGGATCATGTCATCAATTAGGAAATTATTTTGTTGATTCGAATAAACAATTCAGCACAGGGGTCGATAATATTCAAGGTACTCGAAACTCAATGCCTTTATTTAATATTGGTTATGCCAAAAGGTTTTTTTGGGATGGTGGTGCCGCTAATCTTGAATCGCAAGTGATAGGGCCAATTACCAATCCGATAGAAATGCATGAAACGATGGAGAATGTGATTAATAAATTGCAATCGCATCCTCAATATCCTACCCTGTTTAAAGCGGCATTTGGCACCGATATCATTAATTCAAAAATGATTATGCAAGCTGTTGCGCAATTTGAAAGAACATTGATTTCTGCGAATTCAAAATTTGATAAATGGAAGAGGGGAGAAGTAAGTCTAACTGCGCAAGAAGAACTAGGAATGAATTTATATCAAAGCGAAACAAAAGGAGATTGCGTTCATTGTCATTCCTTAGGAAGTACATTCACCGATTTTGAATTTCGTAATACTGGATTAGACAGTATACCTGTTGATAAAGGTCGAGCACTCATTACATTTCTTAAAACAGATGAAGGTAAATTTAAAACGCCTACCCTTCGAAATATTGAAATGACCTCGCCCTATATGCATGATGGACGTTTTACAACGCTACGTGAATGTGTTCAGCATTACAATAAGAATTTTAAATACACAGAAAACCTTGCTGCTGAATTGAAAAATTTGCCAAAAAATCGACTGAATGAATCTGAAGTGGATGCCATTATAGCTTTCTTATTAACCTTAACCGATCACGATTTTATCAATAACCCTAATTTCGATAAGCCATAATGAGAATTATTTTCTTTGCCTTCTTAATGTGTTCAATCTCTTTATTTTCAAACGCACAATTGCCTGTAGGTAGTATTGCTCCAGAAATTAAATTGCCCGATTCTCTTGGCAAATGGAAGCCACTCAGTGAAGTGAAAGCAAAAATTATTTTAGTCGATTTCTGGGCAGCGTGGTGTTATCCATGTATTAAATCAATGCCAGATATCAAACGAATTTATAAAACATACCACGATAAAGGTCTTGAGGTTTATGCTGTATCACTTGATAAGGATTATAGAAATTGGGTGGCCACTTGTACTCGACTTGAACTTCCCTTTATTCATGTGAATGATGCGTACAGTTTAAATGGTAATGTTTGCAAAGAATATCAAGTGAGTTCAATTCCTCATAAAATATTAATTAAAGACGGCAAAATTATAGCCACCGAAATGAGTTTGGCCGATCTTGAAAAAGTAATTGAAAAAGAGTTGAAATAGATTCGGTTTGCCGATACTTAACCTCAATTCTTTCAAACAAGATTTATCAAGTTTTCTTTCAACTAGTTTATGTTTGCATGAAATTGTCATGCTCAATTAATAATGATTTTAATTCCACATATTGCTTTAGTGCGTAAGCATCTTGCTAAAATTGTTTTGAGCGCATTTGTATTTTGGTTACTCATAGGTTTCTTGGTTTATCTTACTGAATATATTGCCTATACTTATTTTGGTGCTAAGATGATGGATGAAATTGAGCAAAAACAATATCTTCTTCGTTGGGTTTTATGGCTATTATTTACACCCATTATTATTTTACTTGCTTTACGAATCAATATTGGTAATTGTAAAATAGTTTGGTTTGTGATTTTACATATTTTTTTCGGAACCCTCATCTTAGCTCTTGATTTTTTTATAGAACTGAGTGTTTTAAGACCTTTAGCTGAAGCCTTTTATAAAAGACCCGTTGTGGTGGATGAATTAATTATCCCTTTTCTGTATAAGTATTTTGGGTATATCATTAATTATTTTTTAATTGTGGGTATCGTAAACATTTATGTTTATATGAATACTTATTATAAAACTCAAAAAAATTTATTACATGTTGAAATACATAATCAAGAATTAAATTATCAATTAACCTTGGCTAAATTGCAATCGTTAAAGATGCAAATTCATCCACATTTTTTGTTTAATGCCCATCAATCTATTTTAGGTTTGATACTGAATCAAGAAAACGAAAAAGCGGCCAATATTTTATCTAAATTAAGTGATTTATTGCGTTTAACTCTCGAGCGGCAAGAGCAAGATTATATTAGTTTGGAGGATGAACTCAAAGCGAATGAACTTTATTTAGAAATTCAAAAAATTAGATTTGGTGAGCGTTTAAAGTATTCTAAAATGGTAGCGCCTGAAGCGTTAAAGGCTCGAATACCTTATTTTATATTGCAACCAATTGTTGAAAATGCCATAAAATATGGCGTTGAAAAATCAGACGATGAAGTGATTATACAAATCAATGCCTATCTAAAGGATAATAAACTTTATATTGAAGTGATTAATACGGGTGATATTGATTCGTCTGTAACACAACATGGTTTTGGTATAGGATTAAAAAATATTGAAAATCGAATGAACCAGTATTATGCCAACCAAGCAAGTTTTTCTTTAAAGACTAAGGAGTCTGGACAAACGATGGCTCAAATAATTTTACCTTATCATGAAGCATAAATATTCTACCATAATTATTGATGATGAGTCGCTTTCAATTTCAGTGATTGAAAAATACATGCTGAACTTTCCAGAAATTGAAGTGGTTGGAAAGTTTACAAAGAGTCGAGCAGCGCTTGAGACTATTTTGACTTTGAAACCAGATTTTATTTTTCTGGACATTCAAATGCCCGTTTTAAATGGGTTTGAACTAATAGAAAAGATATTACCTCATCATCAACCATTCATAATTTTTACAACAGCGTTTGATCAATATGCAATACAAGCATTTGATATGAATGCCATCGCTTATTTGTTAAAACCAATTCAGAAAGATAAATTTAATCTAGCTGTTTCTAAAGCTATTTCTCAACTTGAACTTAAAAATAAAGATTTTTTGTATGAGTCGTTATTACTTGCCTTAAAAGCAAAGCCGCACCAGAATGATTATTTAAATAAAATTATGATTAAAGAAGTGAATAGGATATTTTATTTAGATGTTGAGAATATTATTTACTTCGAAACCTTTGGTGATTATTTGAAGGTATTTACCAATGACAAATTTTATATTATTCATGAAAGCTTAGTGAGTGTTGAAAAAAAATTGAATCCCGATCATTTCATACGTATTCATCGTTCGCATTTAATACAAGTGAATCAAATTAAAGAGTTCCAACCTCATTTTAATGGAGAGTATAATATTGTGATGAAAAATGGCATGACTTTAAAGTTGAGTCGAAATTATAAAGAGAATTTATCGCGTTTATTTACGGGGCTTTAATCATCTCATCGAGCATAGACCTCCTATCAACCACTATTTCATTCAGCACAGCGAAATTGCATTGTTCGCTTAAGTTTCATTTTTCAATTTGCATAAAATTGTAAAATATGTCTAATGTAAAATTCCCTTCATCCATCAAATATATCATTGGAAATGAAGCCGCTGAAAGATTTAGTTATTATGGTTTGCGTGCTATTTTAACTGTTTACCTCACTACCCATTTTTTTAATCCTACGGGAGATCCATTATTGCAAGCAGGTGCTGAGGCCAGAGCAAATGAAGCCACACATTTTTTTATCACATTAAATTATTTAATGCCTATTGCTGGTGCTTTAATTGCCGATTGGTTTTTGGGTAAGTATGCGGTCATATTATGGCTTTCGTTAGTTTACTGTATTGGTAATTTTTTTATGGCTGGGTTCACTGATAATTATTCATTATTTATGACTGGACTTGTATTGATAGCTATAGGATCTGGAGGAATTAAGCCATGTGTATCGGCGAATGTTGGCGATCAGTTTGATGAAACGAACAAATCACTTATTGGTAAGGCATTTAGTTTATTTTACTTAAGTATTAATTTTGGTTCATTTTTTTCAACCTTATTCATACCCTATTTGCTAACAAAGTTTGGTCCGAAAATTGCTTTTGGAGTGCCTGGTATTTTAATGTTTTTAGCTACTTTGCTTTTTTATGCAGGTCGCAAAAAGTATAGAAGAATACCACCAGCTGGTTTTCCTAAAGAGAATTTTTTGGCTATCAATTTTTATATACTAACAAAAATGAATCGAATTGTGAAAGGAGAGAAGGCTAAGAACATTGCACTAGAAAAATTTTCATCTTCGGCGGTAGAGGCTATTTTTTCGGTATGGAAAGTACTTTCGCTTTTCGCCTTTGCACCAGCCTATTGGATGTTGAGCGATCAAAGTACTTCAGAGTGGGTGATACAAGCTACTAAATTAGATTTAAATATTTGGGGTTTAACTTTATTGCCTCAGCAAGTGCAAGCGGCCAATCCCATTATGATACTTATTTTAACGCCACTCATCGGGACAATAATTTATCCGTTGATAGAAAAAAGAGGATTCAATTTTACAGAGCATCGAAAAATACTGTTTGGATTTATATTATTGATTTTATCTTTTGTGATCATTTATTTTTTACAAGTTAGAATTGATGTTGGAGAATCGCCGTCGGTATTATGGCAAATATTATCCTACTTACTTTTAACGATTGCGGAGATCTTGGTTTACTTAACAGGATTAGAGTATGCGTATTCACAAGCGCCGGTTTCAATGAAAAGTACCATTATGTTGTTTTGGTTATTGACGATCTCATTAGGTAATTATTTTGTGTCACTTATTAATCGAAATATTAGTCAAGAGGGTG
>ENA-UOWO01007075-UOWO01007075.1-activated-sludge-metagenome-genome-assembly--contig:-NODE-7075-length-11247-cov-12.007148_pt1 | contig 11247 bp, 7 predicted proteins | sample MGYA00238148_ERZ761564 | MGnify/ENA primary metagenome ERZ761564 (study PRJEB28885, sample SAMN05720194) | activated sludge metagenome | isolation source: Anaerobic digester | place: USA...
CCCGCCAGAACACAGCTCTTTTTAACGCGCATGAAAGCCCCACTGGCCTCCGCAAAGGCCTCAAGATAGAGGATGTAGATGCCGATGGGGCAGCGCACCCCCTGATCGTCAAGTCCATCCCAGAAGAGGGTCTTGCGGCTGCCGCTCGGCTCGTAATTGCAGAGAAAGCGCACCTGCCGGCCGCGGCTGTCGAAGATGCGCAGATTGATGCGGGCGGTGCGCTCCGGCAGCTCGAGGCTGATCGCCATGTGGTCTTCAAAGCCGTCCCCATCCGGGGAGAAGGGATTGGGTGTAACCGCAATCAGCGCCTCCACCGGCAGCCGGCCGATGAGCAAGCTGTTGGCATAGCCGGCGGTATGACCCCGCTCATCCGCACATGACCCCCAATTGCTGCGCACGGAGGAGGCGACCAGCGGGCTCAGCCGCTCCAGAGAGATCCCCCGGTCTCCCCCCCACTCTGCCAGATACCAGACCGCATCCACCATCCTTCCCAGACCGTCATAAAGCACCACCCCGTCGCCGGCGCTGTTCAGCCCCGGCCAGTCCGAGACCACCACCCCCGTGCAGCCCGCCGCCGGCAGCGCGGGCAGCAAGCTCTCCTCGCCGGTCAGGACCAGATAGCCTTGCGGCGGGATGGTCACCTCCTCCCTGGCCAGCAGGCGCTTTTTAAGGGTGTCCGAATCGCTCATCCGCCAGCCCGTCAGCCGTACAGCATTATCCCCCCGGTTGTAGCATTCGATCCACTCCGCCTCCCCTGCGGCGGGATTGGCCATGATCTCGTTGACGACGAGCAGCGCCCGGGTGCTGTCCACAGACACCGAAGTGATGCTGTTGGCGTAACCGGGCGTGCCGTGCTCCACAGCACTCTCGCCCCAGTTGTCGGCACCATCACCATCCTCCAGCCGCAGCTTCTCCTCCGAAAAACCCTCGTCATTGGGCACGGAATAGGTGTGGGCGGCAACCAGGCTCGAATCGGGAGGGTGGATAGAGACGCGTTCCGGACGGGTGTTATTGAGGCCATAGCTGCCGAACTGCGCTCTGTCGATGGTCAGCAGCAGCGCGTCCGCCGGAATGCGGCCGGCGTAAAACAGACTGGTGGTATAGTATCCGGGGACGAGAATAAGGCCATATCTGTGCGGAGCGAGACGCGCCCCTCCGCCCGGCGCGGCTGTGATGCGGCCCCAGCCGCTGCTGTCGGAAAGCAGCCAGCCGTCGAGATCCACCGTATCCGAGGGCGAGAGGTTGTAGAGCTCGACGAACTCGTCGTAGCGCTCGTTGCCCGCAGGGTTGAACATGATCTCGGAGAGAACAATCTGGGCGCCGGCAGGTCCGGCGCAGAAGAAGGCCGGCAAGAGCAAAGATGTCAAGAGACGGTTGAGCATAACCCCTCCCGCTGAATTTTTCGCTGCACAAACGGTCAAGCCGGGCGATCGGGCGGGTTCCGGGGAGGCGGGTCGTGGCGTTCCATTCCGGTGAGAAGCGCCTGCGGCGCGTGGAGACGGCCGGACAGGCGCGTGGAGCAGCTCCCGGTACTAATCCTGCGGGAGCATCTCGAGCAGATCCTGGAGCGTCATATCCTTCCAGGTCGTTTTCATCGTATCATCCGAATGGTTCATGACGTTGCGGACGAGGTGGTCGACGCGGGTATGACGGCGGGAGACAGTATCGTAGTTGCGCAGTTCGATCAGGGCTTCCGCCACCCTGATTTGGGCCGGATGCTTGGCTGGCGTGTAACGGTTCTCGCCGCCGTTCTGGCTGTGGAGCAGCTGCAGGTTGACCAGCTCGCCGGCGACGGTGTTGATCACACTCTCGGGTATGCTGAAATAATCCGAAAGCTCCTCTTCGCTCGAACTGCGGCCGTGGTGAAAATACTGGGAGGTGATGCGCAGCATCACCTTCAGCGCCAGGGATTCGTAAAACATCGGCGAAAGATAGGGATGGGTCCGGTCCCAGATCAGCTTGTCCATGTTCTGATGGGCATAGGCCAGCTGGGAACTGAAGAGCAGAATCGACCAGCCGACGAAAAGCCAGAGCAGGAGCAGGGGGAGGACGGCGAAACGGGCGTACATCACCGACTGCGGACCCGAAATGAAGGCCGTGTCAAGGAACTGGGCAAAGTTCCAGTTGGCGAACATCCACAGCGCCGTGCCCACCACCGCGCCGATGACGGCCGACTTGAAGCGCACCCTGGTGTTGGGGATGAAGTTGAGCAGATACCAGATGATAAAGGTGGTGACGAACCAGGGGCCGAGATTACGCAGCATCTCGCTGGTGAAGTTGGAGTCGGGCGGAGAATCGATCCACAGCTGATAGCGATTGGCGATCCAGCTGAGGATCAGCAGGCCGATGATCGGCCCGATTATGATAAAGCTGGTATACTCGATGAAGCGGCGGTGCATCTTGCGCTGCTTCCTGACTTTCCAGATGGCATTGAAGGAGTATTCGATGGTGGAGACGATCAGCAGCAGTGAAGCGAGGAGAAAAATAAAGCCGATATAACCGAGGGTGTTGATGTTGGTGTTATTGACGAAGGCCATGATCTGCGGGACGAGCAACTGAACCGCCTCCTCCCCGAGAGGGTGAAAGGCGTAGACCAGTACGCGGGAGATGGTCTCCTGCATACCGATAGCCTTCATCAGCGAAAAAAAGACCGCGATGAAAGGGACCAGAGCCAACAGAGTGGTATAGACCAGGGCACCGGCGGTATCGAAAAGCTTGTTTTTAAGAAAGGTTCTTACGACCAGCATGCCAAGCAGCAGCTGGTGCGTGAGCAATACACGCCATTTGGAAACCTTGTGCTGGTCGATACGCCAGAAATCGCGCGCCAGCCAGTAACTCCAGGCGGCGAATCGGTCTTTTATCTGCTTCCAGCGACTCATCATCATCCCTTGGATTAGTCCGTCCCAGAAAAAGTATACGGACAAAAGGAATGAAAGTCAAGCAAAAGCGAAACCGGACCGGGGAAAAAATCGCCGCGGACAGGGCGGGAGCCGGATTCTGAGAAGGGATGAGTGCCCGTCACAGTCCGTGGGCGGCAGGCGGGCGCCTGGCGCCCCTCACACCGGCTCAGGCCGTGGCATATTGGTGCAGCTCTTTCTCCACCGCGGCGTAATAGCCCTCTTTCAGCTCGGCGATCAACTCAGCCACGGAGACCAACCGGTCCACCCGATAGCCGTTGGCGCCGGTGAAGGCGAACCCCTGCTCCAGCCGGCCCTGCTGGGCATTACCGAGAGCCAGGGCGATGCAGTAGGGGGCTGTTTTGTAATCGCAGGTCTTTAGACATTTAAAGGGGCAGGTGAAGGGCTTGCGCTCTCCGGCCTCGACATCCCGGATAAACTGGTTGCGGATGGCCCGGCCGGGCAGCCCCACCGGACTCTGAATGATGGCTATATCCTCCTGACCGGCATCGATGAGGGCCTGTTTGAAAGCGGGATCGGCGTCGCATTCATACGTGGCGATGAAACGCGTAGCCATCTGGACGCCGCCGGCGCCGAGACTGATCATGCGCAGAATATCGCGGCCATCGAAAACGCCCCCGGCCGCGATGACGGGGATACTCTTGCCGTACTCTTGCTCCCAGGGCCGGAGTGCGGCCACTACGCCGGGCAGCAGCTTCTCGAGGGCGTAGGCGGGATCGTCGATCTGTTCATGCCTGAAACCGAGATGTCCTCCCGCCCTAGGCCCCTCCACGACCACAGCGTCGGGGATGCGGCCATATTTTCTGCTCCAGTAGCTGAAGATCAGTTCGGCAGCCCGAGCGGAGGAGACAATCGGTACAATCCGTGTGCGCAGATAATCCAGCCGCTGCGGCGGGTACTCATCGGAGAGATGCAGCGGCAGGCCGGCGCCGAGAAAGAGCAGGTCGGCTTCCGCCTCGATAGCCGCGGTCACCAGGCTGGTATAATCGGAAAGGGCCACCATGATGTTGACGCCGATGATGCCTCCGGTCATGCTTTTGGCTTTGGCGATCTCTTCGTGCAAAAGCCGGCTGCTCATGCCCTTCGTGCGGCCCCTCGCCCTGCCCTCGAGCAGGTCAAGACCCACTGCGGCGATCACGCCGATTCCCCCGCAGTTGGCCACAGCCGCAGCCAGTCCAGCCCGTGATATTCCCACCCCCATGCCGCCCTGGACGATGGGCACACTGGCCATCTTGTCGCCGATGCGCAATGAAGGCATGATCTCGCTATACATAGTCATCTCCTGTGATACGTTCTGAACGGGCCCGGCGGATGCGGCAGCTGCGGCAACCTGCCGGTGACGGCCCGAATGAATAGAATTCATTTTGTAATCTGGATAAAAACCATTAAACTAATATAGAGAATTCATGCTTCAACTATTGTAAAAGTACTGTAAAAACGGTCAGGAGCCCATGAAACGCTGGCGTTCCTATTTTTTCCACATCCTCATCTTTATCTTCGCCCAGCTCGCGTGGCTGGCCTTGATCGCCCTCTGGATCTACTGGTATGTCTCCAATTATATCATTTTCAGCCAGGTTGGCGAAAAGCTCTCCCCGCAAGTGATTCCGGCGGGACGTAATGTCTTCGCCCTGGTGAGCGGCCTCGTGCTGATGGTGGCCATATCCGCGGGCATGTCGCTGCTCTTCCGACGCCTCAGCATCCAGTACAATATGGCCCGGCTCTATGATAATTTCATCGCCAATGTCACCCATGAATTAAAGACGCCCCTCTCCTCGATCCAGCTCTATCTGGAAACCATGGCGCGCCGGGAGCTCCCCCGTCCCAAACAGGAGGAGTTCCTCGCCTTGATGCTCAAAGACAGCCAGCGCCTCAACGCCCTGATCAATGCCATTCTGGAAATGCCGGCCCTCGAACACAAACGAATCGCGCATCAGTTTTCCGTGCATGCCGCCGGTCCGCTGCTGCATACCCTCCTGCAGGAGGCACGCGAACAGTTCCAGCTGGAGGAACAGGCCCTCACCATCAATGGCGCCCTGCGCTGTCAGTGCGTCGCGGATAAAAACGCCCTACGTATCGTCCTTTTCAATTTGATCGACAACAGCATAAAATACAGCCACGGCCCGGTGCGCATCACAGTCTCCCTGAGCAGCAGCGACAAGAGCATCGAGATCCTCTTTGCCGATCAGGGCATCGGCATCGAGGAACATGAACAGAAAAAAATCTTTCACAAGTTCTACCGCATCAGCTCGGAAGCCATCCCGAACGTCAAGGGAACCGGACTCGGACTCTATTGGGTCAAGGAGATCATGAGATACCATGGGGGAGACATCACGGTTTCCAGCCCGGGCTCTTTCAAAGGGTCGGTTTTCCGCCTCGAACTGCCCATCTATCGCCTCTCCAAGCGGCGCCATATCGAGCGGCTGCTGGCTAAAAGCAGAAAGGAGCGCGGCGATGAGGAGTGAGAATTTTCGCGGCAGCCGCATCCTCCTCGTCGAAGACGAAGAGTCGCTGGCCATTGGATTGGAGTATAATCTGGTCGAAGAGGGCTACGTGGTCGTTCGCGCCGCCGATGGCAGGCAGGCCCTCGCCGAATTCGCCAGACAGTCCTTTGATCTCGCCATCCTCGATGTCATGCTGCCTTTTATCGACGGCTTTGAGGTCGCCCGCCGCATCCGGCAGACGGCAGCGCAGCTGCCCATCCTCATGCTCACCGCCCGTAAAACCATCAAGGACCGCCTCGAGGGACTGCAGACCGGCGCGGATGATTATATGACCAAACCCTTCCATATCGAAGAGCTGCTTCTCCGCGTCAAGGGGATGCTGCGCAGAAAGAACTGGTATGGCGAGGATGCCCTCGTGGGGCAGCTCTACCGATTCGGTCACAACGAGATCAATTTCGACTCGCTCGTCTGCAACAGCGGCGGTGCCACAATACAGATCACCCCGCATGAAGCCATGGTGCTGCGCTACCTTATCGCCCACCGGGATAACGTCGTTACGCGGAAAGAGCTGCTGGAAAAGGTCTGGTTAATGCACGGGGAGATGGAGACGCGGACGATCGACAACTTTATCATGCGGCTGCGGAAGTATTTCGAAACCGATCCGGCCCGCCCGGTCTTCATCATCAGCATCCGCGGCGCGGGTTACATGTTCCGGAATGGATGACTCCGGACCGCTTTGCCGCCAAAACCGGGGCGGGTTTTACAAAGATTTAAAAAAGCTTGTCCAGGTTGCGCAGGAGCGCCCCCCAGTGCGTCGAGCGCAGGAAACGGCGCTGGAGGAACACCGCCGGCAGGGCGGCCAGCTTGCGGCGGAGCCGCCGGCTGAAGAGGAGATCACCGGCGGCGTGGAAAAGGCGAACGGAAGCCGGCTCATAAGGGAACCACCAGAGCGGAGCCGCGCGCCGGCCGCGGTCGTAACTGACATATTTGGCCTGGGTCAGCTCGAGCAACCCCAGATCGGTATGGGTCAGCCCGATGCCGCTCTGCTTGTGGCCGACCCACGGGGCGCTGGGCTCGCCCCAGCTCATGGTGCTGTCATTGATAATGACTGTGCCCGCCTGCAGGTCGCGCTGGAGACGTTCGGCCGTGACCCGGCTCGCGGTATAGGCGAAAGCTGAAAGGGCATAACAGGAATCATTGGCGAGACGGACTGCTTCGTCGAGCGAGTCCACCACCATCACCGGCAGCACCGGACCAAAGGTCTCTTCCTGCATCACCAGCATCGAATGGTCGACATCGACGAGAAGCGCCGGCTGAAGGAAAAAGCCGGGCCGTTCCAGACGGGTGCCGCCATAAAGCAGCCGGGCGCCCTTCCCGACTGCGTCCTCGAGATGGAAGAGGATCTTTTGCAGATGGGCCTCGGAGCTGAGTGGCCCGATATCGGTCCCCGCCACGAGGGGGTCACCGACCCGCACCTTCTCGATCTCGCGCAGACAGGCGGCGATGAAGGGTTCCGCGACCGCCCGCTCCACATAGACGCGCTCGATCGAGGCGCATACCTGTCCGGCGTTGAAAAGAGAACCCCAGACCACACCCCTGGCCGCGCGTTCGATATCGGCATCCGCTGCGATGATCGCGGGGTCCTTGCCGCCCAGTTCCATCACCACCGGCACAATATTCTGTGCCGCATTGCGCATCACCTTGCGCCCCACCGCTGTGCTCCCCGTGAAAATAATCTTGTCGACGCCCGGATGCGCAGTCAGATAATCCGCGTCACGGTCATGAAGATAAAGGGTCTGGAGCAGATCGGCGGGAAACCCTGCCTGCGCAAAAAGCTCGGCGATTTTGCGCGCGATGAGGATAGAGTGCGGCGCGGGCTTGAAGACGACACTGTTGCCCGCCAGCAAGGCCGCAGCGATTTCCGGCAGGGGAACGGAAAATGGAAAATTCCAGGGCGAAATGATCGCGATCACCCCGTAGGGCACCCGCCAGAGTGCGCTCCGCTTGTGGGCAAAAAGGATCGTTTGATGAGCCCGGCGCCGTGGTTTGAGCACTCCGGGGCCCGTTCGCACCAAATCCTTGAGGATGGCCAGAGTGGCAAAGATCTCGGCCGCCAACGCCTCGGCGACCGGTTTGCCCTGCTCCAAAGCGATCAGCTCCGCGATGGCCATGCGTTCGGCCAGGATGGCCTCCATCAACACCCTGACCGGCTGCACGCGGGCGGAGAGAGGCTGCTGCGCCCAGGCTGTCTGCGCCTGACGGCCCCGTTCCAGGGCTGCATCGATGCCGCCCCGGCCGAGGGCGGGCATCCGCCCCAATTCCTCGCCCGTGGAGGGATTGATGGTGATGATTTCGTCCAGACCCGGTATCGGCTGCATCAGGGCTTCGGGGGCGGTCACTTTCAACTCCTCACATTGGTCGGGATGTGGCTCATGGCATATTCCGCCAGGGCAGTGATGGTCAAACTCGGATTGACGCCGAGGTTGGCGGGCAAGGCCGCGCCATCGACAATGTACATATTTTCGTAGCCAAATACCTGACACTTTTTATCGATAACGCCGCTCTCGCGATCCGCACCGATGACACAACCACCCATAATATGGGCTGTAAGGGGGGTGTTGAGCACCACCTCGGTGATCGCATTTTTGGCCTGGCCGGGCATCTTGCGCGCCAGGGCGCGGCCGGCAGCGTTCGCAGCCGGCAGATAGCTCGGAATGGCCCTCCCGTCGACGGCGGAGCCCAGCTTGTATTTCCACGGCATCAGCCAGCGCCGCTTGAGACGGAAAGCCATCTTGTTGTCCTCGGTCTGCATCACCAGCAATATCACTGAACGCTTCGCCCAGCCGCGGGGATTGAGGGTTCGAACAAACTGCAGGGGATGGCGGATAATGTTGAAGAGATATTTCAGGGGGCGCGGCAGGCGGCCGCCGCCATCAGTGAGGAGGGTTCCAAGGATGAACATGGCGTTGGAGCCCTCCGGATAGCGCACCGGCTCGACATGGGTCGTCTCATCGACAAAGAGGCTGGAGGTGATGGCGATGCCTTCGCAGTAACGATCAGCTGGATTGTCGGCGGTGACGCCAAGCAGGATCTCCGAATTGGTACGCGCGGTCTGGCCGAGCTGATCGGAGAGCAGGGGCAAGTATCCCTTGCGCTTGCACTGCAGCAGCAGATGGTTGGTGCCGAGAGCACCGGCTGCCACGACCACGCCGCGGGCATGCCAGACCTTTTCGCGCCCCAGCCGGCGATGGGCGGGACGGCTGACAATCCGATAGCCTCCGTCCGGCAGCGGTTCGACCCGCGTCACCAGGGTGAAGGGAAAGATCTCCGCACCGTGGGATTCAGCCAGATGGAGATAGTTGCGGTCAAGGGAGTTCTTGCCGCCCCCGTTACAGCCCACCATGCAGCGCCCGGCCTGGTCACAGCCGCGCCGCGCCGGTCCCGTGCCGTCAAAATAGGGATCGGGGGTCTCCCGGTCGGGGTCGCCGAAATAGATGCCGACCTCGGTGGGCTTGAAATAGGCCTCGCGGCCGATCTCGCGGGCGTACTCGCGCAAAAGCTCGTCGCTCTTCCATAATCTGGGATTGGGCGTGACGCCGAGCATGCGCCGGGCGGTTTGGTAATGCGGGCGCAGCGTCTCCTGCCAATCCGCTTCGAGGCCGGCCCACTGCGGATCGCGGAAAAAGGGCTCAGGGGGTTCGAGCAGCACGGCGCAGTATACCAGGCTGCCGCCGCCGACGCCGGCGCCGCTCAGGACCAGAGTATTTTTCAGCAGCGTCATTTCCTGAATGCCGGTACAGCCCAGCTTCGGCTTCCACAGCCAGTTCCACAACTCCCAGTTGGTCGCCGGATACTCCCCCTCGCGGAAGCGCCGGCCGCGCTCAAGCACGCCGACGCGATAGCCCTTTTCCGCCAGTCGCAGGGCCGCCACACTGCCGCCAAAGCCGGAGCCGATGATCAGGTAATCGTAATCGAATGTCATGGCCAGGTTCCATAATGAACGTTATTCATTTAATGAGAAAAAAGTAACAAAAATGAATACCATTCACAATACTTATTTTATGACTTGTTCACAGCAGGCAGAAGAGAGCGGGAAACAAGATCAATGGATGGGAGAGCGATGTTTTGGCCGGCCTCCACCCGGCTGTTCGGAGGGAGCCGGGTGGATACAGGCGGAGCGGGATAATCGGGGGGGCGGTTACTCCATGAAAATCGTCTGGCTGCGCTTCGAGCCCACCGAGATCAGAGAAATCGGCGTCCGGGTCAGCTCGCTGATACGGCGCAGGTATTTGCGGGCATTTTCCGGCAGCTCCTCGAAGGAGCGGGCCGACTGGGTGCTGGTCAGCCAGCCGGGATGGCTCTCGTAGACCGGTTCGAGCTGCTCCTGGATCCACAGCTCCGCCGGATAGTGCTCCAGGACTCTGCCCTGATAGCGGTAGGCGGTGCAGATCCTGATCTCGGGGAGAGTGTCGAGGACATCGAGTTTGGTGATCGCCAGATGGGTCAGGCTGTTGATCATGGCCGCCATACGCACGACCACGGCATCAAACCATCCGCAGCGCCGCGGCCGTCCGGTCGTGGCGCCATACTCGCCGCCCAGCTTGCGCATGTGGTCGCCGAACTCGGTATCGAACTCGGTCGGCATCGGCCCCATGCCGACACGGGTGGTGTAGGCCTTGACCACTCCGAGCACGTTGTCGATCCGCGTCGGACCGACGCCCAGGCCGGTGCAGGCACCCCCGGCAGTGGGATTGGAAGAGGTGACATAGGGATAGGTGCCGAAATCGACGTCGAGCATCGTCCCCTGCGCCCCCTCGATAAGGACCTCCTCCCCCGCGTCGATGGCGCGGTTGATGAGCAGGGAGGTATCCTTTACGTAGGCATCGATGCGGCGGTCAAATTCGAGATAGTCCTGGATGATCTTGTCGGTATCCATGCTGTCGCGGTCATAGATGCGCTGCAGCACCTTGTTTTTACTCTCGAGGTTTTTAAGCAGCTTCTCGGCCAGTGTGGAACGGTCGAGCAGATCGACGATGCGGATGCCGCAGCGGTCGAACTTGTCGACATAGGCCGGGCCGATCCCGCGCCCGGTGGTGCCGATTTTGGCCGCGCCCTCGGCTGCTTCCCGTGAGGTATCGAGCAGCTTGTGGTAGGGCATGATCAAATGGGCGCGATGGCTGATGAAGAGACGACCGTCGACCTGAAAACCCTTGCTCTTGACAAAATCGACCTCCTCCATCAGGATCACCGGATCGATCACCACGCCGTTGCCGATGATACAGCGGGTGTGCGGGTGGAGGATGCCGGAGGGAATCTGATGGAGCACGATCTCCTCCTCATCGATGACGACCGTATGGCCCGCATTGGGACCGCCCTGATAGCGCGCAACCACATCCGCTTTCGCGCTCAGCAGATCGACTATCTTGCCTTTGCCTTCATCGCCCCACTGGGCGCCAAGTATGATCGTTACGGACATAAATTCCCTCTACAAGTAAAAAACTCCGGACCAGGGCCGGTCCGGAGTTCTCAATTCACTGCCAATGGAACAGGGATCAAGCCAGGCCGGCAAAGCTCTCCACCGCCTCCTCGACGGAGGCGAAGCTCTCAAAGACCGAATGCAGCTTGGTGATGGTCAGCAGCTTGTCGACCTTTTCATTCACACCCGTCAGCTTGATCTCCCCTCCAGCAAGACGCATGGTGTTCAGTCCGCTGATCAGGGCGCCCAGGCCTGAACTGTTCATGGTCTGCACCGGTCCAAGATCGATGACGATCGATTTCTCCCCCCGCTCACGCAGTTCATGGAGCGTATCCATAATCAGGCCCGCCTCGGCAGCACCAATGTAGCGGGCCTGCAAGGTCAGGATGGTAACCGGACCCTCTTTCCGTTC
>ENA-UOWO01007077-UOWO01007077.1-activated-sludge-metagenome-genome-assembly--contig:-NODE-7077-length-11246-cov-5.860155_pt1 | contig 11246 bp, 6 predicted proteins | sample MGYA00238148_ERZ761564 | MGnify/ENA primary metagenome ERZ761564 (study PRJEB28885, sample SAMN05720194) | activated sludge metagenome | isolation source: Anaerobic digester | place: USA...
TTTGGTTTGCTGTCATTTTTCTAAGCCTTGGGTTCTATTTGGTAAAAAGCCGTTCGGACTTCCGTTTACTCTTGAAAAATTATGCAATAATTTTTGTCGTTTTTCTCTTTCTAACAGCGTATATTACACTACAAATATATCTTTTCCCTGATCAGGCGGTTTCCGGAAAAGAGTATATCTATGCCATGGCAAGTCTGGGCATGACAATGAATTATCTCCCCGAGAATATTATCCGATTGTGGGGAGCACTTTATAATTTTCAATATGAAACGATTTTGCGTGAGATGGGGTTAGCTGTATTCTCTTTTGTTGCTCCGGTTATCACATTGTCTGCTTTTTTTATCCGAAAACATCGACGCCTGGTAATTTCCTTCTGGGTCATCGCACTTTTTCCTTTGCTTACTTATCTCTTAAGCCTCCATCGGGAGTGGTTGTTTGCTATTCCCTTTTCCAATGTGATCAGGGATTTGGCTCGTTTCAGTGTCCTTTCTAATTTTGTTTATGCAATTTTATTTGCTTTAGTGCTAGATTATTTATGGCAAAATACTGTCAAATGGCGACTGCTTTTTGGTGTTTTGATACTTGTGTGGCTCTTTTCATTGGGTCCTTGGTGGAAGGGAGAAATTTATAATTGGAAATCAAGAGAAGGCCACATCAGTCGTCTGACTGGGAAGGAGTATCCTGAAGAATATTTCGTTTTAGAAAAGAAATTGATGGAGAAAAATCCTGATGACAAAGCAGTTTATCTGCCACCTTCGTTCAACGGACACATTATCGATAGCGATCCAAAATATCCGGAGGGAGTGATGGATCTATTTGCCGTTAATTCTCCTCTGGCAGGTCTTCTAACCGAACTTGATCGCAACCTTGGTGCCGTGGACTTTGTTGAAGCCTTTGCGAACCAGTATGGAAAATACGCTTTGGATTATGCTCGCTACTCTGGCGCTCGTTATATTATTGTGAGAGAAGATTATGAAATGCCCAGGAAGACAAAGGAGTCTCTTGGTTTGAGTCTTGAACAATGGGTCAAGGAAGGTGAAATTACCCTTTTCTTTAGCCAGGGAACAATCCGCGCCTATGAGATTCGTTCGTTTTTGCCTCGATATACCGTTGCCAATAAACCCTTGCTCTTGGAGTTGACCAGCCTTAACAGTCTGCCTAATGCCGTTCCGGAATCAAAAGGTCAAATTTCTGCTTTTTTGATCAAATCCCAGAATCCAGGCATATATCAGCATGACTTGCCGGTATCTTCAAACGGCTCAATAGAGTATAATCGAGTTAGTCCAACTAAGTATCGACTGCGTGTAAAAGGAGTAACATCGCCCTTTTTACTAGCAACAACGGAGGGGTATGACCAGTTCTGGAAACTTTATTTCAGAAAAACAGAAGGTCTATCTCTGGGTTCGGGCAGATTTTCTGAAACTTGGTTTCAGCGGCCATTGGATCAAAAACAGTTGAAGGTAAACGGTTATGCAAATTCATGGATTATTGATCCATCTGTAATATGCGAGCAATATGGCTGTCGGAAAAATTCTGATGGCAGTTTCGATTTCGAGATTATCAATGAGTACTGGTTACAAAGAGTCTTCTATTTGGGGGCTTCCATTTCAATTTTGGCTCTTATTGCTGCTTTTGCATACTTGTTGTATATTCGAAAGATAAAAATGGGCAAAAAATTTTCCTAAATGGTCTCTACAACAAATCATGAGAAAATTAGATATATTGTTTTTTTTGCGGTCATTGTAATCGCTATGCTTTTTGGACGCAATTTTGAGACTGAAAGCGCCAATGAAGCAAACTTAAAAAATGCTCTTCTTGAAAAAGAGAAAATTATTGAAGGGGAATATCGATGGCCCGGTGTCGAAGAGAGTCTCATTCTTCCTGGAGTGAGGGCAGATCATGGTCATGGTTATCGTTTATGGCTTGATCTTCAGGTATTATCAGACGCCCCTGGCTTGTGGGAGCAGGGAAGCGACACAATCAAAACCGCAACTATTACAATTTATGCAATGAAGGGCAGAATCAAAGAGAAAGACGTCGGTTCCTTTGAGGTTGTTGCCGGAAAGCATTACTTCTCAAGCGATCAGGCATTCTGGGCAGATAAAAATATCACACAATTTTTGTTTGAAAAAAATGATCCGAGCTTTCAAAACACGATAATCATTAGCAGTGTTCGGTTGCAACTTTTAAATGTTGATTCCCATGAAGAGATGGCTTTTCTTTCATCTTCAGTGGTCGGCAGAACAAACATCGATCAAGAAATATTACCATCCAACTTAAATAAACCGACAAAGGAGTATCGATTTTTCCGAGAGAATCAATTTATAGGCCAAACTTTCGAATCTGAGAGTGAGCAAATTATCTCTGCAGCAGAATTTTCCTTAGCTGTTGTTCGAAGTGGCGGCTCTGGCAAGTATTTGCTTGCCCTCTACGAATTAAACTCCAACGGAGAGATTAATCAAACCAAGGGGAAAATTGCATACTTTTATTTTGATCGTAAAGACCTTGAGGGCTATTTGGTGGGAGACAACCGCTACCGCTTACCCCTTCCAGCTAATCTCGAAAAGGGAAAGAGGTATGTTGCAGGCATTTCCAATGCCGAAGTTAGGTTTAATTATTTAAATACTTTAGTTTTGAGGGGTTTTGAGAGTGATGAAAATAAAAGTGGGCAACTTGCGGTTGGCAAGAATGGGAAGTTGCAAGTTCAAGATGCCGACCTGCATCTTCAACTTCTCGGCGCTGTTCACCAACTCCAAAATGGAGAAAAAATTCCGACTGGTCTGACTCTTGAGGATCTTGGCAAGGGGAAAGGGCAACTTTCTTATCTTTGGGAAGGTGAACCAAAGGGTTTTCTTGATCTTGAAGGAAAAGATCTCTCTCTGAATCACTCTGTTGTTTATGACGGTGTCCAAAGGGGAATTTCCGGGTTGACTGATATATCTGAAAATTCCTTTTCTTTTAGCTTTCCAATAGAGCATCCAGCTGACACTGTTGAAATAAAGCTGGAAGAGGTGGGAGCTCAGTTCACACGCTCGAAAGTTTTTTATTCATTCAATACGCAAGAGTGGCAGGAGATACCGGCAGATAAAGAGGGAAGCAAAATTACCTCAGAGTTCTTTGTTATAAGAGACAAGGTTCCTGCCGGAAAAGTAAAAATAAGAGTGATTCCAGACCCAAAAGACACAATAGTTGATAGGTTGCCCTTATTTGGTATCAAAAGTCTTGAAGTTACAGCTGAGATTAATTTGAAATCAATATGATTGGAGCAGGAAATTGGTGATGAATTATAATAAATATGCTTTATACATCAAGATAGGGCTGATTTTGTTGCTAGTTTCAGAGGGAGTATATCTGAATTGGGATTATCCAGCAATGCTTACCCTTGCCTTTTTTGGCCTTGCTATCCTGTTTCCGATAAACAGCCGTCTTCTTCTGGCATCAGGTATAATCGCCTTGATTGTGTCGGCGCTGTTTGTAATTATCAAACGCGAACTTAGGGCCGAGGAAGTTGCCAATTTTTCCTTTGCTCTTTTTCTATTGGGAGGAATCTTTTCACTTCTTGATGGCTGGAGGAAGAAATGAAGAGACTGTTAACAATAAAAAATATTTTTATCCATTTGGCTTCTTCCCGATGGACCTACTATGTTTTTTTTGCCTTGCTTTCTTTGCAGGTGATTCCATGGTTTCATGGTCATAATATTATCAATCCGTCTGATTTTTCACTAATGCTCTCTCCCTACACCGACACTATTAAGCTTTGGTTTCGGTGGGATCACACCCGGGGATTAGGTAATTCGCAAGATCGAAACTCGGCATCTCTGATTTACACGGGGATTTTATCACTCTTTTATTTTTTAACCTCAGATATCTCCTCTACTGAAAAGCTACTCTTTTACCTTTGGTTTTTAATAACCTGTATCTCGGCTTTTGTATTAATCTCTCACTTTTTAAATAAAGAGATCAATAATCGAGCGGTCGTGAATTTGTGTGCTTTGGTTGGAACTCTTTTTTATGCCATGAATCCTTTTCTTTACAATTACCGCTGGGGTCATGGTTTTTTGATTGCGATGTTTATTTATAGTATTGGACCGCTCTTGCTCTATTATTTAATTCAAATGCTGGAAACAAGTGATTTACATAAAAAAACTCGTTACTTTCTTTACTTTTGCATAGCCAATTTATTTGCCGTTCCAGCATTTGAGAATCCTGCATACTTTTTATCCTTTTATTCGCTCCTCTTGCCTCTGGTAATAATCTATTGGTCTGATGTTAAAAAAAATCTTTTCTTCTATCTGAAGCTTGGTGTTTTGTTTGTGCTGGTGAATCTATGGTGGATACTTCGACCACTCTCCTTTTTTGAATCCAGTCAGTTTATGGGAGCCAAGGCGGGGGTAGATAACAGCAATCTTTCTAACTTTGAATTTCGATTTACTTCGTTTTTGGAAGTTTTCCGTTTGCAAGGATTTTGGGCAACACGCGCGCCGGAATATTACCTTTACGGAAAGCACTATTTTACTAATCCACTAATTATTGCCTCAGGCTATTTTCTTTCAGTTTTGGCACTTCTCTTCTTTGCTATCGGGAAAAATCTAAGAAGATACACAGTTTGGTTTTTCTCAATCCTTGTACTTATTTTTCTTATAAAGGGATTGCATGAACCGGCAGGCGGTTTATTCTTGTGGCTGATAGACCATACACCATTTCGAATATTTCGATTTTCTATGGAAAAATTTTATCCCCTTTTGATTTTGTTGTTTTCAATTTTTATATCGTTGACGGTTGCATTATCATTCAAAAAAGGCAAAATTGTTGGTCACTCGGTTTTAATAGTTACTTTAACAGCCATTATGCTTAATGCCTACCCGTTTTTAATTAATGGGATAATCCCTGAAAATTCAAAACTCTCAAATCAATATTTGCGCCGATACTATAAAATTCCGCCTGACTATCTTTTAGCATCTGCCGAATTGTCAAAAACTTCTCTCAACCAAAAGTTTTATATTTTGCCCGAGAATGCTAACTCTCCTTCTAATTCATGGACAATATACCGATGGTCTGGAATTGGAGTCGATCCACTGTGGAATTTACTCGGACCTGCGCCTTATTTAATCGCAAACAACATCGGTAACAGCATAGGTTTAAATCCAAACTCTGCTCCTTTTCTCTCAGCAATTTATAGCAAGGTTCAACAAAAACCGGAGGAAGTTTTCCCTTCGTTTGGAAAGATTCTTTCTATAATGAACTCTCGATATATCGTTTTTAGAAACGATAATATTAATGAGGAGATCTATTATAACAGTATAACAAAGAAAGAACTGAGGGACTTTTTGGAAGCTTCATCCAGTATTGAGAAGGTTAAAGAGTGGGGAGAAATCTCGCTTTATAAAGTTTCAGACAAGGAATTCCTCCCTCATTTCTACGTTCCAAAAACACTAAGGTCGTCCGATAAGCTCTCTCAGTACCCCGAGATCATTCTAAGTTCCAATGAGTGGCCAATTGTAATTACCCAGAGCAAGGATGTATCTCAAATCCATTTACCTAAAAACCCTCCTCAATTAGAATTTATAAAAATTTCTCCGGTAAAATATCGAGTTAGAGTTCATCGCTCAACGGAAGATTTCCCTTTGGTATTTTCAGAATCTTTCCATAAAGGCTGGGGCGTTTACTTGGCGCCATACACTCAAAGTTCTGTCAGTTTACAGGTCTTAGGGGATTACAGACCCACCGCTTTACAACTTAATGATGCTGCCACTACCTCCGAAAGGTCAGAATATTTTTCAAATGGAAAAATCAGCGCTAGCGGCGAGACAGGTCAGAGTAAATTTATTTCAAAAGAGCATTTCTCCGTGATCCAGAATGACAATCTGCCGACCGGTAATTTTTTGGAGTCGCTTACTAAGGGAGTTTCGATTTCTAACGGCAACCATTTTCTTGCCAACGGCTATGCCAACGGTTGGGTAATAAAGCCGAAGGAGGAGTGCTCAAAAGTCGGGAAATGCAAAAAAAATGAAGATGGAAGTTATGATCTAGAGCTGATTGTTGAATTTTTACCCCAAAGAACTTTTTATTTCGGCCTGTTTGCTAGTGTTCTTTCTTTTGTTGGTTTGAGTATCTGGATCACAAGGCGCCGCTAGCACAAAGGTTATTAGCATATTGTGGCTCTAGTAGCGTTCAGTATCAAGACCAGTTGCAGTTTGTTTCAAGAATAAGATATAATTGGAATCATCCAATGGTAATTCTCAAATCACTAAAACATGTGATTGCTGCTAATCAACGATATTTTATGGTATTGTTGTTGTTTTTATTAGTGCTTTTCTATAATAACGTTAACCAAGTTGTCGAAGCGGAATTGCCCTCTGAAAAAACAGGCATAAATCAGGATACCAATCTTTTTTTAGGTTCGAAAGATGAGCGTAGGGAAGTTCCATCTGGGGGTGTTATCGGCGATAAATACAGAATTACTTTTGATATCAAAGTGCGTCCAAGTGAAGCGCATTATCCTCAGGGAATATTTGAAAAGCTAGAGGGAAAAGAAATTTTTGCCCTTGAAGAGCTAACCTCGACCACATTGAATGTGTACGTTGCTTCTGACTTTAATGAAGAAACTTTAATTCACAGTTTTACTACGCAAGGATCAAATTTTTATTCAGCTCAAGAAATTTCGTTTATTGCTCCCATAACATTTTCTAAATTGGTATTTGTCAGGAGCGAAAAGAAAGATGATAATCAGATTTTTCTCTCTGCTTTTCGACTAACCCAATTGTTATCCGGACAGGCGTTTCCTTCGGCTCCAGGCTTTATTAAAAATAATAACTTTCGAGAAACCATCAATGCTCCTGTTGCTGGAAAAAAATTGAAGGTTATCTATACCTTCAGGAAGAATAATAGGGTCGCCGGCCAAGTGTTTAAGGCTCAAACCGATTATTTGACCGGTGCCAGTTTTTGTCTTGATTTTGGGGACGAGATCAAAGGAAACTATATTTTGCAATTGAATGAAGCGAGCCTAACCAATGGAAGATACGAGATTAGTCCGGTTGTGCTAACCCAGACCTTCATAAACAAGGAGAATATTTCTGGTTTTGCGGAGTCAAAGGAGAACATTTACCACATTCCGATCAATCATAAGATAGAGAGAGATAAATATTATTTTATAGGTTTTGACGCTATACACTCAAGTATTAGTCCTCTCACGGGTGGATTGAAAATTTTTGGCAATCGCTCATCCTCTGAATATACGGAAGGAGCAGCGTTAGCAGTTACGGGAAGGAAGAACAAGGAAATCGGTGATTTTTATTTTAAAATTTGGGGTATGTCTGACTCCGGTAAGGATGGTGAATTATTGCCCAATGGAAGTTTTATTGAAAAAATTAGCCCAAATGTCGGAAGATATTTATATGAAACCCCCTCTCACGTCAGCGATTATCTCAATCTTGAAGAAAGCGAGAGAAACAGAAGCAAAGCGTTTTACTCCTTCAAAGAAGGTGTTGCTGCTCCAGCAGAGAGCGGAAATTATTTTATATTTTCAATAGATACACAATTTTTATCAACAAAATTAAGGCTTGAAATTTCCACACTTGAAGACAATTTCGGCACAGTTGTTCATTATTCGACTGATCGAATAAATTGGAAGGAAGTTGAGCGCAAAAAAGATGCTTCTTTAGAGGAAAGTGGGAAAGAGTTTGTGCAAGTGATCACTGATTCTAGTAATAAATATTTTCTGAGGTTTTCACCTAACCCTGACACCAAAAAATCTAAAGGTGCATCCTCTTTCGGCTTCAAGAGAATAAAAGTATTAACAGAGCTACAACTGGATGGTGTTAGATGAGGGCAATTATTAATCCAATCAAGCAAATTTTTCAACTTCTAGTGAGGGTAAAGGCTGTCGATTACATCTTGGTTATTCTTGCTTTATTACTTGGAGCTATTCTAAACTGGGAAATGCACGACATTGCCTTCTTGATGGCTATGACTTGGTTCGTAATGCATCCTTGGAAACGAGAATACTACGCCCTTACGGCCCTGATTTTAATCTTCTTGGTTCCAATCCTCATTCTATTAAGTAGAGAACGGTATGCCAGTGAAATCGTCATTTATGGTTACTACTTTCTTGTGTTTGCTGTAATTGCCGGGGTAGCGGAGGTTAGGCATGAGCAAACCAATAATTCTTAATATTCAAAAGCCGGTAGTAATTATCATCATTTTAGTGCTAGCACTCTCCTGGCCGGTGGTTTTTCAAGGAGGGATTCCATTTCGCTATGATTGGAGCTGGCCCTTTTTTGATACGAGTATTTTCTGGGTTGAGTTATTAAAAAGAACCAACTCGCCGTTCGATTTTATTAGCATTTTTGCCGGTATATTTTTAGCTGTGTTGGGGACGCTTTCTGTAACTCCGGAGGTAGCATTTGCTTTATTTGTTTTTATCATTCATCTGTTAAGTGCCTATGGCTTTTTCCTCTTTATCTCAAAAAAAGTCGATCAGAGTACGGCTGTAGTATCTTCTTTGGTCTATGCTTTTACACCCTATATTTTTATTAGAACGATTGTGGGTTACAGGTGGTCGCTCATTGCCTATGCCGCATTGCCGTACCTACTCTATCTAATTTTTAACTTTACGCCCAAAAAAATTAATTATCTTTTGAGCGGAATATTACTCGCATTGGTCTTCTCCCAGGTTCAGGCAGGAGTGTTGGTAACGCTTTTGATTTCATGCCATATATTGACGGTTCCAAAAAAAGAGAGAGTAATTGTTTTTAAACAAACAGCCATTTCTTACCTGGTTTTTGTAATTATTACTCTTCCTTGGTTTATCAGATCACTGAAATATGAATCGAATCTTCTAGCGGTTTCTCAGAATGCGGTGACAACTCTTCAGTATATCTCCGAGCTCCCGCACCGTTTTCGAAATTTGGCAATATTGGCAGATCATCAAATCACTGATAATTTCTTTTCAATTCTAACCAGAGAACCGGTTTTTCTGGCTGGTATTGCATTGTTATATTTTGTAGTGTTGTTTGGAATTTTCTCGAAAAGCAACAGAAGAATGAAGGTTGCTTTCTTGCTTACCGCGCTATTGATTGTCCCCTTTGTTAAAGGACCTCTGGGGGTGTTTGGATCTTTATATAAAGTGGTCTTTGAAAATTTCTCATTAATCAGGTTGTTTCGTGAAACCTATCACTTTCAGTTTATCCTTGCTTTTGTTGTTACATGTCTTTTCGCTTTTGGACTAGATAAACTGCTCGCCTTAGTTTCTTCAAAAGTTAGGCCAGCTTTTTTTGCGGCAGGACTAAAAGCTTTTTTTGCGGGGAGCTCTCTTTTTTTGATTGCTCCATACCTCACCTTTGATTATGCTGGCTACCTCAGTCCTATCAAGGTTCCATCCGAATATAAAAGCCTTTACACGTATATCCAGGAGAGCAAAGAAATTTGCAATAAAGCCTATTATCCCCAGGGTATTGGTTTCCTGTATTTTATAAATGAAAAAAGTGAAATCAAAGATGCTTCCAATGTTGATGAGATCGCCCGTTCACTGACTATACCTTACCTTGACGACGGTACGACTTTTTCCTATTTGCCTACGGAGGAGAGATTTTATCGAAACCAGGTGGTGTCCCAATTTTTGGAATCCTCTGATGAAGGACAATTTGTTGAGTTGCTTCGGGAGGGCAGTATTGATTGTGTTATCGTTCGCACTGATGTGGATACACGTTATTTTCAGGCTTCCAACCTCAACAAAGAACACGATACAAACATTCTTGGTAAGTGGAATAATTCCGATATGTTAGAGCTAGCAAGATCGAAGGAGGGATTGACGTTAATTAAACAATTTGGAGGCAAAATTTTCATCTTTAAAACCCAAAACCCAGACTCTGCGGCCGAAAGAAGTGCAAAGTTAATAAATGATCAAAAAGAAAAAATTGGTAATTCGGCAGTTGAGCAATGGAACAATGAAACAATTGCGCTCCTGCCTCTAACTGACTGGGCGACTACATATGCTTATTACAAAGACGGTTGGAGTCGTGGGCGTTATGATTTTTGGCGCAAACATATTTTTACACAGTTGAGACAGGATTTTATTTACACTGACAAGTCAGGCTCTGTATTGAGTGGAAAAATTGATGAGAGGGGCACCTATGAGGTTTGGACACGGTATCTCACAGGAGGAACCTATGGAAATTTTCAATTATCAATTATCAATTTTCAATTCGAGATCGTAAAAGATACAGGAGAAGAGAAATTTGTTTGGAAAAGGTTGGGTGAGGTTGAATTAAACGGCGAAAGTGAATTTTCAATAAGGAATGTTGCTGGTGAAAATGCCCTCGCCGATGTTGTTTTGCTGAAAAGGTGAGTTATCCCCAAGTTTGGTTTGACTTCTTTTGGAGGGATTGGGTATTGTAAATATACAATCAAATATTTATCAAGAGTGGTGTTAGGGAGTTGGCCCGTTGATCACCCAGCAAAGCGCGAATAAACGCGTAGTGCTAAATCCAAGCCTAAGGGCAAGATAATTTTCGAAATTTAATCGCGCCTTAAGCGCGTTTTTTAATCATTTAATAGGAGAGAAAATGGCTACAACATTATTTACATCTGAGTCAGTGACGGAGGGGCATCCCGACAAGATGGCGGATCAAATCTCTGACGCGATTCTGGATGCACTGTTAGAAAAGGACGAGAAGTCGCGCGTGGCAGTTGAAACATTGCTGACCAATGGAGTTTGTGTTGTAGCAGGCGAGGTGACAACAAACGCTTATGTGGATATGGCAAAGATTGCGCGAGGTGTTATTAAAGAGATCGGATACGACGGTTGCGGTTTTCATCACGAAACAAGCGGTGTGATGACGGCCATCAAGGAGCAGTCAAGCGACATCGCTCAGGGAGTAGATAGCTTTACCAGCAATGAAGATGGCAAGATTGTCAAGGAAGATCTTGAGCATTTAGGGGCGGGCGATCAGGGCTTAATGTTTGGTTATGCTTGCAAGGAGACCCCTGAACTTATGCCTCTGCCGATCGTTTTGGCTCATCGACTCTGTCAGCGCTTGGCCGAAGTAAGAAAGAAAAATATTATCAAGGGATTACGGCCGGATGGCAAGTCGCAGGTAACCGTAGAGTATGAGAATGGTGTGCCCAAGCGGATCCATACAGTCCTGCTGGCCATTCAGCACAATCCTGAGAAAAATCAGAAAACGCTAAGGTCAGAAGCAGAGAAAGAGGTAATTGCAAAGGTTCTAGCCGAGTATGGATTCAAGATT
>ENA-UOWO01007078-UOWO01007078.1-activated-sludge-metagenome-genome-assembly--contig:-NODE-7078-length-11246-cov-4.312215_pt1 | contig 11246 bp, 8 predicted proteins | sample MGYA00238148_ERZ761564 | MGnify/ENA primary metagenome ERZ761564 (study PRJEB28885, sample SAMN05720194) | activated sludge metagenome | isolation source: Anaerobic digester | place: USA...
AAAAAATAAGAAGAAAAACAGAAGTTGCCCGGTTTTTCATATTTCTATTTTCAAAGTATTCAATTATTTGACTCTGTGCTCAATCTGTTGTATAAAAAAGTATTCGATCCTTTCATCTCAAATATTAATATCACAGATTAAAAACAACAAAGATGAAACATGTATTCACAGGCAGTGCACACACCCCACTACAAGTCAACATTTACCCTAAAAATACATTAAGGCTTTTTACCTTCTTTCGTTTCCGGATTAATTTTCTCAGAAGGTTTATCAACAGGTTTGTCTGATTCTCCTTTTAGATAAGTAGGTAAGTTAAGACCAGCCATGTTGAACAAATCATTTAATGGTGGTACGGTCTTCATCATACCCGAGACAAAGTTGGCGGTTGATGAATTACCATTTTCACCTCCTCCATTTCCTGAATCCCAAACGGTGATCTTATCAATTTTAATATTCTTAACGGCTTCAACCTGAGTTTTCACCAATTCTGGTAATTTTTCAAGGAGCAATAATTGAAACGCTTTTGTAGGGTCGCCACCTGCAGCCAATACAACTTGTTTATATCCTTCCGCTTGCTTGGTCAGAATTTCATAAAGACCTTTTGCTTCTGCTTCCATCTTTGCAAATATAGCATCCGCTTCTCCTTTTGCTTGTTCCCGAATTCTTTCTGCATCAGCTTGTGCATCAATAATAGCACGTTGCTTGGCAATTTCTGCAGGAATCACAATGTTGGCAATTTGAGTTGAACGCTCTCTTTCTGAACGCGCTAATTCCGCTCTCTGCTCTGCCACATACGATTCTTCCAACGCTTTGGCTTGTTGTACTTTTTCAGACGCCATAGCAATTCGTAACGCTTCCGCTTCTTTCTCCCTACGCAACGCTTCTGATTGCGCTATAGAAATTTTCGCTTCGTTCTCTCCTTTGATCGCGATAGCATTTGCCTCTGACGTTTTTACACGAGTATCTCTTTCTGCCTCTGCCTTTCCGATGGCCTCGTCTTTCTTTGCAGAAGCGATACTTACTTCCCTGTCTTTTTGCGTTACCGCAATCTTAACATCACGGTCACGATGAGTCTCCGCAATCTGAGTATCCTTTTCCCGGTCGGCCATGGCCTTACCTGTTTCTCCTATTTTTTCTTGCTCGGCAACACTGATCTTCGCTTCGTTTATGGCTTTTGCAGCAGCCTCTTTACCCAACGCCTCAATATAACCCGATTCATCTTTTATATCGGTTACGTTAACGTTGATGAGTTTCAATCCGATCTTCTTCAATTCGCTGTCAACGTTCTTCGAAATATTATCCAAAAATTTATCACGGTCAGAGTTAATTTCTTCAATCGTCATGGTGGCAATAACCAAACGCAACTGACCAAACAAAATATCTTTTGCTAGTTCCTGTATCTGTTCATAGGTTAAACCCAAGAGACGTTCAGCAGCGGTGTTCATGCTGTCGGATTCTGTTGATATTGCAATGGTAAATCGACAAGGCACATCTACCCGAATATTTTGCCTGCTTAACGCATTGGTTAAGTTCGCTTCAATAGATAGCGGTTTTAAATCCAGGAAAGCATAATCCTGAATTACGGGCCAAACAAAAGCGCCACCTCCGTGAATACATTTAGCAGATGTGCCTCCTGTTCTTCCGTAGATAACTAAAATCTTATCAGAGGGACATCTTTTATATCGGGAGATTAATGCTGAAACGGTTACAAAAAACACGATAACACCTACAACAAGAATAATAATGGATTCCATATTTTTAATTTTTATATTTTTTCAACAATCAAAATAGAGTTGCTCTCTATTCTAATAACTTTCACAACACTGCCGGATTCAATTTTAATACCTTCGGTCATGGCACCTAATTCATGAACAGAACCATTCACACTAATAATTACCTTACCTAATCCCTTCTTGTTTTCCGGGATTGGTAAATACACTTCAGCGGTCTTGTTTAATGTGTTTGATAATTTGAAACTATTATCCTCAGCCAGTTTTTGAATCTGCCTAATAATGACAAAGAAAAGGGCTACGAATGCAGCACCGATAGCGAAGCTAATCGAAATTAGAATTACAGGATTGGAAATTGATTTATAAAATGAAACACCGCTCCAACTAAAGCCTAGTAAAAAATTAATCAGGTTACGCACTGAAAAAAGTTGAAACGGAGCATCCCCACCACTCAAGTCGCTATCGAAATCAGCTTCAAGGCCATCCGTTGCATCTACCCCGATAAAGGTCATCACGGTTTGAACTGCAAAAATCAGGCTTGTCGGAATAGCAACAAACCAAAATGCTCTAAGAAATGGATCAAGGTTTTCGAAAAATTCCATATGGGCTGATAAAGGTTAAATAGCAGCGAACATAAATATAGAACAGATCAACCATCATCCAAATCACGAAGACAGCAATTCCGCACTAATTTTGAATAGAACGCGACTCTAAACTTAAACACATAAGTAGCAATAAGGCGATTTCCATTACATTGAAATTATCCGCAAATGTCTTTTCTTTATGCAATAATCAATTGTCGATATGAAAACGATCCTCCTTCTGGGTTTTATCTTTACGTTATCTGTTCAATGTTATAGCCAGATTGATCCACAGAAATTACTGTATCTCCAGAAAGCTGAGAAAGCCAGAAGAATGAAAAATACGGGTAGAGCACTAACGATGGTGGGAGGAGTTCTTTTTATAACAGGTATCGTAACCTCGGTAAATAACATTAAGGACTATAATAATACTGGCATTCCGTTAAGTTCATCTGAACTTCGAAATAATTTTTTACTTTATGCCGGAGGAACAGCAGGATTAAGCTCCGGCATTCCGATATGGGTACTGGGTGGCACTAATCAACGCAAATACGATGACAGGGCAATGAGTATTTCATTTAAGATTAATACAAGCCCGCAGAACAAAGGCCTAACATTAACCTATCGTTTTTGATTTCTCGGCAGCGCTGACCATCAAAAGTATTCTCTTTCTTCTCTAGCAGTAAAATTCCTACCCCATTAGCGTTATTGAAATAGTACGTTGCTAATTTCTTTCGAGCCAGGAATTACTTTTCAAACTTTGCTCTATTATATTCAGGAAGTATATTTTCAGTAAAACAGAAAGTAACGTTCTCAACTACAATAAATCACTCACATCATTATTGTGTAAATCATCAACTTTATTTTTCTAATCGCTAAATTGTTTTCAAACACAGAATAAATCGAAGGCATCAGAATTATTTTTTTAATTATTTTTTTTCTCTTCCAACCCTTCAACATCATCGTGAGTCTAAGGTGCAAATATGTTTAACTAATAAAAACAACTCATTATGAAAATGTTGAAAGTAAGAATCAATGTTATGTCTTTTATGGTATTGGCATTCTCTTTATTAGCACTAAGTGCTTGCGAAGACGATGACCCATCACCCGTTGCTCCGGCTGCTCCAGTACTTAATGTTGCAAGTGAAATTACCGCTACAGGCTTTAAAGCTTCATGGGCAGCAGTCCCAGCTGCAGATAAGTATTTGCTCGATGTTTCACTTGCCGCAGATTTCGCTACAACGGTAACAGGGTACGCAAAGAAAGAAGTTACCGGAACTTCCCATGCTGTTACTGGATTAACGGCTGCAACAAAATACTATTTCCGTCTTTATGCAAAGGATGGCTCCCTTACTTCTGTGGCCTCAACCACAAAAGATGCAACCACTCTTCCTTAGAAGAGTCTTAAAATTAAAAAGCTGTCGTCTCGCGTTTAGCAAGACGACAGCTTTTCAATTGTGAGATTGGGAATTGTATTTTACCTCATGTAACGATTACTTCTTCAATATGGTAAACTCTACCCGTCTGTTATTCGCACGACCTGCATCCGTGTCATTGGAATCGATGGGCTTAGTTTCGCCATAGCCATGAGCGGTAAGACGAAAACTTTCAATTCCCTGACTTACCAGGTAATCCACCACCGATTGAGAACGGCCTTGTGAAAGATTTAGATTGTAATCATCTGAACCCTTACTATCTGTATGACCTGAGATTTCAATTTCAACAGAAGGATTTTGTTTCAAGAACTCAACTACCTTATTTAATTCAGTAAAGGATTCTTTCTTTAAGGTAGTCTTATCGAAATCGAAATAAATATTTTTTAATCGCACAGTCACACCTACTTCAATTGGAATTAAATATAGATCACGCAAGAATGGCGAAAGCTGATCGTCATCTGCAGCAATACTATCCACAACATTCAGGTAGCCGGAAGCCGATGCTGCAATCATATAATACCCAAGTTTCGGAATTTCCTTTTCATAATGCCCGTTTGGAGCATCGGTCTTGATACTTACTTTTTTATCGCCTCTCAGTGAAATATCCAGCTTTGCGTTACTGATAAGTTGATCCGTTTTTTTGTCGTAGACGTTACCGGTAAGCAAAAGTTTTTTAGCAACCGGCTTTAATAGAAAATCAACATACACGGTAGTGTCACTGTTCACTACTGGAATAGGGAACGTTTGTTGTTTCGGAAGATAACCTAACGCTGTAACATTAGCAGTAAATGAATTTATTTCCGGAAGGTGAGATTCAAATTTACCAGCGGGTACAGTTTTTAATTTCACCGGCTCTTTGTCTTTCCATTTTAATTCTATGTCTGCCTGTACAGGCTGATTGGTTTTCTCGTCTAATACTGTGCCCACCAGATTAATCTTAAATGTTTTAAGCGCTAAAGTATAAATATCAAGTTGTGCTCCATCCAACGCTTTGTTCGCCCGGCTTGTAAACATGTTGTTGGATGCATCTATTGTGAAATAAAAATCATCACCGCCAGTATTAATGGGCTTACCCATATTCACCGGTGTATCCCAGTTTGCCCATGAATCATCAAGTCGTTTGGATTTGTAAATGTCAACAAGACCTTGTTTACCTGGAGCTGATCTGCCACTGGCAAAATATAAGCTTTGTTGATCAGGACTAATAAATGGGCCGACTTCATCCATGCTAGTGCTGAGCGCTAGTTTAACTGGTGCTGAGAACGCTCCATCACCCTGAAGGTGGCTTGCATAAAGATCACCAAACGGACTGTTTTCTTTTTCGCTGAAATACATGATAAGATGTTTTTTGTCAGCAGACATCGATCCTCCGTAAAATCGCCCCTTATTCATTGCTTTAAAATTCTTAACCTCTACTTCGGTCAATGAGTTTCCATTGACAATCGAAAATCCTTTTGTGCCTTTTGATTTTCCTCCTTTGACCAGGAGGCTACCATCCGGGAACACAGTTAGTACTTGGTTTGATCGGTGAATATTAAAAGGTGATCGCTGGTGTTCTGCAACACCCCAGATGCCATTAGCATCTTTCTTTGAAACCCAGATATCCTGCGTATCATCTTTTCCCATTGTATTCTCGGGATGATTCATTACGAAGAAGTATAGCGTACTTCCATCGGGCGAGACAACGGGAGCTCCTTCCTGACGGAACGTGTTGATTGTCTTGTCCATTTTTATCAACTCGTAATGATTAGCCGATTGTTGAGCAACAAGCTGAAGAGCAGAACCAAAAAAAAGCAGAAGGTAAAATAAACGCATAAGAATTAATGGGTTAACTAAAGGTAAAGTTAAAACATTAGCGTATAAATCGGTAAACAAAAAAACCGGCTGGCAGGCCGGTTTAGCGAATTAAAACTGTAGGTATTATGTATACCTAAGAATATATATCCTACAATATTGGTCTTCCACTATGGAATATAATTGCTATTATAAGAATTAAGGCTACTCCATTTAATACAAGCAAGCGCATGTGCTTAGCGGAATCCTGAGTTAATTTTTTAGAAGATATACGAGCAACCGTAATCAATGCTATTGCAACCAACATACCCACAATATGTTCAACTGCCCAATACCTTAAGCTCGCATTCTTCATAGTATCGGCACTGAACTGTACTTTGGGACTGACAAAATAAAGTATCAAACCGACAAGCAATTGAAGGTGTGTAAAAATCAACAAATAAAGACTGAATTTATCGTTGAGTTTTCCAAATGGTTTTTTCGTTACTAAACCGATCAGAGACATAGCGATGACCACAACGAGCATGATCAAAACGAAGTAACGTAGCAAAATATGGGAGTGGTGAAGACCGGTATACATAGTGTTTCAATTTTAGATTCGAAAGTAGCACTTTTCGTTTTAACAATAACAGTCAATGATTTGAAAATGGTGTAATGAGACTAAAGTGGCTGAACTTTCAAATGTCCATTGTATTCTTCACTGTTATCTCCTTTTTTAAAGAAGATGTAGTGCAAGCCTAAACAAAAAAACTAAAACCAAAAGGTGAAATAGTATTCTCATATTTATTTCTTTGCCAGTATCCAGCGATCGTAACGCATTAATGCTTCAACATAATAGTAGTCCGCATAATTAATCGGAACATCAATTTCTGATTTAGCTGGTTTATGACCAACACTGTGCATGAGTATAAAATTCTGATTGGTATTGAGCTTTGCTAAATACGCAGGAGAACTCAAACTGGTAAGCATTTCCTCCGCAGCCTGGATGTATTTCTTACCATCCTTAACATAACCTCCGAGTTCCAATAAACCAGAAGCGGCAATAGCTGCGGCTGATGCATCTCTTTGTGTATTCGGAATATCAGGTGCATTAAAATCCCAGTACGGAACTTTGTCTTTTGGAAGATTACGATGATTCAAAAAGAAGTCCGCGATCTTAACAGCCTGATCAAGGTATTTCTTATCCTTCGTTTCTCTGTACGTCATGGTGTATCCATACAATCCCCACGCTTGTCCACGTGCCCAGGCAGATTCATCGGCATAACCTTGTGCGGTTTTTTTACTAATTACCTTTCCGGTTTCGGTATCATAATTCAAAACATGGTAGCTGCTGTTATCGGCTCTGAAGTGATTCTTCATCGTTGTATTCGCATGCGTCACTGCAATCTTATAAAAGCTTGAATCACCCGTTACCTTAGTAGCCCAGAATAAAAATTCAAGATTCATCATGTTATCAATGATCACAAGGTATTGACCCTTCCCATGATCCCATGATTTGATTACTCCGGCCTTAGCATTGAATCGTGTACATAATGATTTTGCGCCTTGAATCAAGATGTCTTTGTATGCCGGATCATTTGTGAGGTGAAGACCATTTCCAAACGAGCAATACAACATGAACCCGAGATCGTGTGTATTGGTATTGTATTTTTCTTTTTCAAGTCCGCTGGTCCACTTGCGTGCGGCTTGTTCCCATTTCTTATCCTTTGTGTAATCATACATTTGCCAGAGCACACCTGAATAAAATCCGCTGGTCCAGTCGCGTGAGTCAACAGCAACCATTGTATCGGCATTCATTGTGCGCGGAAAACGGAGTGTGTCAAAATAACTTTTTAACCTGTTTTCCAAATGTTCGCGTGCGATGTTAAGGCTTTTCTTTGGATCAGGTTTCTGCTCGCTAGTAAAGGCAAATGCAACCGCACAAAGCGACAGGATTAAAATAGATCTTTTCATTCTGATTTCGGATTTAAAAAATTTACCATTCCTACCTTGACAGAATGGTAAACGCTAAGCTACTATGAATTTATTTATTATAAATCAATGCGCTCAGAAAAGTGATTATCAGTACACATCTTCAACTACATGTTTCTTCTATACTGGCCTCCCACTTCAAATAAGGATTTTGTAATCTCACCGAGTGAGCAAACTTTTGTAGCCTCCATCAGTTCTTCGAAGATATTTTTATTCAGGATGGCTGCTTGTTGCACGCTCTCAAGTAATGCATTTGATTTATCTCCTTGAAAAGCATGGAGTTTTCGCAACATGTTAATTTGATATTCTTTTTCTTCTGTTGTTGCCCGAATAACTTCCTGAGGAATAATAGTAGGCGATCCCTTTGAACTTAAGAAGGTATTGACACCAATGATTGGAAATTCACCTGTATGTTTTAACATTTCGTAATACAAACTCTCTTCCTGAATCTTACCACGTTGATACATGGTTTCCATGGCACCTAAAACACCACCACGTTCCGTGATCCGGTCAAATTCTGTCAGCACAGCTTCTTCAACCAAATCGGTTAACTCTTCAATGATGAATGAACCTTGCAATGGGTTTTCATTTTTTGCTAATCCTAATTCCTTATTAATAATGAGTTGGATCGCCATCGCTCTGCGAACTGATTCTTCTGTTGGTGTTGTGATCGCTTCATCATACGCATTGGTGTGAAGAGAATTACAATTATCATAAATCGCATACAAGGCTTGCAATGTTGTGCGAATATCATTGAAGTCAATTTCCTGTGCGTGCAACGAACGACCAGAGGTTTGAATATGATATTTCAGCATCTGCGAACGAGAGTTTGCATTGTACTTATTCTTCATTGCCTTTGCCCAGATTCTTCGGGCCACGCGACCAATCACGGCATACTCTGGATCAATTCCATTCGAAAAGAAAAATGATAAGTTTGGTGCGAACTCATTGATGTCCATTCCGCGGCTTAGATAATATTCCACGTAAGTGAAACCATTCGCTAAGGTAAAGGCAAGTTGTGTGATGGGATTTGCTCCCGCTTCTGCAATGTGATAACCTGAGATAGAAACCGAATAAAAGTTGCGTATGTTTTGATCAATAAAGTATTGCTGGACATCCCCCATCAAACGCAAGGCAAACTCAGTAGAGAAGATACAGGTATTTTGTGCCTGGTCTTCTTTCAGAATATCAGCTTGCACTGTACCCCGCACTTGTGATAATGTATCCGATTTAATTTTTTCGTAAACGTCTTTTGGTAGAATCTGATCGCCCGTTACTCCGATTAACATCAACCCTAATCCATCATTACCTTTTGGAAGAGTTCCCTGGTAAGAAGGAATATCTCCCGAGGAAGTTTTAGAATATAACGACTTGATTTTATTTCTTACCTCATCTTCCAGTCCGTTATTCTTTATGTAAATCTCACATTGCTGATCAATAGCAGCATTCATAAAATAGCCAAGGAGCATCGGTGCCGGACCGTTGATGGTCATCGATACAGAAGTTTTTGGATCAGCTAAATTAAATCCACTGTATAATTTCTTGGCATCATCGAGACAACAAATGCTTACACCTGAATTACCAATCTTTCCATAAATATCCGGACGATAATCAGGATCGGCACCGTAAAGTGTCACTGAGTCGAATGCAGTCGACAAACGTTTTGCTGGCATGCCCTGACTTACATAATGAAATCTTCTGTTTGTTCTTTCCGGGCCACCTTCACCAGCAAACATGCGCGCTGGATCTTCACCTTCTCTTTTGAATGGATAAATACCTGCTGTGTATGGAAATTCACCGGGTACATTTTCTTGTAAACTCCATCGTAAGAGATCACCCCAACTTCTATAATTTGGTAATGCTACTTTGGGAACCTGAGTATGTGATAATGATTCGGTGTGCGTTTGAATAGCAATTTCCTTGTCACGCACTTTAAATTTAAAGAGTGGCTCCTTGTATTGCTTTGCTTTTGCTGGCCATTCTTCAATCAGCTTTAAGTTTTTAGGATCGAGATTGAGTTTTGTTTTAGTAGCCTCATCCTCCAGCTCCTTCTCCACAGGAGAAGGAGAGGAATGTAACAATTTAGATACCTTATCTAGTGCATATAGATTTTCAGCAATTTCGGCTTGTTGATTTACCCATTCATCATACTTTCGATTGCCTTCTGATATTTCACTAAGGTATCGCGTGCGATGTGGCGGAATTACAAAAATCTTCTCTGACATTTCACGCGTGATCGTGAATGTAGAGGCGAGCTTTGCTCCTGTCCTCTCTACAATTTTATCGATGATGTGTTTGTAAAGTTGATTTGTACCAGGATCATTGAACTGAGATGCAATGGTTCCGAACACGGGCATGTCTTCCGGCTTCTTATCCCATAATTGATGATTGCGTTGATATTGTTTCTTCACATCGCGTAACGCATCGAGTGCTCCTCGTTTATCAAATTTGTTTAACGCGATCACATCGGCAAAATCGAGCATGTCAATTTTCTCGAGTTGGGTTGCAGCACCATACTCTGGTGTCATCACATAAAGTGAAACATCACTATGATCTAAGATTTCAGTATCACTTTGTCCGATACCGGAAGTTTCTAAAATAATTAAATCGTATCCGGCAGCTTTCAATACTTGTATTGCTTCTTTCACATAGGCAGACAAGGCAAGATTGCTTTGGCGGGTTGCCAAGGAGCGCATGAATACCTGTTTATTATTAATTGCATTCATGCGAATACGATCTCCCAACAAAGCACCACCAGTTTTGCGTTTTGATGGATCAACTGAAACTAAACCAATTGTTTTTCCAGTCTCTTTAAAGTCAATCAAGAAACGTCTTACAATTTCATCGACCATCGAAGATTTTCCCGAACCTCCTGTTCCCGTAATACCTAATACAGGAGCCTTCGATAGTGCTGCCTTTTTATTTATTTCTTCAAATGCTTTTTTATGATCATCAAAATAATTTTCGGCTGCGGAAATGTATTGTGCTATCAGAACATGATTATCAGTCGTTAATTCTCCTTTGTCAATTACCTTTCCGGTTGGGTAATCACTTCGCTCAATTAAATCATTAATCATTCCCTGCAAGCCCATCGCACGGCCATCATCGGGAGAATAAATTTTTGTGATGCCATATTCCATCAACTCTTTTATTTCATCCGGCAAAATCACCCCACCACCACCGGCAAAGATTTTAATATGACCCGCGCCTTTTTGCTGAAGGAGGTCATACATGTATTTAAAGTATTCTGTATGCCCACCTTGATAACTTGTCATGGCGATCGCTTGTACATCTTCCTGAACAGCGGTGTTTACAACTTCATCAACACTTCTGTCATGACCCAAATGAATTACCTCTACACCCGTGGATTGAATAATTCTACGCATGATGTTGATGGCGGCATCGTGTCCATCGAACAAGCTTGCTGCAGTTACAATCCTTACCTTATTCTTTGGCTTATAAGGCTCAGGTGCCTGATGTCCAGCCAAGGTCTGTGGTTTCTTCTCAATCTTTTCAGTGCTGGTAGTTTCCGCGCTCATGACGTATTTTCTGTTTTACCTCTATGATGTATAGGGCAGGACGTAAAAATACTGAGAATCGATCGATTTCCCGAACGGGAGTTAGGTTCTTCTTTAAGAGGCTTGATTGGAATGGATTGGTTTAATTATATTCACTGCAAATGGCGTGAATATAATTAAACCAATCCATTCCAATCAAGCCTCTTAAAGAAGAAC